>Ga0247841_10003390_pt1 | contig 29678 bp, 28 predicted proteins | sample LaCruzMarch2015__2_FD_192410 | JGI IMG/M metagenome (GOLD analysis project Ga0247841, IMG submission 192410) | Freshwater microbial communities from meromictic Lake La Cruz, Castile-La Mancha, Spain - LaCruzMarch2015_18m | ecosystem: Environmental > Aquatic > Freshwater > Lake | place: Spain... | reverse complement strand
TTTCTTTCCAATACAAAAATTTTATATTTTTATTTTTTTTGAGTTTTTCATAATAAGCATAAGTTTCTTTTTCAACACTATTGGTATCGATGATTATTATTTCGTAATTTTTGTAAGTTGTTTTTTCCAAAACCGAATCAAGGCATCTTTTGAGATAGTCGACTTTGTCTTTTGTAGGAATAATAATACTGACCAATGGTTTTTTGCCCAGATCATATTTAACTCTAAAAATGCCTTCCATTAGGCCATTTTCGGCTGATCCGATTATTTTTCTTCGTATCAAAGCATCGTTAAGAGCGTTTATTGAAGTTTGATTACAATAACTTTTGACCGAATATTTAGTGGCAGTGGAACCGGGAATTTTTCGCCAAGAATATAGAATGTCAGGAATGTGATAAATATTTTTTGTTTGTTCGGTGATTCTCAAAAATAAATCAAAATCCTGTGAACCTTCGTAACCAATTCGAAAACCCTTGACCTGATCAACCAATTTTTTTCTGATGACGGCGAGATGGCAAATATAGTTAAGAGACATGAGCATGTCGGGAGACCAGTCGGGTTTAAAGAATGGAGAAACATGTTGGCCATTGATTTCGATTTTGTCTTCATCGCTATAAATGAGATCGAGTAAGGGATTTTGATTTAGGGTCTCAACAATTTTGAAAAGTGCATGTGGAGCCAAGTCGTCATCGTGATCTAGGAGAGCGATAAATTCACCGGTGGCATTTTTTAGAGCCGTGTTGGAAGTTTTGGAAATATGACCATTTTTTTGGTGATAAATGACTTTGATTCTGGAATCCAGGGTAGAAAAATGTTCCAGAACTTCTTTGACATGTGGTTTGGTCGAACAATCGTCGACGAGACAAAACTCCCAATTATCGTAAGTTTGGTTGATAACCGAATTAAGACAGGATTCGAGCCATTCTTTGTCGGGATTGCAAACAGGAGTGAGAATGCTGATCTTTGGGCGATATTTGAATCGTTTTTGCAAAATAGTTTGTTGTTTTAGAGTTTTTGGGCTTGGCCAATGGTTTTTGAGCCAGAGTTGATATTGTTTATTGATGTCGGAAATATGAACTTCAAATCGATTGTAATTAAATAATTTATAATGAAATTCTTTAAAACCTTTTTTGAAAAGAAGTTTGAAGGCCTTAACAATTAAAAAGGGATTATCGATTAATCGACGGCTGAATTGCCAGATTTTGTAGACCCTGGCGGACATTATTTTATTAAGTAATTTATAGAGATCGTTAATATCAGTATTTCTTTTTTCCAATTCCTGCTCCAGTCTTTGAATTTCTCTATCTTTTTGTATTAATTGAAATTTAGTATCCATTTATTTTTTAAATATTAACTTTTTAATATAATTATATTTTTGCCAACAGCGAAAGAATTTTGAATTGCTTATTTGTTTATATATTTTTTTTCTGTTGACGATGTCTTTTTTTAAAGAAATAATCTCTTTTTCTAATTTTTTTATTTTTTCAAAATTTAAATTATTACTGATTTGTTCGTAATAATTTTTCCATGTTTCCTGTAAATCAAGATTTATTTCAGGTTTTTTGCCTAGGAATATTATTCCCAGGCCGTGACTATGTTGAAACTGATAATAATGATATTTATCTTTGATTTCGTCCCAAAATTTATAGACTCCGAAATCTTTCGATTTTTCAGTAATATCATGCATTAATATTATACCGTTTGGCGAGAGCTTGTCTATCCAATTATCAAAATCATGTTTTACGGCGTCATAGGTATGTAAGCCGTCAATATGTAACAGGTCAATTGTTTTGGGTTTGAAAAAATTAAGAGCATTGTCAAAATAATCTTTGATTAATTCGGTTTTGATATTTGGATAAATTTTGGCGATTACATTTTTTACTTCTCTATAAATAGAATTTTTGTAAAGACCCGAGTGTTTGTCCCCTGTCCAGGTATCTATGGCGACGAGTAAGGTATCCAGATTGTGGTCTTTTACGGCCTGACACATGGCAAAAAAAGAAGCACCTTTGTGAGTTCCCAGTTCAACAATAAGTTTTGGTTTGAAATTTGAGACCAGGTCATAGGCAAAAGTTTTGTGTCCGACCCAAGCGGAGACCAGATCAATATCTTTAAACTTTTTTTGGTATTCAAAATCGGGACGAGAGAGATGCCAATTGATCATACATATTGTTCGCAAACTTCTTTTGGGTTGCCGATGGCTTGGATTTTGTGATCATTGATGTACATAACTTTGGTACAAAAAGATTTGACGGTTTCCATCGAATGAGAAACAAAAAGAATCGTGACGTCATTCTTTTTGAATTCTTCCATCTTTTTAAAACATTTTTCCTGGAAGGCAGTGTCACCGACAGCAAGAATTTCGTCAACGATCAGGATTTCAGGATTGACATGAATGGCGACGGCAAAAGCAAGACGCATATACATACCGGATGAATAGTGTTTGATTGGTTGATCTATAAATTCCCAAAGATCGGCAAAATCGACAATACTTTTGTAGTTTTTGTCAATTTCTTTTCGCTTTAAACCAAGAATAGTGGCATTGAGATAAACATTTTCTTTGCCGGTTAATTCGGGGTGAAAACCGGCACCAAGTTCGATAAGGGGTGAGATGCGACCGTTAACGGTAATTTTGCCGGAAGCGGGAGACATGACGCCGGCAATCAATTTGAGAATGGTTGATTTACCGGAACCGTTTGGGCCGATAATGCCCAAGGTTTCGCCTTTTTGGACTTCAAACGAAATATCGTCAAGAGCGATAAATTCGTCTTTGGTTTTTTTGCCGCTAAAAAGGGCGGGGAGAAATTCTTTGAATGTTTTGTGCTTCAACATTGAGAATTTTTTTGTAACGTTTTGGAATTTGATGACGGGAGTATTCATAATTGTTGGTTGATGATGTTTAATAAGGTTCTATTGTTGTCCAATAAATATTCTGCTTTTTGTTTTGGAGGGGTGTTGTTTGAATTGATAATTTCTAAATTTAATATTTTTGTATATTTATTGTTTTTGCTTGTAATTATAGAGATATTGTTTAAGTATTGCTTTAAAAAATAGCTATTATTGCCAATTTTGTTGTCAATTAGTTCATAAATTGCTCTTTTGGCATCGGTAACTAAATTCATGTACTCTAAATATTGTTTATTCATAATCCGGGAAATATATATTAACAATTGATTTAAATAATTGTCTATTATTAAAATCCAAAATTTCTGTACTAGGGTTATTATATTCAGGTTTTATGTTGGCAACAGCGTCGTATTCTATTTTATGAGTTGCCAAATTAATTCCACCGCTCCAAATATTTTTTTCGTTTGAGTTTTCAATATTTTTTAATTTTTGTTCACAATCAAAATGAAGACGACTACCACCATAAATGATGGATTGTTGCAGATCAATTGATAATTTAATAAATTGAGGAAATTCTTCTGTTAGTTTATTTATTTCTTCTTGGGTTGGAATGTGGTCAATTTTTAAGATGGACATAGTTAGATATTGTCGGCGAAGATTTTTTCGCGGGATTTGAAATATTTATAACCTATATTTAGGGTAATTAAAGAAACAACTAAGCCGATAGCCAGGCTTTGGTAGTTTGGTGATCCCCCACCTAGTACTGTTTGGCGATAAGCGTTGACGATGACGGCAAGGGGATTTAATTGAAAAATTAATTTATAGCGAAGTGGGACGAGGTCGGCGGGGTAAATAATCGGAGTTAGATACATCCAGAGTAATAATAAGAGAGTGATTAAGTATTGGATGTCCCGATAAAGTAAATTAGCAGAAGCAACGACAAGGGCTAAGCCGAGAGTAAATATTTGTTGAATGAAAAAGATTGGAATTACCCATAGAATATTCGTATTGATAGGAATTTGATAATAAATCATATAGATTACCAAAATAATGAGAGCGTAGAAAAAATCGACAATTTTGGCCAGGATAGTGGCGATAACCAAAATGGTACGAGGAAAATATATTTTGGTAATTAATGAAGCGTTGTTGACTAGTGAAGCGGAAGCGGATGAAATTGAAGTAGAAAAAAGATTCCAAGGCAAAAGGGCGACAAAGAGAAAAACAGAATAAGGAATGCTGCTGGCCGATTTGGTGGGAATACGCATTATAATCGAGAAGGCAAAGCTCATGACAAGCATTTGAAAAAGAGGATTTAAAATGACCCAAAAATAGCCCAAGATAGATTGCTTATAGCGAGCTTTGATCTCCCTACTGGTCAATTGATAGAGTAGTTCGCGGTGGACAAAAATAGCTTTGATTTCGGCAAAAATTTCGAACATTGGTTTAGTATAACAAAATGGTATAATTTTGGGAAATGAATAAAAATTTAAAAATTTGTACAATCGGTGGTGGTTCGGGAATGCCGATCGTCAACGAGGCTTTGGTTATCGCAGGGTTCGAAGACATTCATTCGATTGTCACGACTTTTGATAGTGGCGGATATACCGGGAGAATGAAGACCGATGAAAGAGGAAATTTATTGGCATTTTCTGATTATTGGCGTTCTTTGATTTCTCTCTGGAAAGATGGAAAGCAAAAAATTGTTTGGGAAGAAATGTTGCGCTATCGTGATGGCCGAGGGAGAAATTTTGGTGATACTTTTTTTCAATTTATGGCCGAGAAAACCGGAGATTTATCTAATGTTGATAAATTATTTGGAGATTTGACTGGAGCCAGGATGATGGGCGAGGTGATTCCGGTAGCTAAAGAACCGGCGGATATTTGTTTTGAGACAATTAGTGGAAAAAAATACAAAGGCGAACATTTTTTGGATGCTTTAAGAATGTCCCGTGATAGGGTAAAAAATATTTGGTTGGAACCTTTGGTTGAAGCTGACACAGAAGCAATGGAGACACTGAAAAAGGCTGATGTAATAATTGTTGGTCCGGGAAGTATTTATGGATCAACTTTTGTAAACTTTTTGCCCAAAGGAATGAAGGAAGCATATAACAAAAGTAAGGCGAGAAAGATTTTGATTTGTAATTTAGTTTCCAATGTAAACGAAGGTGAGAAGTTAAATAAAAAAATATATTTGGAAATATTTAAAGAATATTTAGGAGAAAATGATTTTGATTTGGTTGTTGAACCGGATTTTGGCAAAATAGATAAAGTATTATTGGAAAAAATCAAAGAAAATTATGCCTATGAACATTCTTTTTTGTATGAATCGGGAGAATCGGTTTTTGATATTGTAACGGTCGATAGAAAAAATTTAAGATTGAGACACGGAATCAAAAAGTTGGCTAATTTGTTTACTGAGATTTTGCTAAAATAAATGTATGTCGCAGAAAAAATATCGGAAACTGAGAGCTCTTGATAAGCAAAAAGAAATGCAGAATCAGCCGGAAGAGTTGATACATGAAACAAAAGGTTTTTGGCAAATAATTAGGGATAATTGGTTGTTTTTGACGATAATATTGGTTGGAGTGATTCTGCTTTATTTTAATGGCTTGAATGCCAATTTTGTTTCTGACGATTATGCATCTATTACTCAAGAAACTCAGGTGATGAATATGAAGTATATGTGTGGCAAATTTAATACAATGACTTGTTCTACCTATATGCTGGCGGCAATTTTTGGTATCAAAAGCCCTATACCTTTCCATGCTTTTGGGGTGATTTTATATTTGTTTTTCATTGTGATTGGTTTTGCTTTTTTAGCTCGTATATTTGGGAAAAAATTAGCGTATGTAACGACAGTTTTATTTGCTTTACATCCGATACATGTGGAAGCGGTTACCTGGATATCTGGAAGGATTTATGTCATTATTGCGATTTATGTATTATTGGGATTGATGGCTTTTATTTATTATTTAGAAACTGGAAAATCTAAATATGTAGCCTGGACGGGTATATTTTTTGTTTTAGGGTTTTTGACCGACAAACCTCGTCCTTTTTCTTTGGTTTTTTTGATAATTTTGTATGTTTTGTATGTAGGTTGGCATAAGGTTAAGGTTAGAATAAATAAGTTTATGCCTTATGTATGGGGGACATTAGCGTTATTTTTGATTATTGCGATTCCTTATATTAATAACCGGATAAAGGCAGTTAACGGCGGATATAATTTTTCGGACAGTATTTTTTATAATCCTTTTTTCCAGTACCCAACAGGAATTGCGAAGTATTTACAGTTACTTTTTGTGCCGATCGATATGACCCTTTACCATACGATGTATGTATTTGAACCATGGTTAAACTGGACTATTTTGTGTTTATTTTTGGGCCTAATTTGGTATTTCGGAAAAAAAGATAAAAGGTATTGGTTTGCTTTACTATTTATGCTTTTGGCTCTGGCGCCGTCAATAGCTCCGATCAAGGTGAGTTGGTTAGTGGCGGAAAGATATATGTTTTTGGGATCTTTGGGTTTTTGTTTATTTTTGGCGCTAATATTTGAGAATTTTGATAAAAGAATAAAAAATATCAGCCTCCTTTTATTAATTCCTATTTTGGTTTTTTATAGCGTGAGAACATTTTTGCGCAACAATGATTGGCAGACGAATCATAATTTATGGGTTAGGACGGTTCAATATTCATGGAATAGTCATAATGCCTGGAATAATATTGGCGATGATTACGATAAATTAAATCAACCGGATAATGCTATTAAAGGCTTTGGCCAAAGTTATGTGGTTAAGCCGAACTATGCCGATGCTTATCATAATCAAGCAAATATTTTCTTTAAGATTAAAAGGTATGATTTGGCGAGACAGGGTTATGAGAAGGCCTTGTCGTATGGTCCGGGATTGTATCAGAGTTATATTTCACTAACTCAAGTAGCGTTGTACCAAGGCGATTTAAATGGGGCTTACGGATATGCAACAAAGCTGGTTGAGGCGCAACCACAAAACCCACAGGCATATTATGTGATAGGAGTTGTTTTGGCCCAGGGTGGAAAAATTGATGATGCCAAACAAGCGATGGCAAAAGCCCTAGAGCTTAGTCCTGGTTATGGGCCGGCGCTTGGTTTTTTGCAGCAGATCGAAAAGAAGCCGTAAAAAGTATAGTTTCTGGAGCAAATATCTTAAAAATAGGATAAAGTGGGTAAATGATATATTTCCAAGGAGAGAATCTGGTTGACCAAAAAAGATCTAGGGGAAAATCGTGAAAAGTATAAGAACATTTAATATTACTAAAACCTGATTGAATTAAGAGATTTTTTATTGAATTAATACTGGGGATAAATAAATGACGAGGTGTATCAAGGTGGAAAAAATATTTTTTTCCTAAACGTAGGCCGAGGGCATTAGCATTGGGTGTCGTGATAAATATTTTTCCATTTTTATTTAGTAGGGTTTTTGCTTTTAAAATGGTTCCTTTAGGATTGGACATATGTTCTAAAACATGAAACATGGTAATACAATCAAATTTTTTATTAATTTCTATTTTATTGAAATCTCCGATAAATATATTTACATTATTAGATTGTTTTTTAATGTCGGTTCCATATTTTTTGAATTTATTTGAAAGTGAATTTAAAAATTGACAATTGCCACAGCCGATATCTAAAATGGAGACTTTTTTATATTTTCTAAAATATTGATTAAATTTAATATTATTTAAATAGGAGTATATTTTATCTATTATTCCTGGTTTTAGGGTGTAAGAATTTGGGTAATATTTTTTAAAATATGAATTATTGATATTAATATTGGCAATAAATAAGCTATGGCAATTTAAACATTTATATATTTGAAATTTTTCTTTACCGTATAAATAGTGACCGTGATAATTATTGGCAATAAAATATTTTTTGGTATTAGCACTATGACAAACGCGACATTTGTTTTTGTTTATCATATTTTCATTTTAATAAATTCTTTTAATAAACTGCTTGCTTGTAAAAAATAATCTATTTTGTTTTTTGAAAATATTAGTGTTTTTAAATATCGTAAAGTTAGGTGAAATTGTATTGTTGGCCAGAGTTGATTATATTTTTTATTGTTTTGATCAGCCCATTTTATTAGATCGACATGGTGTTTGTGAAATTTAAATTTTTTGGGAAATTTGTTTATATATTCGGCGCCATTGTATAAAAGGATATAATCGTCTTTGGTAAATTTGTTGGGTGAATTGTCGTATATTTCTGTTCCCGGATATGGAGTAAATATATTATATGAAACAATTTCAGGATTAATATCTTTTGTTAATTTAATTATGTCGCTTAAATCTTTTTTTGTTTCGTGTGGTAAATTGACCAAAAAATTAGCAAAAGTTCGGATATGGTATTTGTGACAAATTAAAAATATATTTTTAATTTGTGCGATAGTAATATTTTTTTTACAAAGTCGCAACGCCTTGTCTGATCCTCTTTCGACACCAAAATCTATTTGAATGCAACCAGATGCGGCCATTATTTTTATTACATCTTCATTTAATGTCGAAACTTTAGCATTACATCCCCAAAGTAAATTTAATTTAGATTTAATAAGTAAATTACAAAATTCGGTAACGTTTTTTTTGTTAAGGGTAAAAAGATCGTCAATAAAGTAAAAACTATCTATATGGTATTTTTGACGAAGTATTTTAATTTCTTTTATTAGGTCTGAAGCAATACGAATTTGCATACAGCCGGTAAATTGACGTAATTTTTTGGCGACACAAAAGGTACATTCAGAGGGACAGCCGCGTGTGGCCAAAACATACATTGATCGAAGATAACAACCGCGAATAGCAAAAGGGTTGGCGTGGGTGTAATAGGGCATATTGATTAGATTATATGCAGGTAAAAACGGTGACATGTTTTTGAGGTGAGATTTTTTTATATAATTGTAGATTTGTAATTCGCCATTACCTTGAATTACTTTGTTGAAATATTTTTTTGAAAATTCTTTTGGGTATAAAGTTGGATGGGTACCGCCGACAATTATTTTTGTTTTTGGTAATAATTTTTTAATATCTTTTGCTAAGTGAATTACTTCTTTGTATTCTGGAGTGTAGCAGGTTAAGCCAATATATTTTGGATTAATTTTTTTGATTTCTTGAATATTAAATTTTTTTGTTGAATCTAATATCTTTACTTTTATTTTTTGTTTTTGTAAATATCCGGCAAGATAAAGTAGCGCTACAGGTGGACGATAATGGAAGGCTCCCCTACTTGGTGGTTCTATAAGTAGAATTTCGGTCATAAAATATTTTTTAATATATCTTTGTTGTTTTTTATCCAATTATATATATCAGTCATTGTTGTTTCAATGTTTCTTGACGGTTGCCAATGAGATTGTTTTTTTATTTTTGAAATATCGGAAATATAGGCAAGAATATCATTTGGACGGTTTTCTTTTATGGAGTTTATTTTTATTTTGTTTCCGGTAATTTTTTGACAAATTTTGGTTAGTTCAGACAAAGAAACACTATTTTTTGGACCGCCGCCAATATTGTAGATATTGCCGCTATATCGGTCAATATTTAATAATTCTATGTCTAAAATATCAAATAAATCGTTGATATGGATAAAATCTCTAACTTGTTTTCCTTTGCCTCCAAAACCGATATAAGATAATTCTTTTTTGAAATAATGAGCGGCCATCCAGAGAGTGAAAACACCTTGGTCGACCTTGCCGAATTGCCAGGGGCCAGTAATGCAGCCACAGCGATTGATAATGGCTTTTAAGCCGAATGAATTAATGTATTCCTGGATCAAAAATTCAGCGGCCAATTTGGTAGCGCCATAAAGTGAGCGATTGGTACCCAGGGGAAATTTTTCGGAGACAGGTTTAAATTTATTTTTGTTTAATTCCTCAATCGGATAAACCCGGGAACTGCTCAAAAAGACAAAGGCAGCCTTTTGAATTCTGGCAAATTCAAGGCAATTGATGGTACCGATAAGATTATTGTTAATTAAAAAATAGGGATTGCTGATGCCGGCCAAAACCGAAGGTTCGGCAGAACAATCAATCACCAAATCAGCTCTAAGAGACAAAAAATCCTCGCGATTTCTGACGTCACCGTAGACAAAATTAATGTGATTATTTTTTAGACGAGGTAAATTTAATTCGGAGCCGCGACGGGATAAATTATCAAAACAGGTAATATTAATTTTGGGATATTTTTTTTTGAAATTAATGGCCAGATTGGATCCGACAAAACCGGCACCGCCAGTGACTAAAATATTTTTATATTTCATTTTTTATGAAAATGTCCCATTTCACAAATTTCTTTGATAATTGCGTCGATATCGTATTTGTAATCCCAGTTTGGATAATGTTTTTTGAATTTGGAAACGTCGGAAATGTACCAGATGTGGTCACCGATACGATTAGTATCGACGTATTCGACAATGGCAAATTTACCCAGAGCTTGTTCGACTTTAAAAATTGCTTCCATCATGGAGATATTTGAATGCCTTGAACCGCCCATATTGTAAGCTTCACCGCAGCGGGGATTTTTGTAGACGTGATAAAAAGCATTAACCATATCGTAAGAGTGAATGTTATCGCGGACTTGTTTGCCTTTGTAGCCAAAGATGGTATATTTTTTGCCTTCGGCGATGCATTTAATTAAATAAGCCAAAAATCCATGTAATTTGGTGGCAGAATGAGAAGGACCGGTAAGGCAACCACCGCGGAAAACAGCCGTGTGAAGTCCGAAATATTTACCATATTCCTGAACCATGACGTCGGCAGCCAATTTTGAAACACCAAAAATACTGTGAGTGGAGTCGTCGATGCTCATGGTTTCGTCAATACCTTCTTTGGCAAAGGGATGTTTCGGATCCAATTCGTAACGAGTTTTGCCTTCAATTAGGGGTAATTTATTGGGAGTATCGCCGTAAACTTTATTGGTTGAAGTATAAATAAAGGTAGCCTTGGGACAATATTTACGATAATTTTCCAAAAGGATTAAGGTGCCTAATGAATTAACAGTAAAATCAGTCAATGGTTCTTTGGCAGCCCAATCATGGCTGGGCTGAGCGGCGGTGTGAATAATCAAATCGAATTTATATTTTTTGAATATTTTTTCAATATTTTTTTCGTCACGAATATCAAAATTATAGTGGACATATTTGTCTTTTAATAATTTTTTGAGTTCCAATTCGTTCCAGTGAGTCGAGGCTTCAGCCCCAAAAAAGTATTCACGGAGGTTGTTATCGATACCAATAACTTTAAACTCTTTAGTGGCAAAAAACTTGGCAGATTCAGAGCCAATCAAGCCACATGATCCTGTAATTAAAACCTGTTTATATTTCATAGTGTTTTATAAAAACTAATCAGGGGGCTGATTAGATTATCCCACGAAAGTTGCTTTTTGGCATACTTAATTTTTAATTTAAATTTTTGCCTTAACTTGGGATTATTTAGTAACTTAACGGTCTTTTTTGCAAGAATGTCTAGATTTTTATCGATGATAGCGCAATCAAAAGGTTTTAAGGTGTTGACGACTTCAGTATTGGTATCGTTTAAGACGATAATAGCTTCGCCATTTAAATAACTGCCGATACGAATAGGAAAACAAGCTCTTTCACTATCCAAATTCCCCATCATAAATAGAATAGCTTGAGATGAAGAAATGTATTTACCTAGATCTTTTTGTTGAATATTACCGACACATATTATTTGATCAAGTGCATGTTTACTGATTTCTAGGCTTTGTTGTTGGTTTAATTCTTTAAGATTTAAATTCCAGGTTAGAGTTGCTTTTGGTTCTAATTTTAATATCTTTTCAAATAGTTTTATCAATAATTTTCCCCTATCACTGGAATATGTATTGCCAAAGGTTAAAAAATTTAAATTATTTTTTTTAGGAAATAATTTAAATTGATTAATATCAACTCCATTGATAATTTTTATTATTTTTTTGGCACCGCGTTGCTTGGCTAATTTACCTAAATAGTCACTGGTTACCACATAATTTTTTATGTATTTAGGGAATTGCTTTTCACAAAAGCGAATATATTTTTTTAAATATTTATCGGTAATTGAGTTACTGTCCCATAGATCGTCCCAATCAATAACTATTTTTTTACCAAATAGTTTTAGTAAAATTGCCGGAATATTGCTTTCGAGCTGAGTGGGAACAGCGGCATGAATAACATCATATGATTGAAATAGACCAAAAAATGTGGCGATAATTCCTCGTAGGATTCGTCCATTAATATAAAAATTAACCCAAAGACGGGGTAACTCATACTGGATTAAGTTTTTATTAATAATCGTTTTTTTGATAGAAAGTTGGAATTTTTTGTCAGACGACAAAAGTAAGGTAACTTTTATATTGTTTTTGGAAAGAGATTTACAAATATTTATTGAGCGAAAGTATCCGCCAAAGTTTTTGAAACACGGTTCAATAAATAAGACTTTCATAATTTGATTAATATTGAAGGAGAAATAACTTGGTGATAAATATGAGATTTAAAATAATCAGTAAGTTTTCGCAAAATAAATGGAGGAGTAAATAAAGTTAAAAAAATCCACAAATAGAATTTGAGGTTTAAAAGGTTTTTTTTGCGAAATAGAACGAGATTTTTTACTTCACGTAAATAATAATTGAAAGAACCATAGTTTCGAATTTGTACTAGCCCTATATAATTGGTACCAACAAACTCAGAAATAATTTTTTTCCGCATTAATTTATATTTTTTTTCTTCAAAAATAGTATTTATCATATTTCTCCAATATTCCATTGGTGATTTTTGGTAAATATTTGTTCTTGTCGCACTTTGTCCAATACGCACTGCGAGAGGATAATTCTTCAAAAAAATTACCGGATGATTTTTAAAAATATCAAGCCAAGGATAAGCATGACTAATCCATACTTCTTTGCTAAATTTTTGTTTGGTTAAACTTTTTTTAAAACAAAGACCTGAACATTGATCCAGCGATGATAGCACTAAAAGTATTTTTTCAAAAGAACTTTTGATAGTTAGTTGTAAATCATATTTAGTTTTTGTGGTTGCCTTGGCTCTAACTGGATATCTATAATCCTTATCAAACCAGTAATACGGTCTTGTAATTGCCCCTGCCTTAGGGTATTTTTTAAAGGCTTGAAAATACCATTGCAAAGTATGAGTATCAATTAGGTCGTCACCGGCAAGAATAAATATATTATCGCCATGACACATTGTCAGACTATTATTGAGGTTTCCATCGTAACCAATATTAGTTTTGTTTTTTCTAATTATTAAGCGTTTGTCTTTAAATTTTTTGATAATAGACAAAGTGTTATCAGTAGAATTATTATCAGAAACTATTACTTCAAAGTTAGTATATGTTTGATTAAAAACACTTAGTAGTGTTTCGGCAATAGTTGCACTGCTGTTAAATACGGGGATAAAGACACTAAAAAAAGGTTTTTTCATATATCATATTGGCTCGTTTTGGCCAAAGCCAAACTTCATGAATTAAAGAAAGAGCTTCTTTTTGGTATTTTTGAAATAATTTTTTATCATCTAATAATTTTAAAATATTTTTGGCAAATAATTTTTGATTAAAACACTTAGTTTTTACCATACCTTTGGGATAATATGTTTCTAGAGCTTCAAGGTCATAAGAAACTCCGGGGAGTCCCATGCTCATGGCTTCGGCGGCGGCCATGCCGCCGCTATCAAAAATAGCGGGATGAACAACAAGTTTGCTTTCTGAAAATATTTTATATTTTTCTGTTCCACTTTTAAAACCGAACATAGTAATACTATTTTCTAATTTATATTTTCTAATTTTTATTTTTAGTTGCGATTCTAGGGCACCGTCACCGATTAAGGCGAGTTTGGCATTGGGTTTTTGAGCGACGACATATTTCCAAATATCAATTAGACCTAAAACACCTTTTTGAGGATGAAGTCGGCCCATAAAGACAGCATCATATATTTTTTTGCTTTTGATGCTTGGTGGTAGATCGACACCGCCTTGGATAACGACGACTTTTTTGTTGGGAAAATATTTTATATCAGGATCAGAGGTGACAAAAACAATATCAGCATAAATTCTGACTAAAAATAAACTTAATCTTTGTGAGAGGTAGTAAAATAGACCTTTAATAAATTGATTGGTTTGAATATAGGGTGATTTTTTGTCAAAAGGATTGGGAGCAAATAAATAATAACCACAAATAAGTTTGGTCTTAGGATGTTTTATTTTATAAATTATTCCAGGAATGAGGTCGGGATAGAAATCAGAAACAGTATAGGTATAATCGTAGAATTTTAACTTATTTATTTTGCTTATCCCAAGTATCGTTCGGCGGATTTGATGGACAAAAAGATTGTAATGGGACAAGGAATCTGTTTTAATAAATTTATTTTTTAACTTAAAGCGTTTGAGTAAATTTTTTGTTTCTTCCCCACCAAATAATGTTATATTGGGCCAATATTTGGCAAAATTTAAAAAAATAGTATCTCCTCCACTTTGGCCTGAACCAATGTTATTATTGGCTATAAATAAAATTTTTGTCATGACATATTGTAACCTATGAAAAAAGTAAATCTAGGCTCAGGTCCAAGTGGGTTAAGCAGTTGGATAAATTTAGACTATGGGATGTTGCCTTTTTTGAATAAATGGCCGTTTTTGATGCAAGTTGCAACAAAATGTGGTTTTGTAGGAAAGAACTATATTACAAAATGGCCTAAGGTTAGGCTAAAAAATATAAAAAAAAGATTGCCTTTTGAAGACAAAAGCGTTGATTTCATTTATTGTAGTCATGTAATTGAGCATTTTGAAAGGTGGGAAGCGATAAAAATTTTGCGAGAATGTAGGCGAATATTAAAAAAAGATGGAATTATGAGAATAATTGTGCCTGATTTGGCATGGGCAGTAAAAAATTACAAAAGTGCTAAAAGTTTCAATAATCATTTTTTTGGCTATGAAAAGGATAAAGTGTATAGATTTTCTATGTTTATTAGGGGTCATCAGTGGATGTATGACAAGGAAGAAATGAATATTTTATTGAAAGAGGTAGGTTTAAAAAACATTAAATTTTTGAGTTACCAAAAAGGTCAGTGTAAAGATATAAAAAAATTAGATTTAGCGCAGTATAAGGGAAATAGTTTATTTGTAGAAGTTGGTAATTAAATTTAAATTTTTGGTAGAGAAGTTTAAAAGGGCGTAGGGGCGACAGGTTTTTTGATATTTATTGTAATTTTTTTGCATTTCTAAAATTGCTTTTTTAAGAGTTGTGCTAGTAGTTGGTTTGATTAAAATAGCGACACTGCTATTAAGAGCCTCTGGTAGTCCTCCCCTATTGCTAGCGATAACTGGAGTGCCACAGGCGACACTTTCCATGACGACTCGACCATAACCTTCTTCGTATAGAGATGGAGCACAAAAAACATGATATTTACTATAAAATTCTGGTAATTTTTTATTTTCGATTTTACCCAAGAATAGGATATTTTTAGTTTTTAGATTTTTTAGATAATCGGTTAGAGGGCCGGTACCAATGAAGACAAATTGGATGTTGGGTAATAGTTTGGCGGTGTTAACCAAAATTTTTATACCTTTCTTTTCGATTAAACGACCGACAAACAAAACGGAAAATTTAGTTTCTTTTTTTTGAATGGATTTAAAAATATCCAAATCTATCCAATATTTATAAACGCTTATTTTTTTGGCGTTTATGCCCCATTTGATTAATTGTTTGGCTGAGGCTTTGGACAAACATAAAATATGGTCGGAATTATTTAAGGTGATTTTGAGAATGATAGAGGTGTTGATGTTGTCATAAATGGCGTGAGTGCTGATAATATGAGTTTTGTGAAAGATTTTTGATAATAATAAGCCACAAAAAGCACCATTAAAGCCTTGAGAATGGATGATATCTATTTTTTTATGATTGGACAACATCCACAAAAAAGTGCGAAGAAATAAATATGGGGTTAGGTATAAAAAATCAAATAAAGGAAATTTTTCTAATTTGTGAAACAAAGATTTTCCGAACCATGGGTAACGATAAATTTCTAGATTTTTTTGTTTTTCAAATTTTTTGTAGGAAACATTAATGGTGGTAATTGGTGAATAGGTGTGAACAAATACTTTGTAAGTTTTGGATAATTCGGTGGCTAAATCAGTGAGGTGGGTTTCAACTCCACCAATGTTGGGGTGATAAAATGGAGTTAATAGTAAAATACCTTTATTGTTTTTCATTTAAATAAATAGAATTATTAACAGTAATAGCTTTTAGAGAATAGTTTTTGTTTATTAAATATTGCTGAGTCTTTAGGGTATTATCTTCAATACAAATAATTGTTGGTTGATATTTTGACCAATCATTACTTTGAAGTACTTGATAATCATAACCTTCAGTATCGATTGACAAAAGATCAACTTTTTTGTTTTTATAATATTTTTTAAAAACATTTTCTAAGGTTAGGATTTTTATTGGATATTGAGAAACTAATTGAGATCCTTTTTTAATTGTTTCATTAGCTTGTGTTTTCGAAAAGGTAGAACCAACATCAGGGTCAAGTTGATAAAAGGTGAGAGATTTTTTTTGATTGGCGATACCTGTGTTTAGGTTCTCATCTTTAGGTCTAAAAAGTTGATATTTATTTATTAAAGAAGGATTTGGTTCGATATTTATGCCGTGACTACCTTGTAAATAAAAACGATAAGTATTGTTGAATTTAATTGGATGATTGCTGCCAATATCGACATAAGAAATATTTTTTTTGTTTAAGATTTTATCAATAATTAGGTCTTCTCTATTTTGAGAAAATGATTTTAAAAATTGACGACGCATTAGGCGGCCGATTTCAATAATGGAAAAAATAACAAAGTTTTTGAAACCATAAATTTGGAATTTTTTTATTATTGTTGCCATGATTTTCTGTCAATTGGCTTTATCATACCAAATTTATATTTAATAAAGTTTGTTGAATAAACATAAAGAGTGGTAAAACAGGCTAAGGGGTGGAAAAACCAAGCGTTATCTGGTTTGTGTATATAGCCGATTGTTAGGTCAAAAAGCATTGGTAAAATTAAAATAGTATATAAAATAAATTTAATCATGCCATGATTGTTGGTGTTATCCCAATTAAATTTTCGAAGATTTTGATAGGTGTAATAATCGACGATACGACGATTTTGTTTTCTGATAAATTTTTTGATGCTACTTTCACAATAGGTGTGGATGATACTGGTTTTGACTTTGGCAAAATAGAGAGGTGAAGTTTTTTGAAGTTTTTGAGTGAGGAGGTCGATATCAAATAAATAATTTAATTTAAAATCGTTAAAAATACTTTTTCTAAAGATTGTACCGTTGGCACCAATAGTGGGTATGGCATTATTTTTTTCTAATTTTATTTTTATGTATTTTGTTTTGTTGTCGGTAGATAATTTTAGGCCAGTCCATTTGTTGTTAATAAAATTTTGGCGATCATAAATGCCGGTAACAAAGGCGTAGGGATCATTAACACCAATTAGGGCGCTGTATCGTTCTATAAGTCCAGATTTTTTTCTATAAGTAAAAGAAATAGGTTCTGAGCCAATAATATCTTTGTCTTCAAATGGGAGAAGCATTAAATTTAGCCAATTGTTGGTGGGGATGATATTGTCAGAATCAATTAAACAAATGAATTCACCCTTGGCAATTTTGACTCCAACTGCTTTGCCAGCTTCGGCAGTTTTTAGTGGATTAGCAACAATTTTGGCACGATAATTTTTGGCAATGTTTATGGTGTTATCGTTTGAGCCACCATCAGCAATGATAATTTCGTAATTATATTTAGTTTTTTGTTTTTTTATTGCTTCTAAACAAGTTTTTAAAACTTTGTCGGCATTTAGAGTAGGAATAACAAAACTAACGGAAATCATTTAATTTTTGAAAATATTTAATTGCATAAAACATGAGAAATTTTATATCAGAAAACGATCTAATGGAAGTGATTTTGTTTAAAATGTATTTTGGGGTGATAATGGATTTGAACAAATCTTGAACAGATGTTTTGAGATAGGTGGGGTTTTTGGTTTTTATAATTGCTTGACGCATATCATATTTGTCCCAATCTAAGGTTTTAAGTAAATTATTTTTTTTGCAGTAATCAAATAATGGAGTGCCAGGGTAGGGAATTATTATAGTGGCTTGGAGACTAGCAGCAAGATTATTTTTAAATATATTGCGGGAAAAGTTTATGGTATTATCTAAATCTTTTTTGGTTTCCCAAGGATAGCCGACCATAACAGTTATGTGAGTATCGATATGATATTTTTTGCATAATTTGAGAGTGGGGATGACATTATCAATTTTGTTGTTTTTGTTGATTTTGTCGAGGGTTTTTTGATTAGCGGATTCGAAACCAAAAAGCATAAATCTAAATCCGGCTTTTTGCATTAGCTTAAATTCTTCTTCTGATAGTGCGCCAAAGCGCATATTGCAGCCCAAACTGACCTTGATTTTATTTTTGATAATATGATTGCAAAATTCTTTTAGCCATGGACCGACTGGAAAAGTACCAGAGTCATCAAAGATTTCTTTTACACCTAAATCAACTAGTTTTTTTACTTCTAAATAGGCTTTTTTGGGTGAAACATTGCGGTAATTTTGACCCGGAAATAAAGTTGTCCAAGAGCAAAATGAGCATTTACCCCACCAGCAATCACGACCAAACATAGTATAGGCACCGGGTTTATATTTGTAATTAGTATTATTTATCGAATACATTTGCCATTGAGTTAATTGCCTATCTATTTGAGGTAAATCATTTAAGGATAAATTATTTTTTTTATTGGTCAAATAGTCTAATAACAATAAATCATAATTGCCACCGATTAAAATTTTGTCGACAGGACAATTTTTGTAGGATTCATTGGGCAAGGCGGTGACGTGATCCCCTATCAAAATTACCTTAATCTTGGGTAAATTTTTCTTGATGTCTTTAATAATTTTCCAGTGTTTTTTGATAACTGGGGTTTTGGTTTCGATGACAATATAATTTGGATTTCGTTTGATTAATTGTTGGAGCCAAGTTTTATAGGATAGATTTTGCGCTATAGCGTCATCCCAGTAAATTTTATAACCATTTTTCTTTAATAACGAAGCGGCGGAAGCGAGAATAACGGGATAAATAACATTGTTTGTATTTGTCCATTGAAATTGACGATTTTGAGACAAAAATGCTTTGCCTTTGGGTGATTCCAACGGCGGATATGAGATAGATACGGAAATCATTATATTGTATTATATAGCAATATTTACGGTTCCAAAAACTTTCTTTTCCAATATTTCGATTCTTCCCGTATTTTCGGTAATTTGATGGCTAGTTATAGTTCTATGTTCTCTCCCATCTCGTATCTCAATTGCTAGACCATCGACTAGGTCAAATATTTTGGTATTCCATTCTTTCAATTTATCATCAATATGATGATCAAGCCTTGTTTCCATTGCTTTTAGTTTTGCATCAAATTTAAGATCAAGTTTTCCTAAAGATTTGTCTAGATCTTTTTTTGTTACAAATTGTTTATCATTTTTGACCATAATTTATTGTATTCAAAAAAAGAGTAAATACAATAGCACAAAATTGAGTGTGATATAATATAGGACATGAAAGAGGGAGATATAGGTAATATACATCATATTAAAGATAGGAGAAGAAAAGGGATGGCTTATGTGGAAAATCAATTAGTTGAATTTGGAGAATTAAATAAGCCGTGTATTGTTAGAATTTTATTAAATGAACGATTTAATATTTTGACAAACAGATTTATACCTTTGTTTAATTTAGCTAAATGTAAATATGCTTTCGACGAGAATAAAAAACTATATTTAAATGAAAATATTGTTTCTACTGAAGGGCTAACTTGGAAAGAAGAAATTTGTAATGAAGACTTTAAGGACAAGATAGATATGTATTGTATAAATATTAAAACTAATGAAGAAGAAAAGAAGGGAACATTTCTTAAAATACTTAATAATGCAAATGTGGCACATAATGTAGATGGGGACGGAAATGTTTATATTAATTTTAAAAAATTACTTGGATGGGGAAATGGAGATATGCCTAAACATAAAAATATAGACGGTATATATTTGGGACCAAAAGGTTTAGGTAGTGAAGGTAGATTGATGGCATGGGATGTTAGAAGGTACGGACGTAAAGGTAAATATTTTGGGGAAAAATAATTAGCCGCCGAGGTAGGAGCCGGTGTGTTTGTTGATTTTGTGAGGGATAAAGTCGAGATTTTTGCTAAAAAAGCCTTTAATAAAAAGAAAGCCATAATATAAATGAGTTGCAGGGATGGTAATGGTGGCGAGGAGAGATAAATAAAGTGAATTAGTGAATAAGTAATTAAGTGAATTAGCAAATAGGAGAATTAAGTAAAGATATAATGGGTAATAAAATTTTGTAAGAGGTAAAGAAATAATATATATAAAAAAGAAACTTGGTAAAAAATATCCTATCTTTCGGCTGTTTTGTGGATAGATACGAGCAAATAGACCACGGTGAAGAGCATAGCGGGTGATTTGATGGAGGTGTTTAACTATAACTTCACGGCGATGATGAAAAACTTTAATTGAGGGGTGATAATAGATTTTTTTGTTTAATTTTTGAACTAAATTGAGACAAAGAATGGTATCTTCACCAGGCCAATGATGAGTATCAAAACCTTTGATTTTGTCAAAGTCAGTTTTTTTTACAATTAAATTAACTGAAGGAAAATCATCAACAAAACGAGCTCTACTGATATTATTTCGATAAGTACCAGCTCCCCCGCTACCCAAAAAACTACCCCAAACTAAACCACTGGCTTTTTGATAAATATTATCTTTTGGTGGAGTGAGACAAGGGCCACAAACTGCCGCAATATTGCTATCTTGTTCTAATTGTTTAAGGGCATTTTTCATCCAATTTTTGTGAGGATAAGAATCATCATCCAGGAAAGCGAGATATTTGCCTTTGGCCATTTTGGCGCCGAGGTTTCTCTTAAAAGCGGGATTGCTGGTTTTGCTAATTTTGTCAGTAATAACTAAAATTTCAAAATTTTTGTATGTTTGTTTTTTTAGATGTGACAGAGTTTCGCGAAGATAATTGTTTTCAACTCGAAGTGGAATGATAATGGAAAAATCAATTTTTTTGGTCATAGTAGTGAAGAATTCTAAGACGATAGAAAACAGCCAAGGAATCAACTAATGTTTTCCACAAAATATTAAATCCAACAGCATGAGTGAGACCTTTGTCTTCATATTTAAGTTTTATTGGTGCTTCGTAGATTCGTTTAAAACCGAGACGATTAGCGACAGAAAGCAATTCGAGGTCGAAGGCGTATTGTTTTACGAGTAATCTGGGCAAAATTGTTTTTAAAACTTTATTTTTGAATATTTTCAAACCGGCTTGAGTATCGGTAATTTTGAGTCCAAGAAAATATCTGGCGTATTTTTGGGCAAAAAAACTAATAATTTTTCTATGGAGGGGATATTTTACCTGAGAGGCTGGGTGTCGTTTGGAGCCAACTATAATATCGGCGTTATACCACTCCATGTGTTCTAAGATCATCGATAGACCATTGGGGTCAATTTCCATGCCAGAATCAATAAAGGCAACATAATCTCCTTTAGAAATAGACATGCCTTTTCTAATGGCAAAACCTTTGCCATGATTTCTTTTGGAAGCAATTAATTTGAGATTGGGATTTTTTATTTTTTTTAAAATATAATATGATTTGTCGACTAAAATGCCGTCAATAACGGCAATTAACTCATATGGATATCGGATTTTTTCTAAGGTTTTGAGGATTCGAAGAATGTCTTTTTTAATAGTTTTTTCTTGCTTGTAGATAGGGACAATGACTGATAAAAAATGTTCAGATGTATTTGTCATAAATTTCCATTGTTTTTTGAGCAGTAAGTTGCCAATTAAATTTTTTGGCTTGAGATAATCCTAGTTTAATGTATTTATCCCTAACGGTCTTATTATTCCACAATTTTTCAAAATTTTCTTTAGTAAAATCTAAAGCGGCAGAACCGACGACCTCGGGAAGGCTTGTAACTTGTTTACAAATTACAGGACAACCGCAAGTTAGGGCTTGAAGAGGGGCAAGACCAAAACCCTCAGCATGAGAGGGGTGGCAATAAAATGTGGCAAGATTAAATATTACGACTAGTTCATCGTCTGGAACGAAGCCAATTTTTTGAGGATAATTGTTTTTTTGAATCTCGATAAGGTCTTTGGTCCATGGATGAACAGGGGTATCAGTTTTGATAGCGGCAGAACCGACAATAACTAAAGGATATTTTAAATCTTCGCACATTTTTACTAGCGCGGGAACATTTTTGTTCCAATTGATATCGCCTATGTATAGGACAAATTTATCTGGTAAATTATATTTTTGCTTTATAGCTTTTAATAATATTTTTTCTTTAATTGGTTTACAAATATCGTTGGCGGCCAAGAGAGTGACATAAATTTTACTTAAAGGTATTTTGGTGATTTGATGAATAATTTTTTTTGAATATTCTGAAACAGTGATAATCGCGGTGGCGCGATGTAAATTATAAAGTTGAATCCACCAAATAATGGTGCCTTTAATACCAACAGGAAAATGTTTTTTAAATTGAATAGGGATTAGGTCGTGGACGGTGACAATAGTTGGTTTATTAAATATTTTTAGAGTTAATTTAAATGGGTCAAAAAAAGGGTAATGAATCAAATCAGCATCTTCTGTTTTGACAAGTCCACTTAAGTTTTCGATTAGATTTTTTGTATAAAAACCGACACCACGAGTTTTGTTGCCGTCTTGCAAAGGTGAACCAATAATTGCAATTTTCATTTTAACTTTATAGTAAATAATATTGTTGGGAGAGGACAAAAATATAAAATATTTTTGTTTTTATCGTAATAGAAACCAATCCAAAAATCATACCAAGCGAAGGATAGTTTTATATTTTTCATATTATTCCCAGCCCTGGGAGATGTTTTGGCTTAATTCATAATATTTGGTGTAAGCGATGGGAAAACGAAGAGCGGAGAAGAAAGAAAAGACAAAACCACGGAAACCATCAACATAACCACGATGACGCAAAAATGTTTTAAAAAACCACCAATTTGGTAAAACAAAATAATATCTGACAAAAGAAATAAAATTGATTGGGACTTTTTGATCTTTTAATTGACCAGCCAAAAGAGTGGTATAGCGATTGGCGCGGAGAAAATATCGAGAAAATGATGGATCAGCATAATGTTCCATGTCATTTTGTAAGCAACCAATTTTGCCATCAATTTTGGCTTGTTCGTGGACATCAAGGCATGGTAATTTACCTTTGCCATTTTTGTAAAAACGAATAGTTGGGTCGGGGTATTGGCCACCCTTTTTGAGAAATCCGCCTAAAAAGAAGTTTTTGCGTTTGATCCAGTAGCCATCAAACTCGATATTTTTTGGATCTTGATTGCTAATATCGATAATTTCCTTTTTTAATTCTGGGGTTAATAATTCATCAGCATCCATTTGAAGGATCCACTTACCCTTGCAGGCATCAATTCCCATTTGTTTATTGATATGAAACATGGGTTTGTTGTCGGTGGAAATAATTTTTACTTTATCGTATGTTTTGGCAATTTCAACAGTTTTGTCACTAGAGCGACCGTCAACAATAATAATTTCATCGCCAATATCCTTGTAGTTATCTAAAAATCTTTTTATATTCTTTTCTTCGTTAAAAGTAGCGAGAGTGATTGATAAATTCATGGTAAGAACATTTTATCAGAAATAACTAAAGAATTATCGGGAATCTTGTCAGGGATAAAAAAAGTGATGTTGTCAATTTTTTCGACGGTTGAAAAGCCAAATTTATCTGGAGGGGTTAATTTGATTTGTTTTTGGATATCAAGTGGAGGGTATTTACTGAAAAATAAATATAATATATATGGTTGGTCATATTTGTTGGTGAAATAAATATTTTGATATTTATTTTTTACAGAATTAACATAAGGGACAAGGGTGGAAAAACCATAATTCCAAGCAAAGGGATAGCGTTTTTGATAGTGAATAAAATAAGCATCCATGTAATATGCAAAGCATATTATGTAACTAGTAACTAGTAAATAGTAAATAGCCCGCCTACCGGCGGGCAGGCTGTGGATACCATAAGCGATAAAAAAAGTTAGTGGAATTACCATTGGTAAAGAACGCAAAGCGCTGGGAGCTTGAAAAGTGATACTGGAAGCAATAGGGGCGATAAATAACCAAATGAGAAAAAATTTATTTTTTGATTTATAGATGCCGTAAATTAAGAGAGGAATTTCAATTAAGTAAAGAAGGCCCATATCGGGAACTTTGGAACGAGGAACAGCATCACCGTCGATAAATAAATAATTTAAATTGAAATGAGAGGTATATTTTTCACCCCAAGAGAGTAAATATAAAACGCGTTTATTGTGAATGGCCCGATTAATAAATTTGACATTGGCATGTTGATTTAATAATTCTTCGGCACGATTAATCGGACCCATGTCGGCAGTTAAACCAACACCACCAATACGAGTAGTTCCACCGCTATTCATAAAAGATATGGCTACTGGAAGACAGATTAAAATGCCAAAAAGAAACGGGAAAAGCCATTTCTTGTAGATAGATCGTAGATCATGGATCGTAGAAAAAAATAAATATAATGCTAATAATGGTGCGACTAATCTAGCAGAATGATAAGTGTATAAAGATAAGACATAGAATAATATAAATAGGTATTTTCGGCCTTGCCTGCCGGCAGGCAGGTCTTTATAAAAATAATATGTTCCAATAACAATGAATGACAGGGCTGTCCCCGCTTCCCAGGCGCCACGAGAAAAGTGAATATGCCAAGGGGAGATAGTTAGAACGAGAGAACTTAAGAGCGCTAGATCGTTAGATTTTGATAATAATTTTACTAATAAATAAAAATAATATATACCGATGATTGATAAAATTAAATTTGGTAGACGGGTAGCAAATGGGGTTAAGCCAAATAATTTGACAGAAGGAATGGCCAAATAAACATAGCCACCGGGTTTGTAGTCACCAAATGATTTGAAATGAATAGGGTAGCTTTGTCCATGTTCGTCTTTTCCGGTAAGAATTAATGAATAGGCGTTGTAGCCTAAGGCGGCTTCGTCAGGGTTTAAGCTAGGATAGGAATTGATATTGTAAAAACGAAGGGCGATAGCCAAAACTAAAATTAGAATTAATTTAAGGTTTTTCATAGATATAGAAATTGCCAAATTTTTTGAATAATTTGAAATCTAAGTTTTGTCTAACAACTTCATCGTAAGAGAAGACTGCCAAAACACTTTGATTGTTTGTGACATCATTAAAATTAGTAGAAGTAAAAATTATTTTGTTAATTTTGTCTATGGTTCCAGTATCAATGGAATTAGTAGTTAAAGAAGCGGATTTTTGATAAGTTGATGGAGAATATTTGGAATAAAATAAATAATAAATATATGGTTGACCATAAAAATTGGTCATATAAATTTTTTGGTATTTATTTTGATTTTCAATTAAATAATTGGTGGCAGATTTGTAACCATCTAACCAATCAGGGCTGTGAGTTTTGACCATGTGATTTAGATATAGATCGGCATAGTAAATAAAGGAAAGTAAATACAAACCAATAATAAATATATTTAAAAAAGTTGATTTGTATTTGATGATAATATATTCAATACCAACTCCAATAAAATAAACAAGACCGATAGACATCCACATGGAGCGAGTGGCTTGGATAGTATCGCGGGTGAGAGCGGCGGGAATAGGAGCAAGTAATAAAATAAGTAAAAAGAATAAATTAATTGGTTCTTTGTATTTGGCCATAAACAAGCCAATAATTAAGAATATTAAACTTGGATATAAGATGACACCAGTATATGGGGCACTGTGACGAGGGTTTTGCCAGTCCCCTTTTATAGCCAAAAATTCAGGTGAAAGGTGATTGAAATATCTAAGTAAAACATTTCTAGTAAAAAATGTAGCTTGGTTGTGAAAAATTTGATAATTGGTTTGAGATGATTCAGCAATAATTATTTGTTTTTCTTCGGCTGATCTAGGATAGGAAAATAAACTGACGACTTTGAGGCGATTGGTGTCCTTGGAAAATAATAAACCAAAAGCAATTGGGAGAGCTAAAATAAAAATGGGAATAACAAATTTTGGTTTGAGAACTTCAAATTTTTTGATGATGAAAAGAATGGATATTATTAAAAGTCCAACCAATTTGCCACTTTGATAGGTGTAAAGAGATAATCCTAAAACAACGGCCGAGGCAAGATATTTTTTTTTGAGAAACAATAAACATAAAAGAATAATTTCGAAAGTAATAATATTGGTTTCCCAAGAACCACGAGAATAATGAATATTGTAGGGATTAAAACAAGTGATCCAAGCGGCGATCATGGCTAATTTGTATTTATTTTTATCAAACGAAATAATTAATAAATAAATTAATATGGGAATTAGAGAACCTAACATAATAGATGGAAGCCTGACAGATAATTCGTTTAGACCAAATATTTTTACAAAGGGAATAGCTAAATAGACATAAAGTCCTGGTTTGTAGTCACCAAATGATTTGAAAATTAAAGGGAAAGATTTACCGTATTCATCCTTGCCGGTTTCCAAAATTGAATAAGCATTGTAACCGAGAGCAGCTTCGTCCCAAAGTAATGGAGGATTGTTGGTGATTTTATAAGCGCGTAGGAAGAAGGAAATTAAAAAAATTAATATTAATATTATTTTAGTTTTCATAATTAGCCACAATATCAAATGCAGTGGTATTGTCTAAGAATTTTATTGTTTTTAATATTTTAGCATTTGTATTGAAATTGTTTGGGCTGGTGATTAATAGGGTTTTGTTGTCCAAAATTTTTGTTTTGTCTTTGATTTCCCAATCATTTATAAAAACAAATTTATCAAAGGAGTTGACCCAATACCAAGAGGCGTGATAATCAGTCTTGGCAGTTTGTTGGTAAATAATTGGATTGTATTTTAGATAATAAAGTAAAAATTCATGTGGTTCACCGTATTTTTTGGTAATCAGAATTTGATCATATTTTGAATAATTATCTTTTACATATTCCGACATTTCTTTGTAGCCATACTGCCAACTTTGAGAATAATTAGTTGTGTAGGATTTGGTGTAAATATTGATGTATGAAATAAAACTAAAGATTATTATTATAAAAAAATAGGGTAATATTTTTTTATGAAGCGATAAGGCGGTGGCGATGAAGGGTAAAGGAATAATCAAAAATAGCCTAAGGGTGGGGAAATCCCCTATTGTAATAATTGACGGAATTAGACCGATTAAATACCAAATTAATAAAAATAGATATTTTTGGTTTTTGAATGATTTTTTGATTATTATAAATAGTCCGATATAAAAGAAAGGTAAGCATATTAAATATAGTAGGCCGTGATTGGCGATGTTAAATTGATATTGTTTAGAACCTTGTAAAAAAAGTGGTAGTGGATTGAATAAATTCAGAGTATTTTTGACTAAAACAGGGATGGCATAAGTCGCTTTATTGTAGATTATTTTTGAAAGTAATGGTGAACCTTGGTACGAATTTCTTTGAGTATTAATGATATTAATGGCGGTGGGATTTAGAACAGAAACCCAAGCGCTTCTGGCGCGGGATTCAGGATTTAAAAAATTGATAAATATTGGAAGCATTAAAGCCATGCCTAAAATAAATGGCAGAATATTTTTTTTGATTGTTTTATAAAATGTTATAAATATTACAAATATAAAAATAGGGACAAAGATGCGGGTGCTGTGATAGGCGTACATGGATAAATTTAAAAATAGGAGTGATACAAATAGTGTATTTTTTTTATTGAAGAGGTAGTTAATTAGAAAATAGATGCCAATTAACAAAAAAGCTTGGGCAATAGTGGATTGGTAGACGGCGCGAGAAGTAAAGAGAGTCCATGGTGAAATTGAGGCCAAAAACATAGCCAAAAGAGATAGGGAATTTTTTTTGAATAAAGCCTGAACGATTAAGTAGGTTGCGATAACGATTAAAATGCCACAGAGGGCATTTGGTAGCCTCGCAGACCACTCATTTAGACCAAAGATTTTGATAAAAGGCATGGTCAAATACATATTTAGAGTGGTGGGATAATCGCCGTAGGCTCGGAAATTGAAAATGGGATAGTTAGTTCCCCACTGGTCTTTGTCGGTTTGCATAATCGAATAGGCATTGTAGGAATGGCTGATTTCGTCCCAATTGAGACTGACAGGAAATTTATCTAACCGATATAGTCGAAAGAAAACTGCTGTAATTAAAATTAGTATAAATATTATTTTTTCTTTGAGCGCCATAAAAATGGTAAAAGAATAATCGACAATAGGGTTAGATAGTTAGCAATTGAACGAATTGGGGTGTTAGAAAATTTTAATTTGAGATCATAAGAACCGGGATCTAAATTAATTTTAAGTTGGCCATATTTTTGATCGATATTATACGGATAATTTTGATTGTTTACATAAAGTGTCATGTTGGGAAAAAAGACCACAGGTAAAAGGATGTCTGTTTTTTGGGTAATTTGAACAGTAGCGGGTAATCGGGAAGTATTATATTCAGTGGGAAATTCTTTGCCAAAAGCAGGCCAATAATCTTTTAGTCCTTCCCCACTGACTTTGGAAATTGGTAAGTCGTAATTTTGATACCAAATATCTGGTTTAAAATAATTAATATTTAGACCGACAGTTAGGATAATTAAAGCAGCAATTATCCAATTATTTAATTTTAATTTGGCGCTTATTAGAGACAAGAGAAAGATAGAAACACCAATGAATCTCCAAGGAAATTGAAAGAAAGCCATAAAGGGAAATAATTGCCAAATGAAGGTTGATTTGTTGTGGGTGAGGAATAAAAAGAAGAGAGCGAAGACAGTGTAAAAAATTAGTTTAGGTTTAAATTTTTTAATTAAGAAAATAGTTATAAGTGGTATCAGCCATTGCATAATACCGACGGAAAAGGCCATGTCGTCTTTTGGCCCCCAGAGTGAGGCACCATAGCCCCAAAAACGGGAGATGAATAATTGAGAAAGTGTGGCAAAGTGATTGATATATTGGAAATAACCCTGAGTCATAGTGTTGATAGTCGTCAGATTTTTTTCCAAAAATGAGGGGAGAAGAAAAAAGGCGGATAGGCCGAAAGCGGTAAGAATGGAAATGATTTGATTTTTGTAATCTTTGATAAATAAAAATAAGTATGGAATCAGGATTAATAAAACAGCGATACTGGTCAAAGTGTGGGACAACAAGAGGATAGATAGAAGGATCGTAGATAATAGGTAGTTTTTTTTCTTAAAGAAATAAAAGACCCAGGGAATCAGATTAAGAGCGAGTAGCTCAGGGAAGGCACCGCGGACGAATAAATTAGTGGCTTGATAAGGAGCGAAGACAAATAAGGTTGTGGCGAGAAGTGAATTTGAGAGAAAAAATAAGCCTAAAGCTCCGCCTATTTTGATTAATACCAAAACTATTTTGATACTGGTAATAAAAGAGAAACCCAAGAGATGGAAGATTTCTGAGAAAAAATAAAAAGAAGGGGCATAAAAATTAAAGAGTGGATAGCCGTAGCCTAGTCCAGCGTCGGGAACATAACGGCAAGGTATCTGAAAGCTAGAAACGCATTTGTCAAATTGTTCTAATCTAAAAACATGCATCTCATCTTGCATTGAGAAAAAGCCTGGACGGATTAATCTGAAACATGAAAGAAGTCCGATTAAAATGCAGATGATTATTAATTTAGTTTTAATGTGGTTATATAA
>Ga0247841_10003387_pt1 | contig 29711 bp, 25 predicted proteins | sample LaCruzMarch2015__2_FD_192410 | JGI IMG/M metagenome (GOLD analysis project Ga0247841, IMG submission 192410) | Freshwater microbial communities from meromictic Lake La Cruz, Castile-La Mancha, Spain - LaCruzMarch2015_18m | ecosystem: Environmental > Aquatic > Freshwater > Lake | place: Spain... | reverse complement strand
CACACTTGGAAGGACTTAATATAAGAAAACAATATCTTGGATATGCAGATAGTTTTTTCTTTAGTTTATTTCATTCCCCATCCATCATTCAATAATAATTATGAATCTTACCGTACTTATCATCACAAAAAACGCAGAAGACACACTGGGGAAAACTTTGGCGAGCGTTGTCAATTGGACAGACTCAATAATTGTTGTGGACGATTATTCAGCTGATAGAACAAAAAAAATAGCAAACGATTACAACAGCACAATTATTAACCACCGTGCGAACAACTTGGGGGAGCATCGGGCATTTGCTTTGACACAGGTGAATACAGAATGGACATTGGTTCTCGACAGTGACGAAATACTCACATCTGAAAATAAAATTGAAATTGAAACAGCGATACAAAATAGCATGTTTGATGGCTACTATTTACGATTTAGAAACCATTTATTCGGAAAGAAACTACAACACGGAGAGCTCCATAAAAAACTGGTTTTATTTAAAACGCGAAAAGCACATATTTCAGAGAAAGAAGTTCATGAGCAATATGAGATTGAGGGTAAGGTTGGAGAATTATCATCCGAAGTTCTTCATTATTCATATAGATCAATTTCTCAAATAATTTGGAAGTTTTTTGGTTATTCGGTAAAGCAAGCAAAACAACATAAGAAAGAAAAAAAACAATATGGTGTTCGTGAACTATTACTCAACCCTTTTCATATGTTTTATGCCAGATATATTCTTGACGGAGGGTATAAGGATGGATTGGCAAGAATTTTTTTAGACTATGAATTTGCACACATGGAATTTTTATCATATTTCTTAATTCCTTTCGTAAGGGAAAAAAGAAGGATAAGTGTGGATTGTGGCTCATATGATGTCACGGGTATTGTTCAGAGCGGAATAGATAGAGTTATTCAGGGGATGTCTTCTCAGAAAAATGACAACAGCGATTATTACTGGTTTAGCTTCGCCAAAACTTCATTGCACAAATTACCGACACGTTTTTATTCACAGCTTTGGCTTCCCCTCAAAACAATACTGAATCGGTGTGATGTATTTTTAGGAACGGCGGGACATATTCCAAAACTTCTTGGATATTTCCCCATCAGAAAGATTCTTTTTCTCTATGATTTTGGTTTTTTTTCATCTCCAGATAAATATGGTTCTTCAGCAAAAAAATTGCAAATACAGACTGAAAGTTCAATCAAAAGGGCAGATACAGTAGTTTTATTACACAGTGAAATGTATACAGAATTTGCAAATAAATATCCTCAATACAGTTATAAAGCGGTGACAATCTCTGCGGGTGCTAACCATCTAGAAAATGTTGAAGAAGTGCCTGTTAACTTAGATTCAAATAAGCCCTTTATTCTTTTTGTAGGTGTTGTTAAACCTGTTAAACGATTAGACAAAATACTTTCGGCAATTGGGAATTCTTATTGTGTTATCGTGGGTACCCAAGAGGAAGAATATATAAAAACACTTCACCTAGGGAAGAAGCAAAATGTGCAATTTATAAAACGGTGCAGTGACGGACAGTTAAAATGGTTATATAAAAAAGCAGAAGTCATGCTATACACATCTGACTATGAGGGATTCTGTTATCCTGTTTTGGAAGCTCTCACTCTTAGACTCCCAGTCATTGCACTTGATCTCCCCATTTTCCATGAGTATCAACAGTATTTTCCTCATTTAACATTAGTTAAAACGGTAGAGGAGATGAAATATAAACTCCAAACAGTTAAAAGGTCAAATGCTGCCGACACTATCCCAAACGACCATTCTTACAAATGGACCAACTTTAATGAAAGATTAGTTGCTCTTTGGCAGATGAGTCATCTGCCAAAGCATAAAAGTGAAAAAATTGGATTTATAGTCGTGCTTTATAAAACAACGAGCGATGAAAAAAAACGATTAGAACGAGAAATCAGACAAATAGGTCTTTCATCAATTTCTATTTATTGGATTGACAACTCTTCAAATGGAAAAGGATACGGAGCAGGAATAAACGAAGGGATTCAAGAGGGTTTACGGGACGATTGTGATTTATTTATTGCGGTCAATCCTGATATTTCTTTGGCAAGCGTCACCGAAAAAAAAATACGTGAAGTTGCCAGTAAATTTGATGTATGGGGATTAGGGATGAAACAAAATAACACAGTATATTATGGGGGAGAGATAGATAAATGGAGATTGAGTGGAGGACTTATTCAAAAAAAATCACCTCATCAGTTTGTCGCTGTTGATTTCGTGAGCGGTTCTCTAATAGGCTTTTCTAAAGAAGTGATCCAAACGATCGGTCTGTGGAGTGAAGATTATTTTATGTATTATGAAGATGTCGATTATTGTGTACGAGCACAGAAAGCTGGGTTTCAGGTGGGCATAGATTCTACAGTGATATATGATCATTTTGAAACGTCTCAAAAAAATAAAAAAAAGGGTGAATGGATTGCAAAAAGCAGGGGGAAATTTTTTTGGAAATATGCAAATTGGAAACAAAAAATACGAGAAGTAGTACGATTACCAAAGACAATGATTGAGATATCCAGATTACGTCAAAATTGACCGCTTCCCAACAGTACTCCAAAGCTGATAATGCCTGCTGGCTAGCACTTTGTCCTCGCGTGTTGGGCCCCTTCAATTTTGCCAACTGTTTTCTTGTGTACAATATACTATGAAGATTTCATTTGTTCGGGGAGCATACTTAAATAATTTTGAAGGACAAAACTATAATTTTCCGCTAACCGGCTATTCTTCTTTATTTCCACTGGATGATTGTGTTTCCTTTCCCTTAGTAAAACTTCCCAGTATTTCTGACTTACAAAAAATATCATTTCTCGACAAACCAATAAAATATCTTGCAAACAGGACATTGGGGGACAGTCAAATATTGTTTGGGTTAGAAAAATATATCTGTAATTCTGACATCGTGCACGTTGCAGACCCTCATTACTATTATTCCTATCAAGCGGCACGTCTTAAAGCGAAGGGAATGATTAGAAAACTCGTGTCAACATGGTGGGAAACAATTCCTTTTAACAATGAGTCAACTTCAGCAAAAAAAAGAATTAAAAAATTCACGATGAGTCAGATGGATATTTTTATTTGTCACAGTGAAAAAGCAAAAAACTGTTTAGTCGAAGAAGGAATTTCTTTACAAAAAATATTAATAATTCCATTGGGAGTAGACACGTCTTTATTCCGGCCGCAGGTTAGAGAAAAAACTCTCGACTTTACCATTCTTTTTGTCGGCAGGTTAGTAAAGGAGAAAGGAATATTGGATCTCTATGAAGTATTTAAACAAACAATCAGTAACAATAAAAATATAAATATAAAGTTAAGAATAGTGGGAAGTGGCCCCCTTGAGAGTTCGCTTAGAAGACATATTCAAAAAGATAGTTTTCAAGACAGGGTAACAATAGAACATAAATCATATCGAGAAATGCCTGAAGTATACCGGCAATCAAACATTCTTTGTGTCCCTTCAATTAAGATAAAAACATGGGAAGAGCAATATGGAATGGTTTTTGTAGAAGCAATGGCAAGTGGGTTACCAGTGGTTTCGTATACTTCTGGAGCTATTTCTGAACTCGTGCAAGGTGCTGGTTTATTGACAGAACAAGGAAATATAAATCAGTTGGCAGGATCACTAAAACGACTGTGTTCTGATAGTCAGTTATGTTCTAAAATTGGTACAATAGGAAGAGAGAGAGCAGTAAAATTATTTGACGCTCAAAAAACTGCAGAAGCGATCCAGAAGCTGTATAAAAATTTAATGGATACCTATGAATGAGATTTCCGCAATTATTATCGCAAAAAATGAAGAAGATAAAATAGAACGAGCTGTCAAATCAATCCAATTTTGTAACGAAGTGATAGTTGTGGATGATGAGTCAACTGATAAAACACGAGAAAGAGCTGAAAAAGGAGGAGCTAAAGTGCTCATACACGCAAAAAATAACGATTTTGGGGCGCAACGAAACTGGGCAATGGGAAAGGCAAAAAATGAGTGGATTCTCTTTATTGATGCGGATGAGCAAGTAACTGAAAATTTAAAATTACAAATTTCAAATTTGAAATTCCAGAAAGGCGTAACTGCATACGCGATTCCCCGGAGAGATTTTTTTTGGGGACACGAGATGCGATATGGAGAGACGAAACAAGCGAGAACAAAAGGAATAATCCGCCTCGTGAAAAAAGAAAGTGGAATTTGGGCAGGGTCGGTGCATGAAACATTTATCCCCTCAGGAAGTGTAGGAAAGCTGGACGAATTTCTCAATCATTACGCACATGACTCTCTCAGTTCATTTGTCCAAGACATAAATATCTATTCATCACTCAGAGCTTCTGAATTGGATAAAATAGGAAAGAAAGTTAATCCTCTAGAATTGATTTTCTTGCCTTTTGGTAAATTTATTTATACATACTTTATACTACTTGGGTTTCTCGACGGACCCTCTGGATTTGTATATTCATTTATTATGTCCTTTCACTCCTTTTTAGTACGCGCAAAATTAGCGACAAAATCCTATGTTTGACTCCCTTCTTTTGTCAGGTATTTTTATTTCCCTCCTTGCAGGGCAGTTTGCTCGAATTGAACTTATCAATTCTTTGGCAAATGTGTATGTGCATGAATTTATACTTCTTATTTTTATCATAAGTTCGGTTGTTCAATTCGGTCTTTCCCCCATAAAAAGTATCATTAAATCTAAAGCCACACTCACTCTATTATTGATTTTTCTTATATCATTCTCTCTCTCATTTATGGAGTTTACCTTAATGCAAAATAGCATTGCTTTGCTGTATTGTATGAGAATAGTTCTTTATGTATTATTCGGTATTTATCTTTTTGCATCGATAAAAAGTAAAAAATATATACGAGTTCTTGTATACAAACTTATTTATACGTTTAGTATTCTTCTTCTCATCGCTACAGCAATTCAATATATATTTTTCCCAAATTTTTGGAGTCTGTATGCATTTGGATGGGATCCTCATTTATATAGGGCCTCCGCCATTTATTTAGACGTGTTTATAGCTGCGGCAATTTATGGACTATTATCTCTATTTTGGTTTTCAAATAAGCAAAAAGTTTTAGCTCTTTTCTTTGTTTTAGCTTTGGTTTTATCATTCTCCCGATCCGCTTACGTAGCACTTGCACTAAGTATGTTATATTTCTTCACAACTCAGAAAAAGTGGAAAGAATTACTAATATCTTTGTGTTTGTTTACCTTGATTATTATTTTTGTTCCTAAGCCGTTTGGGGAGGGGGGAAATCTTCTCAGGACTGGTTCAATCAATTCACGTATCAATGACTATAAACTGGGGCTTACCCTTTGGAAGAAAAAACCTCTATTTGGTTTTGGATATAATAGAGTGCGTTTTGCGAAAGAACAATTAAATCTTGCCCTTATCGATGATAAATCTCATTCCTTATCTTCTTTTCACAGCAGCTTTCTTATTATTTTAGTAACAACGGGAAGTGTGGGGCTGATATCATTCTTGATTCTTGTGTTTACTTTTTTGAAAAGGTATCCATACATGCGTGTATATGCGCTGTATATTTTTTCTATGTCGCTATTTGATAATGTTCTTTTACATGTTCTTGTTATGCTGCCCCTTCTATTTATTGCGGCGATTCTTTATCATTCATCCTTTGAGTAGGTGATGGTAAGATCTTTCTTCTCCTGATTTCCCACGATATCTTCTGCAGTAATCTGTATCTTGTTTTCTCCTTCTTTGAGTCTGAATGTAGTTGAGAACTTTCCCTCCACACCGACGATTAGCGGTTGACCATTGACACGTATTGTTGTTTCTTTATCAGTTGCCCCAGAAATTTTAATATCCTCTTTATTTGTTTTTGTATTACTATTCGGCTCTTGAATTTCTAATTTTGGCTTATCGCTTTTATATAAAACTTCATATAGGGCTGTTTTTTTTGTTCCTTTTGACTTTGTTGATTTTGCAATAAAATGTATCGCATTTGAGCCTGTTTCAAGCCCTTTTATTTCTCCAGAAAACGAATCAGAAATAGAAAGTTCGTCTTGTTTTTCATCATTCAAATATATTTCAAGCCTGTTGAAGTTAAGAGATGTGCCAGAAAATACGAGTGTCGAGCTATTTGTTGCAGAAGGAATGGGATCAATATTAATTGAGTTGAAAGATTCAATTTGTTGAGTCGATTGTTGCTTTGTTCCACTGTTGGCAAGTTGGTTAAGAAGGAGAGTAAATGAAACAAGCATTTTTATTCCTACGCTGAAGAAGAAAACAATAAACGCAATGAAAAGCACCAAACCAATGCCGATGCGTTGGATTATTTGTTTATTTTGATGCTTATCTAGGCGTGACATATTTTGACCTAATTATACTCCTATTTTTTGGAGCCAGTAGTCGGAATCGGACCGACGATCTTTCGCTTACGAAGCGACTGCTCTACCAACTGAGCTATACTGGCAAGTTGAGAGCGGGATACGAGAATTGAACTCGCTTCTCATCCTTGGGAAGGATGCATACTACCGGTGTACTAATCCCGCAATATCTGTAGTATAGCAAAAAGAAGTTAAGGCACGAGAAGTGTTTGGCCCTCTTCAACATTGTAAGGATATTGGATTCTGTTTGCGTCAATAAGTCTCCCCATTTGGTTCCCATCTCCATATATTTTTTCCGCAATTTGCCATAAATACTCACCTGGAAGGACGACATACTTCGTAATTCTTCTTGTTTGAGCGGCTTGTTCTGTAATTTCGCCTTGAGTTGGTTTTTTCGGAACAATTGAAGGAATGATGAGAATTTGATTTTCTGACAAGGTATACGGCTCGGAAAGATTATTTGCCTGCGCAATATCGGTTGCGTTAAACCCAGAGCCATACATCTTTTCTGCAATTACCCAAAGATCATCGTTGAGCTTAACAGTATATGTCTTAACAGTATCAATCTGAATACCCTTTTTTTCAGGTGCCTTTGCAGATTCATTCTTAATCCCTATTTTGTTAATAACGAAGAAAGAGAAATAGGAGATAATAAGAATACCTAGAAGAAACGAAGGAAACCGCTCTTTTATAAGAATAAGAACAGCGTTCTGATAGTCGGTAATTTCAAATGTCTTAGTTTTCATATGAGAGCTTCATGACTTGCTATTATAGTACCATAATAAATCGCAAACACAAGTTCAATGGAAAAAATGTTATAATCATAGTATTAAATGTTATTAGTTTACATTTACTCATATGAACGCTGGAATAATTCTCATTGGAGTCGCAGTAGTGTTGGTGCTTTATTTAGTGGGTATGTATAACGGGTTTATTATTCTTCGCACCCGCATACAAGAAGCTCTTTCAGGGATTGATGTTCAGTTAAAGCGTCGCGCGGATCTGATTCCTAACTTGGTCGAAACGGTAAAGGGATATGCCAAGCATGAAAAAGAGGTATTTGAAAATGTTACAAAGGCTCGTGCGTCCATGATGTCAGCGGGATCTCTCCAAGAGAAAGCTGAGGCAAATAATCAGCTATCGGGGGCATTAAAATCCCTTTTTGCCGTTGCTGAAGCTTATCCTGAATTGAAAGCAAATACGAATTTTCAAGACTTACAGAGACAACTGGAAGACACAGAAGATAAGGTGTCTTTTTCCCGCCAATTTTACAACAGCAATGTATTGGAGTTTAATAGCAAGGTCCAGCTATTTCCTGGTAACATCATTGCAGGGATGTTCGGATTTAAAATTGAAGAATTCTTTGCAGCCACTGAGGAAGAGAGAAAAAAAGTAGACGTTAAGTTTTGATTAAAGCGAAAATTATATAGAAGTCAGTTGTCATATCGAACGAAGTGAGATATCTAGCGAAGCGTCATAACGTTACTAGATTTCTCAGTCGTCTTGAGATTATCGAAGGACTCCTTCGAAATGACAGGTTTGGAATACGCATAATTTCTGAATAAACTAACCACACAGCATGTCCATTTATTCCCAAATTTCATCTAATAAACAAAAGACGTTTTTGATTTTTGCTCTCTTTATTATCCTTATTTCTGGGTTTTTTTATATCATAGGTCTCTATTACGGTGACGCAAATGGATATCTCGTGCTTGGACTTGTTATTTCTACATGCACTTCTGTTTTTAGCTATTATTTCTCAGACAAATTAGTTCTTTTTTCAGTTCGGGCGGTGCCAGCAGATAAAGAAAGGCATTTTAATTTTTACACCGCAGGAGAGAATATGGCGATAGCGGCAGGAATTCCGATGCCAAAGCTTTACGTCATCCCGGATACTGCTCCTAATGCGTTTGCAACGGGCCGTGACCCAAAACACGCAATAGTATGTGCCACAGAAGGACTTCTTTCAATGATGGATCGGGCGGAGCTTGAGGGCGTTGTTGCACATGAATTATCACATGTAAAAAACTACGATATGCTCGTCATGACAGTTGTTTCTGTTTTGGTGGGCACGGTATCTCTCGTTGCAGATTGGATTTTGCGTAGTATGTGGTGGGGAAGAGGCAACCGTGATGATAATGAGCAAGGAAACAGGAATCCACTGATGTTTGTACTTCTTTTGATTGCCCTCATTATTGCACCTCTCACCGCAACACTCATTCAACTCGCCATCTCTCGAAAGAGAGAATATTTAGCCGACGCAGATGGAGCTCTTCTTTCTCGACGGCCAAACGGTCTGGCTTCTGCGTTAGAAAAAATAGCTACATATCCTGTAGGCATGCAAAGCGCCACCACTGCAACTGCTCATCTCTTCATCAGCAATCCCTTTAAAAAAAATAAAAAAGGAAACTGGTTTGTGAACTTATTTAGTACACATCCACCAATCGAAGAAAGAATAAAACTTCTTAGGGAGATGTAAATTCAAATAAAAAATATGTGCGGAATAGCAGGAATACACGGATTAAAAGATGACAATCTTTTGAAGATATTTTCCGAAGAAATGGAACACAGAGGTCCCGATGGGGAAGGCTTCTATTTTGGAGAAATGGTGAGCTTAGTAAATCGCAGACTTGCTATTATTGATCGAAAAGGGGGAGATCAACCCATATATAACGAAGATAAGTCGGTTGTGGTTGTCTACAACGGAGAAATATATAATTACCGCGAATTAAGAGGAGAACTTGAAAAGAACGGACACATCTTCTCTACGCAGTCGGACACAGAAGTTATTGTGCATGGGTACGAACAATGGGGAAACACATGCTTTGATCGTTTTAACGGCATGTTTGGCATTGCATTATATGATATCAAAAAAGATTGTTTGCTATTAGTCCGAGATCATTTTGGCATAAAACCTCTCTATTTCACTGTTTCAGGTAAAGATGAGTCGTTTGCATTTGCTTCAGAAATAAAACCGCTTTTGGCAAGCCATCTTGTTGACTGTGTTCCTAATGACAGAATTATTTATCGGTATTTACGATTTCGCATTCACGACGATGGGAGAGAAACTTTTTTTTCAGGCATCAGTCGATTGCTACCGGGAGAAATGATGGTTATTGAAAAAGGAAAGAAGGAAATAAAATCATACACAAATCTTCAAAATGAGCTTCTTTCGGCGTCTAACACTACAAATTCCACAGATATTACTGATAAAAATATACACGAGTTTAAAACGTTACTCATTGACAGCATCAGTCGGCGACTTATTTCCGAAGTACCCGTTGGCACTTGTTTATCAGGTGGACTTGATTCTTCAACTGTTGTAGCAATAGTTAACCAACTTTTGCAAAACAAGGCAGCAGATTCATTATCGGTAGGAAGCCTCCAAAAGACATTTTCGGCAGTATTCCCTGGTTCTACAAATGATGAGGAGCATTATATTGATGCTCTTCTTGCAACTTCAAAAAAAATACATGATTTTAAAATATACCCCAATTCAAAAACATTTCTTTTAGACATCAAAACATTTGTAAAAACACAGGAAGAACCCACAATAAGCACAGGTCCGTATGCGCAGTATAAAGTCATGGAAAAAGTGCATTCGGAAGTCACCGTGGTTTTGGACGGGCAGGGAAGCGATGAAATGATGGCAGGGTATTTGCCCTATTATTTTGTGTATTTAAAACAGTTGGTGAATAAAAAAGACATGGGTGAGATCATCAGAGAGCTGTGGAATGGAAGGGATATTTTTGTGAAGTTTATTTTTCAGAAGTTTAACATGAAAAAAACTGTAGATACAAAAAGACTGTTGAATGCTGAGTTTGCAGAAAAAAATCAACACGAGCGCTTTATCATAGAACAAAATAATTTAAAGAAACGTCTCATTCAGGATATATTTTCGAACAGTTTACAATCACTTTTACGTTACGAAGATAAAAATGCGATGAAGTTTTCTGTGGAGGGGCGTGTCCCCTTTTTAGACTTTCGATTATTACGTTATATTTTTAGACTTTCTGATAAAGCGATTATTCGGAACGGATGGAATAAATATATTCTTCGAAAGGCTACTGAAGATATATTGCCCACCATTATTAACAACAGGCGGAACAAAATTGGATTTACGACTCCCGAACATGAATGGTTTCTCAAAGAACACAAAACAATTAGGGAATATTTTACCAGCGAGACTTTTATTGCAAAATCGTATCTTAATCAAGCAGAGCTCGTTATGGCGTTTGATGCATTTGTTCGTAGAGAAACAGTTGATAGTATGGTCTTTTGGCGGGCACTAAACCTTGAGCTGTGGCTTAAAGAATTTTTCCCACAGATACATATTCAGAAAAAAGAGAAAAAAGAAAGAAAAAAGATAACACCAACTGTTATTGTACGGGAAAAAGAATATGAGCGAGTACTTATCCCCACACATGTTTTTAAAAAAGGGGAAGATTTTGTAAGGTCAATATGTATGATGGTCGTAAAGTCCTTAAAGTCTATAAAGTCTGAAAGTGTTACAGGCGGAAGGTGGTTTGTCGTTGTCACGGAAAAAATTGTCGCAACAGCTCAAGGAAGAGCGTATTTTATTTGGGATATTCATCCGGGTTTTTTTGCGCGAGTATTATCGCGTTTTGTCTCCAGAGTTTCTTACGGCATCGGTCTGGGCAGTCCGTGGACCATGCAACTTGCAATACAGGAAGTGGGATTAGCACGAATATTATTGGCAACTGGTGCAGCAATACTAACTCGACCGTTTGGAATACGGGGAATGTTTTATCATGTAGCTGGGCGTTCAGCAGCAGGTATTGACGGTCCAACAGAGTATTCACTGTATCCTGCAAACGTATCCGCAAAACTTCTGCCAAAAAATCCACACGAGGTCTGTGGAAAAATAGATAGTAAAATTAAATCTACTAGCCACCAGTCACTAATCACTAGTCACTATCTTGGTGCTGTCATTATCGATGCAAACGACATCGGAAGAAATATACTAGGAAACACAACAGGAATTGACGACAAAATAGTTGCGGAAATCTTTAAAGACAATCCCATGGGGCAGACAGATGAACAAACGCCTCTTGCGATTGTGCTTATGTAACATGTATAATCTTCTCCATGAGCGCACCAAAAAAACTAACAAAAGAGGAAGTACTTCATCTCGCAAAACTCGCAAATCTTACTTTGAATGAAGAGGAAATTGCATTATATCAGGCACAACTTTCAGACATCATCGGATATGTTGAAAAACTAAACAGCGTTGACACTAATAATGTAGAGCCCGTTGAGCAGTTGACGGAACTGACAAATGTAAACCGAGAGGACACCTCATCAGACAAGCTGAGTCTTTCTCAAACTCAAGCTCTTCAAAATACCAAATCTACAAAAGACGGATATATACGAGTTGAAGCAATTTTCGATGAATAACACCATGGAACTAAATTATCTTTCTATTAAAGAGGCTGTTGAAGGGTTAAAAAAGAAATCCTTTTCTGCCGTTGAGCTGACACAAGCTTGTTTAAAGCGGATAAAGCTCCTAGATAAAAAAATTGCAGCCTTTTTAACTCTCAACGAAGATCAAGCTTTAAAAACTGCAGAAAATGCCGATAATCTCATTCATAGTTCCGCGTCTATTTTTGACACAAAACCGCTACTTGGAATACCAATGGGAGTGAAAGATCTTTTTTCGACAAAAGATTTAAAGACTACAGCAGGTTCAAAGATAATAGAAAATTATATGCCCCCCTATGATGCAACAGTAATACGCAAATATAAAGATGCAGGAGCAATTATTTTGGGAAAAACAAATGAGGATGCGTGGGGGCATGGATCGTCCGGAGAAAACTCGGATTACGAACTGACTCGCAATCCATACGACTTAGATAGAGTGCCCGGCGGTTCAAGTAGTGGATCTGGTGCGGCAGTAGCTGCCGGTGAATGCCTTTTTGCAACGGGGACTGATACAGGAAGCTCAGTGCGGCTCCCTGCAGCATTTTGTAATTTAGTTGGATTGAAACCCACCTATGGGCGTGTTTCGCGATATGGCGTCATTGCAATGGCATCATCATTTGACACCATCGGGCACATGACTCACACGGTATATGACAATGCAAAAGTTTTGGAAGTAACAGCAGGAAATGACCCGCTCGACGCGACATCTTCGCCATTGCAAGTGTCACAATATACAACTCATCTTAACGAAAAAATAAGCGGATTAAAAATTGGCATACCAAAAGAATATTTTGTAGATGGTATGGATCCGCGTATAAAAGATCTAACATTACGGGCCATTGAACAACTTAAATCAATGGGCGCAGGGGTACGACAAATATCTTTACCTCATACCGATGTTGCTATGGCTTGCTACTACATTTTAGTTCCCTCTGAAGTGAGCTCAAATTTAGCCCGTTACGACGGTGTAAGATATGGGGGGCCAAGAAGTTTATTTGGGGCGGAAGCTAAAAGAAGAATAATGCTTGGAACGTATACGTTATCTTCTGGATATTATGATGCATATTATTTGAAGGCCGCAAAAGTAAGACGTCTTATCAAACAGGATTTTGAAGAAGTTTTTAAAGAGGTTGATGTAATTATCGCCCCTTCTTCGCCGACCTTACCGTTTAAAATCGGAGAAAAAGCGAACGACCCCTTACAGATGTATTTGTCGGATATTTTTCTTTGTCCGATTAATATTGCCGGTGTGCCAAGTTTGAATGTTCCGTGTGGATTTATTGATGGGCTTCCGGTTGGCATGCAGATTATCGGTCCACATTTTAAGGAAGAACTTCTTTTTAAAGTAGGACACCAATTTGAACAGGAAACGGAATATTATAAAACCAAACCAAAATTGTAAGAAATATGAAATCATATTTACCCGTTGTAGGTCTGGAAATACATGTGGAATTGAAAACTGAGTCCGGCATGTTTTGCCAATGCAAAATAAACCAGTTTGATGCTCAGCCCAACAGCCATGTTTGTCCTGTTTGTTTAGGTCTTCCTGGCGCTCTTCCTGTGCCAAATAAGAAAGCACTGGAGTGGACTATTAAAATCGGCCAGGCGTTGAACTGCACCATAAATAAACACACCAAATTTGACCGAAAACATTATTCCTATCCCGATTTGCCAAAAGGCTATCAAATTTCCCAGTATGATGAACCAATCGCGGTTAAGGGACACCTTGATTTTGAAGCTAATTATGGGACGTATAAAAATGAGAAAAAATCTTTCCGAATCCATCGTGTACATCTTGAAGAGGATACAGGAAAATTAATGCATAGAGGAAATGATACTTTGATAGACTTTAACAGGTCGGGGACGCCGTTAGTTGAAATTGTGACAGAACCAGATTTTGAGTCATCAGACGATGTAAAAATGTTTCTTGAAGAACTGCATGCGATTATTCGCTATCTTGATGTGTCTGATGCAGATATGGAAAAAGGTACGATGAGGATGGAACCGAATATTTCAATCAGACTTACCGGGCAGAAAGAATTGCCAAACTATAAAGTTGAGGTAAAGAACATCAACTCCTTTAATTTTGTGAAACGCGCTATTGATTTTGAAGTTAAACGTCATATCATGTTGTTAGAGCAGGGGAAAACACCCATCCAAGAAACAAGGGGATGGAACTCTGATAAAAATGTCACCTATTCTCAGCGGACAAAAGAGGATGCACATGAATACAGATATTTTCCCGAGCCAGATATCCCCCCATTTGATTTTTCTGATGGATATATACATGAGATTGAAAAAACAATGCCTGAGCTACCAAATGAACGGGTAAAAAGATATGAGCTGATGGGTATTAAACACCTGGATGCATATATTCTCACGCGCAATATGAATTTGTGCGGTTATTTTGAAGAGGCACTTCTTTACATAAAAAAAGATAATAATGAACAAGATACTGAACAAAAAATTGTGAGCATGATTATTAATAAACGTATTTCCACAACAATTACTCCAAAAGAATTTGCAAAGAAGTTTTTTGAAATTACAAAACCGGTAGAAACGAACACAGGTATGCTAGCGAAATCAATTCAATCTGTTATAGTAAACAATGAAAAAGCGGTTACAGAATATAAAAATGGAAAACAAACAGTCATTATGTTTTTGGTTGGTCAAGTCATGAAGGAAATGAAAGGAAAAGCAGATGCGCGCGTTGTGAAAAAGGAGTTAGAACAGATGATTTTAGAGATGAAATGATAATCTATTATGTCCCAAGAGTATAATAAATCAGACATGTTAAAATCAAGCCTACTGAGAAGTAAATTCATTGGCCTCGTTATTTTTTTTTCCGTGTTAGGAGTAGGCATGGTGTTAGGATGGCTTCTGAAAGGGAATAATTTAAGTTTGGAATCTGATCAAGTCATCAATCTTCATGAAAGTGGTTATGAATATATCAGTCCTCTCCTTGATGTTGAATCTAGACTCATGACAGGCAGAAAAGATCTTGTTGATTTAGAAAAAGGTATTGATACGCTCATTAGTTCGTTGTTAACTAATATTAGTATTGATACCAATACTAATACCATTAGCCATATTTCCGTATACTTCAAAGAACTCAGCTCTGGAGCTTGGATAGGAATCGACGAGAATGAAAAATTTAGCCCCGCTAGTTTGTTGAAAATACCCCTCATGATGGCTTATTATATGATGTCGGAGACGAATCCTTCGTATTTAGATTCAAAAATAAAATTTGCTCCGTCAGAAGGGATGACTTTGTTAGAACAAAATATTGTTCCCTCAATAACATTAGTAAAAGGAAACACCTATTCTTTACAGGACTTAATCAGAAGAATGATAATATACTCCGATAATGAAGCATTTGCATTACTTCTTAATTATATGAAAACGCAAGATCAAAAAAAAGCATATATAGATTTGGGATTACAATTTCCAGGAGAAAATGACTCTAATGACTTTATGTCGGTAAAAGAATATGCGAGTTTTTTTAGAGTCTTATACAACGCCTCATATCTCAATAAAGAAATGTCTTCAAAAGCCCTGAAATTATTAACGGAGGTTACTTTTGACAAGGGGTTGGTAGCAGGCGTCCCAAAAGGAATTAAAGTTGCTCATAAGTTTGGAGAGAGAGGGTATGCGTTTAACAATATTAAACAATTACATGATTGCGGTATTGTGTATTATCCAAAAAAACCGTATCTTCTTTGCGTTATGACAAGAGGTAATAACTTAGATAATCTGGAAGAAGCTATTGCAAAGGTGTCAAAATTTGTGTACCAGACAGTAAGTCGTTGAAATACGAGTGAAGATTATATATTTTTCAATTCAGCTGTACTATGGCCTTTACCCATCTTCATCTCCATACGGAATATTCCCTACTTGATGGCATGTGTCGCATTGGAGAGGTACTCCAAAAAGCAAAAGACTTAGGGATGACCTCGTTAGCCATTACCGACCACGGTGCTCTTTATGGCGCGTTTAAATTTTACATTAAAGCAAAAGATTTAGGTATAAAACCAATCATTGGCGTGGAAGTTTATAAAGCAAAACATTCTCGACTTGACAAAGATTCGGTCGAAGACAAAGACAGGTATCATCTTGTCCTTCTTGCGAAAGATTTAACGGGATACCGCAACCTTATGAAAATGGTGAGTGTTGCCCATCTAGAAGGGATGTATTATAAACCGAGAGTTGATTTTGAGCTGCTTGAAAAATACCATGAAGGTATTGTCGCTTTATCTGGATGTTTAGGGGGTGAGATTTCCCAACTTATTATAGAAGGGCAACAATCAGAAGCGGAGAAGGTGTTACAAAAATATATAAAAATATTTAAAGAAGATTTTTATCTGGAGTTGCAAAGACACCCCAATCTCCCTCAACAAGATACCGTTAACGCAGAATTGGTGCGTTTAAGTCGTAAGTTCAGCGTCCCCCTTGTTGCGACAAACGATGTCCATTATCTTAATGAATCCGATGCGTACGCTCAGGAGGTGCTTCTTTGCATACAAACGCAACGAACAATATTTGAGAAAAATCGTCCGCTTTCTATGTTGGACGTGCCCGACTATTATTTCAAGACTGAAGACCAAATGAGAATTGCATTTTCTGATTTGCCTGAAGCAATTGAAAATGCAAATAAAATTGCAGAAAAATGCAATTTGGAAATTCCTTATGGAAAGTGGGTTCTTCCAAAATTTGATATCCCTGATAATGTGCCCCCCGAAGACTATTTACGACAGCTAACGTATGAAATGAAGGGGAGAGTGACAGATTTTACTCCAGAGGAGGTACTCAAACGGCTCGATTATGAACTACAGATAATCAACACTAAAGGTTACGCAACATATTTTCTTATAGTCCAAGACTTCATTAACTGGGCAAAGAATAACGGAATTGGAGTCGGTCCCGGAAGAGGATCTGTTGCAGGGTCCCTAGTCGCTTATGTACTCCGCATTACTGACATTAACCCACTTGAACATAACCTTCCCTTTGAACGATTTTTAAATCCAGAACGTCCTACACCACCAGATATCGATATCGATTTTGCCGATGTACAGAGAGATGAAGTTTTAGCTTATGTGACGGATAAATACGGGAGTGAAAAAGTTGCGCAGATTATTACATTCGGCACGATGGAGGCGCGGCTCGTCGTTCGTGATGTTGGACGAGCTCTTGGCATGTCGTATGCACAGGGCGATCGATTAGCAAAAATGATTCCTCAGGGGAAGCAAGGATTTCAAATGAAACTTTCTCAAGCCATGGTTGAGGCACCACCCCTTAAGTATGCGTACGACAATGAGCCAGAAACAAAACGAGTACTTGATGTAGCTCTTAGGTTGGAAAGCCTTCCGCGCCATTCTTCCGTCCATGCGGCTGGAGTTATCATCGCCGCAGAGGACCTCACAAATTTTGTACCTATCCAGACTGAATCTAAACAAGGAAGAGTCATCACGCAGTACGATATGTACTGTTTAGACCTGAATGCAGTACAAAATAATAAAGCATTAGGACTTCTTAAGATTGATATTTTAGGGCTGAGAAATCTTACTATTCTTGATAAGGCAATTCAACTTGCCACACGGAAGACCGGAACAAAAATTGACATTCACGAAGTACGCATTGATGATAAAAAAACATATGACTTGATTTCAGCGGGAAATACAATTGGCGTTTTTCAGCTCGAGTCTGCGGGCATGAGAAGGCTTGCAAAGGATTTAAAACCAAACAAAATGAGCGATATTACCGCCATGGTGGCACTTTATAGGCCGGGCCCTATGGATCTGATTCCCGCCTTTATCGCCGGAAAAAACAACCCAAAAACTGTTAAATATTTACATCCGGACCTAGAAAAAATAATGGGGGAAACATATGGCGTGCTCGTGTATCAAGAACAGGTTATGGAGATCGCTCATATTCTCGCAGGATATTCAATGAGTGAAGCCGATAATTTTCGTATGGCTATGGGAAAAAAGAAAAAATCACTAATGGACATGGAGCATAAAAAGTTTATTGAAGGATGCGTAAAAAACAAATATACCAAGACAATGGCTGAAAAAATATTTGAGTTTATGGAAAAGTTTGCCGCATATGGATTTAACAAGCCCCATTCTGCATCTTATGGATTGATAGCTTACTGGACAGCCTATATGAAAGCAAACTTTCCAGTGGAGTATATGGCCGCCCTTCTTACTGCGGAGCTGCAGGGCGTTGCGGGTCCGATGCGGGAAATAAAAATGGCACAGGGGATTGAGGAATGTCGAAGAATGGAAATTCCTGTATTAGTCCCCGATATTAACAAATCAGGGAATGAATTTACTCTCGAAAAAGACAGCATCCGTTTTGGGTTGTCGGCAATTAAGAATGTTGGAAGTGCTGCTATTGATTCAATAATGAATGCGCGGGCAAGCGGCCCCTTTAGTGGATTTAAAGATTTTTTATTGCGAGTTGAACTGCGAAAAGTCAATAAAAAAACTATAGAGAGTCTTGCAAAAGCAGGAGCTTTCAAAGAATTCGCTAATTGCGCAACCATCCTTGCAGTTTATCCGGAAATGGTAAAGGATTTGTCAGCTTCAAAGGACAGCGAGTCGAAGGGACAATTTGGTCTTTTTGCAGGACATGTTGAGAAAAAAAAAGTAGAAGATACATTTGAACACATTACTGAATATTCAGAGGATGAGCTTTCTCTTATGGAAAAAGAGGTTATTGGTTTGCTGATAAGCAAAAACCCTCTTGCGCGATTTGCCGCAATTATCGAGGAAAAAACAACAAAACATATAGGAGAGGTTACCAAAAGCGATAATAAAAAAAGCATGATACTGGCGGGAGTTATTAGCGCAAAAAAAATTATACGGACAAAGAAAGACAATTTAGAAATGGCTTTCATTACACTCTACGACGATACGGGCACTATTGAGGCTGTATTTTTTCCAAAGTCATTTGAAAAGTTAAAATCTATTATCACAGTAAATCAGGTGATTCTTGCAAAAGGAACCGCTGCAGAGCGAGATAATTCTATGAGTTTTCTTATTGATAATGCAGTGAAGTTAGGTTGAATTCAGTTTTCACGCACTTCATTTTCGTGGCCTTAATAGACTTTCTGCCTGTATAATGAATCTTTATGGCACTTATTATTGTAGAGTCTCCAACAAAAGCGAGAACATTTAACCGTATCCTAAAAAAGGATGGCAAAGGGAATGAATATTTTGTCATAGCCACGATGGGTCATATAAGAGATCTTCCTGGTAAGGAAATGGCCATCGATTTTACCGATCATTATCGCCCGAAATATGAATATATTGAGAAACGTAAGAAAGTGATTGATCAGTTGATTGCCCTATCAAAAGAACATGATGAGATAATTCTTGCAACTGATTTGGATCGCGAAGGGGAATCTATTTCTTATCATGTTGCATATATATTGGGACTTATTAAAGAAAATTGGCCGTCAATTGAGTTTGCTGACGTTTCAAAAAAAATCAAGAGAATCGTTTTCCATGAAATTACGCCTTCGGCTCTCAAAGAAGCATTGGAAAATCCTTCTGAGTTGCGAATCAATCTGGTAAAAGCCCAACAAGCGCGAAGAATTCTTGATCGTATTGTCGGTTACGAGCTTTCGCCTCTTTTATGGAAGAAGACGGGAAAAAACTGGTTGTCAGCTGGTCGTGTGCAAACAGTGGGAGTCAGACTTGTTGTGGAGAGAGAAAAAGAAAGATTAGCTTTTGGCCAGGAACCGTACATCCTCATGAACGGTACGTTCACCATACAAGGAAATGAAGTAACCGCAGCATTAAAAAAAATAAAAGGGGAAGTAGTGGAAATTGCCAAAACAATTAAGCTTTATGCAGGAGAGTACACATTCACTAAAACGTCCATAACACTTGAAACCTCAGAAGCCATAAAAAAATCACTTCTTGATTCAACGTATACAGTTACCGCTATGAAAGAAACGGTCACGAAAAGATACCCCACTCCTCCTTATACCACATCGTCATTGCAGCAAGACGCTTTTTTTAAATGTGGATTTTCTTCACGACAGGTCATGAGTTTAGCTCAATCACTCTATGAAAAAGGATTTATTACCTATCATAGAACAGATTCGTTTAATCTTTCCACACAATTTGTATTCCGCGCAAAGGATTACATCATTGAAAAGTATGGAAAAGAATATGCGCTCGAAAAACCACGCGGTTATCATACAAAAAGCCGCATGGCACAAGAAGCTCATGAAGCAATTCGTCCCACAAAACTTATAGAAGTAAATAGTCTTGGAAAGAAAAAAGAGTCGTTAACTATTAATCATAAAAAATTATACAAACTTATTTTTGATCGTGCAGTTGCAACTCAAATGAAAGAAGCGGAGTTAAAGACCGTAACATTCGATCTGACGTCTCCCGAAGAACATGTATTTGGAGCGTCAGCAACAAAAGTTGTTTTTGATGGATTTCTCAAATTGATGGTAACTACCAAACAGGAAAATAGGGAACTTGCGCAGGTGACTGACGGAACAAAAGCGGATATTAACACTATTGAAGTAAAAGAACAAAAAACAGCTCCGCCCCCCCGCTATAATGAGGCATCTCTCATTCGCACCATGGAAGAGGAAGGCATAGGGAGGCCATCCACCTATGCAGCGATAATTTCCCTCATTCAAGTTAAAGGATATGTAGAAAAAGACGGAAGATATTTTATCCCTACTGTTATTGGTACGGCCATTTCAGACTTTTTAAGTAAAAACTTTTCCCATATATTTGAACTGGATTTTACGTCAAGTATGGAAGACAAGTTTGATGAAATCGCAGAAGGAAAAGAAGATGTTGTGGCTGTACTTGATGAGTTTTATAAACCATTCTCGGTAGAGCTTGAAACAAAGAAAAAAGAGGTAGGAATGATTCAAATTAAAGAAGAAACTAATGAAAAATGTCCTAAATGTGGAAAACCCATGATTATTCGTTTTTCGAAGTTTGGCAAATTTTACGCCTGTAGTGGTTATCCCGAATGTAAAACCACAAAATCATTTCTTTTTATCGTAAAAAATAGAAAATGTCCGAAATGTTCTGGGGATATTGTGGTAAAATTTACCAAAACGAGAAAGAAATTTTATGGATGTTCAAACTATCCAAAGTGTGATTTTTCCAGTTGGGCGTTAAATAATATACCGGTACCAGCAGCAATAACAGATGAAAAGAAACCATCCGCTTAAATACATTTTTATTTCGGGGGGCGTTATTTCCGGCATCGGCAAGGGGATAACATCTGCTTCCATCTCTTACCTTCTCAAATCAGCAGGATATAATGTTGTCCCTATTAAGTTTGAAAATTACCTTAACCTTGATGCGGGTACAATAAACCCCATTGAACATGGTGACCCCTACCTTTGTGAGGATGGTACTGAAGCAGATATGGATATTGGTACGTATGAGAAATTTCTCGGAATGGAAATGGGGAGCGATAATTTTGTTACTATTGGAAAAATATATAAAACAGTGATCGATCGAGAACGTCGATTTGAGTATAACGGAGAAGATGTAGAAGCCATTCCCCATATTACGAATGAGATTATTGACCGTATACATACTACCGCAAAAAACCATAATGCAGATATTATGGTCATTGAACTGGGAGGAACAGCGGGTGAATATCAAAATGTTTTTTATTACGAAGCCTCTCGAATGCTCACTCTCCAAAAGCCCAATGACGTTATTCATGTTCACGTGAGCTATGTACCAACTCCTAAGCATTTGGGTGAACCAAAAACTAAACCAACTCAACTTTCTGTACGTACACTCAACTCAATGGGAATTCAACCAAATTTTATCGTAACCCGTTCCGAAAAATATTTAGATCAGCGAAGAAGAGATAGGTTTGCCCTTTTTTGCAACGTTCATGGAGATGATATCATTTCTAACCCAGACGTGGAAAGCGTGTATGAAATACCTCTCATTCTCCATAAACAAAATTTCGATACAAAAATCCTCAGTAAATTACACCTTCCTGAACAAAAAGCTGATTTGTCCCAGTTTGAAACACTTATACGCTCGATTAATGCTCCAAAGGAAAAAAAAGTAACAATTGCGATTGTAGGGAAATATTTTGGGACAGGAGATTATCAACTTCGTGATTCGTATGCGGCCTTATTTGATGCACTCGATCATGCTTCATGGGACCAATCGGTGAAGCTTGAAACCAGATGGATTGATGCAGAGAAAATCGAAAAAGAAGGAGTGGATATAATCGGAAAGCCCGATGGCATAATTGTGCCTATTGGATGGGGTCAACGAGGAGCCGAGGGGATGATTTCTGCTGCCAATTATGCGCGGGAGCAAAAGATTCCCTATTTAGGCTTATGTTACGGCATGCAGCTTGCCGTTATAGCATTTGCACGAAATGTCGCGGGAATTACAAAGGCAAATACATACGAAAATGATCCAGACACCCCAGATCCAGTAATTCATCTTATTCCGGAACAGCAAAAAATACTTGAACGTCGAGCTTATGGAGGTACGATGCGGCTTGGAGGATGGGACGCCATAGTGAAAAAAGGAACGATGGCCAATGAATTATATGGAGCGGAGAATACGAGTGAACGACATAGGCATAGATATGAGTTTAATGATGATTACGCAAAGATATTGGAAAAGAAGGGTCTTATTATCAGCGCTCGCTCAAAACAAGAAAAATTGGTAGAAATTATTGAGCTTGATAGGTCTATACACCCCTTTTACATAGGTACTCAAGGCCATCCAGAGTACAAAAGCTATCCAGGAAGGCCTCACCCCATTTTCGTTGGGTTTATTAAGGCTTGTAAAAAAACAGCTTAAGTGATACAATTACCATTCTATACCTATGGCAAACTCATTCGAATTCAATAAAAAAATCATAAAGGTTGGTGACACTATTAGCCTTGAATATAAGATAAAAGAAGGTGAAAAGGAGCGTACACAGCTCTTTAAGGGAATTCTTCTTATGATCAAGGGAAGTACTCCAATAACCCGCAATATCACAATCAGGAAGATATCAAAAATAGGCGTAGGAGTAGAGCGTATTATCCCTTTATCTTCACCAAATATTGTTTCTTTGAAAGTAGATAAGACAAGCAACTACACAAAATCCAAGCTGTTTTTTATCCGAGATTATACGGAAGCGGAAACACGCAATAAGCTCTACAGTGTCAAAAAAACACGAAAAGTAAAGAAACCCTCAAAAAAAACTGCAGTAGAAAAAGCAGAGTAAAGAAAATTTCTCCATTTTGTTTACACCGCTTACTTCAGTCGAAATAACACACTACCAACTACTTCTGTTACACTAAAACCATGTCCCTTCAAATAGTCGGGAAAATAGGGGAGGAATATGCAAAAAAATATCTTCTGTCGCTTGAATATTCAATAAGAGAGCAAAACTATCGCACCAAGCTAGGTGAAATGGACATTATTGCAGAAAAAGATAATAAAATTTACTTTTGCGAGGTAAAAACACGGATTGGCGATTTGCATGGCAAGCCCTATGAGGCGGTGACTTATCGTAAGTTACAACATATTCAAAGGGTGGCACAGGCATACCTCTTGCAGAATAAAATAAAAAGCAGTAAACTAAGCGTACAAGTCATCTCCATAGAGCTTTTTCCTGATATGACCGTGAAAAAGATGAAGATGTACGAAGTTCAATCATTATATTAAAAATTAAATATCAAATATCAAAAATAATACTTTATGGTATTAAAATTTGTACATTTTGATTTTTAATTTTTACTATTTGATTTTATGACTATGTTCGACTCAACCAATTTTGTATTAATACAGTTCTGGTCCAAGTTTGTAAATTATCTTCCTGATTTTTTTGGAGGCCTTCTTATCGTCATTACGGGATATATAGTTGCAATAGTTCTCAAAAAACTCCTTCTTGCCATTCTTTCGTTTTCGCGAATAGATTCAATACTCAACAAAACAAAGCTTATTAGCACGCGTGAAGTGCACCTTTGGGAGGCGGTGCTTGCGGAGCTTGTTAAATGGACCGTTATCATACTCTTTCTTATTCCCACTCTAGAAACATGGGGACTTTCGCGAGCAACGGAAGTTCTTAACCAGTTTGTTTTCTACATTCCAAATGTTATTGTTGCGGTAATAATTGGATTTGTCGGCATTGTTCTTTCAAATCTTTCTGCAGATGTGGTACGACAAGGATCAAAGAGCGCGGGAGAATCAGCATCAGGCTCCCTTGCTATATTTGCCCGTTCCACCATTCTCTTTTTTACCATTCTCATCATGCTTAATCAGTTGGGAGTGGCTCAAGATTTAATACGCATATTTTTTACAGGCCTAATAACGATGCTTGCGCTTGCTGGAGGATTGGCATTTGGGCTTGGAGGAAAGGATCATGCACGTGAAATATTGGACGAGCTCAAGAAAAAGCTTGCGAAATAATTAGTTTTTCTCCATAAAAAAAACTCGGGATGAACCGAGTTTTTTTTAAAAGTGAAGGCACGGGGATTTTCCCCAAGGGCACTTCCCACTCCGCTGTAATATATTCGCTCCGTGGTGGCGCGTTCCTCATCCCCGCGTGCTTATTTCACAAAAAAAAGACAACCGTTTGGTTGTCTTTTTTTATGTGGTGAAGGCACGGGGATTCGAACCCCGGATTAACGGGCTGAAAACCCGCTGTCCTAGGCCGCTAGACGATGCCTCCTTTGGCAACGATAGAAGTATATTATAGTTAAAAAATAATTACTTCGCAAGCTTGGATTCTAGCTAGCTTATCTGAACAGCCAATGATATAATATTCCCAATTTAAGTATAAACTTATGAATGAAAACGACTGGGGAGATTTTATGGGAATATACGGAGACTATGTTCCCCGTAATTGCCATTTTCGTACGGAGAGTTATACCGCTATTAAGCCTCAATTATTTGTAACACGGAACGACGAAGGAGAGCCGATAGATATCAAGTGTACTGGATCAATATTGACAATACCTTATTTTGGGATTATTGCTCTTGGTTTATTGCGTGACTGTGTTCGCTGCCCATTAAGAATACCGAATTATAAGTTTAAATTACCGAACCAAAATTCTCAGTCTGTTTGACCGTTGTTTTTTTACAAAGAACCAAAGCTAGATGAACTTAAATCTTCATGCCTTCACTCTCTTCTCATCAAAGCTAAATTTGACAGATCACTTCATTAAATTACACTTTAAGAAAAAAATACGGCGTTTGAAAAAATGTGTATAATTGTTATTATGAAAAAAACGTCGGTGGCAACTTTATTTATATCTGTGTCTGTATTTAGCTTACTTTTTTGGAAGTACAGCTTTTTGCTCTCAGTGTTTTTCCTCATTATTGGATACCTGAAACATAAAATTATTCCGATAAGAAAAGAATTTTTGTGGTATGTTCTTGTAAGTGTGGGGGCTACCTTGGTTGAAGTGATATTGGTTAATGTTGCCCATGCATGGAAGTATGTTGATTCATATAATATATTTGGGGTTCCAATCTGGATGTCTCTTTTTTGGGGAGTAGCTGCAACAACAATGATAAGTTTATATGAAGGACTTACTGAAGTACGGAAACATAAAGATTAACTCCCCAAAATACTTCTCGTTTGAATCCTGTAAACGATATTACTGAAGGTTAACATCAGAAGGCAGTTTGTTTCCTGGAAGATAGTTCAAACCTATATAATCTTGATGAGAGTATTGTTTGGCGCGTTCAGAATATACTAGTGGAAACTGTAATTTAGGATAATTTAACTGACATTGCCTTATAAATTCGGCTTCAAATGCGAAAGCCCTCTCCTTAGAAGAGTCATTTATCTCTCCATATACAGCATCTCTCATGAGAGATGCTAAAAGAGACAGTTGAGATAATACAATATGAGGGTCAGTTTCGGCCAGTAGAACAAAATTTACTGGCAGAAAAATGGTGGTTGACAATCTTGATTGACCAGGTGTTGAATAGCTAACACTCAATGGAGCATCATTTGGACATTCAACAGCCTCTTCTTGTGATAACATACCAAGCTTCATAGCTGCCAAACCAGGATGTGGAACCAAATAGGTGTCAATTAACTCTTCATTTATTTGAGCGAGTGAACTTCTTCCCAAATCTTGCATATAGGTATCGGTTCCCTTTAGTTCAAAGTAAGCATAACCAGTATTAAAAACATCTACATATAATTCTGTAATTGTTTGTTGAAGGTTTTTGTCAGCCGATAACATTCTTAAAAACGTTAACTCGTCTTTAGGTAAAACAACGGGGTGCCTTTTGAAAGGTTCAGAAAAGGCATTCTCTAAGCCAGACGATCCTAATAACTCAGCGGGGGCCTCATGTAAATTCATAGTGAAAGGTAATTTTATCCTATAATATCATGTAATTCAAGAGTATTTTCTTCTTGTACTTTTTTACTTTTTGAATACCTAAATGGAGGATATTGAGCAAATTGGGGAGTTGAGCTGAAGCTGGAACGTCAGGTAGTTACTTTCAAGACGATTAGACTCGGCTTTGGTTATGTTCCGACGATTAAAGAAATAACAACAGATAATGATTATTACTGTAATATGAATTATCAATATTATTATTTTCTTGAGCTTTCCCTAAAATTTTGATAAGTCTTAGCCCCTTTGGTTCCCATTTCAAACACTGTTTCAAATTCGATCACAAATTTTCGAAGTCCCATAGCTGCCTGAACAAGGGCTTTAGCTAAGTCAAACGGCATATGAAGCTCTGATTTTATTAACACAGATACAGCTTCGTCGGGCATATTAATAAATAAGTAATTCTCCGCAGCACTTGTACTATTAACGACAGCTCCTCTTCGTGCTTCAGGTGATTCTCCAGGTAGTATATCTTCGCAAATGTGCCTGTCTTTACCCGGTGAATATATGATTGGAGACATAAGGTTAAGAGATATTATACTATACAATACAACTATAGTTTGAATATGCATTGTAATAAAAGCTAGGATATATTAAAGTCATATTAAGCTCTATTTTAAAATTATTAATTTATTCTTTCTATTATGAATAAGAAACTTGTTCCACTTTTGGGTATCGTTGCAGTTGTTATTGTTGCTGTGCTATTCATGGTAAAGACAGGGAGTAAATCATCTCCAACAAGTCAAACATCATCTTACGATACCATTTTCCCCTTGCCAAGTTCCGTACAGACTTTTACGAAAACAAGTGATGAAGCAGTTAATTTTCAAACGACGCTCAGTGTAAAAGATTCTGAATCGTTTTATAGAACAGAGTTAACGAAGATGGGCCTAAAAGAACGGACCATTAATACCGCAGTTACCGAAACGACGTTTAGCATGGTGTTTGACGGTTATAAAAATGGAAAGGCCGTTGTGGTGCAGGGAGTAGATATATCCGGCAAAACAAATATAAATATCAGATTTGAACAAATCTAATAGGCTCGTTCGGTAGCATTCGAAAGTCGTTCAATCTTATGAAAAAGAGTGGAGATATAAGATTTAAAGTGGTGATTATTGCCATTATCTTTTTTGGGGTTTTAAGTTTTTTTTCTTTTTCATTTTGGCAGAGGAAAAGCGCAGGAGAGAAAGTCTTAGGACTTCTTTCTCGCGGTGAGCCCACAACAGTACCTTCACGTTTAAAGGAAGAACGAGCGGTTCTGCCAACTGAGGTAACTGCTCCTACTCGAATTATTCCAACGGAGGTAAGTACACCTATCAGCCTCCCCACTCCTACAATAACAAGTATTGAAAGAAGCGCTATTCAAAGGGATATAGAACCGCTTAGAGTTGAGGAAACCAACGTGGTGTCAGGAGACGTAATTGATGATTTTGTTGAACCGACGATTAGAGTTCCTACTTATGCAACCGCTCAATTACCCCAACCGCTTCTCATTTCCAGAGAAACGGCAACTTCTGTTGTTGAAAATGATCCCTATATCGAAACAAAGAGAACTGAAGAAAAAAAGGAAAATGGAAAAACTATTTACGTAGTAGAAGGGCAAAGAAGGGGGTATATTTTAGGATTGATTCCGATTACTTCTCAGGTAAAGATAGAAGTTAATCCAAATAATGCAGGTATCAGCAAAATTTCCGGTAATTGGTGGGATTTTTTAGTTAGTTGGACCAAAAAAAAGATAAATAAATTGGAATCCTGTGGAAATGGCATATGTGAAAAAGAAGAAGGGAGTGAAAAGTGCCCTGAAGATTGTGGAGCCCTTTGCGGCAATGGAATATCAGACCCAACAGATCCTCTTATATGTCCATGGGAGTCAAATACCCAAAATGATTTTACACCACCTTGTGGAAATGGAACATGCGACGCAGGGGAAAACCCAGTTAAATGCAAAATCGACTGTTCTGGCCACTGTATGGATGGGAAATGTTCTTATGGAGAGGATAAATATGGTCCCAAAGAAACTCAATGCCCAATGGATTGTTTTTCTGTGATTTGTGGTAATGGAATCTGTCAACCTGGTGAAAATCCCCAAACGTGTCCCGTAGACTGTGGCTCTGCTACTTGTGGTAATGATATATGTGAATCGACTGATGGTGGACAAAAGGCGTGTCCAGTAGATTGTAGTACTATTTGTGGCAACGGAAAATGTGAGGGTGGAGAGGATTGGAAATCGTGCCAACTGGACTGTGGCTATTGTGGAGATGGATTTTGCAGTCAAATTGATGCGAAAAAATCTGGCTCTTGTCCAAAGGATTGTAATGCTTACTGTGGAAATGAAAAGTGTGAGGGAGGAGAAAATGTGCTGCTGTGTCCTACCGACTGTAAAGTTACAACACTATCTGAGGGATCTTGTGGAAATGGAACCTGCTCAATCAATGAATCTGAAAAAAGCTGCCCAAGCGATTGTGTAAATTCATGTGGAGATGGAATCTGTGACAAAAAGGATTTGAAGGATGGCTGTGCACTGGATTGCAGCATATATTGCGGCGATGGTAATTGTTCTCCATTAGAATCAGATAAAAATTGTCCAAAAGATTGCTCGGAGAAAAAATTAGATAGTGTCCAACCGTATAAAGTATATTTATATGAGGGACCTTATTGCGGTGACGGAACGTGTGGTAAAGGCGAAAGTGCACAAAATTGTAATCAGGATTGTCAGGCGGTGTGTGGGGATGGTGTCTGCGGTAATCAAGAGAATAGCGTTAATTGTAAATTTGACTGTATTAAATCATGTGGAAATGGGACTTGTGATCCCATGGAAAGTGATAAAACATGTCCACTAGACTGTGTTTGGATTTGTGGAAATGGAATACCAGAGCCCGGTGAAAATATATATTCATGTCCAGTTGATGCAGGATATTTTATTTGTGGTGACGGAACGTGTGGTAAAGGCGAAACCTATGCACTATGCCCACTAGACTGCAAGGGGGTTGTGTGTGGGGACGGTACATGCTGGGGTGGTGAGAATCCTCAAAACTGTCCTACAGATTGTGAGGCGCTCTGTGGTAATAATACATGTGAGGGAGGGGAAAGCTTTGATAGTTGCCCGTGGGACTGCGGCTATTGTGGAGATTTCGCTTGCTCTTCAAAAGAAGCGGGAAAGTGCAGTATGGATTGCGAAAGCGCCTGCGGCAATGGGATGTGTGAAAAAGATGAGGATACTGCTTCCTGTCCATCAGATTGTAAGTAATGCAAATCTCTAATATCAAAGAACACGTATTGCATTAGATTAAATCTTCTATTACAGTTAAAGTAATCCATAATATTAAATTAGAGGAGCATTAGTAGAATTCTGATATGAAAAAGATATTGTTAGTTTTAGTTATTTTTTTCATATTTCTTCCGCAGTTGGCATTAGCTGATGAGCGATGTCCTGATTATTGTTCGGAGGGTACATTGTATACCGGACGAACATATAGTTTAAGAACCTCATCGTGCTCTGATCCAACAAGTAGATTACCATGCGATTATGGTT
>Ga0247841_10003385_pt1 | contig 29719 bp, 30 predicted proteins | sample LaCruzMarch2015__2_FD_192410 | JGI IMG/M metagenome (GOLD analysis project Ga0247841, IMG submission 192410) | Freshwater microbial communities from meromictic Lake La Cruz, Castile-La Mancha, Spain - LaCruzMarch2015_18m | ecosystem: Environmental > Aquatic > Freshwater > Lake | place: Spain... | reverse complement strand
TATACCAAAATTTATCCTATATCTGGAGGTTTGGCTTCAACCTCACATATACAAAAACTGTTCAAAGAGGGCGAAATACTTATAACCGACGGAGTTGAGAACATAAAAAAAGCGCTTGATAGTTTCAAGGACGGCAAAACAACATACAAATTTTTAGACTTACTAAACTGCCCTGGTGGGTGCATAGGAGGACCGGCCATAAACAGGCAAGATTTATCTGTTGACCAGAGAAAAAAAATAATTTTTGAATACACCCACCGTTCCTCAGAAGCAAATATGGGCAAACACCAGGGAAAGGTTAAAGACGCGGAAGACGTCGACTTATCGATTAAATTTTAAAGGTCGCATTCGTAATCTAAGTTAAGCGAGGCGATGAACTTTTTGAAGCCCTGCGCACGCAGTAGTGCTCCAGCGAAAAAAGTTTGATTGCCGAGCGAAAATTTAAAAAATGCTTACAAATTATTTGGCAGAAATTTGGGGGATCTCGCTCGTAATAGTTTGTCTTGCCCTTCTTATAAAAGAGAAACATTTAAAACGGCTCTTCGCGTCAATGGAAACTGAAGATAATCTGTTTTCATGGGGACTCATCAGTTTTGTAATGGGTGTCGCTATGGTTTTGGCGCACAACGTTTGGGTTAAAAATTGGCAGGTTGCTGTTACGGTCTTAGGTTGGATATCTTTGGCAAAAGGATTGTCCCTGTTATTTTTGCCAGAACTCACAAAAAAATGGGTGAGGAAAATGGAAAACCAGCAATGGCTTCCCATTGCATTGGTGGTTGGAGTTTTCATTGGTCTTGTAATCACCTACCTCGGATTCACCGCATAATTGCTTTTTAGTAATAATCTCTAACTTTTTTGAGCTCTTTATGCTTCCGCAGTTTTTCTAGTGCTTTCGCCTGAATCTGACGAATTCTTTCGCGGGTAACTCCAAATTCCTCGCCGGTTTCTTCCAACGTGTGCATTACGCCGTCGTCTAAGCCAAATCTCATCGCTAAAATTTTTAATTCTCTGGGCGTTAGCTCACTGGAAATTTCTTTTAACCTTTCTTTCAAAAGTTTCCTGGCGGCTTCCGTGTTAGGGGCTATTGTTTTGTCGTCTTTTATAAACTCCGCCAAAACACTGTCTTGTTTGTCTTTGTCTTCACCAACCGGAGTTTCCAACGACACTGCTTTCTGGGCAATTTTTCTTATATGATGCACTTTATCAACCTCCAAACCCATTTCAGCGGCAATTTCTTCGGCTAATGGCTCTCGGCCCAATTCCTGCAAAAGATTTTTCCTGACTTTTGTGTACTTTGAAATCGTCTCTATCATATGCACCGGAATTCTGATGGTTCTTGCCTGGTCAGCCAACGCCCTGGTAATAGACTGTCTTATCCACCAGGTAGCATAAGTTGAAAATTTATACCCTTTCCTCCAATCAAATTTTTTAACTGCTTTAAAAAGACCCAAATTTCCCTCTTGTATCAAATCAAGCAAGGTCAAATTTGGCGATCGCCCAACATATTTTTTAGCAATAGAAACAACCAATCTTAGGTTTGCTAAAGCCAGTTTGTTCTTGGCGTCTTCATCATCTAATTCAATTTTTTTCGCCAACTCTTTTTCTTCTTTCGCCGACAAAAAACTAGATTTGCCGATTTCTTTTAAATATATCTGTATTGGATCAATTTTGCCCACAAGCGCTTTTTTCCCTTTTTTTTCTTTCTTGCTTTTAGTTTCCAAAAACTCCGGCATTTCTTTTATCTGGACTCCCCTTTCTTTAAAATCGTCATAAATTTTTTCTAAACCCTCTATATCTCTTTCTATGTTTGGAAAAGCATACAAAATCTCCGAGGTGGTAATAAAACCCCTTTCTTCTCCTTTTTTTAAAAGAGTTTCCAGCTGAACCTGGTCAATAACGGATTTTTTATTTATTCTTTCAATTCTGTGTTGCTTTTTGGGCACCACTCTCTTTTTAGTCATCGGGGTTTTTTTAATTTTCTTGGCTTTTTTATTTTTTTTCATATGTTTTATATTTTTTGGTGAAGTTCCTTGGCTTTCATACTAAATTCCCTAACTAATTCGTCTCGCTTTTGCTCGTTGTTTTCAAGCTTTACTGCTCCTGAAAGATTGCTTAACTTGTTTCTCAATTCTATATCTTTTAGCTGCAAAAGACAAAGCTGAATTTCGTCTGGCCCGTCTTCCTCATATTCTACCTCGGCTTTTAAGGCAAGCGAGTCAAGCAAATATTTATGCTCATCTTTTAAAATATCCGCAAAAATTGCCTCAGAATCATTCCCTCGTTGCGAGGCGCTTTTTTTTATATCTTGTATCAAACTTTTTGTTCTGTCACAAAAAAGACAATGGTGAGCTTCTTCAATTAAATTTAAATTTTCAGGATTTTTTAAGACTAACGCGACAATTTTATCCTCCAGCAATTTCTTCCGTCCTTCGGCCGAAAGATTATTCTTCCCAATTTCAGCAGTTTCGACATTTTTTCCCGCCACAGCGGGATCCCGCCCGAGGCGGGACAATTCCTCTAAAACTGCTTCTTGGCTCACTCCTAACTTTTCGGCTAACTTTTGAGCCCAATGCGATTGTTCTATTTTATTCTGCAATCTTTTTATTGCCGGCAATATAATTCTGCCAATTTCTTTTTTATCTTTTGGATTTGTTTTATCTAATTTAGCAAAAGCAGAATCAAAATAAAAATCCATTATTGTCCTGGTATTTTCCACGGATTTTTTCCAGTTTTCCGGGTTTTCTAAAATAATTTCCGCCGGGTCTTTGGCGCCAGAATAAGTGTCGATAACTTTTATATTAAAGCCCTGGGATTCTGCCAAATTGATGCCTCTTTTGGTGGCAGTGTCTCCGGCAACATCCATATCAAAAGACAAAAGCAGGTTGTCTGTATATCTTTTCAAAAGATTCAAATGCCTGGGAGTTAATGCGGTGCCAGAAACCGCCACTGTGTTCTCAAATCCTGCCTGATGGCACATTATTGTGTCTGTTTGCCCCTCTGTCAAAACGCATTGATTGCTTTTCCTCACAGCAACTTTTGCAAAATTTAACCCATAAAGCACATTACTTTTATCATAAAGCATTGTCTGTGGAGTATTTATATACTTAGCGATCGCTACATCTTTTCCCCCTACGGGGGATCTCCCGAAGGGAGAAAAAACTCTAGCGGTAAATCCAATAACCTGCGAGTTTAAGTCAAAAATTGGAAAAATAATTCTGCCACGAAACCTGTCATAAGGATTGTTTCCCTTCTCCGATTGCACTGCCAAACCAGCTCTTACAATTTCGTCTCTTGTATATCCCCGGCCAACTAAAAAGTCAGACAAGCCCTGCCAGGTATCTGGCGAATATCCTAATCTCCACTTTTTAATGCTTTCTTCTTTAATCCCTCTTTTCAGCAAATACTCTTTTGCGTCCTTGCCATAAGCGCTGTTTCCCAACTGTTTCTCAAAAAAACTGCAAGCTAAATCACAAATTTCATACAACCGCTTTCTCTCGCTTATTATCTTAGGGTTTTCCCTTTTCAATTCAACGCCAGCTTTATTGGCTAAAAGCCTTAAAGCATCTCCAAACTCAACTCCTTCAATTTCTTTTATAAATTCAAAAATGTCTCCGCCCTTTGCGCAACCAAAGCACTTCCACATTTGGCGCGCGGGCGAAACAAAAAATGACGGGCCTTTTTCCGAATGAAAAGGGCACAGCCCGCGGTAATTAACCCCGGTTTTTGTGAGTTTTACATAGCCCCCCACAACATCCAGCACATTCAACTTATTTTTTATTTCCTCAATTTGTGAATCTGACATAGGACATAAAAACAGAAAACGCAGTCCATTATTTTACTTGGTAAGTTAAGTTTATTGTCACGTCTATTTCTTGTTGGCCGGGCTGGATTATTGGAGCAGGAAAAGCTTCGGCGACACTGCCCATTCCTAATTTTGCACTACTGTATGCCATTGGATAATTATAATTTTCGTAGACATTAATAACCTTCCCTAAAGATATGCCCGATTCTTTGGCTAAATTTTGAGCATTAGTTTTTGCCTTTGCAATTGCTTTTGCCCTTGCCTGCTCTTTTAATTGCTCCGGGTTATCAATTGTAAACTGCAGATTACTTGCTAAATTAGCGCCCTTGGCAGTTGCCTGAGCCAAAATATCTCCAATTTTTGTAAAATCTCTTATTTTCACCTGAATACTTTGGTCTAGCTTATAACCCTGAAAAAGCCTCCCAGCAGCTTCAGTGTAGTTATAAAGCGGAGATAAACTATAGTTTGTTGTTTGAATGTCTTTATCTTCTACGCCCAAACTTTTAACTGCTTCTATAACAGCATTCATCCTTTCCGTATTTTTATTTGTAACATCGCTCACTGTTGCTCCGCCCTCGGTTGTAACCCCCAAGCTTACAATGGCAACATCAGGCTTAGCATAAACTTTTCCTTCTCCGGAAACCGTAATCTGATAAACATTTTGCTGATCAAGCGACTTCTGCTGATAAAACATTTGCCCAACGAAATAAACCAAAACACCCACAACCAAAATAGCTGAGAGCATAAAGGTTTTATTTAAAAACTTTGCTGTTTGTTCTTCCATCTATTTGTTCCCAATTTTATTGGTTTAATTAGGAACTATTTAATAATTTTATTTATATTTTTTATTAATGCGGAGGAGGTGGGACTCGAACCCATCATCGCCACTGGCGAGACCCCGCTATAAGCGGTGGCGAGACCCTTGCGGGTCACAGCTTTTCCCGCCGTTAGCGGGACCCCGCCCGCTGGCGGTGGCCAAGCTATAATAATTCCTGTGCGGAGGAGGTGGGACTCGAACCCACGAGACCCTTTCGGGTCGCGGCTTTCCAAGCCGCTACAATGGCCACTATGTGACTCCTCCGCACAGGAATTATTTATAATTTATAATTACTATTTAATAATTTACGAAAAGCTTCTCCTCCCTTATAACTCTTTATTTGTTTTTCTCTGAGCCACGCAACTTTCTTGTCATCAAAATTTTCTGCATAGATTAATTCCCACGGACCTTTATTTTTTGTAGATCTATTTTTACCACTGTTATGATAAAAAATTCTCTTGGCTATGTCACTGGTAAATCCGACGTAATAATGATCGTTTTTACTACTCTTTATTATATAAACCGTATACATATCGTTAAAAGCTTTTCCCGCCGTTGGCGGGACCCCGCCCGCTGGCGGTGGCCAAGCCACTACAATGGCCACTATACGACTCCTCCCTAAATATTTTATTTGTTTATTCTTGCTGCGTAGTTAAAGGCATAAAAATAATTATTCCACTTTTCATCGCTCGAACCATAAATGTTATCAAAACAGAAATAATCTGCCAAGATTTCTTTTAAACGGCAAAGCTCTTTTAGCTTATTTCTATTCTTTTGATCGTCAATGGTCAAATCCAGTAACTCGAGCCCGCGACAAAATGCCGATTCGCTCAATTTCTTGTCTTTAGCGCTCCAATTTATGGTTCTGCCAATTTCAGCTCCGATATTTGCCATTTGCTCAAAAAAAGACAGGCTTTGCCACTTTTCTTTTGTAAGCTCTTTATGAAAAAACATTAAGTTAATTTATTTACGATCTTAATTATTTTTTTCCTTATTTCCTCACTATCAACTCCTCTTGTTTTGTTGCCCAAATCCGGTTTTAAATTCATCATAGAATCAAATTCAATAAAATCATTTTCCGGTTTTTCGGGGTAAATGTTTATCCCCCACAAATTTTTTGGTTCAGAGTTTTCTTTTTCCATCAAAAATTCCAACAAATCAGCATGCATCGGCGCATCTACCGCCATGATTTCTTTTTCAATATCAACCATTGCCTTAACTAAATCTCCAAACATCTTTTTAGCCATTTCTTTTAGCTCCGCAACCCCAATTTTATCTTTTACAATTTTCATATTTAAAATTTATCTTCTTTACTGCTTTTTTCAACATATTTATAATTGTATTTTTCTAACTCTTTTTTCAACTCATTGCTCGAATCGTCGAAAAATGAGCCGATCCCAACCACTTCGCCCCCGCATTTTTCAATTAAGGATATCGCAGCTTTTATCGTTTCGCCCGTTTCCACATAATCGTCTATAATTAAAACTTTCTCTCCTTTATCTATTGCATCCTTATGAATTTCTAAAATCCTTTCGTTTTTCGAATAGTCAACAAATGATTTTGAAAAAGTGTCATTTTTTAATTTACCAGCTGATCTTATTTGCACCAATCCAACTTTCCTTAAATAAGCAATCGGAGAACCCAATATAAATCCCTTCCCCTCTACGCATGCAATTTTATCAAAATTCAAATCTTTAAAAAGATTATTTAAGTCACTAACTAAATTAAAAAGGGCTGGCCCATCTTTAAACAAAGGCGTGATGTCGGATGCTCCATTCCCCTCCCTGATAAACTTTTTGTATTCCATATTCTTTGCTTTTTGAAACATACCACAATTTTCAAAGCTTTGAAAATTAGAGTATAAGCATTTTTTAAACTTTTTTTATATTTCCATGCCACGCAAAATTTTTATTCTTTCTTCAACGGGCGGGTGGGTCATAAATAATTTGGCAAACCAGTGGGTTTTTTGCTGGCCTTTATAGGGCGAATCAATAAACAAAGAACTTGTGGCGTCATTAGTAATACGCATTGGAGTTGGGTCTTGTGCAATTTTTTCTAAGGCGCTAGCCAAACCTTCTGGAAATCTGGTTAACAAAGCTCCGTCGGCATCGGCTAAAAACTCTCTTTTTCTTGAAATTGCCAGCTGAACTAATGTTGCGGCAATTGGGGCCAAAATTGCAGCCACAATTCCCAAAACCATTAAAATTGCGCCAATGTTTCCATTTTCGTTGTCTGACCTTCGCCTATTCCCACCCCAAAAACTTATTCTCATAAACATATTAGCCAGCATTGCTACAACTCCTGCCAAAACCGCAACAACAGTGGACAAGAGCATATCTTTGTTTCCTATATGTGACAATTCGTGGGCTAAAACTCCCTGCAATTCTGATTTGTCTAAACGATTCAAAAGCCCCTGAGTTACAGCCACAACTGCGTGTTTAGCATCGCGCCCGGTTGCAAAAGCATTGGGTTGCATTTCGGGAATAATATAAATTTTAGGCAAAGGCAAACCAGCCGTAATGCACAAATTTTCTACAACGTGATAAAGCTCCGGGTTTTTATTGTGCTCAATTGGAATTGCCTTATACATTGCCAAAACAATTTTGTCCGACCACCAATAGCTTCCAAAAGACATAAAAACGCTCAAGAATACAGCAAAATATAAAATTACGCTATCGTTTAATAAATAACTGAAAAGCCAACCTATGACAATAATAAAGACCAAAAACCCAGTTAATAAAAACCAAGTTTTTCTGGTGTTAGAATCTGCTTGTGTGTATATGTTCATATAATGAAATAGAAATATGTTTTATCTACCAGCCGCCTCCTCCTCCACCACCGCCCCCACCGCCAGAGCCTCCTCCGCCCCCACCAAATCCAGAGCTTCTGCCAGGAGGCGTAACAGAAGAAGCAACTGAGCTAGAAAGCGAACTGTTAAAGTCCGAAAGCATAGATAACCCATATATAGAACCAGAATACCATAAAGGGCTCTTTCCTGCCATATCTTGCCTAGCAAAAACTTCTGCAAACTGCTCTGCCCATTGGTTTTCAACACCTAAAGCTAAAGCATAGGGCAAATATCTTTCGAAAAGTTCTGGCGTCTTTTCCGGCGGGTTGAAAAAATTCATTCTGTCTTGCTCTGTTACTGACAAGAACCATTTGAATCCTTTTATCTGGTTGACCAGCTTAAATCCTTCTTCAGTATACTGCCAAAGTAAAAAATAAAACACTATATTTAGAGCTATTACAAGTGAGATAACCGATACAAGGCCCGTTGATATAATCGGTAGCATGTAATGTATCATAAAAATTTCTACCCCAAGGAAAGGAATGGCAAAACCAGAGAGAATAAAAGCGCCAAGAAAATTAGCAACCTTATTATTTGTTTTAAGCGCAAAATTTTGCCAAGCTTTTAACGCGGCAGAAATCAGGCCTATCACCCCAACGTTCCAACCCGAGAGCCAAATAGTCAAAAATACTAAAGAACCAGCGTTCAATGGATTATCACGCGAAGCGGAAAACAATAAAATAATTAAAGAAAAAATTACGCCGAAAATAAAATACTTTGTGTTTCTGGTAAAATAATCTTTACCATAAGATTTTGATAGCGAGCTCTTAAGACTATTCTGGGCATCCATTACCACCGGGTCATACCCACCTAGTTCTAAAATATCTCCTTTAGAAAATAAAGAGCTCAACAGTTCGCTCTGGCTGGCGCTTAATTGGCTGTCGGCATTTTTTATTTTAATTAAATTAAATCTTTTAATTTTTTTCTCAATCCTCAAATATCCTTTTACAGCCAAATTTATTATCTCAGACAGAAAACATTTTTCATCAAACCAAGTTTTTGTTAAATAGCGCGCAGAAGACGGCGAAAGCCCGGCCGGAGGCTCATAAATAGGGATAATAGATTCTTTTTTAGGATCCCTGCCGTATTTATTCCACACAAAAATAAAATAAGCCAGCAACGCCACCAGCCCCAGCAAACCAAACAAAAAGCCTGTGTTGTCCTTAATCCAGTAATTAACTTTTTCCGATTGCGTTGGTTCTTTTACCAGCCCCTTTGGCCAGCCAACAACAATTGAAAAATCTTCTCCTTTTGATAATTGTTTTGAGTTTTGAAAGGTGACAGAATTATTGTTTTCATTTGAATCAACATACCAAACAACAGCAGAACTGTCGGCGGTTCCAACTATGCCGCTGTAGGCAACAGTTTTTATAAGCGCGTTATCAATGTTAAACGGCAAAATAACCGTTGCCTCTGATTTCTCAATGTTAAAATTCCATCCGCTACCCGTAACATTCCAATATAGTTCGTCGTGGTCAGAAAAAAATCCTAATTCCCTGTTGACCCTGTAAACCAGCTCATAGGTGTACATTCCCGGCGGAATAATTACGTTAGAATCTCCAAGATAAACTCTTATGCCGTTGCTAAGACTTCCAAAATGAAAAGGCTCGGCAACGCCATCTCTTTTGGCTAAAACCATTTGAAAATCTATTTTGTATTTATTGCCCAACTTATCTTTATACAACGTCGGAAAGTCCCTATAAATTCCGTGCTTAATCTCTTCATTGTTGGCATACACGGTTATATCTTCTGTCACTAATAGGGTGCCCAGTTTTTCAACCTGTATTTTGCTGGAAAAATTTGTTATTACTTCAACAGGATAAGCTTGAGCAAAAATACTTGAGGGGTTTCCCGCAAGCACACTCCCAAAACAAAAAAACACCGCAAACAAAATATACAAAATTGCTTTTTTGGGCATAATCTTAATCATCGGCTAATTGTTGCTAAACTAAAAATTAAAATTTTACTGCAACGGGTTCTTTCTCGGCCTCGTTGTCAATGCCGAAAAACTCCATGTTGGCAAATTTGAATATGCCAGCAATAATATTCGCAGGGAAGGTTTCAATTTTGGTGTTGAGGTCTCGCACGTTACCGTTGTAGAATCTGCGAGCTGCCTGAATTTTGTCTTCTGTGTCTGTTAATTCTCTTTGCAACTCTAAAAAGTTCGTGGAGGCCTTCAGGTCGGGGTAGCTTTCGGCTACAGCAAACAAGCTCTTCAAAGTGCCCGAAAGTACGTTTTCAGCGTCTGCCTTGTCTTTAAGCCCCGTAGCACCCATAGCAGATGTTCTGGCTTTGGTCACTTTCTCAAATAACTGGCTTTCGTGAGCAGCATAACCTTTTACGGTCGCAACAAGGTTTGGGATCAGATCATACCTCCTTTTAAGCTGTACATCTATGTCTGCCCAGGCTTCTTTTGTCCTGTTTTTTAGCGTTACCAACCCGTTGAAAACACCAACCACCCAAAGGACGGCAACAACTATAGCTATTAATATTATCCACAATATTAGGTCCATACTTTTTAGCGAGGCAATGAACTTCTAAGCGAGCCAATAAATTTTTATTTTAAAATTTGATTGGCGAGCGGAAACAAAAGTTTGATTGCCGAGCGATAATTATTTTACTATTTTTGCATATTTTCTATTAAATAATTTAAAAACGGATGCTGGGTTACAAATTTATAATTTAAAAGCTTTAAAAGCATTAAAAAATCTTCCAACTCCGAGCGAAACTCTTCTGGCCCGGTAAAAACTTCCCACAATTCTGATACAAGATTTTTTGTATAGCGGTGTAAAACCCCATAATCTGATTTATTTTTCAAATAGTTTATTATTTGCTTGAATTCCCCCCTATCTAACCAAACGCCCTCGCACATTTTGCAAAAATCAACTCTGGTTTTTGAATTATCATATCTAATCTCTTGCAAGCCAGCCCGGCAAGCAGGACAATGTTTATCTCCGCACAATACTTGGAATCTTCCCTTGTCCCGCCATAAATCAACATCAACCCAATTCAACTGTTTATCTTTATTATCTTTTGCCAGACGCAACTCATCTTTATCAAACCAAATGCCCAAACACACAGGGCAGTAATCAACTTCCACGTTATGGAACAAAACTTTTTCTAATTCTTCGTTATCATTAGGACAGTTCATACATTTACTATAACTAAAAAAAATTATTTGTGCAAGTGAGTTTTGATAATAAAAAAGCCCCTTGAACTTAATCGCAGGACCTACTGACAATACCCCTAAACTTTCGTGATATGTCTACTCCATTTCGATGGAGACGAAGTGGCTAATTTTACTGTTCCAACCGCCGGTGATTGTCGTGATTCTATAACCTCGAATCAAACTAAAAAGGGCCATTAGCATTTCAAAATCTCCAGGAAACTCTTGCGAGAGAGCAACAAGACCGCGCACTCCTTTTTCCTCGAGCGCACACGCTATCCTCGCCAAAACCCGTGGCTCTTGGGCGCCGAAAGGTGCGCCGACAGACACGTTCACAACCAAATGACCGCTATAAGAAACATTAAAGCAAAGTATGCTGCTCATAATTATCCTTTCAAGGTGCTCGTAGCGTTGAGCCACGATATTAAAAGGTTACAACGAATTTATATCCGTGTCAATCTTTCTAATAAAAAAGCTTCGACATCTCGGCCGAAGCTATTGTAGAAAATGCTTAAAGCCCTATGCGGGTTTCTGCATAGCGGCTAAAAGCTGAGGAACGGTAAATGGCTTATTAAGAAAAACGTGCGCCTGGTGCTCTTCCGGCGCTCCTCTCCCGCTCATCAAAATAACACGGACGCCAGGATATTCTTCGCGCACTCTCTTGGTTAAAGTAACGCCATCCATAACAGGCATGGCAACGTCGCTAATCACAAGGTCAAATTGCCCGCCCGACGCTTTTAAAATATTCCACGCTTGTTCGCCATGTCCGGCGCAGGCAACCTCGGCCTCCGTACAAATGCACCCAATCATCTCTCTCAGCATTTTTTCCACCAAAGCCTCGTCTTCAACAATTAAGATTTTTGCCATACCAGTTCTTCTTTTCGTATACTTTTAGTTTCAAAGGACCGTGGTTATGATATACCATTTATTCGTTTATGTCAACTCAAAAGAGGGCTTACGCCCTCGTTTTGAAAATTGAGAATTGAGAATTGAAAATTTTTGTTAGTAGCCTCCGCCCATCATTGGATTTGGCATATGGTCGTGTTTGTCTTCTTTCTTTGGCAACTCCGAAACAACCGCCTCGGTTGTTAAAAGCATTGAAGCAGCCGACACCGCGTTTTCTAAAGCAGTTCGCGTAACCTTGGTTGGGTCAACAACTCCAGCTTTTATTAAATTTTCATAAACCATTGTTTGAGCATTAAAACCAAAATCTCCGCTGCCTTCTTTCACTTTCTGAACAACCACGGCTCCGTCAACTCCGGCGTTTTCAGCAATTTGCCTAACGGGCTCTTCAATTGCTCTCATAAGGATACGAACCCCAGTAAGCTCATCTCCTATTATTTCCCCGCCCGAGGCGGGTCCGCCTAGGGCGGATAAAGCGTTTATAGTCCGCAACAAGGCAACTCCTCCGCCGGGCACAATTCCCTCTTCAACCGCGGCTCTTGTGGCGTGCAAAGCATCTTCTAATTTATGCTGTTTTGCTTTTTGTTCAACTTCTGTGGCTGCTCCAACTTTTATAACTCCCACTCCGCCAGATAATTTTGCCAATCTTTCCTGCAGTTTTTCTTTGTCAAAATCCGATGTGGCCAAACTTATTTCTTTTTTAATAGCACCAATTCTTGCTTCAATATCTGCCTTTTCTCCCTTGCCCTCAACAATTGTTGTGTTTTCTTTTGTAGAAATCACGCGTCTTGCCTGGCCCAAAGAAGTTATCTCAACTGTTTCTAATTTCATTCCTTTTTCCTCTGAAATTACCTCGGATCCCGTAACAATGGCAATGTCATCTAACATTTCTTTCTTCCTGTCGCCAAACCCGGGGGCTTTAACTGCTAAAGCATTAAAAATTCCTCTAATTTTATTTACAATTAAAGTGGTTAAAGCGTCGCCGTCAATGTCGTCGGCTATTATAACCAACTCTTTTTTGCCTGCTTTCAAAAGCTTTTCTAACAAAGGCAAAATTTCCGGCAATGAACTGATTTTTCTATCTGTTATTAAAATATAAGGGTCTTCAAGAGACGCCTCCATTTTTTCCGCATTAGAGACCATATATCCGGAAACATATCCTCTATCAAACTGCAAGCCTTTGACAATTTCTTTTGAAAGCCCAAAGGTTTTTGATTCCTCGGTTGTAATTACCCCGTCTTTGCCAACTTCCTCCATAACTTCGGCAATCAAATTTCCCATTTCTGTGTCTTGAGCTGAAATTATTGCAACCTGCGCTTTTTCCTCTTTTGTGGTAATTGGTTTTGACATTTCTCTTAAGGCTTTAACCACTGCGTCTTTAGCCTTAATAATTCCCTTTCTCAAAGCCAAGGGGTTGGCTCCGGCAGCAACGTTTTTTAATCCTTCTGTTGCAATTGCCTGGCACAGCAAAACAGCCGAAGTTGTGCCGTCACCGGCAATGTCGTTGGTTTTTGAGGCAACCTCTTTTATTATTTCTGCTCCAATATTTTCAACATTATCTTCCAGCTCAATTTCCTTGGCAATTGTTACGCCATCATTTGTAATGGTTGGTGAACCAAAACCCGAGCCCAAAACAACATTTCTGCCTTTCGGCCCCAAAGTTACTTTTACCGCATTGGCCACTTTATCAAGGCCGCTTTTTAATATTTTGCGAGCATCCTCGCTGTATTTAATTTGTTTGCTCATAATTTTTGTAATTTTTAAATTTTGTAATTTTTAAAATAAAGCGAGGCAGCGAACTTTTTGTAGTCCCTGGTCCACTTGTCCTGAGCGTAGTCGAAGGACAAAGGGGGTTACCAGCAGACGGAAAAAAGTTTGTTGCCGAGCGAAATCTACTCTATAACCGCGAGTATATCGCTTTCTGAAGCAATTAAGTATTCTTTTTTGTTAACCTTTATTTCGTTTGGCCCATACTTTGTAAACAAAACTTTGTCTCCTGGTTTTACTGACATAGGAATTATTTTTCCTTCTTCGGTCATCTTTCCTGGGCCTGTGGCAATTACCTTGCCCTCCTCTGACTTTTCTTTATTTGCAGTTTCTGGTAAAAATATGCCGGCCGCTGTTTTTTCCTCTTCTTTAATAGGCTCTATCAAAATATGGTCTGATAATGGTCTAATTTGCATTGTTTTTTAACTTTTAATAATAATTTTAATTATATTGTAATTTACTCAATAAAAAAACTAATGTCAATAGTCCGCTCAAAAAAAATCCACGACTGCGTGGATATACGATTTCGAAAAAATCACTTGAGCCCAGCCAGCATTTGCTCGAGTTCCGCCTTAGTTTTAGCGGCTTTGACTCGCTCAATAGCAAGTCGAAATGGTTCAAGTCTTATTGGCATTGTGATATCAAGAGGATGCTTACCCACCATGATGGCCAACTTGCTTACCAGCTCTCCTAGCGCCTCAACCTTGTCCGCGTCGGTGATATGGTTGGCTTTCTCGGCCTTCCGCGCCTCGGCCTCGACTTTCTTCTCTTGGACAGTTTGCACCATTTCTCCCACCAACGCAGTCCAGCTTGGGTCATCCATCTCTGTTCTTGTTCCAAGGGCTCGAATGATGTCGTCGTGGCCCTCGTCGATACGAGCTTTTCTCAGAAATCTTTTTATGGTCTGCAGGCCCTCCCAGGAAGTTGTTAAATGGATTGTCTCCACCAATGCCCTGGAAAGCGTACATTCTGTGATGTCGTCCATACTGTTCCCTCCATATTTGTGGCTACGCCACTTGTTAAACAACCGGCTTTAAATTAGCACATCTTAACGTCCGCGTCAAGCGCAAATTTTGTTAAGTCCGACTTAACAAAATCTATTTTAAATAGTGGCCGGTGTGGGAATTTTTGACTTTGGCGATGTCTGCGGGAGTTCCTTGTGCCACAATTTGGCCACCGCCATCGCCACCTTCGGGGCCTAAATCTATAATCCAATCAGCATTTCTAATTAAATCTATGTTGTGCTCAATAACTAAAACTGTATTTTTCTTTTCAACCAAACCGGCCAAAACAGAAATCAATTTTTTAATGTCGTCAAAATGCAAGCCGGTTGTAGGCTCGTCTAAAATATATAAAGTTCTGCCAGTTCCCTTGCGGGAAAGTTCTGTTGCCAATTTAACCCTTTGCGCTTCTCCGCCAGACAACGAGGTGGCCGCCTGCCCAAGTTCAACATAAGAAAGCCCGACTTCTTTTAAGGTTTTTAGTTTCTCGTAAAGCCCGGGAACATTTTTAAAAAACTCCAGCGCTTCTTCCACATTCATTGCCAAAACCTCGGCGATATTTTTATCTTTATAAGTAATTTCCAAAACTTCTTTGCTATACCGTTTTCCGTGGCATTCTTCACACTCAACATAAATGTCTGGCAAAAAATACATTTCAACTTTTTTCTGGCCCTGACCCTCGCAAGCTTCGCACCTTCCGCCCTTTACATTAAAGCTAAATCTGCCGGCTGAATACCCGCGCACTCTTGCTTCTTTTGTTTTGGTAAAAATGTCTCTTATGTGCGAAAACGCCCCGGTATATGTTGCCGGATTTGACCTTGGGGTCCTTCCAATTGGCGACTGGTCAACCAAAACAACTTTATTTATATTTTCAACTCCTAAAATTTCTTTGTGCGAACCCGGCTCATCTTTTGCCCGATAAAACTTTTTCAACAGAGATTTTGCCAAAATATCGTTTACCAAAGACGATTTTCCAGAACCCGAAACTCCTGTAACGCAGACAAATTTTTCGAGGGGAAATTTAATATCAATATTTTTTAAATTGTGCTCTTGGGCGCCAACAATAGTCAAATATTTTATCTTAGATTTTTCCCCGCCTAAAGTTGCGGCATTATGGCGGGCAAGAATCTCAACTTTTTTTCTGCCAGACAAATAATCTCCTGTAAGCGTATGGGCTTTTAATATTTCTTTATATGTTCCTTCAAAAACAATTTTGCCTCCGTGCTTTCCTGCGCCAGGTCCCACGTCAACAATCCAATCTGAGGCCTGCATTGTTTGCGGGTCGTGCTCTACAACAACAACTGTATTGCCCAGCTCTTTTAATTTTACAAGCGTGTCTATTAACTTGTGCTGATCTCTGGCGTGCAAACCAATTGAAGGCTCATCTAATATATACAAAACTCCCGACAGCTTAGAGCCAATTTGAGTGGCAAGCCGAATTCTTTGCTCCTCTCCCCCGGCCAATGTTCCGGCCTTGCGAGACAAGGTTAAATACGAAAGACCAACGTCGTTTAAAAATTGTGTGCGGTCAATTATTTCTTTCAAAATCGGCTTACAAATTTTTAGGTCACCCGCGCTCAATTTTTCCCCGCCCGAGGCGGGTCCGCCTAGGGCGGAAAAAAAATCTTTTGCCTTATCATTTGACATATCAACTACTTTATCAATCGATTGACCGTCAACTGTAACTGCTAAAACTTCTGCCTTTAATCTTTTACCGTGGCATTTTGGACAAATTTTTATTACCATATACTGCTCAATTTCCTGGCGTGTCCAATCGGAATCGGTTTCGTGATATCTTCTTTCCAAATTGGTGATTACTCCTTCAAACCCTCCCGGGCCTTCGCCATTTAAAATAATATCTACAATTTTCTTCGGCAATTCACCAACCTCTTGGTCTAAAGAAAAATTATATTTAGAAGCCAAGCCAGAAAGTATAGAATAATAATACCCCTGCCTGCCAACTTTGTGCGACGCCCGCGACCAAGGCCATATAGCTCCCTCTGCCATTGTTAAACGTTTGTTTGGAATAACCAATTCCGGGTCAACCTCTAACTTTTCGCCCAAACCCGTGCACTCTGGGCATGCGCCATAAGGGTTATTAAATGAAAATAATCTTGGCTCTAACTCGGACAAAGAAATTCCGCACTCCTCGCAGGCAAAATGTTCTGAAAACGTTAGATCTTCTTTTTTAGAGTTTATAATAACGATTCCTTTGCCAAGGCGAAGCGCGGTTTCTAAAGAGTCAACTAATCTTGACCTGTCCAAATCTTTACCCAACACAAGACGGTCAACCACAACTTCAATGTCATGCTTTTTCTGTTTATCTAATGCTTTCTCCAGCGCCTCTTCAACCGGATAAATGGCGCCATCCAGCCTTACCCTAACAAATCCCCCTCTTTGAATTTCCTCTAAAACTGCCTGATGCTCGCCTTTTTTAGAACGAATAACCGGACCAAGAATAGTTATCTCTGCTGACTTTGGCAATTTCAAAACTTGGTCAACAATCTGGTCAACTGTTTGGCGCGAAATTAATTTTCCGCAATTTGGGCAGTGCGGTTTTCCTATTCTTGCATATAAAAGGCGCAGATAATCATAAATTTCTGTAATTGTGCCCACGGTTGAACGCGGATTGTGAGTAGATTTTCTTTGGTCAATAGAAATTGCCGGCGAGATTCCTTCTATTTTATCAACGTCTGGCTTGTCCATCACTCCCAAAAACTGCCTGGCATAAGCTGACAAACTTTCAACATATCTTCTCTGCCCCTCGGCATACAAAGTATCAAAAGCCAAAGATGATTTTCCCGAACCAGAAAGCCCGGTGATTACAATCAACTTATTTTTCGGCAAGTCTAAGTCAACGTTTTTTAAATTGTGGACTCTTGCCCCTCTAATTTTTATAAAATTATCTGCCATATTGAATTGAATAGTGGTTCATTATACAACTTTATTTGTCTGCGCGCAAGAGCCACCCACGCAACAAAAACCGCCCGGCTAAGGGCGGCTATTGGCAACTAAATAAATTGCTTAATAAGTGGTATAGCTCTTAATTGTTTGTCCTTTAAACACGCACTTGGGCCTTACTGAAAAATTCAAGGGTCCATAAACATCGCACAAAGCTAGGCATTGGCTTTGGTCTAATATGACGCCCCTGGTAATATTTGAGCCACTTGCTTGGTCAAGCCTGCAGGCATTGTATCCAGCTTCAGTTGAAGACAAAATAGTAATGTAGCCATCGCTCACATCTGAATAACTGCCGGCCACAACTTTTACTTTATAATCTCTGGCAGGAGTAATATTTTCAGGTATAACAATGGTTGTTTTACCTGGGCTATTTGTATATGCACTCCCTCCAAATCCGCTCACTGTTGTGCCATCAGAGCCTAACAAATAAATCCCAACGCTGGAAGTTTGCGCCACACTGCCCTGGCTATTCCACGAAACTTGCATAACCGTGCTAGCTCCAAAAGTCTCTCCCCCATTCGGAGAAACAACAGTAATTGAGGGCTGAGCGGAGACGGAGTTGATGGTGAAATTAATTTTGTTACTTTCTCCATTACTATTCTTAACATACAACTCATAAATTCCAGAAGTTATTGAAGGAACAATAAACTGCAAAGAGGTTGCAGACGCATTTGTGAAAGATAGTTCATTCGTCCCCAAATATATTCTATTTACACCTGATGTAAAGCCGGCAAAACCACTGCCGTTTATAGTAACAGTTGCTCCAGGCAACGCAGAGGTTGGAGAAATACTAGAAATTGAGACAGGGGCATTAACTAAGGTTAAAGATCTATAAACATTACTAGTTCCATTCATATTCGTTATGTAGATACCCACCGTTCCAGGAAATTCTGAATAAGGGATGTTAAAACTTAAACTTGTAGTGGAAGTTGCCCTGGCTTTATAACAATTACCAATAACACCCGCATAACAAATTGAATTATCAGAATCAGTTGTAAAACCGGTACCAACAATATTTACTGAGTTGCCAATACGAACTGTGTTTGGATCAATTTTTGTAATGGAAGGTTGCGAGGCAGTTGGCAAGGCGGCAATTGTTGGCGCGACAATGCTGAAATATGAATCGCTGGAGTCCATAACCAAAACATTGTTCAAATAGGCTTTAATTTCCAGGGTGTAATTGCCAGCAGGAACATTTGAAGGAATAATAACCTCTTGGCCATCGTTTAAAACATTGGTGGCTAAGTTATACTCTCCGCCGTTTGGATAACCGCTGAGCTTGATAACATCAAACTTAAAATCTGATGGCACGTTTCGTGTTGTCCAGTTCACGGTAATGGGGCTGCCATCGTTTTTGTAGGTTTCTCCTCCGTTAGGACTCAAAATGCTGATGGAAGGCTGAGTAGTGGTGGAGGGTTGAGTGATCGTCGGCACTGGCGTCAGTGTCTGAGTTGGCTGGCATCCATACAAGGCGTTTAACTTCGCTCTTGTGGCAGGGCCAACATAACCAGTACCGTGCGCTAATCCGCTTGGGGTTAAGATGGTTGAAGCGTATTTTTCTTGAAAAGCAACTACTGCAGAAGCAGTACCATCGCCGAAATTATAGAAAGGAGAGTCTGCGGCAGATTGAGAGCCGACAATAAGTAGCCCCTCTTTTTCTAAGGCTGTTTGAAGCGCTTGAACTTCACTTCCGTTATCATTAACTCTTAAATTAATAGTAAAAGTATGGCACCAAGCTTCGGCTGAGTTTTGCTGGGTTTGAAGCGTTTGTATTTGAGCCAGCAAGCTGGCGATTTGCGCCTGAAGCTGGGCAATTTGTGCAGAAACACTTGTTGTTTGTGCATTGACTGCTCCACCAAAACACAAAACTGCTATTGCTAAAACAGCTGTAACTACGAGAGACCTAATTTTCATAATTTATCTACGAAATACGAAATTATTACCAATATACGAAAAATCTGTAGATTGGCAATATGCCCATTTTCGCGAGATTATTAAAATTTTGAATTACTTTATGATAGCTTTTCGATAGCTACTTGTCAAAAGGCCTTTAAACTTTGAAAAAATGGCGCTAAAATGGTAAACCATAGTTATGGAGAGATTTATATTTATTCTTAAAGAAAAAATAAATGACCTGCCCCAAAAAGCCGGGGTTTACGCCTTCAAGTCAAATGAAGAACTTTTATATATCGGCAAGGCTGTAAATATCCGCAACAGGGTTAAAAATCATTTCCAACAACCATCATATAGAGATGACCTTTTTATAGGTAAAGTTAAAAAAATAGGATTTATTAAAACTGATTCGGAAATTGAGGCATTAATTTTGGAAGCCAATTTAATCAAAAACCACCAGCCGAAATTTAATGTTGTCTGGCGCGATGATAAAAATTATTTTTACGTTGCCCTCGCGCCCAACAAAGACCGAGTTGCATATGTTTTCATCACTCACCAACCTAAAAATAAATTTGAAATTAAATATGTGGGCCCATTTGTTGAGGGAAATGCCTTAAAAAAAACTCTAAGATTTTTAAGGCGGGTATTCCCCTACTATACATCATCCAAGCATCCTAAAATTAAGTGTACTTACTGCCATTTGGGGCTTTGCCCGGGCCCCGACCCAGATTTGAAACAATATAAAAAAAATATTAAAAAATTAACTTTAATTTTAGAGGGCAAACGGAGCGCAGTATTGAACTCTTTAAAAAAAGAGATGCAAAAACTCTCGAAAGAAAGCAAATTTGAAGAAGCGGCTGAAATTAGAGACAGAATTTCTAATTTACAGCAGGTAATGTCGCACGCTCGCGTCTTAGAGCAACCATTGGAGGGTCGGACCCTCCAAAGTCTTCCAATGAGTTTGGCCAAAATTATAGGAACAGATAAACCGGTGCATAGAATTGAGTGTTATGATGTCTCAAATATTCAAGGAAAATTCGCGACCGGCTCTATGGCTGCTTTTATTAACGGAAAAGCTGACAAAAATTTTTATAGAAAATTTAAAATAAAGATGAAGGCAGAACCTAACGACATTGCCATGCTCAAAGAAACCCTAGAAAGAAGGTTTGCGCACCCAGAATGGCAGTATCCGGAAATAATTTTAATTGATGGAGGAATAGCCCAGCTGAATGTTGCCATCTTTGTAAAAAATCAAAAAGAAGAAACAAAGAATATAAAAGTTATATCTATAGCCAAGAGGAATAAAGACCTTTATATAGGTAATAAAGACAGGCCCATACCCTTAAAAACTTTGCCCCAAGAAATTTATAATTTAATTATAAATCTGGACGACGAGGCCCACAGGTTTGCCATAACTTATCATAAAAAGTTGAGAAAAAAATCTTTATTGCAATAGTTATTGCATTTCGCTCAAAAATCTGATATAATTGCCTAAATGAAGAAATTACTCTCGCAAATTATTGCTGCCATATTAGGATTATGGCTGGCAACAATGTTTGTGCCAGAAATTGTTATAAGGACTTATCCGACATCAAACTTTTTTGGTTTTTCCTTAACAGCTCAGTGGGAGATTCTTTTGGTCTTGGGAATTGTTTTAGGCCTGCTAAATTACTTTTTAAAACCACTGCTAAAGGCTTTGTCCCTGCCACTGGAAATAATCACGCTTGGACTTTTCACTATAGTAATAAATATGGGCCTAATATGGCTTTTAGACAAAATGTTTGACGAGCTATACGTGCCATGGATCCTGCCCCTCCTATATACAACACTAATTATCTGTGGGCTAAACATTATTATTTCAAAATTATTAGTTAAACAAAAATAAAATTTTTCCATGAATACCATCTTATTCTACGCGCAAGTTGCAATATCTATACTTTTAATTGTGCTTATCGCAATCCAGCAAAGGGGCGCTGCTCTTGGCGCCGGATTTGGCGGTGGGAATGAAGTTTATTCCACTAAACGCGGAGCGCAGAAAAAAATATACTACGCTACAATTGCAGTAACAACCGTTTTCCTTATTTTGGGCGTATTAAACATATTAATACCATAAATGAGTTCAAAAAAGTTTCCGAAGTTTTCTCAATGGAAACAACTTTTTAAAATACTAAAAGGAACAGAAAGAACGTTCTTTTTGGTTTTTACGGTTTTGTTTTTTTCGTCTGCAATATATCTTGCTGCCAATTTTTATTTCAGCAACACTAAAACAGCTCCAGCCTACAGCGGCACATATGCAGAGGGAGTTGTAGGCCAGCCAAGGTTTATAAACCCTATTTACGGAGAAACGAACGACGTTGACCGAACATTAATTGACCTGATTTACTCTGGCTTAATGACTTATGACAACAACGGAAAAATAATAAATGATTTAGTAAAAAGTTACAAACTTTCAGAAAACGGCAAAACTTATACATTCCAATTAAAAGATAACCTTTACTGGCAGGACGGAATTGTATTAACGGCCGATGACGTTGTTTATACCATAAAGACAATCCAAAATTCAGATTATAAAAGCCCTCTAAGGGCAAATTGGCTAGATGTAGATGTAGAAAAATTATCCGACAAATCATTTGCTCTTTCAATTAACTCTCCCTATAATTCTTTTTTAGAAAACTGCACAATAAAAATAATCCCTTATCATATTTGGAAAAATGTTTTAGCCGAGGGTTTTGCCCTGTCTCCCTACAACCTGCAACCAATCGGTTCGGGCCCCTATTCTCTTTCTGACATACAGGAAGGCAATAATAATTTTATAAAGGTTATAACTCTTTCAGCCAACCATAAATATTATGGCAAATTGCCGTATATATCTAAAATTTATTTTAACTTTTTCAGCAACAAAAAAGACCTGGTCAGCGCGGCTAACCAAAAAACAATCGACGGATTTGCCATTTCGTCATTAGACGATAACGAAGCTTCGGTTGAAAAACAAGTAAAGCAGGGTTGGGCCACAAACGAAAAATTTAGTGTTTACTCTTTTTCCCTTCCAAGATATTTTGCGGTATTTTTTAACAATGGCCCAGGGGACACCTCTTCAAAAATATTGTCTGATAGCAACATAACTCAGGCCCTTAATTATTCTGTTAACAAGGCGGAGCTTTTGCAAAAAATAAGTGGTGCATTCAAAGAAAAAATTTCTGCTGTTAATTCTCCAATTTTACCCGACTATTTCGGGTATTTGCCTCCCACAGTAAATTATGATTTCAGCACAGACGCAGCGAATAAACTTTTAGACAAATCAGGATACAAATATCCGAGTTCTGAAGAAAATCCGAGCCAGAGATCAAAAGCAAACACCAAAAAACCGGCATTCCAATTTAAAAATTACCTGTCCTCGGGATCTAAGGGGAATGAAGTTGTAGAGCTACAGGGATGTCTGGCAAGATTAGATGCCAGCTTTAAAACTCTTTTAGAGGGCGAAACCAGCGGAAAATACGGCAAAGGAACTGAGGATGCAGTTACTGCATTCCAAAAAAAATATTTACCCGATGTCGCAAGCACCGGTGAGGTTGGAGCTGGAACAAGGAAAGAGCTCAATGCTCGTTGCCTGGCTCCGCAAAACACTTCTACGCCCCTGCAATTTACTCTAACCACAATAAACCAGCCACAGTTAGTTATGACAGCCAACCTTCTAAAAGATTATTGGCAAAAAGTTGGAGCAACAGTCCAGATAAAAACTGTGGAACTTTCAGAATTAAAGGATATAATTAAAAATAGAGCTTACGACGCCTTGCTTTATGGTCAAGCGCTTGGAAGTTTGCCGGATTTGTATCCGTTTTGGCACTCTACACAAATAAATGACCCGGGGTTGAATCTTTCAGCATATCAGAACAAAAATGTTGACCAGCTTTTGAAAGACGCCAGAGAAACATTGGACGAAGAAACAAAAGCAGCAAAATATGAAAAACTGCAGAACACTATATTGACCGATGCGGCTGCCCTTTTCTTATATAATCCTGATTATCTTTACTGGGTTTCTGAAAGGGTAAAAGGAATTGATACGACAAAAATAGTTGACCCGGCAAAAAGATTTGAGAATATAACAAACTGGTACGTAAACACAAAAAGAGTATGGAAATAGATTTATCAAAACTTACTCCCGATATACGACACTTAGATGATATGCGCGAGGTTTTGTATGATAAAAATTTCGCCAAAGATTCCCCAAACGCTGAATTGTATTTTATGTACCGCGGCATAGAAAAAAACGGCGAGCTGAGATACGACATCACGGTTATTCCGGCTAAAATGCTCGGAGAAGAATTTAATAAAACAAAGGGACACTATCATATTGGAGCCTACCCGGAAATTTATACAGTTCTAGAGGGGCAAGCAATATATTTGTTGCAAAAAAGGAATTCTGCTGGAGAAATAGAAGATACATTCGCGGTCAATACTAAAGCCGGCGAATCAGCGATAATGCCTCCTTTCTACGGGCACGTTACAATAAACCCTTCTGAGACAGAAAACCTAAAAATGGCAAACTGGGCTTCAGATAATTGTAAAAGCGATTACTCGCCTTTCGTTGAAAAAAGGGGCGCAAGCTACTATTATACTAAGCAGGGTTGGGCTAAAAATGAAAACTATAAATTGGTCCAAAAACTGCGTTTTGAAAAACCTCTTAAAGAACTTCCCCAAGACCTAGGCTTCCTTAAAAACGGTTAACTCTCGCGGGTATGGCGGAACAGCAGACGCGCTGGCTTCAGGAGCCAGTGGGAGAAATCTCGTGGAGGTGCAAATCCTCCTACCCGCACAAAAAACAGGATGATGATCTCTTAAAATCTCCTGTAAAAAATAATTAAAATATAAAAAAATGATCACACAAAAACGTCCCGCTTCTACGGGACAAAGAAGTTGGCACGAAGTAAATCCAGCTCCCAGAAAACCCTCCTTCGCTAAAGCTTCGGCGGGTCAAGCAAGCTTGAAAATAATTCCTCTGGGGGGATGCGAAGAGGTCGGAAGAAATATGACCTGTTTTGAGTATGGACAAGATATTGTTCTGCTGGATATGGGTTTACAATTTCCCGAGGAAGATATGCCGGGAATTGATTATGTAATTCCCAATGTTGAATACCTAAAAGGAAAAGAAAAAAACATACGGGCAGTTATATTTTCCCACGGGCACTTAGACCACATTGGAGCAGCTCCAATTTTACTGAATAAGCTTGGAAACCCGCAGATAATCGGCAGGCCTTTGACTTTGGAAATGGTAAAACACAGAGTTGAAGATTTATACCATGGAGCCTCAAAAAAACTGAAAACAGTTTACGTAAAAGATTTACAGCAGAAGATGAGCTTAGGAGCTTTTACTCTGTCTTTCTTCCAGGTTGACCACGCCATTATGGATGCCATGGGAATAATTTTAGAAACACCTACGGCAACCGTAATACATCCTGGCGACTGGACAATTGAAAAAAATCCTATTGGCAGAAAAGCCATAGATTATTCAAATTTAGCCAGCCAAAAACGTCCGACGGTTTTAATGCTTGAATCCCTGGGAGCCACCAATGCGAAAGAATCTGTTACCGAAGAAGAAATGTTAAACAACCTTTATAACCTAATAACAAAATCTCCCGGCCGAGTTATAATTACCACCTTTTCTTCGCAGATACAAAGAATAAGGCAGTTATTGGAATTTGCGGCAAAAACTAACAAAAAAGTTGCCTTAGACGGTTTTTCAATGAAATTAAACATAGAGTTGGCAACAAAGTTAGGGTATATAAAAATTCCGAAGGGCGTTATAGTGCCCATAGACAAGGCTCACGCTTACCCAGACAACAAGGTTATTATAATCTGCACTGGCGGGCAGGGCGAAGAAATGGCGGCTCTTTCAAGAATTGTTGCGGGAAACCATCGTTTTGTTAAAATTAAAAAAGAAGACACGGTTATTTTTTCCTCGTCTGTTGTTCCGGGCAACGAAAGAACTGTTCAAAGGTTAAAAGACAATCTTTACCGCCTGTCTGACAATGTTTACCATTCAGATATTATTGATGTCCATATTTCGGGGCATAGCAATATAGAGGGCATAAAAGAAATGCTCAGAGAAATTAGGCCAGACTATTTTATTCCTGTTTATGCCAACCATTATTTTCTTAAAGAGGCATCAAAAATTGCCCAAGGGATGGGTTTTAGAAAAGATAAAATTTTTGTGCCCGACAACGGCTCTATTATAAAATTCACCCATTCGACAGGCTCAGGGCAGGCAACAGCGGAAATATTAAAAGAGAAAGTACCAACAAACTATGTTTTTGTCGACGGCTTGGGCGTGGGAGATGTTGGAGAAATTGTTTTAAGAGACCGCCAAATGTTGGCAGAAGACGGAATGTTTGTTATTGTAGCTATAATAGATAAGCGAACCGGGCAGGTTAAGGGCTCTCCAGACATTATTTCCCGCGGGTTTGTTTATTTAAGAGAGTCTAAAGATTTGCTTAGCCAGACACGCAAGAAAGTAATTGAAATTGTAGACAAGTCAGCCGGCCACGGAGGAGCTGTAAACTGGACCTATGTAAAAGACGAAATTCGCAACAAAATTGGCGACTTCTTAGCCACCAAAACCAGCCGCAGACCTATGATTTTGCCAGTTGTAATAGAAGTATAATTAAATATTAAACGAGAAAGGTGTTCAACGGAAATTAGACCTAGCTGTATAAATACACCCTTGGTCTAATTTCCGAAGCAATCTTGTTCGCCTCGCTCACAAGACCGTGAGAATATTTTCAGGGATCCGCCCGACGGGTGGGTTACATATAGGAAATTATTTAGGAGCCATAAAGCAATGGATTGCTTTGCAAGAAAAAAACGAGTGCGTTTTTTGCATAGTTGATTTGCACGCAATAACCACTCCGTACGAGCCAAAAGAATTGCAAAAAAACATTTTAGAGGCAACGGCAATTTATTTGGCTGCCGGAATAAACCCAGAAAAATCAATCATTTTTGTGCAGTCAGAAATTAAGGAGCACACTGAATTAGCCTGGATGCTGAGCACCATAACTCCAATGGGCGAACTTTCAAGAATGACCCAATTTAAAGAAAAATCCAAACAGCACAAAGATTATATAAATGCCGGGCTGTTTAACTACCCTGTTTTAATGGCTTCAGATATTCTTTTATACAAAAGCCGGGGCGTTCCGGTTGGCAAAGACCAAGAACAGCATGTTGAACTTTCCAGAACCATTGCCAAAAAATTCAACCAAAAATTCGGCCCGCCTAGACCCGGCGAGGCTGGTAAAGTTTTCCCCGAACCAGAAACAATTTTACCAAAGGTTGGGGCAAAAATAATGAGCCTGACAGACCCAAAAAAGAAAATGTCTAAGTCAGACGAGCCAAAAAGCTGTATTTCGCTTTTCGATTCGCCAGAGGATATTACAAAAAAAATAATGTCGGCCGAGACAGATTCGGGCAAAGAAGTAATTTACAACGTCACAAAAAAACCCGGGATTTCTAATCTTTTAACCATTTATAGCTTGCTAACCGATAAACCAACTCAAGAAATTGAAAAACAATTCAAGGGTAAAGGCTATGGCGACTTTAAAAAGTCCTTAGCCAAAGTTTTAATTGATTACTTAGAGCCCTTCCGCAGAAAACAAAAAGAACTGGAAACAAGAGATGTTTATGTAAAAGAAATTTTGAATAAGGGCGCTAGCCGGGCAAAAATAATAGCCCAGTCAACAATGCAGGAAGTCCGCCAAAAAATGGGGCTTTCGTCATAAAGCATAAAACATAAAGCGGCTCATCCCCTTAACGGGTGTGAGTCGCTTTTTTAAAACATACTTATTATTTTGTGATAATTTCTGTTAGCTCTTTTATTTTTTGTTCCAAAAGCTTCTGTGTGTCGGCTTCAACGGTCAAACGCAATAATGGCTCGGTTCCCGACGGACGAACGTTAAACCACCAATCGGCGTATTCCACTGTTATGCCGTCTAAAAAGTCTTGCTTTGCATCGGCATATTTTTGCTTTATTTTTTCTAAAACTTTATCTTTGTCTGCCACAGTAAAATTAAGTTCTGGAGATTTAAAATATTTATAAAATGGTTTCACCACTTCTGAAAGAGGCTTCTCGTGGCCAGATAACAATTGAAGCAAAATTACAAAGGCGATAAATCCAGAATCTGCATATCCATTGTCCCTGAAAGAATAGTGAGAAGAAAGCTCTCCGCCCATAGCGCCACCTTCTTCTTTCATTAATTCTGAAATATTAACATAGCCAACTTTTGATTTTAACGGCTTGCCACCCCATTCTTTAATCATTTCGGGCACAATTTTTGAGCAAGCAACGTTGTAAACAATACCTGAGCCCGGCTTTCTTTCTAAAAACAACCTTGCCAGCAAAAGCAAAGTCATATCAGCAGGAACAACTTTGCCCTTTTCATCTATAAAAATTAGCCGGTCGGTATCACCGTCAAAAATAACGCCAAAATCTGCTTTTTCTCTAACAACAACTTCGCAAATTTCTTTCTGACTTTCGGGCAACAAGGGATTCGACGGGTGGGCAGGAAAACTGCCGTCTAACTCAAAATTTAAAGGAATTAAATTCAACGGCAGGCCTTCGGTTAGAATTGGTATAATTTTTCCAGCCATGCCATTTCCTGCGTCAACTACAACCTTAAACGGCTCAATTTTATCAACTTCAATAAAGCTCAAAACATGATTAATGTAACCAGCCGTAATGTCTTCTTCTTTGACCTCGCCTTTTATCTCGCTAATTTTTACAGGCAGGTTATTCATTTCTTCGCGCAAGTCTGAAACTTTTATCCATTTCATATCTCTTAAAACCATTTTAAACCCATTGTACTCGGCCGGATTATGAGATGCAGTAACCATTATGCCGGCTTCATCGCTCAGTTTTCCAACTGCAAAATAAATTGCGTCTACGGGTATCAAGCCAATATCTTTAACACTAACTCCTTCGTCAATAATTCCGCGAATCAGCGCTTTTTTTAGAGCGGGGCTTGAAAGTCGCATATCTGAGCCAACTGTAATTCTTTTTGCGGGGTACCCTCCGGGTCCATATCTGGCAAAAGCTCGGCCAACCAAATAAGCGGCCTCTTCATTTAGCTCTAAGGGGTATATGCCTCTTACGTCGTACGATTTGAATATGTTTGGGTTGATTTTCATGTTTATATAAATTATCCCACTAAAGCCTTGAATTTTCAAGTGTAATATGCTATTACTAATATATGAAAACATACGAATTATCATACATAGCTTCGCCGGAACTAACAACCGAGGAAGCGGGCGCTAAGGCAAAAGAGATTGAATCTATAATACAAGGCAAAGAAGGGACAATTTTAAAACAATCTGGCCCTATTGCTAGAACTCTCTCTTACCCCATTAAAAAACACGCTTCCGGCTTTTGGAGCGTTTTAGAGTTTCAATTAGAACCGGAAAAATTGGTAGAGCTTAAAGAAATTCTTACAAAAGATGGAAAAATTGTACGACATATGGTTATAATAAAGGAACCTGCCAAATTCAAGAAAGAAAGAAGGGCGCGCCAAGAAAAACAAGCCCCTTCATTTGAAATTAAAAAAACAGAAGAGCCCGTCCAAACTGAAGAAGGGACTCCTTCTACAACCTCAGCGGTTAAGGAGAAAGATAAAGGAAAGGTTGAGTTAAAAGACATTGAGCACGAATTAGACGAATTACTTGGAGAATAACCTAAAAGTATATGAATCTAAACAAAGCATTTATTTTAGGAAATGTCACCCGCGAACCTGAAGTCCGCTCGCTTCCGAATGGCGGGCAGGTAACAAGTTTTAGCGTGGCAACAAATAGATTTTACACTTCAAGCGCCGGAGAAAAAAAGCAAGAGGCAGAATTTCACAATGTAGTCTGCTTTGGAAAATTGGCTGACATTAGCTCGAGATATTTAAACAAAGGTTCATTGGTTTTAATTGAAGGAAGAATAAAAACAAGAAACTGGGTAAACGCCGCAGGAGCAAAACAATATAAAACAGAAATTATTGCCGACAGCTTACAATTAGGCCCAAGGGGCGCGAACCCTGGACCGGGAGGACAGTCCTCTGGCTCGGGCAGTTCAAGCTATGGAAGGCAGTCTTCCCAAGAGCCCGACCAGCAACCACAAAAACAAGAGGATATTCCAATAATTGAAGAAAACTATACTCCTCCAGCTAATGATAACGCAACAATTCCTGAGGCAGAGCAAAAAACAGTTTCGCTTGAAGACAACGCAGCCGATGAAATAGACATTAAGGATATACCATTTTAAATTATAAATTAAAAATTTACGAATCATGTGTTATTTTTGCCAAAAAAATATAGAAGAAGTAGATTTTAAAAACATAGAACTGTTGTCTAAGTTTGTTTCCGGATTTTATAAAATAAAACCAAGGAAAAAGACAAATCTGTGTTTGTATCACCAAAAAAAGATTGCCACAGCAGTAAAAAGAGCCCGCCAAATGGGACTTTTAGCCTACACAGTAAAATAACTACGACCAATCAATGACGTCCTCCCCGCACTCCGCTTCGGCTGCGTGCGGGGTTT
>Ga0247841_10003384_pt1 | contig 29720 bp, 31 predicted proteins | sample LaCruzMarch2015__2_FD_192410 | JGI IMG/M metagenome (GOLD analysis project Ga0247841, IMG submission 192410) | Freshwater microbial communities from meromictic Lake La Cruz, Castile-La Mancha, Spain - LaCruzMarch2015_18m | ecosystem: Environmental > Aquatic > Freshwater > Lake | place: Spain... | reverse complement strand
AGGACAGCCTCCCTTGGGAAAACAGGAAAACATCTTGTAGAACCCCATAGAAAAAACCGAGACCGACACCAGCCAGAGGACCGCGACAACGGCATAGCCGAAAATCTTCAGCCTACCTTTCCCCATTTTGGAAATGGTAAAGAGCACGAAAAAACTTAAAGTCAACAACACAGACGCCGGAACTAACGCGATTAACCCCATCATCTTAGGCATGTCTACCTCCTTTTATTTTTTTGTTAATATATTATTCAAGTCTTCAGCAGGAGTAGTAATCAATTTCAGGCCAAATTTATCCTGCAGGACGCTAAACACATTTTTTGAAATAAACGCCGGAGGGGTCGGCCCTATATATACCCCCTTGATATTAAGATACAACAAGCTAAGCAATATGGCAACTGCTTTTTGCTCAAACCAAGAGAGCACCAGGGTCAGGGGCAAATCGTTTACCGTGCAATTAAAAGCCTTGGAAAGCGCTACTGCCACCTGAACCGCGGAATAGGCGTTATTACACTGGCCGATATCAATAAGCCGGGGTATTCCGTCAATGCTGCCGAAATCCAGTTTATTGAAACGGTATTTGCCGCAGGCCAAAGTCAGGATTACGCAATCCTTAGGCACACCCTCTGCGAATTCCGTATAGTAGTTGCGCCCGGGCTTTGCACCATCGCATCCTCCGATTAAGAAAAAATGCTTAATTTTTCCGGATTTTACCGCGCCAACAATCTTATCCGCTAGCCCCAAAATCGCGGTATGATGAAAACCTGTCATTATCTTCTTTCCCGGCGCTTCGGGAAGCCCCGGCAATTTTTTTGCCTTTTCTATCAAAGGCCGAAAATCCCTTTTTTCTATGTGCGCCGCGCCGGCAATACCGGTAATCCCTACGGTAAACAATCTGTCCATATAGGTATTATCCGGGGGGATAAGCACGCAATTAGTGGTAGCTAATATCGCACCGCTAAACGCGTTAAATTCTTTTTTCTGCTCCTGCCAGGCGCCCCCGTAATTACCGACCAGATGCTTGAATTTTTTCAGTTCAGGGTATCCGTGCGCAGGAAGCATTTCTCCGTGGGTATAAATATTTATACCTGTTCCTTCTGTCTGTTTAAGGAGCTCGTAAAGGTCTAATAAATCGTGGCCGGTGACCAGGATCCCCGGGCCAGGCTTTGTCCCTGTCTCTACTTCCACAGGCACGGGGTTCCCAAACTTTTGGGTGTGCGCTTTATCCAACAGTTCCATGGCTCTGAGATTCATCGCCCCGCATTTTAAGACTATATCAATATACTGATTAATATCAAAACTGACGTTGGTTACAGTCTTAAATAATCCCTCATGCATAAAAGCATCCACTTCTTCGTCTCTTGCCCCCAGTTCCCTGGCATGAAAGGCATAAGCAGCTATACCTTTTAAGCCGTAAAGCAGGGTATCCTGAAGACTCTGGATGTCTTCGTTCTTCCCGCATACCCCGATTTTAGTGCAACCGCTTCCTCCCGCCGTCTGCTCACATTGATAACAAAACATCTTCTACCTCCCTTTTAAAAGTTTCCATTTTTCTTCCCCGATACAGAGCCTGGCGGATTTACACCAATCCACGCAAGAAGGCAGCCTTGTGCGGCAAGCCAGGTTCTTACATTTCGGGCACCTTACTTTTATTTCGTCGGAAAAAATCTCTATATCATAGCCGCAATCAGGGCATTTGATTATTTCCGCTTTTATATCCCTTTTATCCTGTCCCGGGCACTTAAGGATCATTTGTCTTATCCTTTGGTCTGGCTACTTCAACAAATCCGCTATGGTGAAATTTTTCAGCTGCGATATAACATATTTTTCGATGTTGTCTATTTTTTTCCTTAATTTACAGATTTTTATATTGGGGCAGATTTTCTTTTTAAAGAAACACTCATTTAATTGCAGCCGTCCCTGGAATATTCTTATTAAATCCAGTAAAAATATTCGGCGGGGTGGAATGAGCAAAATAAAACCACCACCCTGGCCCTTATAAGACTTTAATATCTTGGCCTTATTCAGTTTTTGCAATATTTTCCTTAAAAAAGGCAGCGGTATCTTTGATTCTTTTACTAATACGGCGGCTGGGACTATTTCTTCCTCGTGCCCGGCGATAAAGCATAGCGCTCTTAAGGCGTAATCAGTATCCCTGGTAATCAATTTCATATTAACTCCTGATTTTATTTAAAATCGAATGGACAGTTTAAGGTCTTGTCCGGGACAAAATAGCGCAGCCCTCTTTACAATGCGCTACCGGGCGCAACATATACTTCACGGTTATATCCATATCTCCCCTCCTTTATTGTTATTTAATGTAATGATACCATATTAGTATCATTTGTCAAGTATTTTCTAAATTCTTTTTAACTGATTATTACTGATATAGCAGGGGGGATTTTTCCTTCTTGTTTACCGCAGCCTTTTAATCAACTCCTGGGCTACTTTTTCTCCAGAGAGAAGCATCCCTCCAAAAATCGGCCCCATGCGCGGCCCACCGAATACCGCGTTAGCGCACATCCCGCAGGTATACAGCCCGGGGGCTACTTCTCTTGAATTCTTGACTATAGTCGCTTCTCCGACTTCTGCCCACATTGATTGCTCGCCCATTATCTTGCCGGTCTTGGTCTTAAGTTTCAGCCCGGATTTCCTCTCGGCTATGCGCACCACTTCCGCGGCATGGCCGGTGGCATCTATCACAAAACTCGCCCTCATAGTAATAGGGTCTACATGCAGGTTGGCTATCTCAACCGCTGTCCAGTTCAGGACTAAGCCGCAAATACGGTTCTTACGGATCATCACGTCTTCGGCGCTTAACAGATTAAATATTTTAACCCCCGCCTTGACCGCCTTTGAGCATATGGTTGATACGCATTCAATTGAATCCACCAGGTAATAACCTTTTTCATACAATCTTGTCCTGACCCCGAATTCATCTAAAATTTTTTTGGCTTCATCCTGGAATACTATCTCATTAAACATTATACCGCCGCCCCACATCCCGCCGCCAACCGATAATTTCCTTTCAAAGATAGCTACTTTTTTGCCCTTTTTAGCCAGGTAATAAGCGCAGACCATTCCCGCGGGTCCGGCCCCGACAATCGCCACATCAACCTCAAGGGCTTTAATAAGTTTATCTTTATATGACTCGATTATCGCTTTTGATACCTTAATATCATCCAGTTGCATTTTATTTCCTCCTTTTAGTTTGCAGGTCGGCTAATTTTATATTCTTAGCTCCCATCTTTGTGATTTTTTTAATTGCCTCCTCTGAGTCATCCGGCTTAATGTTGACCCCCTGAATCGCGTCAACCAGTATTTTAACCTTGAAACCATGCTTAATAGCCTCTACGGCGGTCAACTTAACACAATAATCCGTGGCTAACCCCGCGATGTAGAGTTCTTTTATATCCAGCCTCTTCAACCAAACTGATAAACCGCTGCCGCTTGCGTCTTCGGCGCAAAAAGCAGAATAACAATCTTTATCCGGATCCATCCCTTTATATAGCAGGATTGCCTTTTCCGGAAGTTTTAAATCAGGATGAAAGGCCGCGCCCCCGGTGTTCCGGATACAATGCACCGGCCAAACACCGCCGAAGTCCTTAAAATGCCTGCTCTTGACCGGATGCCAATCCCGGGTGGCAAAAACAGGGGCATCTGCTTTAGAAAAAATCTTTATGTATTTATTTATAGCCGGTACTATCTTATGGCCGGCCGGAACACCCAAAGCTCCCCCCGGGCAAAAATCATTCTGCACATCTACGATCAAAAGCGCTTTTTTTAATTTCATATTTAATCAATTCAAAACACGCCGGGAATTACAGTATTGCAAAAAGAACACTTGCCTTGTTTTATGTTATTTTCCAGGATGCTGAAAGCCTCTCTTTTAATCAACAGTTTTTTGCAATCGTGGCAGTAAGTATCATTGCCCCAACCCGTAACATTGCCGATATAAATGTAGTTAAGGCCCGCGCGCTTGCCTAATTCTGCCGCTTTTTTCAGGGTTGCCTCCGGCGTAGCTTTGTGGTCGTTGAATTTATAATCCGGATGAAAACGCGAGATATGCCAGGGCATATTCTTGTCTACGCTGGCGATAAACCTGGCGATGCCGCCCAACTCCTCCTCGGAATCATTTTCTCCGGGGACAAGCAAAGTAGTAATTTCCACCCAAACCCCCAATTCTTTCATCAGCCTAATTGAAGCTAAAACAGGCTCCAGGGACCCCGCGCAAATTTTTTTATAAGAACTGTCTTTAAAAAATTTTAAATCCACATTCGCCGCATCCAAATACGATTCAATCTCCAGAATACATTCCTGGGTCATATAACCATTAGTGACAAAATTATTACAAAGGCCCCTGCTTTTAGCCAGCTTTGCTATATCATAAGCATACTCAAAGAATATAGTAGGTTCGGTGTAAGTATGGGAGATACTCTTGCAACCGCTTTCTATCGCCTCTTTCACAATTGCTTCCGGTGAGACCTCCTGGCCCAACTCCAGCCCGCTAGCGGTATCAGCCTGGGAAATCTGCCAGTTCTGGCAAAAACCGCAGCGAAAATTGCAGCCCACCGTAGCTATAGAAAAACTGGAAGAACCGGGGAGAAAATGATACAGAGGTTTTTTTTCGATAGGGTCAACATGCAAAGCGCAAGGCTTGCCATAAACATGGCTGTACAGCACGCCGTCGATATTCTGCCTGACCCCGCAGAAACCAGATTTTCCTTCGGCAATCTTGCAACGATGGCCGCAGAGAAAACAATGGGTTGATTTATCCTTTAATTTTTCGTAAAGCCGGGCTTCTTTTTTCATATCCTAAAAGCTGCCAGCTCTTTATCCGCAGCCGGCGTAACTTTTAACCTGCCATCCTCTTTTTCCGGGACTTTTCTATAGATTATCTCCGCCTCTTCGCTGTTCAGGTCGCAATAACGGCAGGTTATGCCACAGGAAAAATTAATCAACTCCCGGCTGAATTTTCCCCGGCCTAAAGAAGTAGGCCCGGCCAATTTATCATTAGGCAGGAATAAATAATCTCCCTCCCGGGCAAAGCCCGCCAATTCTTCATTTTCTTTTTCATCGCGGCCGACTACAAGTTTGGCATCAGGGCTAAGCCTGAAATGCCTGCCTATCTTTAATAATTTAATATTATCGGGGTCCAATATTTGATGAGAGATAAGGTCTCTGATCCTTTCGCTAAATCCGGGGTCGGTCAACAGGCATCCTCCGGAAGCGTTTGGATATTTTTCTATTCCAAGGCCTTTGGCTAAATCCATCTGGGGCCGGCGCTGGCGTCCGCTAAACCCTAATAATTTATTCCGGTCTATCCAGCCACGGCTTTCGGGAATAGTCTCGGAAAGCAGCTTTGCCGATAAAGGCCTCAAAACCAAACCGATTAAACCTGATTTCTTTTCAATTATCTCCAGGGCCTGGCGGTGCTGGGACATGGGGCGCTGCCCTAATACCTCACCGGTAACCACAAATTCCGCGCCTAACTCTCCCATTAAACCCTTAGCTTTGGCTAACATCAAAATCTTACAATCTATACAGGGATTCATATTTGAGCCAAAGCCGTATTCAGGGTCTTCCAGCATTTTCAAGAAATCAGCGCTGATATCTACCGTCTTTAAATCTATCCCTAAATTATCCGCTGCTTGTTTAAGATTATTTTGTTTCTCCGGGGTAAGTTCTTTGTCGCGATGGCAAAAAGGAATCTTGAAGTTTAAAGGGATGATTTCGATACCCTGCTCTTTGACTAATTTAGCCGCTAAAACACTATCCAGCCCGCCTGAAATCAGGGTAATCGCCTTCATTAAAACATAATCCCCAGGTTAAGCAGAGTGCCGACCACCAACCCGGCAGTTATCATTATCAGGGTCGCTTTTATCAAATAACGCAGGCCTAGTTCTCTAAGCAGGACTACGAAAGTGGCGACACAAGGAAAAGATATGGCCAAAAGGACTGAGGCGATGAATAATTGTTTGACGTTTAGCGCCAGCGGCATAAGCATACCTACCGCGACATCCTTTCTGAAAAATCCTATGGTCAAGGCTACGGTTGACTCTTTAGGCAGACCAAACAGGCCGCTGACTACCGGAGCAAATATATAATTCACCATATCAAACAGCCTGAAAAATAACAGTATGTTGACCACCAAGACCCCCAAAAATACTATCGGGATCGCCTCAATTAAGAATCCTTTTACGCGTAAAACTAATTTTTTCCATAGGATCAAAAGAGGGGGAAACCGGTAAGGCGGTATCTCCAGCAGGAATTCCGGGCTATATCCTTTTAAGGTACGGTTCAATATCATTCCTATGAATAACCATAAAGCGAATAATACCAGATAAACTCCGAAGACATAGAAACCGCCGAATTGGCCCAAGAGGCCGAATATCATCGCCTGCAAAGGGACGCAAGGTATCCCTATGGAGATAAGCGTAGAGGCGATAAATCTTTCCCTCTTTGATTCCAGGATACGCGTAGACAAAATTCCGGGAACATTGCAACCAAAACCTAAAAGCATCGGAATGATGGCAAACCCGTGTAAGCCTAATTTATGTAACAGATTATCCAATAGCATTGCCAGGCGCGGCAGGAATCCCACGTCTTCCAATACGCTTAGGACCAGATAGAAAGAAATTATATACGGCAGGACCATGGCGAATTCGATGTAAGGAGCAGTGGTCAAGAGCCCCATAGACTGCTTGAAATCAATTTTTCCGTTAATCAAGTCGCCGATAAGCAAATGGTGCAGGAAACCCTGGGAGCTCAAGGCAGCGCTTAATTTATCCAGGAAAGGCTGGTAAAGATTGAAGAAGAACGGGTCAAATACCTTACTAATCAAGAACTCGCCCAAGAAACGCACTATCTTAAAAGAGGCGAGGATAACTGCTATGGCCATAAACATGCCGCTTACCGGCCTTACCGAAGCATCTTCCAGCACCTCCCTGAAAGTATGATGCCGGTGGGTCAGGCGCTGGACCTGCTCGATGATCTGGCCTATATTCTGCCAACGCTGTAGATGGACGGACTTATCCCTGGCAACCGGCCTGGCCTCTTTTATCCTTTCAATCAATGATTTTATCCCTACGCCGGTTATAGCGCAGGTGGAAATCACCGGAATCCCCAAAAGCTTCTCTAAATTTTCTAAGTCTATGCTAATGCCGCGATGCGTGGTATCGTCGCACATATTCAAGCAGGCAACTACCGCAAAACCTTCTTCCAACAATTGCAAAGTCACATAGAGATTTCTCTCTAAATTTGTAGAATCAATAATATTTATTACTACGATTTCTTCCTTAGGCTGGCCTTTTAGAAGAGAAACCGCCACCTCTTCCGCCTTAGAAGAAGGCTCTAACGAATATGTCCCCGGTAAATCCACTACTTCGATTTCCTCTTCGCCGATTTTTAAATAACCCGACACTATTTCAACGGTTGTGCCGGGATAATTCGAAGAAATCACCTGCACCCCTGTCAAACGCGAAAAGACTACGCTCTTACCGACATTAGGGTTTCCTATTAAAAAAATCTTTTTTATCATTCTATCTCTACTATTATTTTTCCCGCCATGCCATGCCCTAAAGCAAGAATACTTCTGCCTACCTTTATAGCCACCGGCCCCCTCAGGGCGAAATGGCTTAACTTGGTGATCTCCTTGCCCGGATAAATACCCATACTCATAAATTTATTCTGCAGCGCTGCGCCTGCAGAGATTTCAGAAACTCTGCCTCTTTGTTTTTCTTTCATCAGGATTAATGAGACTTTTTTCATAGTAAGGGATTGTTTATTATTCCGGCAACAGCTGTTTTACCAGGGCCATAAAGGCGATGCCGAATAGAAAGGCGACGAATGCCGAGGTGGAACGCTTGAGGTCTTTTTCTTTATGTATCTCAGGAATAAGGTCAGAGGTAGCAATGTAGATAAACCCCCCCGCTGTCAAAGGCAGGATAACATTAGAGAAACCAACGGCAATATCGGTGATGAAATAAGCGGCTATGGCTCCTATCATTGCCATTAATGCCGAAATGAAATTACACAATAGGGCCTTCTTTTTTGTAAAACCGCCGTGCACCAACACCGCGAAATCACCTAACTCCTGGGGGATCTCATGCAGAATAACCGCCAGCGTAGTCGCTATGCCCAGTTTTATTGAGACTACAAAACTAGCCGCGATGATCATACCGTCTATAAAATTATGGAATCCGTCTCCGATAAGGTTAAGGTAAGTAAAGGCATGCACTTCGCAGGCCCCTTCCTCGTGGCAATGACGCCAATAAAAATACCTTTCCATCATGAAAAACAACACGATGCCGGATATCAGGTAATAGAAGACTGATATGCTCTTTGTCCTTTCCAGCGCCTCGGGCAATATATGCAGAAATGCACCGCCGATAAGAGCGCCGGCGGAAAAACCAATCAGCCCAAATAAGATTTTATGCAATAACTTATCTTTGATTGTCAGGGCAAAAATTCCGACAAGAGAAATCAGGCTGACTATAAATGTGCTGGTAAGAATCCAAATTAGAGTCATAAGAATGGTTTAATTATAGGCTTTTTCTTGCATACTCGCCCCGCTTTTGATAGGATAATTATATTCTCCCGCGCAGCTAAAGTCAACATGGTTTATCTTTTAAACTGTTATATTGACCGCTATGAAACTAACAAAAATCAACCTGTCCTTAAGCGTACATATAATTGCGCTGGGGCTATTTTTTTCAGGACTTGCCCTTTGCTTCGCCCAGGAAGACTGCATAAAGATACATTTTATTGATGTAGGCCAGGGCGATGCCGTATTGATCCAGTCTCAAGGCAAAAACGCCCTTATTGATACGGGAAATATCTTAAGCGGGTATAAATTAGTTGATTACCTGAAAGAAAATAACGTCCGGAGGATAAACTATCTTATCATTACTCACCATCACTATGACCACATCATGGGCACATTCTTTATTATGCCGAAATTTACCGTAGAGAAGACTTATGATAATGGGTATAACTTGGTTGAGCTGGACGACCCGATCCTCTCTTCTTTCGAAAAGATCTTCCGCTTAGAAGAAGAATACCGGGCGTTAAAAAAGGGGGACATAATAGAATTAGGCGGCCTTAGGTTAGAGATTATCTGGCCGGAAGATAAACCTTTATCGGGAGATCTTAATTATGGCTCTCTGGTAATTATGCTGAGCTCGAAAAATTTCAGCTGCCTTTTAGCAGGAGATATAAACAATGCCACGGAAGCTGAATTAATAAAAAAGAGGGCAAATCTTCGCGCGGATATCTTAAAAATTGCCCATCACGGGGCAGGAGGGTCAACCTCTGAGGATTTCCTAAAAGAAGTGAAGCCAAAATTAGCGACTATCAGCGTGGATAATAATTCTCAAAGCAGCTACCCGACAGAGAGCATTTTGGCTTTATTGAAAGCCAAAAACATAACGACTTACCGCACTGACATAAACGGTTCTATCGTAATCAAAGTAGACAACAAAGGAGATTTCACCCTTAGCGCTGAGAAATAAATCTCGAGTCCGCTTATCCCAAGCAGGGTTTTCTGCCTTTATTGGCTTTCTTTGAGCGCCAATTTAGTTTTCCTCTACGTTTTCTTTTTCCCACGGAATTTACCTTCCCTTCCTTACGATTTAATACTTATAATAATTTGCTGGGATAGCCTGAGATACATAACGCACTGCCTCAATGATACATATGCGTATGGCTTTTTCCATCGGGGTATTGGCATAACCGGATAAACCTGCACCTAAAGCCCAATTCCCCATGAATCCCGCCATAACACCGCCAGCTATGTCTGAAGCCTGGCCCTGCACCCGCGTAGCGGCTAATACCTCTGAGGTAGAAGTATCTACAATGCGTATTTCCATCGCCATATGCGCCTTATTTAACGAAGCGCCTAATAAGCCGCCGAATGCGCCGCTACCTACTCCGCCGCCTCCGCCTATCCCGCCCCTGCCGCCTGAGGCCTGGGGCTCAAATTCGGTTACCGCCGCGGTAATAATTAAATCTGCCTGCTCCTGCATTGCTGTGTTTAATGCCTGGCGTCCCAATAGCGAAAAACGGCTGCTATTAGTAAGTGCGGTTACTAACATTTCCCGCAAACCAGAGCCTATCTGATTGCTTGCCTTAGCTGCTTTTATATCAAAATCCGCTACCGCAATCCTTGCCTTAGGCCCGGAATAGGGCGGCAACGGCGCTCCCCCGGCATTATTATCAATCTGCGGGGTAGGCTGCACAGGATCAAATGAAGCGCAACCTGCCAAGCCAATCAATAAAAATAAACCTAAGAAAATAGTCGTCTTTCTTCCCATATCATTCCCTCTTAGGTCTACTATATACAAAATCAATACTCTGTCAAGACAAAAGCTTTGGCAGCTCCCTTATTTCCTTGATGATACGGTAAGGTTTTTCTTTTTTGATCTCCGCCCTGGAACTAGAGCCGGTAGTAACAATGACGGTTCTTACTCCCGCGCGCCGGCCTGCCTGGGCATCAATAACCATATCTCCGACAAAAAGCGTCTCTCCCGGTTTCATGGAGAATTTATCCATGATCCGGCTTAAGATCTGCGGGTGAGGCTTGATATGTTTCAGTTTATCTGCGCAAAGGACATAATTAAAATATTTTTTAATTTTAAGATGCCGGATCAAAATCCAGGAGAACCTGGTAGGACGATTGCTGGCTACCGCGATTTTATACCCCTTTTTCTTAAGGCGGCTAAAAAGCATATTAACCCCGGGGAAAAGCCGGGAATATTTCACCAAAGCTGCCCTGTGATGGTTGCGGTATAATGAAACTGCCCTCTTTGAATCCTTTGATTCTATAAACGGCCTCAAGAGGTTAGCATCGCCCCAGCCGACTGCCCTGCGAATAGTCAGGGCATCCTGTTTGGGATAACCCATTTTCCGCATCGCGTAATTAAAACTTTTGATTATCGCGGGATAGGCATCGACGAGCGTACCGTCTAAATCAAAGATAATAAGCAAAGTATCTTTCATGATTTCCAAACAATAAGGCAGGGCTACTAAAGGGAGGCGCTATTTCCCGGCTGTATCCAGCTCTTCCGGCTTTTCAATACTTATCTTTCTGGCAAGGTTCATCCCGCCGGCGCCAAGCACGTAATCGATGCTTACTGCATCATGCGGCTTTATCTCGCCGACTGACCTGACATTCTCATAAGCTGTTTTGCTGTCTACGCTGATAACCATCTCTTTTTCCTGCTCCGTGTCATAATCAAGGTATTTGACCAGCAACATATTTTGCGGGACGTCTACAGAAACAGCTTCTCCCCAAAGCCATTGGGTATCCGATTCAGCCTGGCTATCCGATGTGGGCGCATTTAAGGGCGTCTGTTCCTGGCTAAAGGCTAAAATCGCGCTTGTCGATATTAAAGAAACCGCTAACCCCGCCGCTAAAATTATCTTATTTTTCATCTGGCACCCCCTTGGACTAAAATATCTCTCTTATCCGTTTTTTAAGTTTTAGATATAGAACGGATGCAACTAGCGCTTTTAACAGGTCTCCGGGGATAAAAGGCAGGAATCCTATGAGTAATGATTTTCCCAGAGGGATCCCCAGGAGAAATTTAAGCCATAGAGCCCCGCATGATAGAAGGATCAAATCTCCGAGGAATAATACAGCCAATGCAGGAATCAAATTGTTTTGCGCGTATTTTATAAACCTGCCGATGAACAAGGCGGCCAGGACAAAACCAAAGATATAACCGCCTGTGGGACCGCAAAGATAACCCAGGCCGCTGCCTGCGCCGGTAAATATGGGCAAACCTAACGCGCCTAAAAACATATAGCTTAATTGGGCGGTTACGCCTAACCTGCTCCCCAGAAAAGCTCCGCAGAGCAAGATAAAAAATGTCTGCAGGGTCAAAGGCACAGGGGTAAACGGCAAAGGTATACGCACAAAAGCGCCCAGGCTGGTTAAAATAACGAATACCAACACGCCGATAAACCGGCATAATGTCTTATTTAAAACTACTTCTTTCTTTAAAACCGCTTCCATATCTATCTCCTTTTCTATTTCAAATTATTATACCCGAAAACAAGGTAATAGTAAAGCCGTATGCGAATATCCTAATTAATCTTTGGCGATTGCCAGGGTAATTATGCCTGCCAAAATCAGGAATAGCCCGATACTGCCCTGCATTAATGTCAATAGTTGCGGTAACCACCTCAAAATCGCCAAAACACCTAATACCAAAAATGCCAAACCTATAATCACCTTTAAAAAGGTAGAAACTGCTTTTTTTCCTTCCGCCATATTAAACACCTCCTTCTAAACCCGGCCTGCTTTTCCACCTGCGATGGATCCAACTCCATTCCGCAGGATATTTACGAATATAAGATTCTATTATGTCTGTCAATCTCTGGGTGTTTATAAGGATAAGGCTCTTGCCGTCTCTGGCCTCTTCCAAATGTAAAGGCGGCTCAAAAACAATCTTATGGGTATCGTCTTTCTGCCTGATGATAAAACAGGGGACTATCATCGCCCCGGTGCGCTTTGCCATAACAATCGGGCCCGTAGCAGTGGCTGCCTTCCTGCCAAAAAAATCCACAAACACGCCGCCTGCGCCGAAATTCTGGTCTACGGGGATAAAGACTAACTCGTTATTTCTCAAGCTGCGGATTGAGTCATCAACGCAGGTTTTACGCGGCTGGCTGTATATCGTCTTTATGTTTAACTTCAGGCGTTTTTCCTGGAAAAATTTCTCTACCCGGCTATCCCGCATCGGCCGCATAATTCCGGCAGTCTTAAAACCTTCAAGGCTCAACCGCGCCAGCATCAAAGGAAAATTGCCGAAATGCGCGCTGATCAATATCACACCTTTACCTTGAGATAAGGCGTAATCGAGATTTTCCCGCCCGGCCAGTTTGACCCGTTTCTTTAAAAGCTGAGGCCTCTCCATTAAAAACATCAGCTCCACCGCTGACTTGGCCATAAAAGTAAAACAATCCTTGGCAATGCGCTCAATTTCCTTCTTTGGTTTGTCCTGGCCAAAAGCAATAGTCAGGCTTTCTAAGGCAAGCCTACGATGCTTACGGGCGATCAAATAACCTAAATCAGCAATACCCTGGGCAAAATTATACAGCACGCTCCCGGGCATAACCCTGATTAGCGAAGAACATAAACTTAAGCCCACCCAGCCGGAAAGGCGGCTGGCCCCCTTGCGTATTTTTTTAAAATCCATTTTACAGGTAGAAAATTATAGCAAAAAAACCAGAAAAAGCAAGCCTAAACTTAAAGCTTGTAACCGATTTTGCGCAAAAAATCATGGCGCCAGGCTATATCTTCGCCGGATTCAATGCCTTTAGGCTTTGCACCATCAATTACCCCTAATATGCCGCTGCCCGTATCGGTCTGGGCGACAATAACGCTGACCGCGTTTGCCGAAGCACAGTAGATATTACAAACTTCAGGGATATTTTTTATGGCGTTCAAGACATTTATCGGGTAAGCGTTTCTGATAAAAACAATAAAGCTGTGGCCCGCCCCGATATTGAGGGCATTTTCAGAAGCTAACTTTTTTAGCTCAGGGTCATTGCCCTCGCACCTTATTTTACAGGCTCCGCTGGATTCTACGAAGGCCAAGCCGAATTTTATGCCCGGGACATTATTCACCAGGACTTCGTACAAATCCTCGACTGTTTTAATAAAATGGCTCTGGCCCAATATCAGGTTGACCTCCTCGGGCTTCTTGATCTCTATCGCCTTTAATTCTAACATTACAACCCTCCTTACTTGATATATATCCTTCGGAAACCCGCGGCATCCGCGGGCAAAACCCCCCCATAGGCCTTAACGGAAGACAAAATAAACTCCGGATCTCCCAACAGATAAAGCGGCACCCTTAAAATCAATGCGTTGGGTTTTAACACCAGGGATACCCCGCTGTCTTTGACTATTTTCTTCTCGTTAAATACTTTAAATTTATCACGCTTGGTAATTATCTGGATTTTGGGCATTATTACAAACGGCGTCTTATAGCTATAGCCAAAAATATTGAAAAGCAGGCTGAACCTGCTGCTGAGATGTTTCTTTTTTTCGATTCGGACAACCAAAGAATCATCCACAATCCCGTAGCTGATATGGCCCTTGATTACGCGAAATCCCTCCAGCCCCCCCAATACGCCGGTATCAGAATCAACGAACATTCCGGAAAAATTAAAAAATGACACCCCCCGCTCTTTTGCCGAAACCTGTTTTTCTAATTCAATCGCGGGATAATCCCCAAATAATTCATTTCTGCGTCCGAAAGACAATAAATAAAAAGCGCTGGACTGGGTCTGGCTCTTGTAACTCAAGATGGCCCGGTATTTCTTGTCCAGCTGCTCAGAGGTCAATGGCAATACCGACCAATTGATCCCAATATTTAAAAATTGTTTGGGAGCCTGCAAGTTCAACTCCGGATGATAATTACGGGGCAGGGGCCAACCCACGCAATGGATAAGATAAGGGTATATCTTCGGCGAAACAACTACTTTTCTTAGATCGCGCAGGGCGACCTCCATGAATAAATACAAAGCCCGATGGTCGCCATTCACATCCGCCGGATGCGAAACAAAAATCTTATTTGGCTCATAGGCAATCAACACTCTCTTCAAATCGTTTAGGATATTCCCGGCTTTATAAAGCGCCCCGTAAGAAAGATTCTGCTTATAAGGCACCGATGAAATACGGGTCAGGAAATCCCGGAAGGGCTTCTTGGCCTGCCAATATTGGTTGAACATCGTCATTGTCCCAAAGTCAGGATAACCCAGGAAAATCAGGTTATCTCCGCTCAGGCCTAATAACGCCATTGCCGCTTTTGCTTCCTTCTGGCGCACTTCACCCATATGGATGAACTCGCCCTTCCTGAATGTAATCCTTTTTTCGTAGACAATAAAGGCAAACTCATTGTGGTCTCCGTTGGTAAGATAAGCAACCTTGACTTGCGCCCCTGCCGCAAGCGCCTGCTGAATAACCCCGGCACAGGCTATAGTTTCATCGTCGGGGTGCGGGGCAAGGATAAGGACGCGGTCGGTTTTTTTGAATGGCTCTACGCTGATATTTTGAGGTTTTTTAACTGGCGCCGACGCCCAGGCAAAAGACGCTGCGGAGGATAGAAAAAGAAAAAACAAGAAAATAAAAAATGATTTTTTTGGCATTCTGCCTTATTCTATCATACAAATAAATAATTTGTAATCTAAATTTAATGGATATATAATTATACTAATATGAACGCCTTAATCCAGGAACACTATAAGCAAATCAAATACGTCTTAATACTGGTATTAGTCCTTAACTGGATAGTAGCCCTGGCTAAAATTATCTATGGGCTGACCAGCCGTTGCGTCAGTATGACCGCCGACGGTTTCCATTCCCTGGCTGATGGCGCTTCAAATATCATAGGACTGATCGGCATCCACTTTGCCTGCCAGCCTACCGATAAAGACCACCCCTATGGCCATAAGAAGTATGAAACCTTCTTCTCATTGGGGATAGCCATGCTCCTGTTCATCGTTTCTTTCAATTTATTCAAAGAGGGGATTGGCAGGATAAATAAACCGGTCAGCCCGCAGGTCAATCTTGACAGTTTTGTAGTAATGCTAGTTACCCTGGGAGTTAACTTTTGGGTGATGAATTACGAGCACAAGAAAGGAAAACTCCTGGGCAGCGATATACTTATCTCTGATGCCATGCACACCAAAGCTGACATATTCACTTCGCTATCGGTCATCATAACCCTTATTGTCATAAAATTAGGCTACCCCATCCTAGACCCCATCGCTACAATCCTCATCTCCATATTTATCGCCCATGCCGGCTATCATATAGTAAAAGAGAGCTCAGTGGTGCTCTGCGATACCGCTATCCTGGACACTAAAAAGGTGACTGATATTGTGCTAGGAGTAAAAGGGGTCAGGAACTGTCACAAGATAAGGACGCGGGGCAGGTTTGATGACATTCATATTGACCTGCATGTACAGGTAAGCCCGAGCATGCATATGGACGAAGCGCACAAAATAAGTTATGCCATCGAAGGCGCGATAAAGAAAGATATCCCTGAAGTTTCGGATGTAGTCGTGCACATGGAGCCCAAGGAAAAAGATTAGGCATTCCGCAATACAAAATAAGGTTAAACCTATTTAGCTCAAATACCCCAGTGGGTCAGCAGGAACACCATCTCTTCTTATTTCAAAATGCAGGTGTGGCTGGATACCGCGGGAATTGGCATTACCGGTCTTGCCTACTAAACCGATAATCTGCCCTTGGCGCACAAAATCTCCATTGGCCACGTAAATTTTAGAAAGATGCCCGTAAATACTGTTAAAATTGTCTGAGTGTTTTATGACCACATATTTGCCCATGCCGTTATTTTGTTTGGCGGAAACCACTTTTCCCGAGCGGGCGGCCAAAACCGGGGTACCTATATCCGCGAGAAGATCAATACCCTGGTGCAGCCTCCTGCCGTTGCGGTTAGCGGAAAAAAAACCGTCTCCCCATCCGTCAGAACGGATGATAATATCCCTTTTGTATTGCACCGGATAGACAAAATAATTCTTATCCAGGCAACACAAACTCTGAGGAATATAGACCAGAAGGGCTATCGATAGAAAAATTAATATTTTTTTCATCATTTGCTTTTCTTAAAAAACGGTATTATACCACATAGTACCAATAAAAAACAACCAAGAGGAAAGATATCGCCGTAGCGGGTATAAAAAGTAGTAAATTTTCCCAATGGGATTATATCCTGCGTATTATAACCGCTGATAAATATATTCTCTCCGGCTTCATTGTTGACTAAAGAAATAATCTTTCCGTAAGGACTGATAAAGCCGGAAACTCCGGTATTGGCTGAGCGCGCCAGGAACACCCGGTTTTCTACCGCCCTGAATACGCAGGCCTGGAAATGCTGGTGTGCCGCATTTGTTTTTTTATACCAGGCGTCATTAGTGATATTCACCAGAAAACCCGCCCCTTTTATTACAAACTCACGGGATAATTCAGGGAATAAATCTTCGAAGCAGATCAATACCGCGAATCTCTCCGGCGCTCTCCCCGGCCGGATATGATTTTCAAAAATGGTAAATTTAACTCCCCTCTCAATATCCCCGATAGGGACTATTGTTTCCAGGAAAGAGAATACATTTTTTAATGGTATGTATTCACCGAATGGGACAAGGTGGATTTTATCATAGCGGCCTGCGATCGCCCCGGGAGGTTCAATCAGTAAAACGCTATTATAATATTTACCGTTGTCAGTAGCCACTGCTCCTACGAGCAAGGGAGCCTTTACTTTTTCGCTTAAGCCGAAGATCTCCTGAAAAATCGCGTCATCCTCGCCCAATAATCCGGGGGCGGATGCTTCAGGCCAGATGATCAAATCCGGCTTATCCGCGGCTGCCTGCCCGGTCAATTGCGTGTATCTGTCTAAAATGTAGGCGCGGGCATCAGGATCCCACTTTAATTCCTGCGAAATATTTCCCTGAATGACAGAAACCCTTATCGAATTCCCAGAGGGATTTTTTGCCTGGGTGGATAGACGAAAATACCCATAAGACAAAGTCAAAAACAAAACCAGAACCACCACGATCATAACCACCTTTAGCCTTAAGTACAGCGTTTGCCTGCTCGCCCCCCAGAGTATCTCGACTATAGCCACGTTTACCAGCATCACTAAAAAGGACACTCCCCAGGCTCCGGTAATATCGGCTATCTGGATAAGCGGCAGGTTAAGATACTGGGAATACCCCAAAAGCGCCCAGGGAAATCCGGTAAAGATATGGCTGCGCAAGTATTCTAACAGGACCCAGACAGAAGGAATAAATATCAACGCGTAAGGAGTGGAATGTTTAGTGCAGGGCCGGATAATCAGGCCGAATAGCGCGAAGTATAAAGCTAAATATAAAACCAAAACAATTGTCCCGGCCAGGGTAACATGCACCAGCCAATAGATAATCCCCGACCAGAAAATCACCCCGGTGATGAAAAATAAAAAAAATGCCTGTTTCAGGGACTTATTATTAAGCGCGAAAAATACCGGCACAAAGCCGAACCAGGCAAGAAACTCAAGATTAAATCCGGGGAAAGAAAGAATAAGCAGTATCGCGGAAAGCGAAGATAAAAACAATCCTTTCAGTGATATTATTTTCCGCAGCATTTTTTATATTTCTTCCCTGAGCCGCAGGGGCAGGGGTCATTCCGGCCGACCTTGGGTTGGAAGAGTTGAACAGGCTTATGAACAGCGTCGGGCTCACCTGCTTCATCAGCCATCTGTTGAGAAGAAGGCCTCTCAAATTTAGTTGCCTCCGGATGCAATAATTCCTGGGATACGGAGCTAAAAACACCCTTAAATCTTTCCGGCTTAACCGGCTGCAATTTAAATACCGCCTCAACCGCTTCTTCTTCAATGCTAGAAATCATCTGGGCAAACATATCGAAAGCCTCGCGCTTATACTCCACTAAAGGATCCCGCTGGCCATACGCCCGCAGGCCGATCCCCTCCCGGAGATTATCCATAGCATATAAGTGATCTTTCCATTTAGTATCAATTATCTGCAGCAGGACCATGCGTTGCAGATGGTTCATCAAATCAGAGCCTATACCCTTTTCCTTCTCCTCGAAAAGAGCAACCGCTAAACCCTGTAACTCTTCCCCCAACTGGCTGATATTTAAACCTTGAATTTTAGAAAGCTCCACTTCCAGGCCGAATTTCAGCCTCATGGCATTTATCAGGCCGTTTAAATCCGGCTCCCGGGCATTTAAATTATCCCCGGAATAGATAGCTACTATATCATTTATGACTTTCCCGGCCATCTCCAGGATATGCTCTTTTAAAACCGCGCCCTCTAAAGCCTGCAGGCGCTGGCCGTAGATAACCTCTCTTTGTTTATTCATCACGTTATCATATTCCAAAAGCTGCTTTCTGATCTCAAAGTTGTGCTGCTCTACGCGTCTCTGGGCAATCTCGATGGATTTGGAGACCCAGGGGTGCTCGATGACCTGGCCTTCCTCTAAACCCAATTTATCCATAATGCCTATCAGTTTATCGGAGCCGAATAAACGCATCAAATCATCGCTAAGAGACACATAAAATCTCGACGACCCGGGGTCCCCCTGGCGGCCGCAACGTCCGCGCAGCTGATTGTCAATACGGCGGGCCTCATGGCGCTCGGTGCCCAAAACATGCAAACCCCCAAGTCCCACTACCTTATTATGCTCCTGGTCGGTTTCTTTCTTATATTTTTCTAATAACTTTTTGTATTCTTCCGGGTAATTGGGATCATCGGGAGTTAATTTCTGTTTTATCAGATTCTTGGCCATAAATTCAGGATTGCCGCCTAACAAGATATCCGTTCCACGGCCTGCCATATTAGTAGCAATGGTCACCCCCTTAAACCTGCCTGCCTGGGCAACGATGGTCGCTTCCATCTCGTGATATTTTGCATTAAGCACCTGATGAGGTATACCCCGCCTCTTTAGCAACTCCGCAAGATGTTCGGACCTGTCTATGGAAATAGTACCCACCAAAATAGGCCTGCCTTGGTTGTAAAGCCCGAAGATCTCTTCCACTACCGCGTTGAATTTCTCTTTCTCTGTCCGGTAGATGCAATCGGAAAAATTAGCCCGGATAAGAGGCCTATTTGTAGGCACTACCACTACATCCAACTGGTATATGGTTTTAAATTCATTGGCCTCGGTAAAAGCGGTTCCGGTCATGCCCGCTAATTTACTATACATGCGGAAATAATTCTGGAAGGTGATCGTGGCTAAAGTCTGATTCTCACGCTCTATCTTTAAATTTTCTTTTGCTTCAACCGCCTGGTGCAAACCGTCAGACCAGCGCCTGCCCGGCATAAGGCGTCCGGTAAACTCATCCACTATGATCACCTGGCCGTCCTTGACCACGTAATCAACGTCTTTTTTGTAGAGGTTGTGCGCGCGCAGGGCCTGTATGGAATGGTGGCGCCACTCCATGGTTTCCAAATCATGCAGATTATCAATACCCAGGGACTTGCAGACTTTGGACTCGCCGTCTTCGGTAAGATGGGCGGTATGCGCCTTCTCATCAACTATATAATCAAACCCCTTGGAGATATCTTCACCCTTATATTTCGCATCGATCTCGTCTTTTTCTAAGATTATCCTGCCCTTAAGGCGGGGGATGATCTTATCGATTATGTAATATTTATCAGTGGATTCTTCGGCCGGCCCGGAGATAATAAGGGGTGTGCGCGCCTCGTCAACCAATATTGAATCGACTTCATCAACGATAGCATAAAAGAAAGGCCTTTGTACCAGGTCTTCCAGGCTATATTTCATATTGTCGCGCAGGTAATCAAAGCCGAATTCGTTATTTGTCCCATAAGTTATATCGCAGGCGTATGCCTGTTTTCTATCCTCGTCGGGCATATCATGCTGGATGGTCCCCACGGAGAGGCCTAAAAATTCAAAAACCGGCCCCATCCAATCCCGGTCGCGCCGGGCAAGGTAATCATTTACGGTAACGATATGCACTCCCCGGCCCAGAAGAGCATTTAAATAAGCGGGCAGGGTAGCCACCAGTGTTTTTCCTTCACCGGAAGCCATCTCAGCGATTCTTCCTTCATGCAACACCACGCCGCCGGCTATCTGGACATCGAAATGCCTCAGGCCGATAGTCCGTTTTGCCGTTTCCCTTACCACTGCAAAAGCCTCCGGCAATATCTCCTCAAAAATTTTATTTCCGGTTATTTTTATTTTCTCTTTTATCCTTTCCTTTTCTTCGGGTATAGCAACCGACAAAAGAGCTTCTTCCAACCCATCTAATTCCGCGGCATAATCTTTGGCTTTCCCCGCGATATACTCTTTAAATTCCTGAGTCTTCCCTTTAAGCTGCGCATCGGTAAGGAGACTTATTTTGGGTTCCAGGTGATTCACCAAATAAACTATCTTCGCCAACTCGCCCATCTTGTTGGTTGAGGAGACCGGCATATCCGGATGCAAAATGATGCTAACCGACGGATACTTCTTCTTTATGGTATTCTGTTTTTGATTTAATATGACTTTTTTAATATAACCTAACATGTTTTACCCTGCCTGCTCCTTCTTTAAGAAAGCTTCGATAAAATCGTCTAATCCGCCATCCATGACCTTGGAGACATCCCCGGTCTGGTGGTCAGTCCTGTGGTCCTTTACCATGGTATAAGGTTGCATCACATAAGAACGGATCTGGCTGCCCCACTCAATTTTTTTCTTCTGGCCCCCGTACTGCTTGAGCAATTCCTGCTCTTTCTTTTCTCTTTCCAAATCATAAATACGCGCCCTGAGGATCTTTAAAGCGGTCTGCTTATTCTGATGCTGCGAACGCTCATTCTGGCATTGCGCCACCAGGCCGGAGGGTATATGGGTAATCCTTACCGCCGAATCGGTAGTATTTACGCTCTGGCCTCCGGCGCCTTTGGAGCGGTATACATCAATACGCAGATCCTTCTCTTCTAATTTTATATCTTCCGCGTCTTCTACTTCAGGGATTACATCCACCGAAGCAAAGGAAGTATGGCGGCGTTTGTTGGAATCAAACGGCGAGATACGCACTAACCTGTGCACTCCGCGCTCTGCCCTGAGATACCCGTAAGCGTATTCCCCCTCGATTAATGCGGTAACATTTTTTATCCCGGCTTCTTCCCCGGGAAGGATATCGATAGTCTTTATCTCATAGCCGTGGCTTTCCGCGAAACGGCTGTACATCCTAAAAAGCATGCTTACCCAATCGCAGGATTCGGTGCCGCCGGCGCCCGCGTTTATACTAAGAATTGCGCTGTTCCTATCAAACTCCCCCCCCAAAAGTGTCTTAAGCTCCAGCCTATCAAGCTCCTCCAGAAGGGTATCAACGTTACTGGATAAATCAGAAATTATATCTTTATCTTCGGGGTTAAGAATAACGGCGAGTTCCTGCGATTCCTGGTATTTCTTGAAAGCCGCCTCCCAAGGCTCAACCGCTGATTTCAGGCTTTTTAACTGTTTGACTACCTTGGTGGAGTTTTCCCCGTCGTCCCAGAATCCTGCGCCGGACATGCGGGATGCCAGCTCCTCAATTTGTTTCTTTTTATTATCTACGTCAAAGATAACCTCTTAGATTTTCAAGGTGCCCTTTAATCGAGGTGAGTTTTGTTTTTATATCTTCAATCATGGCATTTCCTCCTTCAAATAACACTAAGACTTTCTTATCCCTCTTAAAGTTAAAATAAACTCTTCTTTATTATCCGAAGCGATCATCGCTTCTTCTTCGCTTACTTTCCCCGCCTTGACCAGCTTTATCAGGGATTGATTAAAAGAAGTCATCCCGAAAATCTCGCCTTCTTCAATAAACTGGGGAATCTCCCAAGTCTTTCCTTCCCGGATCAACCTGGCTATAGTCGGAGTAAGCAGCATAATCTCATAAGCGGGTATGCGGCCGGAGCCGTCCTTTAAAGGCACCAGCCTTAAAGATATCACCCCTTTTAATAAAAAAGATAGCATCAATTTGACTTCGTTGTGCTGGTGGGGCGGAAAAAAGTTAACTATCCTCTCTATGCTTTGAGGGGCGTTAACTGTATGTAGTGTGCTTAAAACCAAAACGCCAGTTTCAGCAGCAGTTATGCCTGCTGACACCGTCTCAAAATCCCGCATATTCCCTATGAATATGACGTCCGGGCTCTGCAAGGTAATGGCGCGCAGAGCCACGGCATACGATACCACGTCCAGCCCCAGATCCCTTTGATTGATAATAGATTTTTTATCTTTAAAGGTAAACTCAATAGGCTCCTCTACGGTCAGGATATGCTTGTTGCAATTATTATTCACATATTCCACCATGCTGGCGATAGTGGTGGATTTCCCGCTGCCCATGCTCCCGGTCAAAAGGACCAGGCCCCTTGATTCCATGGATAATTTCTTCAGGACTTCGGCGGGCAGGTTAAGCTCTTCAAAGGTCAAGACGTCGCTGCGCACATTTCTTATAACAATAGAAGGCCAGTTCCGCTGCATAAATATGCTCACCCGGAAACGATGGCCGAATTCTTCCAGGTACAAGGCTAAATCTACATCAAAATTATTTTTGAAGTTTTCCCTCTGCCTGGGCGTGGTTATTTCATCGGTGGCGCGGACCACATCATCGACAGTTAATATCTTATCGCTAAAAGTCATGATTTTTCCGTCTATTCTTATGCGGGGCGTGCCTCCGGCGCGAAAAAATAAATCCGAACCATTACGCTCCACCATCTCTTTGATTAAATCTTTTATGCCCATTTTTTGCCTCCGATTGATGAAATTCCTCGGGCTTTAGCCCGAGGCTTCTCTAAGGTATAAATATGAATTATTGCGCTTTGCCCCATAATTATACCATCTTCTTTGTTTTTTCAGTAGGATTAAATTGCATATACCTGGCAAACGCAAGCCTGGTCTGGGCATCCAGCGCAGGAGTAGAGCCTAAAATCAATATTATAAACGGGACAATAAGCCATTCTGCAAGCATTACCACGTTCTTAAGCCAGCTTACCCCTTTAGGGCGCGGCGGCAGGATTATCCTGCTTAAAATTATCCAGGCAAGGCTGGTGACCAAAGTAAAATGAAACAAGAGCCCGGTTATCTTGGGAAAATTATAACCTATGGCCATTTGATTAAAAAAAGCCCCTCCGATTAAAATCGGCAAAGGCCCGATAAGAACGATAATCACCGCCCAGACCGCCCAGGTAACATGGCTTTCTAAAAGATGAAACGACCTTTTTATTTTCTTCATTAAGGGTATCTTGCTATTGTGCAAAAATCCCTCTAGTACAAAAGGAAAATTTTCTACACCCCAGGCCCACCTTCTCTTTTGTTTGTACTGCATAATAATGGTCTTGAAAAAATTATTGGAATAGGCCACATCCATGGACACTGTGGCATACAAAGGTATTACCCGATAATCCCCGTTAAAAAAAAGAAAAGCCTTCCAGTATATCACCGAATCGTCGGAAACCATATCCACCGGCCAGTAATCTATATCTACCAGGGTCTTAAAACTCATGCTGTGGCTGGAAAAAGTGACAAACTTTTCCAGGCGCATACTTTCAATCATCTGGCAGAAAGAAGAACTTATTTCTACCAGCCTGGCAAAAGAAGGAGCCTGCCAGATATTATTATTATATACCGGGATAGGTTGATAACTGGCCTGATGCGGCTTGGGAGTAGTAAGGAAATGATAGCTAAGGCATCCGAAATATCCCTTGTCCGCACAGGTATCTGCGTCAAAACAAGAAACAATAACATCCTCATGGGTAATGCCTCTGGCATGCAAAAATCTCTTTGCTTCTTTAGCTGCCCAGGTGGCGTTAGCGCCTTTGGTGCGGCCCTCTCCAAAAATCATATCAGGATGAAAAGTGGATAAATAACCGCAGAAAACTTGTTTAAACTCCGCTTCTAATATAGCGGCATTCTCTTCAGCCTGGGGATTGCGCTCCTCAAATGCCACCACCACAATCAACTTGTCCTTCGGATAATGGCTTTCCTTTAATGCCTGTAATGAAGGCTTCAAGATTTCCGGGCTTTCTTTATATACAGGGAAGATTATCAGATGGTACAGCCTCTGCCAATCTTCCTGCGGACTTAACCTCCGGCAGTCTGCCAGCCAATCCCTCTCCTTCTCTTTATACAATTTACGGTGGGCCATCAGCAGGAGGGTAGTAAGATACAGGGTGCGTATAATCCAGTAGAAATCAAAGATGATAATTATTACCGCGCAGGCAACCGGATTAAAAACGGCGAGCAGGATAAGAAAAAAGATCGTCCCCCAGGAGATGGCTCCGGGGATAATCTCAAGGAGTCTTTTTATTTTTCGCGTATTATTCACCGGGCCCTTGATTTATTAATCCCTGAAACGGAGAAAATTTAGCCCCGATTTCCAACTTATATACATTATCATAATATTTCCCGTCCGGGGCCCTCTCCGAGTCTAGAAAATAAAGCACGTCTTTAGTATCATCATAAAAAACAGGAACGTTTCTGGTATTTAAATCCACCAGATTAATAGGCTGGGATTTAAGGATTGTTTCCTGCACCTCTATATTTCTGTCGGTAATCAAAACAAGGTGATAGCTATCGGAGTGCCAGAATACATTGGTTATCCTGCGGTTAGGATTCTCCAGCATAAGAGGAGCGGCCTGAGCGGAAGGGAGATTCGGCTTCGGATTTAAATAGACCACCGCTATTTTGCGCGGATTAAAACATACTAATTTTTCTCTATCCGGAGAAACCTTCCACTCTTTAACCGGAAAATTAATACCGGGAAAACTTCCCACCCTCTCAAAATCTTCTCCTTCTAAATCTGACCTATAGATGGCCTTTTCTTCATCATCCAGATAATAAATCCTCCCCCTGTCCAAATCCAGCCAAAAAGAAGAGATTTTATCCTTATTCATCTGCTTAACATTCGGCCGTAAGGGAAAAAGTATAATCTTATCCAACCGGGTCACTTTGCCTGCCTCCACCCGGACATCCCTTACCCAGGGATAATGATTTTCCAACTCCAGGTTTATATTATATGTCCCCGGCAATAACTCACGGATAGTAGCAGGGGTTTTTTCTTTTAATAAAACCTTGTTCAGATAAACGATTGCTCCTTGAGGCTGAGTCTCTAAATCAACCAGGCCGGTCTTGGTAAATTTAAGGGTGCGCACGTCAAATATGTAACCCATGGCAAATGATAAGATAAAAGGCAGCCCGGATAAAAAAATCAACAGGCTTAAATAAAACAAGGCCTTCCTTATTCTTTGTTCGCTAAACACAGGGAAATCTCCTTTTCTAAATCCAGGATAATTTTCTTCCGCTTTCTCCCGAACATATAACCGCCCAATTCCTTATTACTCTTTATCACCCGATGGCAAGGTATGATTAAAGGATATGGGTTATTTTTTAAAATCTGGCCCACCGCCCGATAAGCTCCCGGCTTGCCGGCTTTTTTAGCCACCCATTTATAAGTGCGCGCCTGGCCGATAGGAATGCTTAAGACTGCTTTAAAGACTTTTCTCGCAAAAGGAGTCATTTTATTTGCCAATCAATTTTTTCCTTCTCAGGAGATGATGGTAACTGACCGCGAACCTGTGTGCCTCATCGCGGACCCGCCGGATAAGGTTTAACGCCGGAGTATCGGATTTAAACCTTACCGGTTTTACCTTAACCTTGATATATATATTCTCTTTTTCTTTGGCAATGCTTACTAAAGGGACATCCAAACCTAATTTCTCCAGCTCCTTCTGCGCGGTAAGCAAATGTGCCCTGCCGCCGTCGATAAGGATTAAATCCGGCAGGCTCAGATTTTCCCTTACCAGCCGGGAATAGCGCCTGCGGACTACCTCAGCGAGCATACCATAATCATCAATGCCGGCTACGCTCTTAATTCGGAAACGGCGGTAATTGTTTTTATCGGCAACGCCCTTATAAAAACTCACCATTGAACCGGTAGCTTCCTGCCCGGAGATATTGGAGATGTCAAAGGCTTCGATCCTCTCAGGCAATTTATCTAATTTTAACAAAATTTTCAAATCCTCTAATCCAAACTGAGAATTAAACCCTGTTCCGCCCTGGCCGATTGCGCTTAGGGCATTAAACTGGTCCCTGATTTTAGCTGCTTCTTCAAATTTTTTCTCATGCGCCAGCTGCTGCATTTTCTGTGCAAGCTTACCCAATAATTCCTCGTACCTGGATTCCAAAAATAACTTTATCCGGATGATGATTTCTTTATAGCTGCTGCCGGTAATTTCTCCTATACACGGAGCGGGGCATAAATTAAGCCGGCCGTAAAGACAGGCCTTATCAGGCATGTTTTTGCAGGAACGGAAACCAAAGATCCTACGCACCAGCTTTATCGCCTGGCGCAGAAGTTTGACGTTAGTATAAGGGCCATAATATAAACTGCCGTCGTCTTTTCGCTCGCCCTTTTTTCTGTAAATGGAAACTATCGGGAAATCTTCGTTGGTAATCCTGATCCAGGGAAAGGATTTGTCGTCCTTTAAGTCAATATTGTACTGCGGCTGATGTTCTTTGATTAATGCCGCTTCCAATATCTGCGCCTGGCTCTCCGAAGGGGAAAGTTTATATTCCAGGCCGGCGATTTTAGAAACCATTACCTGGGTCTTAGCGTCCAACTCGCGGCTAAAATACGACTGCACCCGCTTCTTTAAGGATTTGGCTTTGCCGATATAAATAATCTGCCCACGCGCGTCCTTAAAAATATAGACCCCCGGCGCCTCCGGCAACCCGGCAACTTTATTTTTCAGCTCTTTTAGATTGTTCATTAAACTTGTTTTTTGTTTACAACCCATTGCCACAACTGCCGCATTTCAGAGACGCGGAGAATGAAACAGAAAAGAATATAAGACACAAACCCGCAGGTAAGCGCGAAAATAAGGCTAAAGATTTTATTTGGAATGACCCGGCTTGCCAGATAACAAACCACTCCCATCAAAAGGCTGGCCGCTAAAATACGCAGAAAAGAAACGATAATTTCTCTGACCGGAAATTCTCCTAATCTTTTCTTTAAAAGGGAAAAGAGTATGAAAAAGGTAACTATCCCGGATATGGAATTAGCCAAAGCAATCCCGCTGATTTTTAAAGGAAACATAAGCAGGGGATTAAGGATGATATTCATTACTAAAGTCAGGGCGGCTATTTTTGTGGGGGTAAGGGTATCTTTAAGGGCAAAAAAACATGACTGCACAATTTTTGTCGAGCCGTACGCGAATAAGCCGATACTATAGAAGAATAACGCATCGGCGGTAAGCCGCGCAGAATTGAGGTCAAACTTCCCTCCGCCAAAAAGCGTAGAGATAATCGGCAAAGCCAAAACCATAAATACGACAGAAGTAGGCAGCATCACCAGGAAGGTGCTGCGCAGCCCCCAGGAAAACGTATGCTTTAATTCAGCCCGGTTTTGCTCTAATGCCTGGGTGGATAAAGTAGGTAGGATGGCCTGAGTGATAGCGTTACTAAAGATACCTACGGGAAAGAGAATCAACCTGTAGGAAAAATAAAGCACCGACACACCCCCTTCTCCCACAATCGCGGCCAAAGAACCAAAGATAGAATCCACAAAGTTATTCAATTGGTAGATCGATGAGCTGACGATACGCGGTATCATCAACTTTCTGATAGTTTTTGCCGCGGGGTGCTGAAAAGACTTGAATAATTTCAGCCTGAAGCCTTTTTTATAAAGGACGGGGATTTGTACGGCTAATTGTAAAACTCCGCCCACCAAAACTCCCAATGCCAAGCCTTTTATACCCTCGCCAAAAAGTAGAGCAAATACGATTATAGAAATATTCAACAGGCAGGGGGCAAATGCCGGGACAGCAAAATGTTTGAGCGAATTAAGTATGGCTCCCACATAAGCGGTCAGGCAGACTAACAAGATATAAGGAAAGATAAACCGGGTCAGCCTGATGGTGGTTTCTAACTTATGAGGGTCTTCCACAAAACCCGGGGCAATCAGCCGCACGATGACCGGAGAAAAAATGACCCCTAAAACAGTGATTGCGGTAAGCGTAACCAGGAGCAGGTTAAGCATCACATTAGCCAGCTCCCAAAATTCTTCTTTAGTATGTTTAACCGTATATTCGCTGAATACCGGGACGAATGCGGCGTTGGCCGCTCCTTCGCCTAAGAAATCGCGGAATAGATTAGGGATCTTAAAGGCAATGACAAAGGCCTGGGAATAAACATAGATACCGAATAATCTGGCAATGATTATGTCGCGCAAAAACCCCAAGAGGCGGGAGCAAAGAGTGGCAAACCCGATTAGGCCGGCTGATTTCGCGATAGATTTGTTTATTGACATAAATCCTTAATTGTGATATTAATATATAATAACAAAAAGGAGAAAAGAAAATGCCAAGACGCAGAACATCATTAAAAAGAAACCGCGCAGATAAAAAAAGACACCTGCATAACTTAAAGATAAAACAAGAACTTAAAAAGACGCTGAAGAAATTTCAGGCGCTTTTAACGGCAAAGAACGCCAGCGAAGCCAAAGCCCTGTTAAGCAAGGTGTTTTCCCAGCTTGATAAAGCAGCGAAAAAAAATATTATCCACTCTAAAACAGCTGACCGCAGAAAATCCCGCTTAACGAAAAGGCTAGGCAAGGCCGCATAGGCTTACCACCAGTTTTTCCAAAGCGTAAACAGGCTTAAGCTTACCGGTCTTTATCTCAATATCGCAATTTAAAAGAAGCTTAAGCCTTTTTCTTATCTCTAACGGATTAGTGATGTTTTTTTCGAAATCATACCTCAAGCCGCTTAAAATCCATTCCGGCTTTTCCCCGTTTTCCAAAAGTTGATTCAATATTTTAAGGGCATTTGGCGATTTTTTTGAGCCTATGGAATGGCTCAGGGTGAACGCGCTTAAAACCGCCTCCTCTCTAAAGCGAAAAACCTGCGTATAGCTATGGATGCGCTTTAAAAAAGAATCCCTGAAATCCGGAGTATCCATATCCAAAACCAGGGTTATTGCCGGCGAAGGCTTCTTCAGGTACTCGGCCAGAAATTCTTTAACATCTTCTTTTAAATCCTGGGCGCCCTTTACCACAACCACCCTTCTTTTTGCCTTTACCGGAAGGGCTAACAACCTTTCCTGCAAACCCTTTAAGTTCAACTCTCTGGCATATAATGTATCCAGATTAAAATTTTCTATTGTTTTGTCGGGGAATTGTTTTTTTATTTCAGAAAGTACCGAG
>Ga0247841_10003383_pt1 | contig 29722 bp, 25 predicted proteins | sample LaCruzMarch2015__2_FD_192410 | JGI IMG/M metagenome (GOLD analysis project Ga0247841, IMG submission 192410) | Freshwater microbial communities from meromictic Lake La Cruz, Castile-La Mancha, Spain - LaCruzMarch2015_18m | ecosystem: Environmental > Aquatic > Freshwater > Lake | place: Spain... | reverse complement strand
ACGCACAGACTGAAATTGAAGTTCCGCTCAAGTGTTTGTTATAGAAAATAGAGGTGCAAAAAGGGAAAGAATCCCATTAGGAGCGAGAATCAAACAGACAATTTCGCACAATTCTTCCTGTAACGCTAACCTAGCAGCTTCTATATATATTATAGCATGATAAAGCAATTTTGACAACTATACTTTATGAGCTTTGGCAGAAATCACAGAAACTAAGACGATTTTTTTTGCATATTCCCCCGAAAATGTATATTTCAGTTCCTTAATCCGACATTGAGCAGTTGCATTGAGTGAAAAAATGTATTATCATTTTCGGTAGTGCTATACATGTAATGCTGTGAGAGAAAAGTTTTCAAGCTATATTGGTGCTATCAAATGTTTTATCTGCCACTACAATTTCCATAAAGCATTACATGTATAGCACTACCGAAAGTTGAACTCTCATCGCTCAACACTTGATTTCTTTGTCACTGATCACTATTTTAATCTGTGCTGATCCGTTTTATCCATGTTAAATTGATCAAACTCAGTTTGAAACTGATCAAATATCCGTGTGCTATTTCCTAAAGACTAATCCAACTATTCTTTCTTAACAAATATTGAAAGGATAACAGATACGATACTGACGATCAACGCACCCAAAAACGCTGTCACAAAACCATCAACGTAAAACCCAACATCAAGCCATTTAACTGCGATATACGAGGCAAGCCACAACATTATACCGTTAATGACGAGGGTAAATAACCCCAATGTAAGCATTATAAGCGGACAAGATAAAAACTTGAGTACTGGACGTATAACTGCATTGACAAGCCCTAACACGATAGCCATGACTGCATAGACAATCCAAGCCTTACCTACAACGCTGATTCCGGGCAAGACCCAGTTTGCAACGAAAAGCGAAAGACTTACTATAATCCAACGGATAATCAATTTCATTTCCTTATATCTCCTTTATGTTGCAGCGACATTTCTAATCTCTCGTTCAATTATAATCTAACAGATTTATTATTAGATGTCAAATGATTCTTGATGAGTTAGTGATCTCATGATATAATCTGTATGATCAAATAATGATTTATGTTAATTGAAGTGGAGCAAACTGCTAGTTTGTTGTATTTTGGCAATCTGGCAGATTGCCTCACAACTGACAGATGTAATAGAAAGGAACCAAAAAATGTTAAAAAAGATTATATTTTGTATCTCAATTGCGATGGCACTGATAGTAAATATAGTTGCGGCTGAAGCGCAACAAGCTCGTATTGAAAGCTCACCTTTGGCTAATACAGCAGAAGAAAAACAAATTTTAAGTGTAATCGGAGACTTGGAAAAGCTCAGAGGAGAGATGCTGAGTGTACCAACAGAAGATGGAAGGTTATTACGCTTGCTTACTGAGATTTCTGGTGCCAAGAACGTTGTTGAAATTGGTACTTCTAATGGTTTTTCTACCCTGTGGTTTTGCCTTGCGTTACATGCTACGGGAGGAAAGCTGACTACTTTCGAGATCGATCCAGAAAAAGTTAAGCTTGCTCAAAGTAACTTCAAAAAGGCTGGAGTCGAAAAGATTGTTACAATCATAGAAGGTGATGCTCATCAAGAAGTCACAAAACTGAAAGACCCGATTGACATTCTTTTTCTTGATGCAGATAAAAGCGGTTATCCCGATTATCTCAATAAGCTTTTGCCTTTAGTTCGTCCGGGCGGTATGATTATTGCGCATAACATGAAGAACCCTGCGCCAAGCCCTGAATACATCAAAGCCATTACCACTAATCCTGATCTAGAGACAGTTTTTCTGAACATGCAGGCATCGGGAATCGGTGTTACAATGAAGAAACGTTGATAGAACGCTTTAGTTATCCTTGAAAACATGATTTAATTATGGCATAATATTATTGAGAGGATAAATCATTTATTCAGAAAGCGAGGTGATGTATATTAATCTTTAACTATAATAGGAAGAAGTAAAATTCGCTATATAATGGCAAAGTTCGTGTTGATTAGCATAAATTTAGTTGACAAAGGAGGAGGGTTATAAAATGAAAACACTTTTCGGAAGATTGGCTTTTATTTTTGTAATTTTAATCCTTATTAGTTTAACATTTTCTGGCATCAGCAATGCCAAGATTGATACTAATACAATCGCTGCTATGTGGCTTTTCGACGAGGGTAGTGGTAACGTCGCAAAAGATTCATCCGGGAATAAAAATGATGGAAAATTTGCTGGTGGTGATATCAAATGGGTCAATGCGAAGTTTGGCAAAGGTTTAGAGTTTGATGGCAAAAGTTGGTTGGAATGCGGGAAAGATCCAAGTTTAGATTTCAGCGCATCACCAAACTTTTCAATCCATGCTATTGTAAAAGCTACTGCACCTCCCACAGGTAAGATCATCATCTGGAAAGGACTTGGCTGTTCAACATGGTCTCAATGGCTTCTGGGAACTGGAGAGCATGAAAATTCTGTTGCTGTTACAAATGCCACTTTCCATTTCCGAACCAGCAATGGTGCAGGCAGAAACGAAGTTCGCAGCAAAGACCTTTTGCCTGAGAATGTATGGGTTCAGGTTTGCGGAACCTATGATGGTAAAAAGCTGAAGATATACATAGACGGAAATTTATCAAATGAATTCGATACTAGCGGAAATCCGTGGGCTTCTACTGAACAGGTTTACATTGGCGCTGACCCTGGTTGCAGTGTTCGTGGTCAATGGGTTGGTGTCATTGATGAGATAGCAATATTCAATGTTACACTATCCGATGCAGATGTCAAGGGTTTAGCAAATGGGTTTGCAGGAGCAAATGCTGTTGAACCTGATAACAAGCTCACAAGCACATGGGGACAAATAAAGAGAGATCATACTGAATGATATTTTTTATGTAACATGATAAATGGGTTTATGGTATGTGTAAACCCTTGTGGTATAAGGGTTTACACTTTTCAACAAGATCGAATGTAAGGAGGTGGATTCATAATATATCAAGTTAGTTTATATTGTTGATTTGTCGGATTGAACAACCCATGAATAAGGGAAAGGAGAAATACCAATGCGTTTAAATTACAGTTTTTTCGCAATTTTTCTGGCAGTTACGTTGATTTTAGCTTCAGATTCCATAGCCAAGGATATCGAAAATCTATTGAGTAACCCTGACTTCGAGGTAGATACTAATGGCTGGTCAATTGGAAATGGAAACACTCTCACTATTGACAAAAAGGAAAAATGTCCTACAGGCACTAATGTAGTTAAAGCGACTATTGACGCTGTTGGCGCAAATGCCTGGGAGCCGGAGATACATTCGCCCACGTTTGCTTTGGCCCAAAATAAGACATACACCTATTCTTTCTGGGCAAAGACAGAGCCAGGGAAGACCAAAGCCATAAATCCTTGTTTCGAGAGTAATGCTCCGGCGTGGGCAGGTGCAGCAGCAATGAATATCACTTTGACTGATCAATGGGTAGAATATCACTCCACAGCCGTCTGGGCAAACGAAAACAGACCCCAAGTGGTTATTCATATCGCGTGCAACTTCCCACCGACAGAGAAGAACGATTTGTGGATTGCCCACGCCAAAGTTTACGAAGGTGCTTTCGTGGAAGAAGAAATTCCGGGACTAAAAACCAAAGCAGTAAAACCAGTGGGCAATTTGGCTATACCATGGGGTGAAATAAAAACTAGATAGATTTTATATGTAGGAACACGGCATGTCGTGTCTCCTACAAACGAGGTAAAAAATGCTATTAGCGTCTATGGATATTGGCACAAATTCTGTAAAGCTTCTCGTTGCTGAAGTAGAAGACCAACAGATAAAAAAAGTTCTACTCGACTATCCTGTCATTACACGACTTGGAGAGGGGCTTGACAAGAATCATGAAATCCTTCCAGAAGCTATGGATAGGACATTGCAGGTCATCTCTGACTTTCAAAATAGGGCAAAACAGCTTGGCGTAGAGGATACTATCGCCATTTCAACGAGTGCAATGCGAGATGCTAAAAATCGTGACGTTTTTATCCAGAAAGTTATGGATCAGACTGGAGTGAATCTTCAGGTCATTACTGGCGACGAAGAGGCAGAGATCGCTTTTATGGGTGTTTGCAGTGATTCGGAACTGCAATCTAAAAATGCGATCATTGTTGATGTTGGTGGTGGTAGCACAGAATTTGTAATCGGTCAGGATGGCAGGATCGAGAATAAATTCAGCGTAAACATTGGTTGTGTAAGATTAACGGAGGAGTTTATACGCTCTGATCCTGTTAATCTTGCTGATTTGCAAAGCATTATTCAGCATGTTATATCAGCGTTTTACACGCATCTTTCAAAAATATCCGCAGTAGATCGTGAACTGATTGGTATCGGGGGAACGATAACGACTATTGCCTCAATCCACCAAAATATGGAGGGATATGCCCTTAGTGATATACATAAATATGTTCTGCAAAAAGATCAAGTCTTCAGGGTACTTACGCATTTAAGACGTATGACTCTTGAAGAACGAAGAAACGTACCGGGTCTTTCACCCCAAAGGGCTGATATAATAATAGCAGGTATCGCCATATTTTCTACTATAATGGAAATATTAAGAATACAAGAAATTGTTGTAAGCACTAGAGGACTCAGGTATGGCGCTATACTGTTAAGGGCAAAGCTTTTAGGATTGCGAATTTAATAATTGATAGTGCTATACATGTAATGCTTTATGGAAATTGTAGTGGCAGATAAAACATTTGATAGCACCAATATAGCTTGAAAACTTTTCTCTCACAGCATTACATGTATAGCACTACCCAACTTTCTACTCTCAACCCTCATCTCTCAACACTATTCTATCTCTATCGGTATGTTGCCACTTCTGCTAGATTGGCTGATAGCAAGATCAATCTGTCTGTCAATTCGACCATTCATAGCACCATATTCTGGTTCTACGTTTTCCCGAACAGATTTCATAATGCTTGCTAGTTCTGAAGCAATAGTTATCAGTCCATCATTCAGATTGTAGTTCTTAAATGGATTGTCCCAGATGATCTCTGGTTCTGTGTCCGCTACAAATTTGTCCAGAACATCCATACCATCAACATTGCATGTCAATCGCTTGATATTAATCTGTTGTTTTGAGTCCTTATCTTTGAGAATATAGATTTTATCACCAACTGCTTGACCTTTTTCACCATAGAACTCAGTTGAACTGATGCTGCGCAAAGGTGATCCCCAAGTTAGATTAGTAAAGTGCGAAAATCCTAGCGATCCATTATCGAAAAAATAGACTTCGTCGCATGTGTATTCGTTATTCGTTACTGCGCCATGATAGTTGTGTGCTTCAACCTTGAAGTTTGCCTCAATTCCTATTACTCGCTTTATCTTAACGTCAAAGCCGATATAACTCCTGATAAGACCAACCGCATGATAATCATGTGTCAGGTTATTATTGTGTCCTCGTAATATTTTACCGAAAACATCATTGAGTATAAGCTCTCTTTTTATGCGCTCAGATGGCATACGATAAAGGTTTTCTGCGACTTCGATATAAGCACCTTTTTCCTGTGCCAGCTTGATCAGCATGTCGCAATCCTCTACGCTTGATGCTAAAGGCGTCTCAGTTATAACGCTGATCCCTCGTTCCAATACCGCTTTTGACACTACATGAGCTTGGGCAGGATTAATAATGACAGCCGCAAAGTCGAGTTTTTCTTTATCAAGCATCTGCTCAATGTTTGAATACAAATTCACGCCGTATTTTTTCGCCTGTTCCTCACCACGAGGCGCACCTGTATTGCATACGGCAACGAGATTCAGTTGATCTTTGAGAATATCAATAGTCGGTAGCCATGCTCCCGCCGATCTTCGTCCAGCGCCAACAACAGCAACATTTAGTTTATTCATAACAATGTCCCTCCATATCTTTCCTCAGTGACTCTGTGTCTCCGTATTTATTTTTTATGAATTATTTCCCCTTCACTTTCCCCCAAGCAGCGGCAAGTTTGTCTTTTGGTAAAACATTTGTTAGTGTAGGCACCTCATCGCCTGTGACAGAGAAATCGTCAAAATGGGAAATTGTTTCTGAGAAAGAAGCAGTAATTTCCGCTTTACCTGTGGGATAGACGGTGTCTGTGTATTCAATAACTAACTCATCATTCACATAAAACTTGAACTGGTCTCCTTCAACAATGAGTTTCAGGTCATACCATTTGTCTAATTCCCACTCAAATGGCTTGGATTCTGCAATAAACACCGTAGTACTACCATCTACTCGGAAACAATAGATATACTTTTTATCAATCGTTCCAAAACCAAAGACGTACCCATACAGTGGAAAAGATAGAGATCGCACCCCTATTGACACACCCTCTATAGCACCAGTAAATTGACAGTTCACAATCTTAGCTCTCACACTGACCGTGTAATTATTCCAAGTCGTTTCCCCTATAGAGAATCCAACTGGAAGACCTTTCGGTGTTACGACAAGTTCACCATTCTTTACCTCCCATGTGTCACGAGGAGCGCCTGATAAATCCCACCCATTCAGATTTCCATCGTTGAAGTCATCTTTCAATGTCCCGGCCCATAATGTTGCGGGTAACATTGTCACCATTAAAGCTAAAACCATAACTAAATTTTGTTTCATTTTGCGAGATACATTTTTAGACATTATGTTTAACGTCCTCCTTTCTTTATTACGCAAAACTAAGGTAACATTTTAAGCATACAAAACCTGCCCTGAGATTCAGTTGATCTTTAAGAATATCAATAGTCGGTAACCATACTCCCGCCGATCTTCGTCCATTGATACAAACTAAAATTTGTAAACAATCAGATTGCCTTCACTTAAAGATAGATTATCAAAATCAGAATCTGAGGTAATAAATCCTTTAGACTTCGATAGGACAGCAAGTGCCACATGAAATGAATCTCTTGGCATTATTCCCTCTTGGATTTGAAGGTCTAAAGCATATTCTATAACATTTCTTGTTGCAACTAAATCAGTTGGCAGAAACGTTGTGTTCATCCAGCGTAGCATGTTTGAAGTATCCTGTCGAAGGTTATTAGCATAAGCATGCAATATGCTTGGATTAGTCTTAATATCCCTAGCTCTGATATCTGTGCCGGTTTTAGCACGATGCCATTCTCTTAATATTCCCCACCAAAACTCGTCTATTGTAAGAGTAGAAATGAATATTTCGACTTTTTGTGCATACAACTCAAAAAATAGTTCTCTCGCAGAAAAATACTTAGAATGAGATGTGTGCATAAAGGATATCAAAAAGTTAGCATCGAGGTAAACAGGAGAAAGAATATTCATACCTTTAGCATATTGTGTAACTTGTATTGGCATCATTATTCCTCCGGATAAATATCCTCCTCTGGATTGAAACTCGGAGATGCAGTGTAAATTCCAACAATCTCCATTAACAATTGAAACTGCTCTGATGGTATTCTTTGCCTATAGTAGTCTAAGTCAATGCCACCAAACCTTAATTCAAAATCAGTAATATTTTTTTTAACTTCTATTTCATGCTCCATTATTAGTTTATTAGTATCTATTTGTTTCTCTGCTGTCTCCGGCATGACATTATCCTCCATTATTATTTAATCAAGTTTCGGGAATTCTGTGACACGGAGATTCGTGCAACCGTAAGGGATAAGTGTCAATTCTTCTAAAGGTTCAGACGAACTCACAGGACTTTCGGGCAAAGTACCGGCGGCATTATGCTCAATCGTCCATTCAGGAATAAGCTTCCCTTTCACTTTTGCTACTATTGGGGCGCCATCAGGAGAAAAAGGACAATCACCAACAGGCTTTGACTCAAATTTTATTGATTCTTCTGGATTATTCTCATTAATCTGTAAAGCATAATTCCATGCTGTTGTTGGATATACTTCCCAATCTGCGTGTGGTTCATCACCACGAATCTTCTTCCATTCTTCGCCGATTTTCAGAGAATAAATCAATGAGCCTTTTTCGATAGTAACACTATTATGATAACGTCTCTGAACTTTTGCTTTCATTGGTATATGGAGAGTCATTGACGTAGTTCCATTCCATTCCTTTTCAACACAATGGAATGTGCCAGATTTTGCTGTGACTGACTCATTTCCTATTTTCACTTCTGCTCCATCCGTCCATTCAGGTATGCGCAAGTAGATCGGGAATTTCGCTGATTTGTCCGTTTCTACCGTAAAATGTATTTCATCATCAAACGGATAATTTGTTTCAAGAATAACTTTGACCGATGCGCCAGACACTTCAGCATTTACCTCACAAGGCGCATAAGCTACCGCAGACAATCCGCCATCAGGTGTTTTCATCCATAGATGTGATGCGAATTTGGACCATCCCTGATGCATATTTGACGTACAACAACCGTAGTTTGGTTCCAGACCAAATATATTTGCGTCAGGACCATTGGTTGCATAAATTTTATCCTCAGCTATCTTGCAAATAACCTGATTTGCTTGCTGATCGTACTGATGCGCCCACATATCAGGCTTGAATGTTGCGGGAAGGGCGTTAAATGCTATTCGTTCTAGTCTATCCCCAAGGGCAACATCACCCATTATACTGATTAGATTTTCAAGAGAGAACATATATTCAACAACTGCACAAAGTTCTGTGCCTTGAGATGGGCTTAGACCTGCATAATGCTCATCACCTGAGAATATACCCGTCACCTGACCGTGGTACTTATTCAGCATCTCAATGATCTGTAATACTGATTTACGATCACTGTCATCTTGTGATTGACGATACCATACTCCGGGAGTTTTGACTGCCATAGCGTTATTCACGACGTGGGTAGTCTGATCAAATCCGCTTGTGAGTTTATCTTTATATTTAAAGTCGGCAAAATGATTACTCCAGTCATAGCCCTGATCATGCAATTTGCCTGCGAGTTTTAACAGCCATTCATCGCCAGTACGTTCATAAAGCCAGTGTATAGTCAAAACGCCATCCGCCCAGCGTGACTTTCCCCAATCAAATAATGGTTTTTCATCAAGTAAAATATCTAACCTGATAAGAGCCTTCTCTATTGCAACAGGAACTCTTTGATCACCAGTTGCTTCGTAGTATTGCGTCAGTGCCTTCATAATTATAAAAATTGGCCATGGATCATATTCATTATACTTTTTGTCATGCACAGGACCAAGCCAGCCATCAGAATGTTGATGCGTTAAAATATAATCCATCCATTTATTGGCTTTCTCCTTGAGTTTTGCATCATCAATCAGGAAAGCAAGCGGAATAAACCCATCCAGCCAATATGGAGCCCGTTCCCAACCTTCGGCATCCCCGCCGATCCAACCGCTTTTTGCAATATCTCCCCAGAATTCATCCAGATGACCAGTAAGCCCATTCGCTTGAATATGTAGTTGATTAAGTAACCATCCACGAGGACTAATACTTCCCAAAGGTAACGGTATAAATGATAATTCAGCTAACTTTGAATCCTTTTTCATGTCTAAAATTCCCTCCTGATAATATGATATAATACGACTTTTTCAGTTAGATTAAACACGGAGACACAGAGGCACGGAGAAAAAGGATGAAGGCGGAAGGATGGTGGATGAAAAAGAAGAAACGAGTATTACTGTTTCATCTTTCATACTTTCCAGTTATCTCCGTGTTTTTTCATGAATTATTACTATTCATTAACTAACTGAAAAACTCGTAATAAGTGACTTTAAGAAACCTTTTTTAACTTTAGGAAATAGAACGCGGATAAAAGCTGATCAGGCGGATTTGCGCAGATCAAAATAAATAAAGAAAAATCCGCGAAAATCCGTTTAATCCGCGTTCTATTCCTAAAATTTAACATAATTTATTAAACTTGCTTATAAAATATTTTCTGCTTGTTTTTGTGATGACAGATTCTTTTCTGATGAATTATACAATCGAATCTTAACATAAGCAATAGCCTTTTTGTCTTTGATAACTTTACAGAAGTGTGGGAATTTTGTATAGTTTTAAAATTGTTGAAGCCTTGATAAAGTTATCAAGGCTTCAAAATAGGCAAAGAGCATTAATTTTTATAGCAAGTTACAATCAGGCACCCGTGAATTACCCACGACTAAAGTTCGTTGGTTTTACGATTCGAGGATCATAACATTTACGATTATTTAATATCAAGATTCGTACCACAGACTTCATATCTAACCTATCTTCTTCCTGAGGTGAAGTCTGAATTTACCATAACCGATAAGACCTACCAAGCCACTACCAAGCAGAAGTAGCGTGCCTGGCTCGGGAACAGGATTGGTGGGATCGGAAACGGGAGTATATTTTCCAGCCAAAACGCTTTTGTCTAAATACAAAGTGTCGGTCCCGTTCGTAGTTTCAGTAAAAAAGAAGCCTATAGACCACGATCCTCCGGGAAGAGTAGGATATAAGCTTGAAGGTACCGTAAATTTCTGGGACACCCAATTATTATCTGATTTGCTGATGGTACCCAAAAGTACCTCTTGGGTACCATCAGCACTCAGCTTCCAAACTTCGTGACTGTCGTTTTTATTACCTTTGTGAGTCAGAGTCAACGTGGCTGAATCTATACTAGCCGCTGGAGGAACGAAGGAAACATCATGATCATACGAAAACGAATCAGTAATCTTCTTGCACCATGTACCATCATAATTCTGGTCGTTCCAGTCTTCAGTGTCTGTGAAGGAAATCAGAGTTGCGCTGGCTATACCCGTCATCCCCAAAACCAATGTTAATGCACATAAAAACAATAAAAGCCTTTTCATTTTATACCCTCATTCGTAAAAGTGTTAAACAAGTAACAAAAACAGACTCAACAGCATATTTTCGCAATATTCATGCCATCTATTTCTAATCTTAATGTTTACCACCACAAATCATTATGAAGACATGGTTTACAGGATTCATAGAGTTTGAGTTTAATGCTATAAATATGAAAAAAGTCTAATATACGCACATATACTTACGGTTCGTAATCGTTAAAAAAATACATAAACGTTCTAAAAACAACCAATTAGCAACCCTTTGTCTTTGATAAATTTTCTTGATAATGCGATAGAAAAGTATTACAATGTAATCATTGAAAATGATATTTTATCACGACACAAAATTATTATTGTCGCTGGCATTGTAAAAATAAAATGAAAATAGCCAAAGAGACACAGAGGACACAAAGATTTAAGAGATTTTAAATGGAAGGAATAGAAAATCCATATTCCCTCTGTGTTCTCTGCGTCTTTGTGGCAAAAATTTTGACAATGCCATGCCGAAAAACTACTTGGAGGTATATCAAATGCGAATCTTTATTGGGCTTACAATTGTCGGATTAGCTTTATGCTTTATTGATTGTTCGGGAACAGAAAGTGGAGGAGGGAATGTCAACGCTACTGGTGATTACGTTGTATTTGCATGGAATGATCTCGGAATGCACTGCCTGAACCCAACTTATGACACTGCTGTAATTCTGCCTCCTTATAATACGGTATGGGCGCAAGTTATTAAGAGAGGCGCCAAACCACAGATTATCACTCAAGGACTTAATGTCGAATATAAAATAATTAATAATACTCATTCCTATGGGAAAAAAAGCTATGGGCAATTTTGGGATAATTGCCAGAAGTTATTTGGGATTACTTTAGCAAAAGACACTGGATTGAATCTGGAAGACTCCGCTATTCACAATGGACTTTCAGGGAATATGGTCAATAAGGCAGACCATTTTGTTGTCAATGGCATTCCTGTTACGCCTATTGATGACAGCAATGTGTGGAACCCATATCAAGTCGCAGAAGTAACCGTAAAAAGTGATGCTGGTGACGTTGTAGCGAAAACACAAGCGACAGTTCCAACCTCTGACGAGATCAATTGCGCCAAGTGTCACGGCGATGATGCGTTTCAAGATGCTCTGGTAAAGCATGATAAAGATAACAAAACAAATCTGTTAAACAGCAAGCCTGTTCTTTGTGCGAGTTGTCATGGCAGTCCAGCTTTGGGAACGGCAGGAAAAGGGTCTTCTGGTAAGTATTTATCAGAGGCGATTCATGGTTTCCATGCGTCAAAGAATGCCGCTTGTGTAGATTGCCATCCGGGACAGATAAGCAAATGCAACCGAAGCCTCAAGCATACCGCAGAAGACGGTAACTGCATAACTTGCCACGGTGATATGAAAAACGTTGCGGATACTGCAAGCTCAGGAACTCGCACTCCATGGGTCAACGAGCCTAAATGTGCCACCTGTCACAAAAACGTCGCTGAAGTTGACACCAGTAATATCCTGTATAGAAACGCTAAAGGTCATGGATCAGTGTATTGTGCAAGCTGTCATGGTAGCCCACATGCAATGGTGCCTTCACGAGAGGCTTCAGATAATTATCAGGCGATGCAGTATCAAAACAAAGCCAAAAGCATAGGAAGTTGTGGAGCATGTCACGCTGATTCAAAGGGTGTAAATAACATGGGAGAGTTCAGTGGTACGCACGCAGGCACTAATCCTGAAAAAAAGAATGCTTGCCATGTATGCCATACTTCCATAACAACTACGACAGCTAAATGGCCACATGCGTATCAATGGATAAGTAGAAAATGATGAAAGAAAGCATTTTATTGTTGACTTGAGGAATTTTTATAAAATATCAATGTTCTGAGTTTACGATCTTGAGTCATTGAAACTGTATATCATTGGGCGAAATTTAGGTATTATACGAGTTTTTCACTTATAGAAACAAAAAGAAAATAACCACTGAGAACACAGAGAACACAGAGAACACGGAGAGAAAATAAGAAAAAATTCCTCTCCGTGTTCTCCGTGGTGAAAAAAAATCAAGGAACTAAATGTTATATGAAAAACTCGTAGTATTAATGAACATGATGTCAAAAGCAACAACATGATGTAAAAACAAACATGATGTAAAAACAAGCATGACGTAAAAACAAGCATGATGCAACAAATATAGATAAGAGATTTCTCCCAAACCGGATATTGCATACCTTGATACTACAGGCTTGCATTACTATAAGATTCCAAGTTGATTTGTGACTTTTGGCACAATTTCTGCAATAGCGTTGGAGATTGCCTGTGGGTTGTATAATTTTAAGACAGTATCCCGCTCAGGAATTTATTAATGCTTGATGAAAGGCATTGTTGAATGGGTTTTGAAATGTCAAATGAATGTAGAATAGCAATTGGAGATTTCTGCTGTTCATTAGTATGTAAAGAGCCTTATGTCATTCTATGCTTTCAGGAATATTATTCTGGATTCCTTATTCCTGAACGTGAACCTGACTTTGTTATAGAACTTGAAGTCGCTTATCATGAAGTTGGGTACTACCAAGTGCCTAGTTCTCTATTTATGACAAAGGTACTGCAAGGAAACCATTTTAGTTTTGGTTCAGGGCTTTTAGAGGGCTTTCTTCACTTATCTGACAAACGTTGCAATATTGTAGTTAAAGAAGTGTTATTGGGTGGACCAAGTATACGAATCTTTGAGCAATTTCTATATCAAGTCTATTATACTTTTCTGTATAATCAAAACTCTCGACCGACTAGCTTTCTAATTCATGCTTCTGGCGTCAACCGAAATGGAAAGGGATTCGCTTTTTCAGGACGGTCTGGCTGTGGGAAGTCTACCATCGCATCGCTCTCTTCCCAAGAGATCGTTTTAAACGATGAAATAATCATAATCGAAAAGCGAAACAGCGGTTTTTGGGTTCGGAGTACACCTTTTAATGGTCGCTATAAAATTAAAAAGAACAACGAAGTACCTTTGAAAGCCATATTCTTATTAAAACATGCCAAAGAGAATTATTTGAAACCACTTAGTAACGCTGATTTTACCAGAGAGTTTGTTCAAGAAGTGATCTTTTCTATACCTTTATTTTCAACAGATAGGACGAAAGCTTTTTCTGAGATGCTGGATTTTTGTTCACAGCTAGTTAAGGAAGTACCTATTTACCAGCTATACTTTCGTCCAGATAGAAGTTTTTGGGAATGTATTGATAGGGAGGAAAATTTATAATGATATCATCAGATGAATATGTAATTAGATGCGATGAACTCGCTTGGAGAAAGTATGATGATGAAGTCGTAATTATAAGCGAAGATGGTTCGCAGATCCACTCGCTTAACAAAGTTGCCAGTTTCATTTGGGAACTTTCCGATAATGTAGTAACAGTAAATGATATAGTTGCACGTATTTGCGATAGATTTGATGTTAAGAAAGATATTGCACAGGCTGATACAATGAAATTCATTCAGCAGCTTGTAGATAAAAATCTTATTCAACTCGGTAAACATTCTTGCCTTAATGATTAGTATTAAGGTGAATAGTAATAATTTGGGAATATTATGGAAAAAATAGTTAAGCGAATTGAAAGAATTTGCACTGAGAAGTATATACCGTTTTATGCTATATTCGAACTAACGTATAGATGTAATCTATATTGCAGACATTGTTATGCACCAAAAGATCAAAATGGTGAACTATCTTTTGGGGAAATAGAGCCGATCTTAGATCAGTTAGTGAAAATGGGAACCTTTAATCTGATATTCACTGGGGGAGAAATTCTTACTCGTAAAGATTTTTTTGATATCGCAATTGCCTCAAGGTCAAAAGGTTTCTTTTTAATACTTATGACGAATGGAACTCTCATCACCGCTAATATTGCGGATCAAATAGCAAACCTGAAGCCTATGGGAGTTGAAATTAGTTTATACGGTGCTTGTGCGGAAACTCATGATTTCGTAACGACAGTTCCCGGCTCTTTTGATTGCGCTGTTAATGCGATTAGGCTTCTTGTAGATCGAGGCGTCTCGGTGGTAACGAAAACAGTGCTTATGAACTCGAACTTTAATGAGCGTAAAGAAATAGAGGATTTATCCAATAGTCTGGGTGCTATACCAAATATCAATGCGGGAATTATACCCCGAAGAGATGGTTCGTTATTACCTCTGAAACATGATCTCTCATTTGAGGATATGGAAAACTGCTTCCCTGAAGAAATAGTATCAGCCAATTTCAAGCAAAGTGCTGATCCCGCAAAACGAATTCCTTGTAAAGCAGGAAAAGCAGTATGTTGTATCTCGCCTGAGGGAGATGTATCTCCATGTTTATTAATGCCGGCAAATCTCGGTAGCCTTAGAGAGCAGACCATGGCAGAGATTTGGTATCAGCAAGGGAACGAGTTTCTAAATAGGCTTAGAACACCAGAAGCGTATAAATCATCGCCTTGTGCTAACTGTGATCTACTCAAGTTCTGCGTCAGATGCCCCGGTATAGCATACATAGAAACAGGCGATCCGTTTGAAAAATCGCCTAATGCCTGCCATTATGCTGAATGGAGGCATCAAATTTACAGTGAAAGTAATAAGGCATAAATTGAGGTTGAAAAGATTGCAATGTTAGAACATACACAATTGCAAGAGTTGTGGGATGAATTGTACGCAAGAAAAAAGGAATCATGGTTGACTGTCCTTTCAGGCAGTATGGCTCCGATGATACAGGTAGGCGATAGGGTGTTGGTCAAACAGACAGCACCTCAAAACATTCGTTTTGGTGACGTCATCGTTTTCAAGGAAGCTGATATGCTAATTATACACAGAGTAATCAGCAAACAGGTAGCTGATCAGCATGTTATTTTCATGCAAAAAGGTGATAGTAACATCTCTGCAACATACGTATTCTCTGAAAGCGTTATTGGCAAGGTTGCTTATATAAAGAAAGAAGACAGAATCATAAGGCTGGACAGCTTTTTTGGAAGGCAGATGAATTTACTCTTGGGTTTTAGCTTCTATGTTCTCTATATGTTGCGGAAGAGACGTTTTGTCTCAAGAATAGATCGGCTATTTCGCTATTGCCTTAACATCCTATTCTTAATAAGGTTATGATCCGCTTAAAGAACAAGTCTTACATTGGGCAGAGAATGTTTATAAGAAGTGTTTACGATTGATAAAAAAATTCTTGACTTTTTGATAGTTTAGATTTACAATAGATTCATACGATAATTTATTAAAGATATTTTAAAGGGGGTATGCATAGTTCGGCAGTAGTATAATTAATACAATTGCGGCTATGTATACCCCCTTTTGTTTTTTCTTGAACTCACAAAAGGTAAAAAACGTTTTGTGTATTTCATATCATTATATGAAAATTCAGAGGAATTTCAAGATCAATGAAAAAGTTATTATATGGATTCTATATTTTTTATAACGCCCGCCCTCCCCCAATAATTGAAAGGGAAAAATCCTAATTTTGCACCTAGCATATTTTTCTCAATTCACACTGAGAAATTATAGTTTTCTGCTTATAAAGGGGGTAGATGGATAATGTTATCAAAAGGATCAATTCTTATATTAACATTGCTATCGGTTGTTCTATTTCTTGCATCAGAAGACATAGCTAACTCTATGGTTAACGCTATTGAAGTGAAGGTTATGCCTGATAGCCCGCCATTTCCTGGAAGATCTGCTTATGCGTGGGTAGGTAGAAACCTGCCAATATGGGGTAAGGTTATTGGCGGTACAGGAACGTATACTTACGAATGGGATATTAACGATGATGGTACGCCAGAGTATTCTGGCAACGTCAGCAATCCCAAACATATTATGGTTGGTCATACATACTCTACTGCCGGGACCTACTTCGCGCGATTGACTGTCAAGGATTCTGCTAATGTTTCTAATTTCGCAAAAGTGAGAATTCAGGTTGTACCTGCACCTGCTTTGGAAAACCGGGTAGAAGCAGCGATTCAGGACGGTCTGCGCTACCTGTATCTTAACCAGCAGGCAAACGGATCGTGGTATGGCAGCCCGTATGCCAGCGGGTCCTACGTAGGCGGTGCAGGAATAGCCGTATTGGCTTTTGAGGAACAGAGTTATCTGGCTTCAGGCAGTCACATCTTTGCCGAAACTATCCAGGCTGGTCTTAATTATATTCTTGGTAAAGCATCTTACGACACAATAGATGCTGCCTCGGATCTTCATAATGGAAATTTGAAAGGGGTACGGTTCGAAACACCTTTTTCTTACGATATGCGTAGACCTTGCTATGAAGTTGGTATAACTATGATGGCAATAGTTGCTTCTGGTATATCACCTGCTGATATTATTGCTGTCGGTCCTCTGGCAGGACAGACTTACCAATACGCCATGGAAGAAGCAACGGATTGGAACACCTACGCACAAAATGACACCAGTTCCGTTGGTGGTTGGCGATACACTCCAAATTACGGCAGTGCTGATAACTCTGTGTCCCAATGGCCAGCGATCGGGCTGGAAGCTGCTGAGCTGTGGGGCATAAAAACTCCAGCCTTTGTCAAGGACCGACTGCTGAACAATTGGCTCAAAAACAGCCAGAATTCTAACGGAGGCTTTGGTTATGACTCGTATGGGAGTCCAAATATGCCGCGTACCGGCGGTGGTTTATGCGAGTTAGCATACTGCGATGTCCCTACTAGCGACACAAGAGTTCAGAAAACCCTGGGTTACCTGGCCAATGGATGGCTTTGGACTGGCTCTGATGGCAATAGAGGCAACATGTATGCCATATATGGTGTTGCAAAGGGAGCAAGGATATCAAATCCACCAGTTAAGACCATCGGGAGTCGAAATTGGCAGGATGATTACAACCAGTGGCTGGTAGCAGATCAGCAATACAGCCTTAATGGAGGCAGTCGGTGGAATTCTTCTACTTATGGCAGTAATGAGCTGAATACCGGATTTGCTGTTCTTGTTTTATCTCCTGGTGTAATTGTACTTCCGCCAGTGGCAAATGCAGGACCAGACCAGGATATGCCACCAAATACGGACATCAACTTCGATGGAACTGGCTCATATCATCATGACCCCGGCAAGAGCATTGTCAAATTGGAATGGGATATTGACAACAGTGACGGTATCGACTTTAGCCCACCAGACCTTACCGGCAGCGCACCAACACTGGCAGGCGGTTATCCTGAAATAGGTCACAACTATTCCGTCACTGTGACATTACTCGTTACTGACAATGTGGGTGCTACAGACACTGATACGATGGTTGTCAATATAACCTCTGCAAACGTGCCACCCGTAGCTGATGCTGGCGGTCCTTACTTTGGTGACGTCGGTCAGATGATCACCTTCGATGGCTCTGGCTCCTATGACCCCAATGAGCCCACTGGCGACAAGATAGTCAAGTGGGAGTGGGATATGGACGGTGATGGTCTGTATGATGATGCTTCAGGTAAGACAGTGCAGTGGTCATGGCCTACACCCCATTCTGGTGTTATCGGTTTGAAGGTTACTGATTCTCTTGGCGCATCAGGGACAGCCAGCGCAAAATACACCACAGTGGCAATATCAGAGCTGTGGATAGTCAAGTATCGCTGGTCAACTCTTACTAAACCACCATATAAGATGACTCCTAACCCTGACGGTACCACCACTCTGGTAGCATATATGAGCTTGATGATAGAGAACAGGGGTAATGGAGATGCATTCAACGTCATAGCAAAGCTTGCACAAGTTCCAGACTATGTGACTATACTTGATGGTAATGTGACCATTAGTGCTGTTCCAGCAAAGAGCAGTAAATGGAGCAGTGATGATTTTGGGCTTAAGGTCATCTACCGTGGTACTGCACCCAAAGACACGGTATGGTGGGATATTGAGTGGGATGATGCAGCAGGACATCATAATCTGATGCAGAACGTACCAATGTTTGGTCCATGATTCATGGTTGTGATGCAGTCACGAATACGCCTGGATGATCTGCCAGGCGTTTTAACTTATTGGGATTAGACAATATTTTCACCACAAAGATGTTCCATTCTTTAAGTGAGAAGCTTCATTTGACCTGCTTTCAACATATTATGTGTTGAAAGCAGGCTTAGAATTCAGATAGTGCAAAATATAGTTAAAATGAAGATCAAAAATGGTTATATAACAATACAAATATATAGAATTTTGATATTGAGTGTCATTTTATACATAATCTCGTATGCATTTTTCGATTCCGTTCTAGCTGCAGTTTTGCTCCAATCGCATAATACATCAGAAAATGGTCATTTGAGCGAAAACAATGAGGAATTCATGCAGAGATATCGTATTATCATTGAGAAAAATTTGTTCATGCCTCTCGGAACAGATTTGGAAGTCAAGAATACGGTGATTGATTTTAATAAGCCAGTTCTGATATTAATGTACGACGATGGGCAAAAAAAGTCTCTTTTAACGAATCAAGAAACAAGTATAAGTCAATATGTGTCGGAAGGTGAGAACCTAGAAAGCGGAACGCAGGTAGTCGAGATCTCAGAGAAATCTGTAAAATTATCTAAAGAGGGACATGAAATAACTAAAAATATGGATTCAGCTTATATGAGTTCCTTTTACGCACCATATCAGAATAAATACTCATCTGAACAACAAGGAAGAGACGGAATACCAAAATCAGATGAAAATAATATATTACCGATCGAGAGATTTAAACCAGGTACGAATGAATGGCGTGAAGCCCTTAAGAAACGAAAATTGATGGAACTTGGAATTTACATGGAATGATATAATTGATCTCGACATAGACCATACTCAATATATACGGTGTGAATTCCCAATATAACTGGAAATAGGCAATGAAGATTACTATTTTAACAATTGTATTTTCTTCAGTAATGGTATTGATCGCTAATTCTATTTTTGCGGCAACACTCGATACTTGTGTACAACCGACTAGCATCAAGTTCTCCAATACTTCACCTACAGAAGGCGACCAAATTAGCATAAGTGTCAATGTCAAGAATATAGGGACAGAGGATATACTTGAGGACATAGAAGTTCGATTTACCGAAGGGGACCCAGACATGGGTGGACTTCAGATAGGAAAAGACGTTCTGATATCGGGAGGACTGACTGCCAGGAATAGTGCGCTGGTGACAACAAAATGGATTGCAGGTGCCGGTAATACTGATATCTACATTATAGTTGATCCTAATAACAAATTATCAGAATCAAATAAAGATAATAATAGAGCTTTTAAAACTATTCAGACTTACCCATGGCAGGGAATGTCCGTCACTCCAACACGAATAACAGGAGCAATAAGTAAGGGATTGAGATGGTTACGAGAGCAACAAAAAGATGGTACATGGAACTCCGATAATGGTCCACTACCCACAGCTTATGCAATTTTAGCGTTCCTATGTCTTAATCCAGACGAATCCAACGCTGTCGTGAAAGCAGGAATGAACTATCTTTTTAATAATACACAACAACCATTTAAAGAAAGTAATCCTTATGATTTATCAATGAAAATCCTGAGCCTTACTTCCACTGGCAACAAAAGCAAATACTATAACGAGGTAGTTGATGCAACTAGAAAATTATTAGAATTCAACTGGAATGATACGACTTACTTTAACAGTTCAAATATACAACACGCCATATTAGCATTGTATTCAGCGGAATTATGGAATGTGGAAGTAGAAAAAGCACAATGGAGAAGGATAGAAGATTGGTTAATTGATATTCAGAGAAACGACGGTGGTTGGTCAGATATAGAAACTAGCAGTTCATCTGGAACAATGACTGCAACAGCCATATTGGGGTTAAAGTTAGCTGGGGTTTCTCCAGAAAATCAACACATCCAAAGCGGAATTAAATGGCTTGATAGACATTTTTCTGTAGTGCGAAATCCAGGGAATAATGCTTGGCTTTTTCACTACCTATTAGCACTCCAAAGGGCAATGACAATCCCCACTGAACAGAAAATGCTTGGGAATAGGGATTGGTATGAGCAAGGGGTCATGTGTCTCATCACTAAACAACTACCAGATGGGAAATGGCATATAGATCCACCGACGAATTCTGCCAAAGATATGGCTAACGAATACTGTGATGTTATGACAACTAGCTTGGCATTGATGTTCCTAATAAAATATAATCCTTCATCACCTCTGCCGGATTTAAGTGGGCCTACTCTTCAACCCATTGTCTTTTTTAAGACAGACCCGCAACTAGGGGATCGACTAGAAGTAAAAGCTACGATTGAGAATATCTCTAAAGTTGATTCGGAATCAGCAGAAGCTATATTTTTCGACGGGGATCCACAAGCAGGTGGAATACAGATTGGTACAGCGCAAGCTATTTCACCTTTGACCGCAGGTGAGCAAGTATTGATCTCCACTGTATGGACAGTCAGAAGTATCGGTATTCACCGCATCTTTGTCGTTATCGATACCTCTAATTCTATTAAGGAATCTGATGAAACAAATAACAGGCTTTATTCAGACATTCAGGTTACGGGTGATGCCAAAGCAGATAAACAAGAAATTCCTTCAGCAGTTAAAGTAGCTGATAGAGTATATAAAATAGGAAATATCATTGTTGATCTTAACAAATTTGAAATTACTATACAGGGCAAGGTCAATATGCAAAAAGGTTTGATCGAATATCTTGCTTGCGCTCCTGGAGGAAAACTACATGAGAGTACACTCGTTTTGGATGTTGATCCTATCCATTTACATGTTGCTTTAATTCTTCTTGGGTTGGAACCAAGAGGTGATTTCAAATTTCAGGGAGACCCCGGTAGTCCTAAAGGTGATCCAGTTGAAATATGGGTACAATGGCAAGAGTCAGAGTCAATTAAACAGGTTAGAGCAGAACAATTGATATGCAAAACCCAAAAAGAAGAACCTATGGAATTCACTTACTGGATTTTTACTGGTTCAGCAATTTATAACAATATTTACCTTGCATCAATTGATAAATCTCTTATTGCTACATATCACGATCCTGCTGCTATTATTAATAACCCTCTACCTGAAGGGGCAGATGACACTGTATACTATGTCAATCCCAGGATTATACCTAACGTCGGAACACCTATCACTATGATTATTAAAAAACTGGAATGAACCCATTGAAACGGACAATCAGATAAGATAGTATATATCCGTTAAAAGGAGGATTCATATCATGAGCATCCAGAGAATTCAAAATACAGATAATCCGTGAGATTGATAACGGAACTCCTATTGCTCAATTATCAAGACAACACCAGATCTTAGGAATCGTTGATACACAAATGGAGAAAACCGTTCCAGAAAGACCCGGTGTTGCATACATAGAAACAGGCGATCCGTTTGGAAAATCGCCTAGTGCCTGCCGTCGTGCTGAATGGCGGGACCAAATTTACAGTGAAAGTGAGGTGATATTTTGTGAAAAAGGATTTAACGTTGAAGGATAAAGAAGCTTATCAGAAACCCAAAATTGAATCTGAAACAATGGAAATGGGTGTGTACGGTAAGTATCAAGAAGAACCCATACCCTTTTTACAGCCATTCTTTGGTCTTTGTGGATGTGCAGCAGGGAGTGCGGTAAAGGAATGATTCTCAAAAGACATTATTGGGAATAATCGCAAAATGTAACTAAAGGTAAATATGAGCAAGCCTCAGCCACCAAACGAAATGATATACTGGGAGTCATATATCGTGATAGTTACGGAAATTACCATACTATTGAAGATGTTCCACAATTCCCAGCAAAATGACGAAAATACGCTCTCAGAGCATCCAAGTCTATTAGAGACTTGGATGCTCTAACAAATCTAAGTTCTATCCTTGTCTTCGTGTCTCTCTGGTTTTATTATAGATAACTAATATTATTAGGCGAGAAAACCTTCCTTAAAATTCTATTCTTATTGGCACATCCACACAACTAAAGCTCGTAGGATTTTGGTATCAACACGACAGCTAAATGCTAAAAGGAGGCGATGTCCAGAAATAGTTTTTACTGCTTCATTATTTATATACAATAGTCAAAATCTTGAAGGAGGTTATCTTCATGAAATGTTTATTCAAAAATGGGATTTGGTTTTTAGTAAGTCTGATAATGATAACAGGAATCATATTGTTGTCTGCACCAAAGTGCAGTTTGGCGCAGGTAAACGATAGTTATAAGCAGTTAGACATTTATCTCAGTAACCCGCCTGCAGATTCTTTCTACAGCGTAGATCTGAGCAGTGCGCCTCGTCAGCATGTAGGACCCACCTATCCAGATAATCCGCCAATGGGACCGGATTCGCAATTTTCCAAAGTTCCAGGCATTCTTTTTAATAGCTTCGCCAAGGACGCGATTAGCCTGCGCGAACAAGAATCTATAGCTTTCAATTTCAAACCAAATGATAAACCACTATATCTTGATAAGATATACTTTCTTATAAACGCTGTAAATGCCTATCAGAATACAAATTATGAAGAATTTGGCTATATAACTGTGCTTTTTGATGATGGAACATGGGAACTTTTACCATTGGTAGTCGGAGATAATATTGCAAGTTGGTGGTCAGGGGTTCCTAATAGCCCTCTTGCTCTTATTTTCAACGACTCCATGAATGCATGGAGTACTACTAACAGCGGGGGGCAACAATGGGGAATTGGTCTATTAAAATTGGATTTACCTCAAAAGTATTGGTCGAAGGTAGTGAAACAGATCAGGATCGATACACACGACCTTCAGGTTGTTCCTCCAGGTACAACATCAAAGGTCTCCACTGGATTACGCTTCATGGGTATTACATTACATAGTACTAAAAAGGTAAAAATAACTGGTGTGTTAGCAACAAATTACGGTGACCCCCCTGGAGGACAAGAATATATCAAGGATTTCAAGGCTACCATAAAACCAGGCTCTAGTTTACCACTCGATGGTCCTTACATGCCTAGTATTAAATGCAGAGCCATAAGGCTAGATGATACATCGTCAACAGTATTATCCACATCCACATTTCTATGGTACCTTGAAGGAGAAGCATTCACAAACCAAACAGCACCATTAGCTTTCCTCCCAGCACGTCGCGTGCCCAGAAAACCTGATACTTTCTATTTATCTGGACCAGGCAATGATATAGAACCGATCAGTAAGCCTATCCAGCACAATGAAAAGTTCTGGTTATTGGAACCAGATGTAGCACAAAATTGGGGTTGGCCAGAGGGTCAATTTATCGGGGGCAAGATAACTATAACTGTGTGTTTTGATGTTAATGGAGATGGAAAGTTTAGTGAGGATGAAAAAGATAGTATATCAGGAACTATTCTTGGTGAAGATCTTCAGTTTATAGATGAGGTGAAAAATGTTTTAATAGATAGTGGAGGTGTCTGCAATGGTGGAGTTATGGAGGCAATTTGTCAACAAGAATCTGGTAATAGTTGGCATCAGTTTCAAGTGAGTGGTCCAAATAGGGGATATCCAATACAAGGACTCAATTTTAATAAAAGTGGTGTCTTAATAAATGTTGACTATGGACTTATGCAGCTTAACACACAATCATCGGAACTTTTAGATGGAAGACTATGCGAAGGAGCTTGGAACTGGAAAGAAAACATTCGTGGAGCAAGCTTATTAATTGGATGGAAAGCTGATTTCACCAGAGATCATTTGCCAATTATTTTAAACGATTTGACTCTGAACCATGAATTGGATCCTGAACCACAGTATAATAGGTATAGAGCACTTTCTGCTCAACAAATTGTCCAACTTCGTAATGACTTTTATGTGGTTAATGATCCAAATGAGCCAAGGTATCTGAAATCAATATTAGCGAGATATAATGGCGGGGGATATGCTGAGTATAGCAACTATCAACCAGGAACCGATTCACAGAAGCACAAAGTGTATTATGGGGAATACTATCATCCTGAGGTTAGAGAGAACCAACAAGGAGAATCGAGCGTGACATGGGAAAAGAATATTCCCGCCAACCAATATGGTGTAGATTACGCTGATGTTGTATATAATATCTATCATACTAACTATCAAAATGGTTTCTCTCCACCTACGCAGCCAGCACAACAAACTTTAAACAGTCAGCCTCAATCCTTAACTATCACTATACATTCACCTGCAACTTTATTGGTAACAGATCCGATAGGTCGATCTGTTGGTATAGACCCAATTACTGGACAAACATTTAATCAAGTTCCAAACGCAATATATACTGGTTCCAGTATTACTATACCTGATCCTATACTAGGATCGTATTATATAAGACTTATAGGAACTGGTACAGGAATTTATACTCTAGACTTGACGGTTGATAACAATACCCAATCTTATACAGGGCAAATTACATTGGGTCAGATCGTGGATTATGGACTAGATCTAAAAATCATGCCGATAAGCAGTTTGACTGTATCAGGAGATAAGAACGATGACGGATCGTTTAAACCGCCGGTATCGTTAGTATTATCCGCTAAGGATCAGGATGGTAGTGGCATTGCATGGATTGAATATAGTTTAGATAATGGTAGTTTATGGAATAGTTATTTCCAGCCAATTATTTTGAATACTCAGGGTAATTACACTATCCTATATAGAGCAGTTGGTAATAATGGCACAGTTGAACAAGCAAAGACAGCTACGATTGAAGTTAAAACTTCATCTGAGTCGGAATTACCTAATCTACGCACTGTCGAATACCGTTATGGTCCTCCATCGCCTGGTTACAAATTCACCGGGTTTATTTTTGAGAGTTGGCTACAGGTGCGAATAGATAATACAGGTCAAGGAGATGCACATAATGTCACAGCGACAATTATAGGTCAGCCTGCGTATATCACAGTTGTTGATGGCTCTGTAACTGTTGGTGATATTCCTTCCGGCAGTTCTGCATGGAGTACGGATACTTTTAAACTCAGAGTAGATTTGTCTAAATCTCAAGTTCAGAATGACGGGATTCGCTGGAAGATTGAATATGACGACAGTGAAGGAACTCATCACGTAATAAATGATGTCCCTCAATTTCCAGCAGCGCCTGCCTTGGTTCAAAAGCTACCTTTGTGGTATCCGCAGTCGAATGTTCGACCGCCTATATCAAAACTTTACCTTAACTATCCTAATCCTTTTAACCCGGAAACATGGCTCCCCTATCAAATTGCTGAGGATGCTGACGTTAATGTGAAAATATTCGATGCAAAGGGAAATTTGATAAAAACCATCAGCATGGGTCATAAGGAAGCGGGCTTCTATATCTCCAAAGATAAAGCAGCATATTGGGATGGAAAAAATGCTAATGGCGAGAAGGTTTCTAGTGGCATCTACTTTTATAATTTAGAGGCTGGCAAGTTCACCGATACACGTAAAATGGTGATTGTGGAGTAGCCCATATAATACTATTTTCCAAAAATTATGGTGCATTATAAAGTTTTGTAGGGGCACGTTGCAACGTGCTTCTACGATATATAATCGCTAATATAATGCACTGTTAAAGATGGAAAATGGTATAATGTGCGAACGAGAGGATGTGATACAGAAAGAATGAAATTCTGTTGTTCTCATAATCGTTTAAGTGTTCGGTCTATTTTTCGGTAAGATTAATGCCCATATAGATCCTTATAAGAGATTTACAGTGCTGATAAAATCGGAGGAGATGGAAAGATGAACAGCAAAAAGAGAGCAATGATGGTCTGTGCAGGAATTTTCGTAATTATATTAGCACTAACAATATCAGTGAACGCTGGTGCTAATACAATCATAGTTCCAGATGATTATCCCACGATCCAGCAGGCAGTGAATGCTGTTGATCCTTATGACACTGTATATGTGCGATCAGGAACATACCATGAGCATGTGACCATAGGTAAACCTTTGACCTTACAGGGAGAGGATAAGAATACAACTATAATCAATATCAGCAACAGTATCGTTAGAAACTGTAAGGTGTTCGGAAATGGGTGGGATACATCATCCGCTGCTCGTTTCGGCATTGACATTGCATGGTGCAACAACTCCTCAATAGTTGATTGTGATGTATATTCAAATGATGTCCATCATGCGATAATCCTTAACGTTACAACAAACTGCACAATAGAGGGTTGCCATGTATGGGATAATACACTTGATGGAATCCGAGCAGATGGGTACCAGGGGCAGAACAACAATAATACAATTCGAGATAATGTAGTAGAGCGTAACAATTGCGGTATTCAGATAGGAAGCTATAACTGGCCTGCAAGTAATAACCTGATATATCACAATTATGTTATTGACAACAGTGTCCAAGCAGGGATTTGGGGTAATACTAATAATTTGTGGGATAATGGATATCCATCAGGAGGCAACTACTGGAGTGATCTTCCATACAAAGACTTGAAAAGTGGACCGAACCAGGATCAGCCAGGTAGCGATGGGATAAATGATGCACCCTATCTAATAAATTCGACAAGCAAAGACAGATATCCGTTGGTTAAAAATTGTCCACAACCTGATATGTTGGCAATAGAATATCGCTATGGTGCGCCAAAGCCTGGTTGGAGCTTAAAACCGCCATTCTTTACAAGCTGGATGCAAGTAAGGATTGAGAATCTTGGCGATGGTGATGCTTTCAATGTCTCAGCCAAAATATCAGATGTGCCTGCTTACGTGCAGGTTATTGATGGTAATGTATCTCTCGGAGATATTTCTGCTGGTAGTAGTGCGTGGAGTGGCGATACCTTTAAAATAAAGGTAGATATGAGCAAGCCTCAACCACCAGACGATATGATATACTGGGATGTCGAATATGATGATAGTTGCGGAAATCACCATACTATTGAAGATGTTCCACAATTCCCAGCAAAATGACGAAAATACGCTCTCAGAGCATCCAGGTCTCTAATAGACTTGGATACTCTAAATCTAAGTTCTATCCTTGTCTTCGTGTCTCTCTGATTTTATTATAGATAACTGAAAAAGTCGTAGCGTTAAATACGTTCCAGTCACTTTTTCTAAGGATTAATCGTAGTCAGATATTGCTGTTTCCCATCCTTTATCTGAAGGATGATAGCACTCTTGACTGGATTACGATCCGCATCAAAGCTGATATTGCCTGTGACGCCACTTATCTGGATTGATTTGAGCGCGTCTCTGATGTCAGCACCTTTGAGAGAACCGGCTTTTTCGATGGCTGATAAAAGAACATACGCCGCATCATAAGCTAGACTTGCCAAAGCATCAGGTTCAGTACCATACTTTTCTTTATACTTTTTAACAAAATTCTGCACTTCAGGACGAGGATCATCTTTAGAGAAGTGATTTGAGAAAATCCCACCCTCAACGCTTTTGCCACCTATACCAACCAGTTGTGGAGAATCCCATCCATCACCACCGCCCGCAGGAACGTCTAACCCGATCTCTTTAGCCTGCTTCATTATCAGAGCAGATGCGCCATAGTAATTTGGAAGATACAGAAATTCAGGTTCTTTCATCTTAATTTTAGTTAATTGGGCTTTGAAGTCAACAGTTTTTTCCTCGTCAGTAAAGGCTTCATCTGCAACAATCTGTCCGCCTAATCTCTTGAATTCTTCTGAGAAGAATTTTGCTAATCCTTTGTTATAATCATTAGCATTGTCATAGAGAATAGCGGCTTTCGTCACTTTCAATTCGTTGTATACATATCTTGCGCCAACAACTCCTTGAAACGAATCAAGGAAACACACTCTGAAGATATAATCACCCTTTTTCGTAACTTCTGGATTTGTGGATGCTGGGCTTATCAAAACAATACCTTTGCTCTGGCATATTGGAGCCATAGCAAGGCTATTTTTGCTCATTACTTCTCCAACGATGGCAACAACACGATTTTGATCGATCTGCTTCCGTACAACATTTGCCGCTTGTTCAGGTTGTCCTGCGGTATCGTCATATATCGGTTTAATCTGGAGTTTCTTGCCCGATATTACAATCCCGCCTTTTGCATTGAATTCTTCTACTGCAATCTGCATCCCCTCTTTTGATGATTCGCCAAAGGTAGCAGAACCACCAGACGTAGGAAATATCCCGCCAATTTTTATCTCCTTAGTGCTTTTTGAGCAACCAAAGGCTATAAGGATTATTAGAATACTAATTGGTAGCAATTTACGCATAAATGCACCTCCATTGAAAAACATTAAAGGTCAATAGTAGTCAACCAGATTAATTTTAATAATAGCACACGGATATTTGATCAGTTTCAAACTGAGTTTGATCAATTTAACACATTTGTAAGTGAAAAACTCATATAATGATGTTAAATTTTTAGGAAATAGAACGCAGATGACGCGAATTAAACGGATTTTCGCGGATTTTTCTTTCTTTATTTCGATCAGCGCAAACCCGCCTGATCCGCGTTTATCCGCGTTCTATTTCCTAAAGTTTAAAAAGGTTTATTAAAGTTGCTTAATCCGTGTGCTATTTCCTATATCTATAAACCTATAACAAGATATTGCAGGCTTTGTGACAGCGTTATCTTTTCGCCTTTCCACTCTGACATTTTACCATACATATCGTATATAACGCCTTTTTTATCCTTGATTGGTAATGTCACTTCGTGATTATCACCGGTTATCCAGACAGCAAAGGCTTCGCTTTCACCTTTCTTGAGTTTCAAGGCAAATATTTCATCATTGCCAAGATCAAGCCTTTCGACTACGGAATAACCATCGAGTATGTGTGCAAGGGCTTTTAATGCGAGATAAGCATTCTTGGGTTTAAGATCATTTGCCACTGTGCCGAAATGATGCTCTCTCTCGTTTGGGTCCGTTCCATCATCTTTCCAATCGTACCAGATACTCACCAGAACGTTTTGATACATATTGATGAGAAACATACGAACAAGATATTGCGCCTGTTGCTCATCTAATATACGATTTTCGCTCAATTTATCACAGAGTGTAGTGTGATCTAAAAGGGTATTTCCTCGTTTATTGTATTGACTAACTACAGCTATACAATAAAACAAATCACGTTCCGCCGTGCAACGGAAGAACAGAAGA
>Ga0247841_10003382_pt1 | contig 29728 bp, 28 predicted proteins | sample LaCruzMarch2015__2_FD_192410 | JGI IMG/M metagenome (GOLD analysis project Ga0247841, IMG submission 192410) | Freshwater microbial communities from meromictic Lake La Cruz, Castile-La Mancha, Spain - LaCruzMarch2015_18m | ecosystem: Environmental > Aquatic > Freshwater > Lake | place: Spain... | reverse complement strand
CCTTGCGGTATTTACGGGAATGGCTTTGATTTGCTCTTTAGGCAAAGGATAAGGCTCGTTAACGTATTTTTTTGACTCCTGGATATACATATTTATTTCAAACAGGTCCCATCTTGGAAGAGGAAGGCTATCTAAGTTTGATATCGCCGCGCGCGGCTTTGTAGGTATTATTTTACCATTTTTTTTAAAATAAATGCCACTCGCCGCTTCGAGTGATTCTCTTTTTGATAAATGCCGTAATAGTTCCACAATTGTAACATCGCCTTCCCCGATGACCGCGATATCCGCCTGCGTATGGGAAAGCAATGTCGTAGGTATAGAAGACGCGACTGAATTTCCCACTACGATAATAGCGTCCTTATTAACCCTCTTGATCATCGCGCAGATATCTTTTACTATTTTATAACCGGTAACAATACATCCAAGCCCGACCACATCAAACTCTTTATTCCTTAAGTTTTCTTCTAATTCCTGATCAGAATATCTATGCAAGTCTATATCCAGTATCTCCATGTCAAAACCTGCCTCATATACCGCGCTCGCAATATACCCCAATCCTACCGGAAAGATCTTTTTCTCTGTTTCGTTCCTCAAACACACATTTATTAATAAAACTTTCATATCCTTATCTCCTTCCCCCCTTCGCATAAAAAACTTAGCCGGATTAAGCCTTATTTAATTTACGCGCCATAATATCCGCGCATCTTCCTGCGCCCAAACCATCAACCAAATCAAAAGAAACCTTTGAGTATCCACTTAATAAAATGGGGTTTTTAAAAAAATATTTCAGGGTAGCGCATATATCTTTCGCCGTAATCTGAACATTCCTTCCGATAAAATGCAAAACCTTATGTTTAGAAAGATACTTTATAAGCCCTATCTGATGCTCGGAAGTAGTAATGGCTAAAATTGGCAGGCCCAGGCAAAAGCATTCCCAGGTAGAACAACCTGCCGCGCCGATGCATAAATCCGCCTCACTCATAAATTGAGAGATATTTTTTACATTTAAATTACAACTTACCTGAGGCATAGCAGCTGCTAGTTTTTTTATTTGCGGTATCTGCAAATTATTTATTCCAATCATTACATCTACTTTTATAGCAGGACGTTTAAGCAATGCTATTGCCCGCAATGCCTTGCAGGTTTCATTGCTAGGATCGACCCCGCCGAAAGAAATTAAGATATTTTTTATTTGCCCATTACGCGCCTTTACCCTTCTTCTGGCTTTAACAAATTCCGGCCTTAATAATGCGAAAACAGGCCCTAACATCTTAAGACAGTGCGAGGGAACCAGGTTAGTATAACGTAATTTGTAGCCCTGGCAATAATTCTGATCCAAAAGCATATCGCAATCATGGCGGCGATTAGCAAGATCATCAATGACCACTATGCTCCTGGCTACATCTCGAATATGCCTCTCCCATTTCTCATCTATGGCATAATGATCAACAACAACGCAATCGCAGCCGCCGCTTTTCTTTATAATCTCCTTTACCTGCACTGCGTCACCTTTCCATTCATCTTTCGCAAAATGACTTTGAGGCAAACGGAATACCTTATATTTCTTACTCTCAATAAAATCGCAAAGATTCCCGGGTAATTCCTTGCAAATAAAACAAATCTGCGCCTTTTGTTCTGCTAATTTATCCGCAAGCGTTAAGCAGCGGATAACATGCCCTGTGCCGATATCGCTCGAAGCATCCGCCCTGAAAAATATCTTCATACTTATATTTTTTAAGTAAGCCTCTTAAACCCTGAATGGCACACCGGCCCTTTTAGATATTTCTCAGGGTTACCTTTCGCTATCGCCTTTTTTATAAAAGCAAAAACTTCGTCAACTGCTTTCAAATAATCGTTAATATGCTTATCTTTATGTGCAAATGAAGAATAAAATGCCGTCGTAGCCAAAAATTTCCTTTTCAGCATTAGTTGTGTAAAAAGCGTCTTAAGCACTAGTGGATTCTTGCATTTAAATGAAAAGTGGCTAATAGGATAAATACCTGAGACCTCAACAGCAATACCGTGTTTGGCCGCTAATAGACGCCATCCTTCTTGAATTTTTCTGCCAGCATTTATCAAATACTGCGGCACGTTCTGCTCTCTCATCTTATTAATCGTTGCTATTGCGGCAGTAGGGCCAATTTTGTCTGTCCAATAAGTACTGCTGATAAAAGTATCCTGCGCGACCTCCATAACTTTTCTTTTGCCGATGATTGCGGCCATAGGGAAACCGTTACTCATCCCTTTTGCAAATACTGCAATATCCGGCTCCAAACCTAAAAGTAAATGCGCCCCTCCAACATTTAATCTCCAGCCAGAACTAACCTCATCCACAATCAAAACTGCCCTTAAATCCTTTGAGGCCTGCATTATTGCCCTGACAAAATCTTTTTCGGGGGGATAGTTTCTTATCGCCTCCAGAATTATTACCCCGATTTTATTTTTATACTTATCCACAAGTTTTAAGAAATTTTTTGTGTCATTGTATACAAAAGGATGAGAAAGGCCTTTGAGCGGCCTTGGCACTCCTAAGGGATTTAAGCCGGGCAACAAATGGCCGTCAAGCATTCTATTATCTGAAAGATTGGCTGAAAGATACCAATCATGCCAGCCATGGTAACCAGAGAAAAGGATGATATCTTTTTTTGACTTTGCCCTTGCGATTCTTACCGCTACCGACATCGCTTCTCCGCCTCCCCTGGCGTATCTTACCATTCCTGCCCACGGATGAAGTTCTATTAATAACTCTGCAAGCGTTACCTCTTCGGGTGCATTTAAAGTAGTCATATTGGCGGCATCAATAGCAGATTCTACTGCTTTATTTACATCCTCATCCGCATATCCAAGAATACACGAACCAAGGCCCATATAACTCATATCTATGTATTTATTTCCGTCTAAATCCCATACCTTGCATCCTTTAGCTTTACTATAATAAGCAGGCCAAAAATCCGGTAAAAACATTTCCGGCCTTTTAGAAAGAAGCTGGGTTCCTCCGGGAATCAATCTTTTTGCTTTAACGTATAACCTCTGCCCTGCATTCATATTTTTCCTTTCCATTAACTAAACTATTCCTAGAATCCTATCTTCCTTCAGAGACTTGGCATATCCCTCATTTCTTATGATATGTTGATTAATTTTCTCAATCTGAGGATTCAACTTTAAGAATCTGAGAATATCCTTCATCCCAAATATATTGTTCTTCTTATATAACTTTTGGTATACTGCCCTGATAAACATATAGTCCTCTCTGTTATCCAAAGTCCATCTTTTCCCAGACAAGTCATGCATTAATTTTACTCCTTCTATATGAAATAGCTCAGGGTGTTTCAGTATATACGGCGTCACATGTTCTCTTTCCGAAGATAATATACCTTTCTCCCATGCTTTTTTTAATGTTTCGAAGGTAAATATCTCCGTATCCTCTCCGTCAGGATAAGAGTATTGCACTACATTCGCGGTATAATCAGCTTTTGATTTTAGATGGAATTCTGCCACTTTGTCGATAACAGATGGATCTATTAAAGGGCAATCCGCTGTTATGCGCACAATGTGGTCAGCACCATAAAGCCTGGCAATTTGATAATATCTGTCAAGTACGTCGTTTTCTGAACCACAATATACCCTTATGCCTTTTGAAGAGCATAATTTTACTATCCTCAGGTCTTCTTTTAAAATAGTCGTAGCAACTACGACTTCTTTAATATACCTACTTTTATTTACCCTTGCAACTATATGCTCTAATACATTCTTGCCTGCAAGCTTAAGCAAAACTTTGCCTGGAAGACGAGTGGAACCAGACCTGGCCTGGATAACTGCAATTATAAAATTCATAGCGCCGCGACCCTCTGACTACCCCAATTAAAAGGAAGAATTATTTTTTCATCATCAACTTTTAGCTGCGTAAGTTGAACAGTTATATTTCGTAGGCTTAAAGAAGATTCCGATGCTTCGATAGTCTCGTTAAGGTGTTTGATATTATCAATACCTACTATGGCCTTGCCGATAAACTCGTTATTTAATGCAAAGCTGATGCATAGCGACGCTATAGATACATTGCACTTAGCGGATAATATATTCAATTGCTCAATTTTGCTTTTAATTCCTTTAAATGCACCGCTTAACTCATCCGGTTTCTTAAAAACCAGACCTTGCAAAAAAATAGAACGAGCATAAATCTCTATCCCCCTCTTTTTTAGTTCCGGCAGATACGAAGCAAATCTCTGGTCAAATACACTAAAAGGAATTTGAATAATATCAATTTTTAAATCATCTTCCAACAACGATTCAAGTTCAAGGGGGTGGTATAAAGAAAATCCTATCTTTTCAACTCTCCCCTCGATTTTTTGCTTCTCTAATGCAAGCCAAATTTTCTTATTATTTCTATAACTTTCAAAGCTATGGATTAAGTATCCGTAAAGCAAAGAAGCATTAAGCCTGTTTAGCGAATGAAAAAGTTTGCCTGCTACTTCCCCGTCATCGCATATAGGCAATTTAGAGATTATTTTCCAATGAGAATGTGAGGAATTAATAAACTTTCCTATAACTTCTTCGCTTTCACCATAACCATACGCCGTATCAAGGGTATCTATGCTATGCTTGCCTGCGGTACTCAAAATGTCAGATACTTCTGTAGCCGGAATTTTTCCTCTTTTATTATTGATTCCGTAATCAAAACCGAACTGCGCTGTTCCCAATGCTATCCTATTCATTATTATTAGTAATCGATCCTAAGCGATATTTAACAAGCATTTTGTGATCTGTTTTATCTGTGTTTGTTTTAATGTAGGGTATAAGGGAATACTGATTTCTCTATTATAAAAATCTTCGGCGCAAGGACAGAATATGTTTTGAAAACCTATTTTCTTATAGTAGGGCTGCTTGTAGACCGGGATGTAATGCACCTGTACCCCTATGCCTTGCTTACGCAATGCATGAAAGACCTCTCTTCTCCTATGCTTAAATTTTCCCTTAAGCCTTATAGGATACAAATGGAAAGAAGAACGAACATATTCTCTTTCAACAGGAATATCAAAAACGTGATAGCGCCTAAAGACGCGGTCATAATATTTTGCGATTTTCCTTCTTTTTTCTATAAATCCCCTTAACTTTCTAAGCTGAGAAATACCTAAGGCCGCCTGTATATCAGTTATTCGATAATTGAAACCTAAAGCCTGCATTTCATAATACCAGCCACCTACACCTTTATTGAATAAACTCGCTTTTTCCTTCGTAATCCCGTGATTTCTTAATAGTAATAATTTACGGAAGAGCGTTTTGTTATTTGTTAAAACAGCTCCACCTTCTCCGGTGGTGATTGACTTCACTGGATGAAAACTAAAAATAGTCATATCAGAATATTTACAGGAACCGATCTTTGAACCTTTGTATTCTGCGCCTAATGCATGGGCAGCATCTTCAATTACAATTAAACCATGCTTTTTTGCAATGCGATTGATTTCTTCCAGGTCGCAAGGATGACCTGCAAAATGTACGGGGATAATTGCTTTTGTTCTCTTGTTAAGTCTATTTTCTATCTCTTCTGGGTCTATATTTGAGGTATCATTCTGAATATCCGCAAAAACCGGCTTAGCCCCACAATAGAGTATGCTATTTACAGAGGCGACGAAGGTAATGGGTGAAGTAATTACTTGGTCATTAGTCTTAATCCCTGCAGCAAGGCACGCTATATGTAAAGCCGCAGTTCCATTAGAAACTACAACGGCATATTTTGCGCCTGTAAATTTACAAAGAGCCTTTTCAAAAGCAGGAATTTTAGGGCCTTGAGTAATAAAATCTGAACGGAGGACTTGCAGGACCGCATCAATGTCTTTTTTGTCTATATACTGCCGGCCATAAGAAATAAACTTATCCAATGTTTAATCCCCTTATTGGTTCTTTTGACTTTGCAACCAATCAATTGTTTTATTGATTCCTTGCTCCAGGCTTGTTTTTCTTTTCCAGCCTAATATTTTTTCTGCCTTCGCTGAATCTGCACGCATGCACATTATTTCCGCATGCGGATGATGATGTTTAACAAATTTTATCCTAGTGTTTCCATTCGCGATCATCTTTGCCAGGTTTTTTATTTTAACTTCCTGGCCAGAACCAGCATTAAAAATTTGTCCCACTGCTTTTTGAGAAAATGCGGCTTTTAAAATAAACTCTATGCAGTCTTCTATGTAGAAAAAATCCCTTCCTTGCCGGCCGTCGCCAAAAATCTCTATCGGTTTATTTTTGAGCTTTCTGTCTATAAATATACTCATTACTCCGCCTTCAGAATCGCTTCTCTGCCATGGCCCATAAATACTAAATGGCCTCAGAATAACTACGGGTAAATTATACGTTTTATAGTAGGCAATGGTAAGCTGCTCGCCAAAAATCTTACTCGCCGCATAAGGACAGGAAGGGTTGAGAAGGTGCTCTTCCTGTATGGACTTTCTTTTTTTAGCCGTAGCATAAACAAGGGCAGAACTTACGAATACTATTTTTGCATTCTTTTTTCTGCACTCCTCAAGCACATTAAATGTCCCGGTGACATTGTCGCTGAAACATTTTTGAGGATTATCAATGCTCTCCTGCACATTTATTGCTGCTGCAAGATGAAAACAAAGATCAAAATTATGCTTAAAAAGTTTTGCGAGTAGTTCTTTATCCTTTATATCTCCAATCACAAAATCTGCAAGCCGGCTGCGGAATTCCCTAATATTTTTTTCGCCAGAATTGGAAAGGTTATCCAGAATCCATACCTTATGGGCTGCTTCAACCAGGTATTTCGCTAACCACCTACCCATGAATCCTGCGCCGCCTGTAATAAGAATTCTAGCCATAGATTATCCCTTGTAACCGTAATCCCACCATTCTACAGGCAAACCATGTTTCTTCATTCTATCCTGAACCGCTTTGAATGCCTTCTTCTTGAATTCCTCAATTTCCTGAGCACTCACATCATATGGTTCGCCTACGCTGGTATTACAATCATAGAGTTCCCAATTTTTATGAAATATTCTATATCTAAAATTCATGGGGTTTCTGAAGATCTCTGTCCCTGGATTAGGCGCTAAAAGATTAAATTCTGCCCGAGAGTTTTCAACAATCAGCTTAAACGGCATCATTTCAATATATTTTTCAAAATTATTCTTTACCAGACTAAACGTCGCATCGCAACATTTTAATGCTACATCAAGGGATTGTTTAAGCGTCTCGCGGGTCTCACCCGGAAGCCCTAAGATAAAACCAGCATGGAACAACATTTCATTTTCTTTAAACAGGTTGGCGATTTCTAAGATTTTGGCAACTGTGATGCCGCGTTTATTAAACTTTAAAACTTCATCAGAACCAGACTCCATGCCTATGTAAATATTAGTGCAACCGGCATCTTTCAAGCACTTGAGAACTTTTCCGTTAAGGCCATCTGGTCTAGTCGCTGCCCGAAACTGTCCAACTTTTTTACTTTTAACCAGTTCAAGTATCTGTTTTGTGCGTTCTATCTGAAAACCCATAAATTCATCTTCATATCTTATTTCGAGCTTAGGATTTAATGACAGTGCCAATTCCAGCTCTTCAGATACGTTTTTAACTAATCGCTGACGGATACTTCTCCCGTGAACAGAAGGTAATTCACAAAAAATACACTCATGAGGGCAGCCGCGGGTACACATTAAAACCACATAAGCGTATTTGGTCATATCAAGCATATCATACGCCGGCACAGGAATTTCATCAGGCAATAGAAGCCTGCCGATTGGATTATCGAAAATTTTTCCGTCTTTACGATAACTAATGCCTTCTATCTTTGAAAGGTGTTTTCCTTTCGCAAGCTCTAACATGGGGCGCTCGCCTTCGCCTCTGACTACAATATCCACCCAGGGGCACTCTTTAAGAGTCTCATGGGCGGTAAAAGTAACATGAACGCCTCCCATCACTACTTTTGCATGAGGCAGGGCTTCTTTTACTGCTTTAGCAATCCTGGTTGCCGGAATATAGGATAACGTAGTAGACGTTATACCAATAAGTTCAGGGCCTCCTGTTTTTACTAAATGTTTCACCAAATATTCAATTTCCTTTATTGAACGGCGGAGTAATGATGGCCTCTCGTACTGCATCTGTTTTGTATCCAGGACACTCACGCTGACTCCGGCCTTACGCAAATACGCCGCTATGTACATAAGGCCCTTAGGCGGGAATTGTGTCAGCCAGTTTATATCCCACGGCCTCTCCGGGAATGGCGGATCAATAAGTAAAATTTTTGGCATTTTTTAGATATCAATGTTTTTAAAAAGCTGGTCTATTTCTTTGCTGGACATATGTTTACCCATATCCGATGAAATAATCGGATTCTTAATCTTTTTTGCATTTTTATATTTACCGACAACATTTGTATAATCGATCATCGGAAAAACAATGTAAAAATTCTTGAATTCCACTGCTCGCAGAAACTCATCACCTGACATTATATCCTCATGCAACTTTTCTCCTTCTCTTTTTCCGATAATAATTTTTTTTATTTCTTTGCCTTTTCCATATTTATTTATCATGACCCTTGATAGGTCCGTTACCTTTAAAGTCCGCATCTTCCAAACAAAGGTCTCTCCCCCCTTAGCAAGCATAATAGCATTACAGATTAAGTCTACGGCCTCATCCATTGTAATCACAAAACGAGTCATTTCCTTATCCGTAATCGTAAGCGGCATGTTCTCTAAAATCTGATTCTTAAACAAAGGAACAACTGATCCATTAGAACCTATTACGTTTCCAAAACGCACAGAGGCAAATACGGTTTTTTTGTGGCCTATACAATTAGCCAGCGAAATGAGTTTCTCGCCTAAAAGCTTGGTAGTGCCCATTACACTTGAAGGATTTGCTGCTTTATCGGTGCTGGAAAAGATAACCTTCTGCACATTTTCGTCCCTTGCAACATTTATCACGTTTTGCAACCCATCTATATTCGTTTTAATTGCTTCAAAGGGATTGTACTCACATGCGTATACATGTTTCATGGCTGCCAAATGAACTACAATATCAATCCCTTCCATGGCAAGCTTCAATCTATTGATATCCCTTATATCGCCAATCAGGTAGCGCATGATTTTATCTCCAAAATTACTCCTCATCTTAAACATCTCATTTTCTGAAAGATCAAGAATACGAACCACTTCAGGGCTATATTTTAATATTCTCTTTGTTAAAGCACGCCCGACTGATCCAGCTCCGCCAGTAATCAATATTTTTTTTCCCTTGAGTAGAGTCTTCATCTTTTATTTCTCCTTATAATAGTTTCTAAAATAATGACACAAATCTCTTATTTTTATAAAAGATAAGAATCCGCGGTTTTAAAGAAATCTTCTCTGATTCCATTTTCCTCAATATATGTTTTTACCGCGCGGTCAAGTAAATTATTAGAGGACCCGGATTCCTTTAAAATACCATCCATATAATTCTGGATAAAACTGCCCACACGTTTTGAAGCCCGAAAATCATCGAAGTAATTAAATTTGTCTCTCCAGCGCGAAAAATTTCCAATCTCATTATCACCCTTACTTGCTTTAATAATCGCTTCTCTGAAACCATCCAGTTCAGGATATATTATTTTCTGGTCTTTTTCCTTATAAAGCCAATTATGCATCCAACCCGAACAATCCCAATGAATTGCCCGATGACCATGTATTCCTGCGAGAATACCTGCGGAATTTAAACTGAAGCAAGCGGAAAGGCGCGCATGGGCTGAAGCAATAAGCGGCGAAGTATATCTATCCAGAAACACCAGCTTTTTACTCTCAACAAGCTCTGTAATCTTTTTAACTACTTCTTTTCCCCTATACAAATACGCCAGTTCATTCAAATTCCAATTTTTGCTTTTTATAATTCCTCCCCAACGGGGATTATCTTCTATAAGCTTGAGAACTGTTAAATAAAATTGTGCCATCGAGTCAGCTGACAAAAATATATTGTACGATACTGACGAATCAAAGATAGCAATAGTAAACTCAAAATTCTTAGAGAATGATTCCAGGTGTTCCTGTTTCTTATTGTTAGAAATCCATACGCCTGATGGTAAAATATATTGGCAGGTATTACCTTTCCTTTGCGCCCACTCTCTATTGGCCTTTCCCCAGACAAAATAGACATGTTCGGGGGTCAGATGGAACGGCTCCAACGAAAAAGGGAAATTAGACCAATGAAAGCCGACCATAATTCCCCCTGCCGCCTCAAGGGCCTCGACTTGGACCTGCTGCATCCAAGCAAGTTCTTGATGCTGAATAAGCAGCTTTACCTTAAATTTTTTAAATACTTCTTTAAAAAGACAGAACCTCATCTTTCGCTCAAAGAAAAAGACCCAACGCCAGCCAGGAAGCCGAAAAAAAGAAAAAATCGAATCTTTTATCAACCCTAGTATCTTGCCCAGGGAAAGATCTGCGGCTGCCACAAGCGAAGAGAAGTGTAGATAGACCCACTTTAATCCCCTATTTTCTAAATTGTTTGTTACTTTTGTTATATTCAGGTCATCGTCTCTATCCAGGTAATATACTATATCAAAGTCATTTGCGTTAACCGATTCCTTCCAAAAAGCAAAATCAAAAAATAAATCCCTGCAATATTCAATCCAAACTGAAGGCCTGACAGCAGAAATATTACTTCTCGTTCTCTTAAATCCACATTTCATTAATAACAGCTTTGCGACTAAATAAAAAGGACGGAGATAGTACTTAATAGTCGAAAAATTAATAAGCGACTCCCTGATAGAATAACCTTTCTTCTTGTAAAAGTCTCTAATCGCCTCATTAAAGGGGCTTCTGGTCAAATAAAATATACTTTTGGATTGGCCAGAAATAAATTCTGAAGAATATTCAACCATTGTAATAAATGTGCAACGGCCAAAAAGATCTACCGAAAGATAAGATTTTATCATTCTGCAAAACTTCTCCGGTTCTTTGGAGAAATATTTCTTACAAAGCCCGTCAAGCACCGCTTCAAGATTAGCCTCCATTTGGTAATTTATAGAACACCCCAAAGAATCCCTTTTCTCTAGAGATAAACCCGCGGGGATAAATTTATTGCTTAGGCCTAAAGGCCTAAGCAAACCGAGCAAACGCCGGGACGCATTGCCGGTCTTATTTTCATCATAACGAATACCGGTATCAGCGAAGAGGCTTTGTAAAAATAAATAAACGGCGTCAAGAAAACAAAGCCTTTCAACCCAAATAATAGTTCTCTTAGTCATCTGTTCCATCTAGTTGTACGGTATGACATAATTTCCATTCGCCATTAATTTTTCGCCACAAATGTGGGGAACGGAATTTTTCACAAAGCTCAAAGAATCTCTCCGGCTGCATATTAATATGTTCCATAATCTCGTTAAAATACCTATCCGGAAATTCACCGTCAAATCTCTTTACCAAAGCCTTGCCTTCGTCCCTGGTCAAATGCCTGTTTCGTATTTCCTGAGAAGCGTCGTATGTTGCGCGGCCGATGCCGAACTTAATGTATGTCGTATAATAATGCAGGTCATCAATTTTGTCATCTATACTGTTATATTTACTGTAGGTTCCCGTGGTCCGAAACGGCCTTGCTTTAAAACCAGTATGTTCAATCGCATAGTAATAAGACTCCTGAGGCGTCCATTTTAAATAATAACCCAGATAATGAACTTCTATTTTTGATCTCTCGAGCTCATCGTATTCTGCCGGCAGGAATGCCAATAAGTCGCATAAAGCTATATCATGTTTTTCCATTATCTCTTTTATGGCTACTCCCCCGAGATAAATACTATTTATATTCTTCATCGCATAATACGATTTATCCCTCAGGGAAGAAGCATTATCTGCAATGGGATTACCGTATTCCGCTTCATTCTCTCCGTAAAAAATAAGAGGAACCTTATACTTCACAGCAAGCTTTGGCGCAAGGTTTTTCTGCCCTAGAATGAACGTCTGGAACGGATGAAAAAGGTTCTCGATTGACAGTTTTGTCAATAATTTCATGACTCTGCCGTTTTGATTAAAACTCAAGTTGTCGAATCCTCCCACCTCTATCCAGTTACGAAAATTCCTGTACCCGTAGTCAGTATAAAGAATCGGCGGCCAGGTAACTGTCAACGGATGCATGTTGTATTTATATTTTAAAATATGCGCCGCATATGCGCTATCCTTGCCTCCGCTACCGGGAACTATACAATCATAATAACCGTCATTTCTTCTGTGCTTATCCAGTAACTTTAATAATTCTTCTTCCCTCTTCTTCCACTCAATCTGCTCCTTATGTTCTGCAAACCTGCATGCATCGCAGACTCCCTCGCTGTCAAAATTCATTGTCGCGTGTTTAATATTTATTGTATGCTCAAACTCAGCGCACGAAGCCGGGCGTTGATTTGACATCACGCATTTTTTGCAGAATTTGACTTCTGCCGGTAGGCCATAATAAGCTTCTAACTTCTCTTCCATAAACTATGCCCCTTTATTCCTCTTAATAATATCGGAAAAATTTCTATAGATTTTTAACCCTTGGTAAGCGCTTTTCTCGGGGTGAAACTGAAACGCAAAAATATTCCCCTTTTGTATAGAAGAGCAATAGGTGATTTCTTCGTATTCCGTAAGAGAAAGGGCTGTTTTTTTATCTTCCGGAACGGCATAAAATGAATGAACAAAATACATAAACTCGCCATCATTGACATGATTTAGGACGGTGTCGCTCCAGCAAGGACCCTCTGCAAGCAACGGCCTTTTGATCCTGTTCCATCCCACCTGGGGAATCTTATTTATCTGCCCCTGATTGTTCTTCTTGGGAAATTTTACAACCTTTCCCTTAATGACATCAAGCCCCTTGTGCTGACCGAATTCTTCGCTCTCAGAAAAAAGTAACTGCATCCCCAGGCATATGCCCAAAAACGGCCGCTTGCTATTAATAAAATCAAGTATCGGCCTGACTAAATCCATTTTATTCAGGATGCCCATGGCATCACCGAAAGCGCCGACACCCGGCAGGATCATCGCATCAGCTTTCGTAATCTCTTTTTCTTGGGAAGTGACCCGGGTACGCAATCCGACATGGTCGCAGGCCTGCTTGACGCTGAATAAATTGCCTAAGCCATAATCTATAATTGCAACCTCAAAAGAATCATTATTATGCATTTACGGTTTCGCCTTTCAAGGAATAACGGCAATCAATCCCGTTTTCTTGCAGGTACGACTTTATCTTATGCAAATCAACGGGCTTTATCTTGGAAAAACCTCTGCCGCTTTTTAAATATTCAATATTCCCTTCTTTCTCGAACAGGCCATTATCTAAATTTATATTTTTAATGCAATCATAATGCAACACCGAAGCCATACTTACCGCATCGGCTTTTCCATTGAATATTACGTCTTTGATGTCCTCGACTTTTCCGCAACCTCCGCATGCAATCACGGGGATAGAAACAGACTCGCTTACCGCCTTCGTTAACTCTATATCATAACCCAAGCCCGTTCCTTCCCTATCAACAGAAGTCAAAACAATCTCTCCTGCGCCCAATTCTTCAACCCGCCGGGCCCAATCAATCACTTCTATACCCGTATGCTCCCTTCCGTTATCAATATAGGCTAAATATCTACCGTCCTGCTGCTTAATTGCCTCTATTGAGATAACAATGGTAGAAGAGCCAAATCGCCGGGAAGCCACTTTGATTATTTCTGGGTCCCGTATTGCCGCGGTATTCAAAGAAACTTTATCTGCACCAGCCCTTAATACTTCCTTAATATCCTCTATAGTCCGCAATCCCCCTCCGACTGTCAAAGGAATAAAAATTTCCTTTACTGTCCTGGAAATAATATCGTGCAAGCTGTTACGGTTATATAGACTGGCTACGACATCCATATAAATGAGCTCATCCGCTCCGTTTTCATAGTAATATTTGGCAAATTGTTCAGGCTTACCCAGCACTCGCAATCCTTCGAGGTGGATGCCTTTAACTAGATTCGGCCCCTTTATATCCAGGCGCGGTATGATCCTTATATTTTTGGACATTGTTATCTTCTGTTCTTACGCATCAAAAACTGCGCGAATTCAAAATCCAGCTTATTATCGATATCCCCGGATTTTTCCTGCGGCATAATAAAAGCATACGCATCTTTTCCTAAAAACCCTCTTCTTTTCTTCAGGTATCTTATGCAGGCCAAATATATAGCGCCGTTTATTCTGTAATAAACAGGTAACTCCTGCCTATTTTTGTCTTTAATCAGCTTCCTGCTGAATTTTTCCATTCTCAAGCCAGCGGTAAGCGTATTCGATAACCACGGATGATGCTCAGTCAGGCACACGGAAACGACTGCATTAGCTCTTTTCTTGAAAAATAGCTCTATTGACTTGTCAATATCGCAGGTTTGCCTTAGGGGCGAAGTAGGCTGGAGCAACATTATTAAGTCATATTCTTCGCCTTTGGCTTCAAAATAACTAGTAGCGTGCAGTAAAACATCGATTATCTTGGCTAAAGAAGTAGCTAATCTTTTAGGCCTGATAAAAGGCACCTGGGCACCGTATTTTCTGGAAACCCTGGCGATATTCTCACTATCAGTACTGACTACTATCTTATCCAAGTATTTACTTGATAGCGCTTCTTTTATAGACCAGGCAATCAAGGGCTTACCATTGAATATCTTTATATTCTTCCCCGGCAGCCCTTTTGAGCCGCTTCTTGCCGGAATTAAAGCTAAGATTTTATGCCTTCTATACATTTTTATATGCTCCTTATATCGCAAAAGCTTTTTTTAACAGCGCTTAAACCGAAAATCCGGTTTTTAATCACTCTTGATATCCTGCCTGCGGCATGCCCATCTCCATACTGATTACGGACAGTTTTGCAAAAATCTGCAAACTTGCTGGAAAACGCTTTTTTCAGGGCCAATGTTATTTCCTCTTCTGTCGGAGCGCAGTTAATAACACTATCCGGTTTTATCCTGCCTTTTTGCCGATCACCTATATTGACTGAAGGCCTGCCTAAAGACGGGGCTTCAATTATACCGCTTGAAGAATTTCCTACCACAGCATTTACGAATTGCATGGTTGATAAATATCTCAAAATCCCCAGCGAATCAAAGCTAGCCGCCTTATGCAGATTTTTTCTTACATAAGCATCAATGAGCTTGCTTATTTCTCTATTGCCGGCATCAGGGTTCGGCTTGGTAAAAATCACTCCTAAGTCATCAAAATTATCTATGGCTTTTAAAAGCTCCTTGAACTGAGCTCCTGCAGAATTGTTTTCCAGCGTAACAGGATGAAACGTCACCAAAATATTTCTTTTTTTGAAAGTAAATCCCAGCTGCTTTTCTAATTCGTCTTTTTTAAAGAGCTTTAAATTCATTATATTGTCTATTCCCAGGGCTCCTACATTAAATACACTATTAGGCAATTCTCCAAGCTGTATAATCCTCCTCCGATATACTTCGGTAGAAGGAAAATGTAATACCGACATCTTAGTAATAGAATGCCTGAAGGCATCGTCTAGGGCACCTTCGGTTAACTCGCCACCGTGGATATGACAAATCGGTATCCTTAAAACATGTGCCGCGATAGCACAGGCGAAAGTCTCAAACCTATCTCCCAACAAAATAATACAATCAGGGCTTAACCTTTTTAAAACTTTAGAAAAACCGGTTACGCCAATTCCAATTGACCTGCATATGCCTACTTCTGTATCTTTATCCAATCGTATATCTACTTTGCCCGATATCCTGTACCCATCATTTACTATTTCTTTTAAAGTCGTACCAAATTCAGGAGATAAGTGCGCGCCGGTGACTAACAGTTTAAGATCAAAAACTTTATCAGCCTTAATCTTAACAATGAGCGGACGAAAAAGTCCGTATTCTGACCTATTTCCCGTGACAACGCAAATTTTCTTTCTCATATTCTGATTAACTCATCTTGTTTGAAATCTTTTTTAGCAATTTTCCCAACTACCTTATCCCAATGCATCGGGCTGATTCCTGTGCCAGGCCTTTTGACGGTTATATTATCCTCAGTAAAAACATTCCCCTTCAAAATATCTGTTTTTGCTACTATGCTTTTTCTTACCAGTAAAAGATTGCGTGTTTCCGATGAAGTAGGAGACTTAATACCGGAACCCATTGCCTTCTCTATATTCCTAATGGAACAAACCATATTCCTTAACTGTTGCGGCTCGATACTTGCCTTGTGGTCCGGACCACGCATATTCCTATCCAAAGTGAAATGTTTTTCAATCACCCTGGCACCTAAAGCAACTGCTGCAAGCGCAATTTCTATTCCTAGGGTATGGTCGGAATAGCCGACATTTACTTTTAAGTTATCCTTTATGGCAAGCATCGCCATCAAGTTCGCATCCTCTGCCGGCGTAGGATATTCGGTATTGCAATGTAAAATTGTAATGTTTTCTTTTTTTGTACCGCAAAAAACCAGAATATTCAGGGCATTCCTGATTTCTCTGAGACTCGCCATCCCCGTTGAAATTATTATTTTCTTATTAAACGAGCCTATTTTACGCAAATACGGCAGGTTAGTTATTTCTCCAGAAGGTATTTTAAATATTCTTAATCCCAGGTGCGCTAATAAATCTATGCTTTCCAAATCAAACGGCGAAGAGAGAAAAACGATCTTATTCTTGTGGCAATACCAAAGTAGCTCCTTATGTTTACTCAGGTTTAATTCCAGTTTTTTCAGCATCTCCAAATGCGATTCATTTTTTTTCGTCCGAAGTCTTTGATAATCTGCCTTGGGCGCATTTTTACTAACCAAGGAGCTGGCCTTAAAAGTCTGAAATTTTACTGCATCCGCTCCTGCAGCCACTGCAGCATCAACCATTCTCTTGGCTATTTTTATGCTGCCGTTATGATTAACGCCGGCTTCGGCAATAACAAAAACTTTATTCATATCGAGAATCCTTAAACTCAAATTTATATCCATAAATATTTACCCATGCTTTGGGCATATTTGGAAAATTCGTAGATTTTATTCTTCGTTCAATTTCTTTTTTTGTCATATTAAAATCAACCTTACATAAATCGTTAAGCTCTTTTCGGGTATATAGCTTGTTGTCCCACCTTTCCCTGGTCTGTGGTAATAGATTTTTTGACAAATAATAATCAAATACTTTATAAAATTGCTTCAGGATATGCCTGTAGCATTTATTCGTTAAAGAGAGTAATGTGTCATTTACCGATACAGGGAATCTTCTTACATTAATAATTCTACCGGCATCAACCGAGTGAATCATAAGATGGGCTGTTACTCCATATTGTTTTTCATTCTTATATATAGCGAAATTTGTACATCCAATGCCCCTATAATCAGGCGGTCCCGGATGGAAATTTATAGCAAACTCCTTAATCTTGCTTAAAAACTCTTCGGGCATAATCCAGGGAGACATATACGAAACACAAATATCATATTCATTTTCGTAAGACTTCCTGGGGAAAGTATCCCCGTTTTGGCCTTTAAAAATATCGACTTTTTTAAAATGTTCCCGTAAATAAGTAATCGCCTCTTTATGGCCGTACTTTTCCTTAACAAATACCGCTATTTTTTTATTTAATTTTTTGTTCATCATTTAATATTGAATAATTTCAAATTTTTTTGGTATTCTTCCCATTGTCCTACATCTAACCACGATTTTTCCGATACGGGATACACGCCAATCTTCTTCTTCCGGGCAATGTAATCGCCGATTAAATCGGTCGCGTGATAACATTTATTCTTCGGAATAGCTTTTAAGACGGATGGCTCCATAATATAAGATCCGGTATTTACCAAGAAATCATACTCCGGTTTTTCTTTGATTTTTCTTAATAACCCTCCGTTTTCTATTTCGCATATTCCATAAGGAATTGTGTAATGTTTTAAAGAAACTATCAAAGTTATATCATTCTTATTATCCTTATGGAATTTTAGGATATCGCCATAATCAGCGTCAATCAAGATGTCGCAGTTACTTAGGAAAAATGTTTTTTTTATTCTCTCCCTGATTAAATACAGGCTGCCGATAGTACCCAACGGCTTATTTTCTTCAATATAGGTAATATTAAAATCGCGCTTTATATCGCTGAAATAAGCTTTTAGTATATTGGATTTGTAATTTATCGACAGAAAAATATCCGGGCAGGAAAATTGCATAAATTTATCAATTATTAACTCGATTATTGGTCTATCACCTATAGGTATCAACGCTTTAGGGAGAATATTAGTAAAAGGGGATAACCTTGCTCCTTCGCCCCCGGCCATAATGACAACAGGCAGGTTAATCGGTTTATATTCCTTAGGTTTGCCTTCAAAAAGATCCGGCCAGCGAAGCGCAGAAACAACCCGGTGCTTAACATCGAGTATCGGCACGCATTCAATTACTTTAGAAACAAATAAGTCTTTTGCCTCTTTTTGGGTAAAACCTTCCTTGAGAATAAAAGGGCATTTGTTCATCGCCAATGCTACGCTTTTATTCAGCCTTTTACCCTGAAGAATCCACCTTCTTATATCTCCATCAGTAACTGTTCCCAGGAGACGCTGATTTGCGTCCGCCACCAGCAAAGTCTTTTCTCCGGCATCATCCATCCGTTTTAACGCCTGCTTTATAGTTATGCCCGGGCTGACAATAATATTCTTTAATTTATCCATTTTGAGCTCCCGTTATCGCTTTTGCAACTTTTCTTATTTCGCTTTCTTTTAAATTGCTGCTGGAAGGAATATTTAAAACTGTTTTCAAAAACAAAAGAGATTTATCTATTTTATAGGCCTGATTTTTGCAATAAGGTTTCTGCAGATGGTTCAAATACCATATAGGCCTGGTCTGTATCTTATGCGCGCTTAATTTTTTCATCATCAGGTCTCTGTCTATGCCGAGTTTTTTATCATCTATGAGCAGAGAATAAAGCCAGTAGTTCGGACGCGTTCCAGCGGGAGAATCAGATAACTTTAACCCCCTGATCCCTTTAAGTAGTTTTTTGTACAACTCGTAATTACTCTGTTTAAACTTGATAAAATTTTCAAGCCTTGCAAGCTGAGCCAATCCCAATGCAGATTGTAAATTTGTCAGCCTAAAATTATAGCCGATCTCATTATGGACGCTGCGCACCGGGTCATCTTTTGCCTGGTTAACTAGATATCTCGCCCTATTTATAAATTCCCTGTTCTTTGAAACAATCATTCCTCCGCTGCCGGTGGTAATTATTTTATTACCGTTGAATGAATAAACCCCAAAATCCCCGATAGTGCCGGTAAATTTACCCCTATAGGCACCTTCAGTGTAATAAGAACCTAAGCTCTCGGTAGCGTCTTCAACTACTTTCAAATTAAATTTTTTTGCTATCCTCATTATTGCAGCCATATTGCATGGATTTCCGAAAACATGGACCGGGATAACGGCTTTGATGATTCTCCCGGTTTTTTTATTGCGCAAAACATCTTTTACCATTCTGCACTCTTTTGCGCAAAATTCTTCCAGCTTATCTGCGTCTAAATTCATAAAAGCATCGCAATCCATAAAAACAGGCTCTGCGCCCAGGTACTTTACAACATTTACCGGAGCGATAAAAGTCAATGTCGGGACAATGACTTCATCTTGCGCTTTGACGCCGCATATCTTAAGAGCGATGAATAAACCTGAAGTTCCGTTAACACAAGCAACAGCATGTTTCGCCTTCGTGTATTTGCAGACTGCTTTCTCAAATTTTTCTACAAGCGGTCCGGCAGAAGAGACCCAATTACTCTTCAGGCATTCTTTAACATATCTCAATTCACGGCTAGAAATATTAGGAGCGGAAAGCTGTATCATCGAAAATTTTTAATCATGGGTATATTCCTGATTTTTGCCAATTCACTGCTTCGGTTATTTACAATGGCAATAAAATCAGTATGGTTATTATGCGCTGCCTCATAGTCGCTTTTGGCATCTCCGAAATATACTGCCTCATTAGGATTGACCCTGTATTTTTTAAGTAATCCTTTTAAATTAACTGTCTTATTTCTGGGTGAGCCGACCGTATCTTTAAAAAACGCTTCAGGCCGCGTTCCTTTACTATCCTGCGTATCTCTTTCTGTGGGGTTGCGGAGATAACAAAACAGGCTCTTCCTTTACGATTCAGCTCCTTAATAAATCCCTCCACCCCTTTTATATATGAAGCCCCGATGACTTTAGCAAAGACTAATCTGGAGTACTTTTTGTCCAGCCGTCTTATAATATCCTTGTCTATCGGTTTTTTAAGCAGAAATTTATAATAATGCCTGAACTTTTCATACCGGGAAACACCTCCGTTATTACGGTGGTGATCCATGACCTTTGCGGAAACTTCTTCTCCGTGCTTCTTAAAAAGCTCACCGAAGGCTTCGGCCTTGATATCAACCGTATCCGCTATAACTCCGTCAAAATCAAAAAAGAATGCCTTATATTTTGAGATATCGAGTTTCATAGTTAATTATAAACAGCTAAAACAGTGCTCGGAGCACTCTCTGCGTTGTCAATCAGTAAAGGCGCAACAATAATAAGTCCTGGCGTTATTTTTAAATTTCTCAGCTTCATGTCTTCCAACAGAAAAATCCCCTTACTCAGAAAGGCCTTATGCGCTAGCCTGCCTAATTCCCTGTTCTTTAAATTTGTTATTGAGATAAAATCAACTCCTACCGCCCTTATTGAAGGACAGGCTTTTTTAAGCGCAGCTGCCAGGGAATCATTCAGCGCCGGTGAGTCCTTCCAGTAAACCGCTTTATTCCTGTGTTTCTCAAAACCGGTCTTAAGCAAAAGCAGCTCGCAGTCTCTTAGCTTGCCCAGGTCACTCTCCGTGATAACGTATCCCGGCTTTACGCCCTTAAGCACTGCCAGGGCTATCTTATTAAAAAACAACTCCCCGGCCATAAGTCCGGAGACGGACCTGCCTTTATCAAAAAAATGTTTAGGGGCATCAATGTGCGTTCCGGTATGGGCTGAAAATGACCAGTATGTTTTATTGCAGGAATCGCCCTGCTTAATAGATTTTATCTTCTTTATGGCAATGGACTTCTCTCCGCCATAAATCGGCGTGCTTTTATTTATTATATGAGAAAGAAAAATTACTTTCTTCATTTTAACCCTCTAAGCAAATTCTCAACTGCCGCAAGTTCCATCTTGACCCTGGCTTCCTTAGCATAAGAACCAACGTGTGGTGTAAGAACTACGTTATTAAGATCAACCAGTGCCCCATAATATGGCTCTTGTTCAAATACATCTAAACCGGCAAAGGCAATTTTCCCTGATTTTAACCCCTGCAATAGGCTATTCTCATCAATAGCCGAACCTCTGGAAGTATTTATCAAAATTACTCCTTGCCGCATTTTTTTAATTTCTTTGGCGTTAATCAAACAATCTTTGGAACTGGCATGGACCGAGATAATATCGCAATTTTTAAGCAAGACATCTAAGGAAACTCTCTTAGCGATACTTGACCTTATTGGCATTTGATCATGAAATATAACTTTTGCGCCAAACACCTTTGCCAATTCTGCCACTCTTCTGCCTATTCTGCCAAAACCTATCAAGCCTAATGTTTTATCCCGTAAAAGCAGCCCCATTTCTTTACTCCATACCTTCAGCCTTATTTTTCTATCCATAAGAGCTATTTTTCTCAAGCAGGAGAGAACCAATCCTATGGTTAACTCAGCAACTGAATCTGTAAGTACATCAGGAGTATTAAACACTTTGATTTTGAGTTTCTTCGCTGCCCTTAGGTCCAGATTATCCAGCCCAACGCCTATGCGGGAGACAACCCTGAGAGCCTTGCCGCTCTCCAATGCTCTTTCAGTTAATGGCTCTGTTCCGGCAAGCAAACCGACATAGCTTCCCTTCTTTAAAAAACCGGTAATCTCATCTTCGGATAGCCTCCTTTTGTGCGGATTAAAATCAAAAGCTATCCCTTTTTTGCGCAATCTAATTAAAGGCTCTTGATTGTATTCCGCAAAAGTGGAAGTAGAAATAAATACTTTCATAGCGCCCCCGAATGTTCAACATAGCATTCAATTGTTTTCTTTAGCCCTTCCTCAAAAGACACCTTGGCTTTAAAACCGAATTCCTTTAAGGCAAGGGATGTATCCAGGCATCTTCTGGGTTGACCGTCTGGCTTTGAGGTATCCCAGATGACCTTTCCTTTAAAACCAGTGAACTTCACGATTAAATCGACCAAATCCTTTATTGAAATTTCAAAACCGGCGCCCAGATTTACCGGTTCAGGTTTGTCATATTTTTCCGTGGCTAAGATTATCCCTTCAGCAGCATCTTCTACGTAAATAAATTCGCGGGTAGGTTTACCTGTACCCCAGACTGCAATCTCATTTTCCTCTTGTTTTACGGCGTCTAAGCATTTTTTTATCAAGGCCGGGACAACGTGAGAGGTTTTGGGGTCGAAATTATCTCCCGGGCCATATAAATTCACCGGCATTAAAAATATGGAATTAAAACCGTATTGCTGACGGTAAGCTTGAGATTGGACTAATAGCATTTTCTTTGCCAGGCCGTACGGGGCATTGGTTTCTTCCGGATACCCATCCCACAGGCTCTCTTCTTTAAATGGAACAGGGCTGAATTTAGGATAACAGCAGATTGTGCCCAGGGCGACAAATTTTTCTATGGCTTCCTGCCTGGCTATTTCCATCAATTGCACGCCCATCATAAGGTTATCATAAAAATATTTTCCGGGATTTTCCCGGTTTGCCCCGATGCCGCCAACCACTGCTGCCAGATGGATTACTATATCAGGTTTTACATCCTTATAAGCCTTCTTAACCGCTTCCATCTGAACCAAATCGTACTCCTCTATTGTAGGGACGAAAATATTTTTGCAGCCGCGTTCTTTTAGTTTTCTAACTACATACGAACCCAGAAACCCTGCTCCACCAGTTACCAAAATTCGCTTATCCTTTAAGTTAATCACCTTTCCACCATTTTTGGGGAAATTTTTCCTTTAGAATCTTATCTCCTTCGCCTACAGGAGTCACCCCTGCAGCGCGCATATCCGCATCAACCATAATCTTTACCAAGTCTAAAAATTCGACTTTTGGCTGCCACCCGATTCTCATCTCGGTTTTAGCGCTATCAGCATACAGGTTTTCTACTTCGGTAGGCCGGAAATAACGTTTGTCTATTTTAACGTATGGCTTCCACTTTAGGTCCACATACTCAAAAGCTGCTCTTACGAAATCCTCTACAGAATGCGACTGGCCTGTGCCTATCACAAAATCATCTGCCTGCTCTTGATTCATTATCTTCCACATTGTTTCTACGTATTCCGGAGCATATCCCCAGTCTCTTTTTGCCTTTAGGTTACCCAAATATAAATATTTCTGCTTACCTGCCAATATTGCAGCTACAGCGCGGGTGATTTTACGAGTGACAAAAGTTTCACCCCTGCGCGGGCTCTCGTGATTGAACAATATGCCGTTACAGGCAAAAATACCATAACCCTGGCGGTAATTCTTAGTCATCCAATAGGCATACGCCTTAGCGCAAGCATACGGACTTTTTGGTTCAAAAGGAGTTTCTTCATTTTGCGGCGGTTTAGCTGCGCCAAACATCTCGCTGGAACTAGCCTGGTAAAATTGTATGGTGTGACCGCTCCTTCTAATGGCCTCTAGGATACGCGTAGTCCCTAAAGCAGTGATATTAGAGGTATATTCCGGTATATCAAAGCTTACCCGCACATGGCTCTGTGCGCCCAAATGATATATCTCATCCGGCTTGATATTATAAATAATATTGCTGATTTGCTCGGAATCAGATAAATCCCCATAATAGAGAAATAACCGGGCTTCAGGGCTATGTGGATCAACATAGATATGGCTTATGCGTTCGGTATTAAAGGTGCTTGCCCGCCTGATAATCCCGTGCACTTCATAGTCTTTAAAAAGCAAAAACTCTGCAAGATACGAACCGTCCTGGCCGGTCATCCCAGTAATAAGTGCCTTTTTGCGCATTTGGTGCTTCATCTTTTAACGCTCCCTTGTCAATTTTTTATAAAGAAACCGCCGATTTCTTCACTCTCTCAGCAACCAACCTTTCCCACTCTTCTTTAAGCCGGTTATATTCATTTTCTTTTTCTTTAAGGAAATGCTGGGTAAGTTGCATCTTGTGCTCCAGGCCTTCCTTGGTAAGATAATATTGTATTTTTTTGAGTTTTCCGGGGTTGGTTGAGAAGTTTTTTGCTTTGATAAAACCTTTTTTGATGAGTTCTTTTAGCAGGTAATTGGTCTTGCCCAAAGAAATACCCAGCTTCAAAGAAAGCTCTCTCTGAGTAACAGAGGATTGAGAAGATATCTCTTTTATAATCAATAGGTTTTCTTCTTTTGGGGAGTGTTCAAACATTGAACATATGGTAACAAAATAAAGAAATTTGTCAAGTAAATTTTCATTTAATTAAAGGCAAAACACCTTAAAAATAAACCGCTTAGGTTAAAATAAGCTGTCATAGAGAAAGGGCGGATTTTGTCAATCCGCCCTTCTAAAACTATCACCAACTCTACTTAATTTACAGGCCTTTTTTAACGAGGTATTCGCATAGATCAGCGACCCTGCAAGAATAAGCCCACTCATTGTCATACCAAGACAATACTTTTATAAAGTTATCAGCGATTACTTTTGTGCTGCCTCCGTCGACAATCGAGCTTACCGGATAATGATTGAAATCAACGGAAACCACAGGATCCATGGTAAATCCGAGTATTCCCTTCATTCTTCCTTCAGACATCTCTTTAAAGGCGGCATTTAATTCTTCTACGCTGGTTTTCTTAAGTAACGAGCAGGTAAGATCAACTACCGAAACATTAGGAGTAGGGACCCGGATAGCAAATCCGTCGAGTTTCCCTTTTAATTCCGGTATAACCAGGCCGATTGCCCTGGCTGCTCCGGTAGAAGTAGGAATCATGGAGATAGCTGCTGCACGGGCGCGTCGCAAATCCGGATGCGCCATATCCTGCACTTTCTGATCATTAGTATAGGAATGGATCGTTGTCATTAATCCTTTTTCGATCCCCCATCTGTCGTTTATTACTTTGGCGATAGGACCAAGGCAATTTGTCGTGCAGGATGCGTTGGAAATGACATTGTGAATCTTGGGGTCATATTTTTCCTCATTGACACCCAAAACGATAGTTATATCTTCACCTTCCGCAGGAGCGGAAATTATGACTTTTTTTGCTCCGCCTTTAGTAATATGGTTCTCAGCACCTTTTACGGTCTTGCCTTTCTTGTTTACCCCGTCCTTTTTGATAGTAAATAATCCGGTTGACTCAACCACGATCTCTACTCCTAAATCTTCCCAGGGAAGCTCGGATGGGTCTGCCTTAGCTAAAACTTTTATTATTTTTCCGTCGACGGAAATTGCGTCATCGCCAGAGACTTTTACTTCACCGGGGAACCGGCCATGCACTGAATCATATTTAAGTAGGTGGGCGTTTGATTTCGCGTCGGTAAGGTCATTTACCGCTACCAACTCTAAGTCTTTAGAATTATTTTCCAGGATAGCCCTGGCCACCAGCCTTCCTATCCTTCCAAAACCATTGATACCAACTTTTACTGCCATTTCACTACCTCCTTATTTAATTTGATTATATGGTCTTTGCTATTTATCTCTTAAATATTTTGCGGCTAATTCAGGCGGAGTTGAAACAAGGTAAAAACCGGAACCCCATTCAAAACCTGCTACGCGAGTCAATTTCGGCATGAATTCAATATGCCAATGATAAGCTTCCGCTCCTCCATCCCCGTTAATCGGGGCAGAATGAAGGACAAAATTATAACAAACGTTAGGAAAAATCTTTTTTAACTTTGCCACGGTTTCTTTTAAGATCGAAGCTAATGCCGCAATCTCATCGGCGTTCATAGTGTAGAAATAACTGCTGTGTTTTTTAGGGATTAGCCACATTTCAAAAGGGAAACGCGAAACAAATGGGCAAAATGAAAGGAAATGCTTGTTTTCCAGGATTACTCTTTCTTTTTCCGTTATCTCCTGGATGATCATATCGCAGAATATGCAGCGTTCGCGGTATTCAAAATAATTCTTCGCGCCCTTGATCTCTTCCATGGCGTTTTTAGGTATCATAGGAAGAGCAATCGCCTGGGTGTGTGGATGTTCCAGTGAGGCGCCTGCTGCCGCGCCAAAATTTTTAAAAATCAGGATATATTTAAAACGCCTGTCTTTTACCAAATCCATTGCCCTGCGGCAATACATTGCGATAAAACTCTCTATTTCAGTATTTAATAAGTCTGAGATATCTTTCTGATGATAAGGCGTCTCGACTAAAACCTCGTGAGCCCCTATACCATTGGACATATCATACATACCCATGGCGCGCCTGCCCAATTCACCTTCGATCTGAAGCGCGGGAAATTTATTAGGAACTACGCGGACTTGCCAACCTGAAGTATTCGCAGCCGTACCGGGATTCCTGAATGCTTCTATTTCCGGCGGGGTCATTGCCTCGTTTCCATAGCAGAAAGGACAAACTCCGCCTCGATAGACCTGCTGCTCGTATTCATAATCTTCAGGCTTATTAGGATGATCGGTATCTACAATTACCCATCTTCCGCCGATAGGATCCCGTCTTAGTTCGGACATTTTAAACTTCTACCCCTCTCAAAAATTTAGCCGCATCTTCCGGAGGCAAAGGGCAGATATAGAAACCGCTGCCCCATTCAAAACCTGCAACCCGGGTCAAACTCGGCATAATCTCAATATGCCAGTGGTAATCATCATCTATACTTCTCCAATAACCTACTTTTTCTCTTCTAAAAGGTGCGGTATGTATTACATAATTGTAAGGCGGGTCATTTAAACCCTTCTTCAGCTTGGTCAATACCTTCTTCATTATCCGGCTTAATTCAAGGCGCGCCGGCATATTAAGGCAAGTGATATCCGCGCAATGTTTTTTAGGCAGGATCCAAACCTCAAAAGGAAATCTTGCAGCAAACGGGGTTATGGCAATAAACCCATCAACCTCCAGAATAACTCTATCTTTAAAATCCATTTCCTGCCTGATTAAATCGCAGAAAACGCATCTTTCGTGGTAGTCATAATATTGTTTTGACCCTACTAATTCTTCCTTTACCCGCTTGAGATTAACAGGAGTCGCAATCAATTGAGACTTGGAATGCCTTATTCTTCCACCGCCTGCTGCCCATCCATGATTTTTAAATATTAAAACATATTTAAAACGGCTGTCTCTTTCCAGGTCAACAATCCTGTCTATATAACAGGTTATAACTTTCGATATCTGTTCTTCACTCAAATCAGCCATATTATTAATATGCTGATTTGTTTCAATAATAATCTCATGCGCGCCAATACCATTCATCAGGTCATATAGACCCTTGCCCTTTCGCCATAATTCACCCTCAACCCCTAAAAATGGGGCAATACTTGGCACAACCCTTAATTCCCATCCAGGGGCATTAGGCGCAGTAGGCTTAGGCCTTAAAGCGTAGATTTCCGGAGGAGTCTGAGATTCATTTCCTTCGCAGAACGGGCATGGCTTTTCAGTAGGGAGCGGCTGGGCTTGGCCGGCGAATTGATCAGGCCTTTTCGCGCGCTCAGTCGCAATGATTACCCATCTTCCTATAATCGGGTCTTTTCTTAATTCTGGCATAAATTATTTTAGTGATTAGTGATTCTATTTAATTAGTTAATTAGTTTAACATAATTTAAATAAAAAGCAACTATTTTTTATTCTCAAGCATTTCTCCGACGGAGATACGATGGCCGGAAATAAATTCTTTTACCGACATCTTCCTTCTTCCTTCAATTTGCAATTCTTTGATCATAATACCGTTCTCTCCCGCGGCTACAGTGATGCCTTCAGTCGAAACATTTAAAATTTCTCCTGGCCGCGGTTTGATCCCGCTTAATGGAATAACGTTTGCCTTGAGTATTTTTAATAATTTTCCCTTGAAGCAAGAAAATGCGCCTGGCCAATCACGGCAACCCCTGATGAGATTATGTATATCGTTAGCGGATCTCCCCCAATCGATAATCCCGTTTTCTTTTTTCAATTTTGGCGCTAGGCTAGCCAAGCTATCGTCTTGCGCTTTCAAAACAAAATTATTATTTCCTATGGATTTAAGAGAGCTGATGAGCAACTCTGATGCCGTAACTGCTAACCTATCTTCTAACTCAATGGCATTCTCATCAGGCAGAATGGCTGATTCTTTTTGCAACAATACCGGGCCGGTATCCATCTTTTCATCTACCTTCATGATGGATACGCCGGTAGTTGCTTCCCCTTTGATTATCGCCCAGTTTACCGGAGCCGCACCCCGGTATTTAGGCAACCATGAAGCGTGTGCATTTATGGCAAAAACTTTCGGAATGCTCAAAACCTCTTTTGATAATATCTGCCCATAAGATATTACTATAAACAGATCTGCGTCAAAACCCTTTAAAAATTTCACAGCTTCCGGAGAATTAATCTTTGGCGGTTGATACAACTTAAGCCCGCACTCTTGGGCGCACTTTTTTACCGCGGTAGCCTGCAAGGCAAGCCCCCTCCCCTTATTCCTGTCGGGTTGAGTAACCACGAGAGAAACATCATAATCTCCGTCTATCAAGGCCTTCAATGAAGGCAGAGCAAACTCCGAACTTCCCAAGAAAATTATTCTCATTAGCTCTTTTTATCCTTATTTTGGTATAGGAAAGTATAAAACACTTTCCTATACCACTGCGAAAATCGCCTAAAGTTATCGCCGAAGGCGATTTTCTTGTTAAACAGGGTCAATATCTACGGTAGCTATTATACCCGAATGCGGGAAACTTTTTAAATACTTTTTTAAAAATTTGCTTAGTTTTTGCGCCGAACTGCTTTTAAGCAATATCTGCCAGCAATACTTACCTCTTAATTTAACAGGCTGCCCCGGATTAACCGAAACCGCCTCTATTACCTTATCTTTTATGGCTGCTTTTAATCCATCAAAAAGCCGGTGGCTGGCATCGCTGACTTTCTCTTCGTTATTCCCGCGTAATTTTGCTAAGCCGATATGGTTATAAGGAGGAAAGCCTAGTTGTTTTCTATATTTTAGCTCTTCCCGATAAAATAGGTTAGCATCTTTACCCTCTATCGCCCGTATACAATAATGATTAACCAAGCCGGTCTGTATAATAATTCTTTTTGCGGTTAAGCGTAATAAACCCATTAACAAGACAAAGGTTTTTTCACTGGAGCGAAAATCAACCCGGTTTAAGGAATTATCTAAGGAGATAATTCCTATCAAGCCAAAATCAAAATTTCCAGCTTTGAGTATCGATTCAGTGGAAATAAATATATCCACATCATCAGCGCCGCTACCCGCCCATTCATCCAGCAACTTAATCCTTGCCTGCGGGAATAGCCTGGATATCTCGCTCTCTATTTTTTCCGAGCCCGCTCCTAAATAGCGGATATAGCCTGATTCGCAAATAGGGCATATTTTTGGAGGAGCAAGTTTAAAATTGCAGTAATGGCAAACCAGGATGTTATCTTTGGAATGATAAACAAGATTGATGCTACAGCGAGGGCATTTTAAAGACATGCCACAGGTAGAACAAACGGAATAAGTAGCGAACCCCTTTCGATTTATAAATAGAAGTACTTTTTCCTTTGCCTCTAAAGAAGCGGCGATGGAATCCTGAAGGTATTTTGATAATATGCTGTTCTGTTTAGAATTATAGGGCCTTCGGCTTGTATCGTTAATCTTTACTTCCGGATAATTCTTTTGGCGGGGTAGTTGAATATATTTTATTTT
>Ga0247841_10003380_pt1 | contig 29745 bp, 33 predicted proteins | sample LaCruzMarch2015__2_FD_192410 | JGI IMG/M metagenome (GOLD analysis project Ga0247841, IMG submission 192410) | Freshwater microbial communities from meromictic Lake La Cruz, Castile-La Mancha, Spain - LaCruzMarch2015_18m | ecosystem: Environmental > Aquatic > Freshwater > Lake | place: Spain... | reverse complement strand
GATTTGATTCCCAATCCGGCAGGAGCGGCGATTTTGATGGTGTAGACTTCCGAAGACATATTGCTATTGTACTAAATAGTTTTTGTTAAAACACAAAATAATATACTATTAATCATAATTTGCCTGTTGTATTGAATGATTTTCGGTTTATAATTTCACCTACCCACCTAAGATTATTTCGGGGCTTTTATGGTCAAGACTTTTTCTAAATTCTACAAATTCATTTTTAAATACAAAATTGCTTTTTCAATTTTTATAGTTACTTTGGTGATTTCCGGAATATTGGAAAACCTTTCCCCATATTTGCTTAAATTACTTGTCGATAATGCCGGTAAGGGTAATTTTGGAGTTCTTTTTGGTCTGCTTTTAGGCTTAGTGGGAATGAGGGTAGTCTCTAACCTGATTGATGCTCTATCGTATTACTTGGGTGATAAGGTGCAAATACCGGCGGCAAGGGATGCCAGAATTGCGGTGTTTAAAAAAATTCAGGATTTGGATTTTGCTTTTCATGTAAACAAGAATACGGGATCTCTGATATCTGCTTTTAAGCGTGGCGATGGGGCATTTTTTAATTTATTCATGAATTTTCATCATGAAGTGCTTAAGACTGTGGTGAGTTTAGGAGTAGTGCTTTTCTTTTTTTCAAGAATAAACTCAGCAATATTACTGATAATGCTGGTGTTATTTATTGTCAACATCATTGTCATGGCCGTATTAATTAAATTTAATCTTAAAACAAGGAAAGAATTTAATGATTCAGAAGATAGAATTTCCGGGATTATTACTGACAACTTAATAAATTATGAGACGGTAAAATTTTTTGCACAGGAAAAGGAAGAAGAAAATCGATTAAGAACAGAATACAAAGACTGGTTTACGAAAATATGGCGCTTTAGCAACAGTTTCCGACTAATGGATGTGTCGATTGGCACATTATCTAATTTCGGTTTGTTTTTAATTTTAGCGTTTATGGTAAGGATGTTGAGCAAACAACAAATAGGATTGGGTGATTTCGTGATGGTATCCAGCTTTGTCTCCGGATTTTATTACAGATTTTTCGGATTATTTTTTCAGTTCAGAAATATCGCGAAAAGTTTTATTGATTTAGAAAAATATTTTCTGATTCTTGATGATGAGGTAATTGTAAAAGACCCGGAAATTTCGAAAACTATTGAAAATATCAGAGGAAAGATCGAATTTATTGATGCCGGTTTTAACTATCCGGGAAATAAAAAACGGGTTTTGGAGAAAGTTAATTTAGTAATTGAGCCCGGACAATCAATAGCTTTTGTCGGCAGATCGGGGGCTGGAAAAACGACGATGGTTAAGATGATTTTGAGATTTTACGATCTGACTTGCGGAAAAATATTAATAGATGAAATAGATACACGGGAAATGAAAAAAAACTATTTACGTTCATTCATGGGGGTAGTACCGCAGGAACCGGTATTGTTTAATAATACAGTTGGTTTTAATATCGGCTATGGAAATAAGGATGTATCTATTGACTCAATTCGGGCGGCGGCAAAGTTAGCCAATTTGGACAAGTTTATCGAACAGCTGCCGGAAAAGTACGAGACCCAAGTCGGAGAGAGAGGGATAAAATTATCCGGAGGACAAAAACAAAGATTGGCAATTGCCAGAGCAATATTGATTAATCCAAAAATTCTGATATTCGATGAAGCAACAAGTAATTTGGATTCGGAATCAGAAGACCTGGTGCAGAAGGCACTATGGAAAACGGCAGCTCACAGAACAGTTTTGATAATCGCCCATCGGTTTTCAACTATCAGGAGAACGGATAAGATAATCGTGATGGATAAGGGGAAAATAGTAGAGACAGGAACACATGAGGAATTACTAAAAATCAAGAATGGAATATATGTAAAATTGTGGCAACTTCAAGCAAAAGGCAAGTTGGAAAAGGATACCGGCGGATTGATGACGAAGTTTTAGCTTTAAAAATGGTATAATAGAGCACAAGAGTTGAGATAAGTTATTTTTTGACCGAGCTTGTTTTACTATGAAAAATACCAGTGGATTTCGGGTTGGAGAAAAGATAATCGATTCAGACCATATTTATTTGGTCTATGAGATAAAGAATCAAAAAGTATCAGCTTCAGAGAGCCGGGAATATCTTTGTTATAAACCGCTGGATACCTCCGGACCAAAAATGACCGGATCGATTCCTACAAATAATGCCCAAAGGGCAGGCTTGAGAAAATTGATGTCGAAAAGTGAAATTGAAGCGTTTATGAAAATGGTGAAAAAGGTTGAGGCTTTGGAGATTATTGATTATAAGATTTACAAAGACATATTGTGTCTAAATGACCCCATCAAAACTCTCCCGCTTTTAAAAGCTTTGTGGATGAAGAAAAAAGAGATGAATGAAACCTTTTCAAGGGCTGACCAGGAGATTTTGGAGACAATTATGGCTCATTTGATAAGTGAATTTTCTTACGTCACTAAAAATAATGTCGACGTTATCCGCAAGAAATTACAACAGAATTTAAGTGCCTAAAGATTAGGGCTGAACCGGAGGGGTAGTGTTTGGATTTCTGATTATGGGATTAAGTTGAATATTTTGGGCAGTGACACTGCCGTCAGTATTTGTGACCCCAAAGATAGCCACCTTTTCGCCAATTTTCAAATCAGAGACCAAGCCTTCACTAGCCTTATTTATCGAAGTTTTTTCGGACAGCAAAATTATTTTTGAACTTCCATCCTGAAGTTTTACGGTGATAGTTTTTTCGTCTTGAGAAGAAATATCACCAATTATTTGCCCGCCTCCCATGCGCGCTCTGTTACCCTGACCATTATTGTTGACACCAGGGGGCATCATTCGGTCGCCAAACTGACTTCTTTGCGAGAGTGTTTTGCTTTGCTGATATTTTGTGCCGCCAAAAAAACTAGCACCGGTAAATAAAACTATTAAAAGAACCCATATTATGTTGTTTTGTTTTGTCATAGTATATTTTTTTATTAACAATTAATTTTATTGTTTGAAACTGAAAAGAAACTTAAAAACTATTCATATCGAAGGGCTTCAATGGGTGCAAGTTTTGAGGCCCGTTGGGCCGGATACCAGCCAAAAACAATACCAATAACTCCGGAAACACTAACAGCCAATAAGACTGATGACATGGAAATAGCACTGGGAAAACTTAAAAGCTTAGATAAGATCATGGAAATGGTAATACCGAATACCATACCAATTAATCCGCCGAAAAAAGTTAGTATAACTGATTCAACTAAAAATTGAGTAATAATTGTTTTCCGCTTTGCTCCTAAAGCTTTACGCAGACCTATTTCACGGGTCCTTTCGGTAACAGTAACCAGCATGATATTCATAATTCCTATTCCTCCCACTAAAAGAGAGATTGCGGCAATACCGCTTAGAAGTGTAGTAAAAGTTCCAGTAACCTGAGAAGCAGTGTTTAAAATATCGCTTTGAGACATAATAGAAAAATCAGCAGTAGTAGGATCGGTAAGTTTGTGACGTTCCAATAAAAGATATCCGACTTGGTTTTGAGCTTCAGTCATGACATCCTGCGATTTCGCTTCAACAGCAATAGTGCTTAAATAATCTACTCCGGCTAACTGCTTTTGGACAGTGGAGAGAGGAGCAAAAATTATATCGTCCTGATTATTAAAACCACTACCTCCTTTACTTTCGGTAACACCAACAACCCTAAAACTTTGTTTATTAATTCTAATAGTTTGCCCAACCGGATCTGTCCCTTCACCAAAAAGATTAGTGGCAGCGGTCGGACCGAGAACAGCTACTCTTGACATTGAATCTACGTCTGTTTGGCTGATAAAGACACCACTGGCAATATTTACCTTTCTAATTTGAGCATATTCCGGATAAACTCCGTAAACTTGGGTGTTGGTATTATTTCCCCCGGCAATAATTTGAAACCTTCTTGAAAATTCAGGAGAAACATTTTTAACCGTGGTAATTTGTGACGATGACATGATGGCTTTGGCATCTTCGAGTGTCAGGGTGGTATTGCCGGAAGCAGTTCGAACATTGCCGCTTCGCTGACTGCCCGGCATAACTGTTAATAAATTAGCGCCAAGGGATTGAATTTGAGCCTCAACCGCTTTTTGACTACCTTGACCGATAGAAACTAAAGCAATAACGCTACCGATACCAATAATAATACCGAGCGCAGCCAAACCGGTTCTCATCTTATTCAAACCCAGAGTGCTGATACTTTCGATAATAATTTCTATTAATTTCATATTTTTTTCTTTCCATTAAGCCTATCTTCAACAATGTTTCCGTCTTTGATAATGATAACTCTTTTGGCAAAGTGAGCGATGTCCGGTTCGTGAGTAATTAAAATTATGGTTCGACCTTCGGCGTTTAGTTTTTGAAAAATTTTCATTATTTCTTCCGCCTGATCAGAAGCAATATTACCGGTTGGTTCATCGGCTAGTATTATAGCCGGGTCGTTGGCCAAGGCACGGGCAATGGCTACCCGTTGCTGCTGTCCACCGGAGAGCTGATTACTGGTGTGTTCCATTCTATCCTCAAGCCCGACCATGATTAAATATTTTTTAGCTTTTATTTCCCTAACGTTTTTATCAACACCCGCATAAGCCATCGGCAACATAACATTTTTTAGAGCAGTGGTGCGGGGCAGAAGGTTAAAAGATTGAAAAATAAAACCGATTTTTTTATTTCGGATGGTGGCAAGATCGTCTTCTGATAGAACACCAACATTTTCACCATCTAAAATATATTCCCCGGAAGTTGGAACATCAAGAGCGCCTAAAATGTGCATTAAAGTAGATTTTCCGGATCCGGACGGCCCCATAATGGCAACAAACTCACCTTTTTTTACCTCAAAAGTGATATTACGAAGAGCGACTGTTTCGACAGAGTCGTTTTTATATATTTTTGAAAGTCCGGAAACTTTGATAATGGTGGGTTGATTCATAAATATTTATCTTCCGATAAATCCCCCGCCGCCCCTGATATTGCCAAACGGAGAAGTGGTGGTTGAGGTAGTGGTTTTAGTACTTGAATTTGTGACTGAGGTTACAACTTCATCACCTTCATTAAGACCGGAAACTATTTCTGTTTGACTGTCAGATTGAATACCAATTTCGACGGTTTTATTTTGAACTTCTCCATTTACCATAACCCGAACGGTGGTATCACCAGAGTTTGACTGAATGGCGCTATTGGGAACTATCAACACCTCATCTTTGAAATTAGTGATAATGTTAGCCGAAGCGGACATGTTTGATAAAATTCCGGAAGCTTCAGAATCAAGCTGGATGGTGGTGGGATAACTGACAACTCCGGAGCTAACTATTCCGGCTGTATCGATGGCAATTATTTTTCCGGTAAAAGTTTTATCGGGAAAAGCATCAATAGTTATTGTCGCTTTATTGCCGACTTTGGCTTTGGGAACGTCAATTTCGGTAAGACTGACGGTGATTGCCGGAGTAGCTGCTGTTTTGACGATAGCTATTTTATTTTCAATGTTACTGCTATTACTGGAGTCACTGGTCGGATTTAGAATCATCCCCGGAGTCAGAGAAATAGCAGAAACGGTTCCGGAAATCGGGGCATAAACCGTGGCGCCGGCTAACTGATACGAAAGACGAGAGGATTCAAGAGCCGCTCGTGATTGTTTTAAGGTGCTCTGAAGGTTGTCATAACTTGCCTGAGCGGTTAGATAGGCATTGTGTTTTTGAATATAGGTTGGATCATCGGGAGAGAGCATAGACCACTGATTAATAAAAATGTTTTTAGTGTTAACAAGGTCGCTTTGCAAGCTCCATATTTTATCCTGGGCGGATTTGAGACTGTTTTGTGCTGATTGGTAGGAGGAATAAGCTGACTGAAGTTTCTGCCGACCGTTTAAATCAAGATCAATCTCTAAAATCGGAGTACCGGTTTTGACGGCTTGTCCTTCTTTTACAAAAATTCTTTTTACTACACCAGAGGCAGTAGTGGTAACAGTCCGGCTATTAGTAGCAGCAACCTGCCCGGAAGTAGAAAGAGAAACAATTAGAGTGCCCCTTTCAACTTTAGCCGTCTGATATTGAGGTTTGGATGTTTGGCCGGATTTGAATTTATTATATGAGAAGAGTCCAATAGAGACAATTATCGCCGTAATTATAATAATTTTGATTTTTTTATTTATTTTCATGACCGGAGTTTATTAATAATGGCTGAAATTTAGCTGAAAATCGGTAGGATAACTTTAAATTCACTCCCCCGGTTGACTACACTTTTCACACTGATTTTACCCGAGTGCTCTTTTACAATCTTCTCGGCAATGGCCAGACCTAATCCATAACCTCCCTCACCCTGATGACTCCTAGCGGAATCAGAACGGTAAAATCTTTCGAAAATATGCGGCAAATCAATGGGTGAAATGCCAATCCCATGGTCTTTTATTTTGATTATTACTTTATTGTTTGTTTCCTTGGCTTTTATAATAATTTTTGTATTATCAGGACTATATTTAACAGCGTTGTCAAGAAGGATTAACAATAGTTCTGTTATCTTTTCTTTGTTCCCCTTTATTTTTGTGCCGTTCGTGACTTTAATAATTTTTATATTTTTTTTCTTGGCTTTAATTTGAATATTTTTTACAGCTTCCGACACCAACTCCGACACTTTTAATTCTTCGAAGTTTAACTTTTTACTGTTACCATCAAGCCTGGCTAATTCCAACAGCGAGTCTGAAAGATTTTTTAATTTGTCGCTTTCTTCGATACTTTCTTTTATTAAACCTCTGGCATCTTTAATGGTCATTTTTTTGTCTCTTAAACCGACCTCCAGCATTGATTTCAAGGCTGTAAGTGGAGTTCTGATTTCGTGGGAAGCATCACTGACAAATCTTTTTTGCTCTTCCATCATTTTTTGAATCGGAGTCAGGGTAATTCCTGCTAAAATATAACCAAGTGTTCCGGAAATTATTAGAATCACTCCATTAAGTTCAACAAGAGATAGGGCAACCCGGCTTTTGGCTTCGTCTATCATAGACTCACCTTCTATTATGTCTTCTATTCTAAATCTAGGGGATCTCGCGAATCTTTCAATTTCAACACTTACCATCCGGTAAATAACACCACTAAAGGCAGTGCTGATAAACATAATTATCAGGAGATACCATAAAGTTAATTTTATTCTGGCGGTTTTAAACATTTTTTCCGATTTTGTAGCCGAAACCTCTAATGGTGTGAATTAAGGAAGTAGAAAATGGTTTGTCAATTTTATTTCTTAAGTTTCTGATATAAACTTCGACAGTATTCGGCAAAACATCAGCTTCATAATCCCAAACTTGATTAATAATCTGTTCTTTGGTCAAAATTTGATTGGGATGTCTCATTAATACTTCTAAAAGAGCGTATTCTTTGCTTGATAATCTAATTAACTTTCCGGCTCGTTTAATTTCGTAATTGATTGTATTTAAAATTAAGTCCTCTACTTTTAGGGTTGAATCTAGCATGTTTTTCGGACGTCTGGTTAAAGCCCTGATTCTGGCTAACAACTCTTCAAAGGCAAACGGCTTGGTTAAATAATCATCAGCACCGCTGTTTAAGCCATCGACTTTGTCTTCGAGCTGGCTTTTGGCAGTTAAAATTAATATCGGAACATTATTTTTGCTAAGTCTTAATTTCTTACAGATTTGAAGGCCGTCTAATTTTGGCAACATTAAATCGAGGATAAGTAAATCATAATCTTCCGATGAGGCAAGATCATAACCTTCTTCACCATCATAACCGACATCGACAGCATATTTTTCCTGCTCTAACCCTTTTTTAATAGAGTTGGCAATCCGGTGTTCATCTTCGACAACCAATATTCTCATATAGGGCTCATTATACCCTTGAATCTGAAATTTGGCTGAATTTTAGCTTTTCCTGACGTGTGAGTTTTTTGATGCGGGATTCTTCGATAGAAGCGGTAGAACGGTCGGAAAATTTTTTTGAGTAGATAAGGGTAACGGGCCGTCTGGCACGGGTATACCTGGAGCCAAGCCCGGATGAATTATGTTCTTTGAGCCGGCGATTAAGATCGGTGGTAATGCCGGTATATAGAGTATCATCGGCGCATTTTAAGAGGTAAAGATAGTACATAATTTACGGTGATATAATTCTTTGGTAAGACTTTATGATAATGACTATTTTACAATTTATTTTTGCCCCCAACAGATACACAATTATCGGCTTTGTTTTGCTGATGTTGGGATTTATTTTATTACCGGTGTTGATTGGTTTTTTTTTGATACCGGTCGGAGCAGTCTTTATGGTAATCGGCGTTCACTACTCTATTATCAGATTAATTCCCGGGCATAAAAAATTTATTGATAATATTATTAATTCATATAAACCATACATAAACTTATGGAAAAAGCAGTAGTTTTTGGTCCGATGATTTTGTTTTTTGGTTTCTTCTTAATTTTAATAATTGCTTTTCTGGGTTTTATTGTAAAACTTATAATGAAATCAAAGAATGAAGAATGGACCGGAGAGGTAATTGATAAAAAACACAATGAGGTGCGGGATTATGACGATAGCCACAAAATCAATCATTTTTATTTTTTAGTAGTTAAGATGACAGAAGGAAGAGACAGAAAGATCGGACTGTCTAGGGAAATGTGGGATAAATTTGAAATCGGTGACAGGCTTCATAAACCAAAGGGAAAACTTTTTCCTGAAAAAATCAACTAGTTTTTTCTGCCTGTTAAAAGTTTTTTGCCGGCTTCACGATAAGCGATTTTGGGTAAAGTGGCTTGATTATTTTTTAAGTATTCCGAGAGTTCTTGCGGGTGGAATTTTACCAGAGACCGGAGCAACCAGGAGACAGCTTTGGTGACCAAGATTTCTTTTTCATGTTTTAGTTTTTCGACTTGTTCAAAGGCTAAATTCATTAACCTTGGATCTTCGGACTGACGCAAGGATTTACAAAGAAGTACCAGCGAAGCCCGGCGTTTGTGAATGTTATCGGATTTGGCTAAATATCTTAAAAACTTTTGCCATTTATTCCAATTTCCTAAAAGATCATTAGCGTCAAAGTTTGATTGACAGAGGACGTCTGTTTCGGCCCAACCGACGGTATAAGAAAGCCAATTATCAAGGCTATCATGGTTGATTTGAGATTTAATTTTTGGAAGAGCGCCCAAGAGACTTGCGGCTAGGGCCATTTCTTCGAAAGTAGTCGCTTTTGAATAAATTAAGTCTAAAAGACTAGTCAGCGAATCTTTGTCAAAGTTATATTCTTTTGAAATATCTTTGGCGATTTTTACGATTTCTCCGGTTTTGATGCATCGAGTTGGTTTATTGGTACCAAGATATTTCTGCACCCAAGCCCGCTCTTTAAAATTACTTTCTGAAGAAAGAGCCTCGAGTTTTTTAATTATTTCCTGATGAATTTTTTTGATATTAAGCATTTATGATTCTGTATAATATTTATCTTTTTGCCAATTTGTTGGATTGTTGATTATATAATTTTTTATTTTCAAATATTTTTTTCCATCCTTTATAATTTCATCGTAATAGCGTGGTTGCCAGGCGAAAAATATGGTTTTCGGATTGATTTGGCGGGTTACGGTAGATTTATATTGTTGAACAATTTTTGGAATTAATTGCTTTGACAATTCGTTTAATCTTAAATAATAATCCGGATGGTTACGGTGACTATATTTAATTAACCGAACTTTGGAATGTTCTTGTAGAGACGCCAGATCTGGCGTCTCTACATGGAATAGAATATGCACGTGATTCGGCATAACAATAAAGGCATCTAAACAAACATTGGCAAAATGTTTAGGAATATCAATTAAACATTGATTGGCAACTATTCCCATTTTGGAAAAAATCATTTTATTTTTTAAAATTTTTCCAAAAAAATTATTATGTTTATAGGTGCAAACTGTAATGAAATATGGGCCAGGAGCGGAATAATTGTAATTTAATAGACGCGATGATTTGGTATTAAATTTTTCAGCAAACTTGATTGGTTCGGAAATCATCTACAGTTATTAAAATTGAGATAATTCGATGACTTCGGGCGGGTTTTGAGAAAAATCGGAATAACGAAGCCAGGCGGGGGTAATGATAAAAAACATCGAAGTAGGACTGTTAAAATAATCCTTAAGTTCGGGATGAAGGGAAAGCATAAAACTTTTACCCTTGACAGCTTCGTCTCCGGTAAGAACTTTGGCATTGCCATCGAGTTGAACTGAAGGGTCGTTTTTAAGGCCGCCGATAATGACGGAAACAAAATTATTTTCCAACAAATTTTTAAATTTTCGGGTGGTATTTTCGGTAGACATATAAATGACAATATCGTCGTCGGTGGCGAAAGCCATGACGGCTGACTCGGTTTTGCCGGATTTTGACGCGGTTGACAAGATGCAAAGGTCTTGAGATTTGATAAACTGAAGGACGGCATTTTTGTCGATCATAGATTAATTAATTAATAACTTTTTATTAACCATAGTTTAAGGTAAACAATAATGTCGGAATCGGACAAAAATAAAGTCTTTTTTTATTGGTATCTATAAATAAACCAACCCAAAGGTCATACCAAGCAAAAGATATTTTTAAGCGGGAGTTCTGAAAAAAGATTTTTTCTTTCATAATTTATTCTAAACTTTTATCTTGACGGTATTTTTTCTTTTGCGAATAATAAAATTCATCATTGCGTTGACCTTTAAACATTTCGACCGGATATTTTTTCTGATTGTGTTCTAATTTGCGACTAATTGCCTCAATAATATTGATATCTAGTCTTTGACATAATAGAAATAAATACCAAATAACATCTGCCGCCTCGTTGCCAATTTCAATCAAATCTTTTTCTTTCGTAGAAGAACCGTTATCCCATTGAAAATGTTCAAGTAATTCTGCGGCCTCAATAACAATTGACTTAGCAATGTTTTGAGCTGAAGGATCCCAGCCTCTTTGATGATTAAATTCCAATATTTGCTGATGAAGTTGAGATAATTTTTCGGCGTCCGATTTTTTCATAATTTGTTTTTTAATTTTTAAAATATTTTTTATCCTTAATAAATAGCTTATTCTTTGATCAGATTAATAATTAATTTAGTGATGGTGGATTTTTCTTTTGGATCAGAGGTGGCTACCAACAAAGCCAAGGCAACCAATGCGTGATCGTTAATTTTTGCCTCGCCATTTGTCTTGAAAAGATAATTATTTTGATTAAGATAATAAATAAACAGAGTTGAACCAATTCTTTTATTGCCATCCACGAACGGGTGATCTTTGATGACAAAATATAGCAGATTAGCTGCTTTTTCCTCGATACTTGGATATAGTTCTTTGCCGTCAAATGTTTGAGAAATGGCTCCGATTAAACCCTCAAGTTTATGACTATTTTCAAGTCCAAAATTATCTGATGCTAATTTTTGTTCAAATAATCTATTTTTCAAAATATTTATATTTTTAATTGTCGTTTGGTAGTCAAGGGTGAACCTTGGTTTTGAAATTAATTTTTCGGTTGATAATTGCCGATCATCGTAAAGTTTTAACAAGCGGAGTGAATCAATATATGTTTTAACTATTTCCAATAATTCGCTTTCCTGACCAACCAATACCGGTGATTTAATTTTTGACTTAATCAGTGCCACACTATCGGATAATATCTTTAAACTTTTCTGTTGCTCTTTCAGGCGTTTTTGATTAAGAACATAACCTTTAACTAAATATTGTTTCAGCGTTTTAGTAGCCCAAATACGGAACTGAGTTGCGTGACGAGAATTAACCCGATAGCCAACAGAAATGATTGCATCAAGATTGTAAAAATGTGTTTTGTATTTTTTACCATCTTTGGCAGTGTGTTCCAAAATGGAACATACTGATTCTTTGCTAAGCTCTTTGGATGTAAATATATTATTTAGATGTTTGGTAATAGCGGGACGTTGGGTATTGAAAAGAGAAGCGATTTGTTCTTGGGTTAACCAAAGTGTGTCCTTGTCGAGTTTTACTTGGATCTCAATTTTTCCCGTTGGTGATTTATAGATAGTGATTTGATTATTTTTTTTCATTTTCTTTAAAATATTTTTTGCCTTTTAATTTTTCTGGTAACAAATCCTCTTTGGTATATTGCTGATAGCCTTTGCCGTAACCAATTTCTTCCATGAGTTTGGTTTCGGCATTGCGAAGTTCCAGGGGAATGGGAAGATTACCTAATTCCCGGACATCGGCTTGAGCAGAGCGGAGAGCATCGTAGGCTAATCTGTTTTTGGCGGATTTAGACAAATAAACTACACCATGAACCAGATTTATGGCACATTCGGGGTAACCGATAAGAGTAACTGCCTGAAAAACCTGATTGGCCAACATAAGGGCTGAAGAATTGGCAATACCAATATCTTCGGAGGCAAAAATAACCATGCGGCGGGCGATAAATTTCGGATCTTCACCGGCTTCGATCATTCTGGCTAGATAATAAACTGCGGCATCGACATTTGAGGCCCGCATGGATTTTATAAAAGCAGAGATCGTATTGTAGTGCTCTTCACCTTTTTTATCAAAACGAAGATAAGAATTTTGCAGAGTAGATTTAAGAGTGTCAATGGTTAATTTGCCATAAAGAGTAAAGGCATTATCGATCATGGTTAAACACTGACGGGCATCGCCGTTGGCCATGTTGACTAACCATTCACGAGTAACAGGACTCATCTTTAAAGATTGCTTCGTCGCAGAACTCCTCGCAATGACGGGAAGGGCACGATCAATTATTTGATTCATTTCTTGGCTTGACAATTCTTTCATGACGAAGACGCGGCAACGGGAAAGAAGAGGAGAAATGACCTCAAAGCTGGGATTTTCGGTAGTAGCGCCGATAAGAATCAACTGGCCGCTTTCAACACAAGGGAGAAGAAAATCCTGTTGAGCCTTATTAAAGCGATGTATTTCGTCCAAAAATAAAACTTTTTGATAAAGATTGGGAGCAGAAGTGCCGATGATTTTTTTGATATCGTCTTTACTGGCAGAGACAGCAGAAAGATCATAAATTTCAACACCACATTCTTTGGCAATAATCCGGGCTAAAGTAGTTTTTCCAACTCCGGGCGGCCCCCAAAAAATCATGGAAAAAAGCTGATGGTTTTCTATGGCGAGACGCAGCGGTTTTCCGGGACCAACAAGATGTGACTGACCGATAAACTCATCAAGATTTTTGGGGCGAAGGATTGAAGCTAATGGCTGCGAGAGAGTCATATTTGGGTTTTATTTGGGTATTGAAAGGATATAAATAATAGACGATAAAGTCAAGAAAGTGATAATATTGTTCATGATATTAAAAAATTTAAGTCCGATGATGTCTTTGGTTTTTGGGATATTGATTCTTCTCAACCCGAAATTATTATCGACACTAATCGGAATATATTTAATTGTGACTGCCCTGATTGGGTTCGGAATTTTGCGGTTTTAGTTTAAGACTTTTTTCTGTTTCTGTACCATCGATAAAGTAGGACTGCAGGAACTATTATCGGGGAGAAAACTACCAACCAGATAATTAATGTCCCTAAGCTTCGGAAAAGTCCAACCAAGGACCTGACAGCTGATTTCAAAATCACAGCCGGACGCCATTCATTGGTGGGAGCGTAAGGAAGGGAAATTTCATCGGTTGAAAGATAGACGGTAATTTTGCTTAATTTTGCGGATTGTTCGTAATATTTTTGTTGGCCTTTGATCGAATCAATTTGTGATTGAACATTGATTAATTCACGATTGACATTGAGAAGATCGTTGACGGTAAAGGCCTTGGCGGAAATTTCTTCAAATTTGGCCTTGGTTTTATTTAAGATATCCAAACGAGCCTGAAGATCAACATATTCATCGGTAACATCGGTACCGGAAACTGATTCGGAAACAACTTTAACGGCAAATTTTTTGAGAGCGGTTAAAACTTCTGTGCGCTTTCCCTCCGGAACACGGATGACAATATTACCGCTGGCGGCGGTTTCCGGCTTCGATAAATAGGAATTAACAAGATAACCACCGAAACCTTTGGCGGTGACTTCAATTTGAGAAATAACACCCGGGACGTCTTTAACGACGAGTGAAAGACTGGTATCCTGGATGATTAGACGGTTGGCGGTGTCCGTGGGAGCAACTGACTCAGGAATGGGCATGATACTACTCAAACCACCAGAGAAAGAGGGTGATTTGGCCACCCCTAGGTCGTCGTAAGAGACGGCCGAATTACGTGATGAAACTTGTGGAGAATATTGATTTTTAAAAAAATTTAAAGCGATAATAACAAGAATAATTATTGCCCAGTTTTTCTTTAGCCAATTTATCATATGGCTAATTTTATCACGTTACCTTATTTGTGTAATTTTTTCAAAATATCAGGAATCTTTACCCGAGTTTGTTCATAACCTAAATTAATAAATTTCTTTGCTTTGACAAAATCGAGAGTGTTTTCGACCGGGATTTCTAAATCTATGGCAAAATCAGCGTGAGAGAGATTTTCTTTTGAGAGGCTGTTTAAAATCATTTGCGATGAAGAAAATACTAATCCCGGAACCTTTAATTTAACCAGTTTGTCGTAGGAAATTGGAAAATATGATTTGTATAGATTAACGCCAATAACATAATCGGCACCGCACTCGCGAGCGATATCAACTGGAACAGGGATGGTGGCACCACCATCTATCAAAAAGACGTTATTTAGCCTGACCGGAGAAAAAAAGAGGGGAATTGACAGGGAGGCACGGATAGCAGTAGAGAGAGAGCCTTTGCTAAAGATATATGGTTTTCCGGAGACTAAGTCGGAGGCAACGGCACGGAAAACTATTTTTGTATTTTCGATAGAAATATTACCAACCTGTTCATTTAAGAAAGATTCGAGCTTGTTACCGCGAACAACTCCTTGTTTACCGGGTTTTTCTAATAAAAGCCCAAGCATCAGACGATAATCGAGGGAATCAACGATCTTACTGATTTCATCAAGGCTACCGAAGGCAGAATATAGACCACCAATTAACGCTCCGGCAGAAGATCCGGCGACGATTTCCGGAACAATATTGTTTTCTAAAAGAGATTTTATAACCCCGATATATGCCAGACCGCGGGCACCGCCACTACCAAGAGCCAAGCCGATTTTTTTGGGTTTTTTAAAAAAGGAAAACATATTTTATCAGTGTATCATGGGGTATGACCAAAGATAAATTCAGCGCGGTGTGGGTTTCTCATTCGTCGATCGGCGCCTTTCAAGCGTGCCCCCGATCCTATTATCTAAAAAATGTTTATAAAGACCCAAAAACCGGTCATAAAATTAAAATTATGACTCCCCCATTAGCATTGGGACAGGCGGTTCATGAAGTAGTTGAGTCATTGTCAGTGCTGCCGGTTAATATCAGATTTAAGGAATCTCTTCTAGATAAATACGAGCGGGCGTGGAAAAAAATAACCGGAGAAAAGGGTGGTTTTAGAGATGTGGAAACGGAATATAAATATAAAAGCCGGGGAGAAGAAATGATTAGACGAGTAATGAAAAATCCGGGACCGATTGCTGGTTTGGCGGTAAAAATAAATCAGGACTTGCCATATTATTGGCTGGCTCCTGAAGACAATATAATCCTGTGCGGAAAAATCGACTGGCTGGAGTATTTACCGGAAACCGATAGTGTTCACATAATTGATTTTAAAACCAGTAAGAATGAAGAAGGCGTTGAATCTTTACAACTACCTATTTACCGCTTATTGGTGGCTAACTGCCAAAAAAGAGAAACTACCCGAGCCAGTTATTGGTATTTGGAAAAAAATGACGAGCTAACCCCAAAACCATTGCCGGGTTTGGAAGTGTCAAAAGACAAGATTTTAAAAATTGCCAGAAAGATGAAACTGGCCAGAAAAATGGAAATTTTCAAATGCCCCCAGGGAGACGGGTGCAGAGAATGCCTACCTTTTGAAAGAATCCTGCGTGGGGAAGGCCAGTTTGTAGGAAACGATGAATATAACGCCGATGTTTATATTCTTAATTCTGGATCAAAAGATGAGGCCGATAGTAAAATACTTTAAGTTTGTGTTTTAATATAAGTAATGCAATTAACACCTAAGATTCAAAAAGCAATTAAATTAGCTGCGGAAAAACATGCCGGACAGGTTCGTCAGACTGATGGTTTGCCTTTTATTGTTCATTTATTTGAAGTAGCCTGGGTTCTTACAAATTATTCAAATGATGAAAATGTGATTGCGGCGGGATTAATCCACAGCGTGATTAATAATGTTGATAATTATTCACTGGTAGATGTTAAAAATGATTTCGGAGAATTAATTATGGCCATGGTATTTGATGTTAGTGAGGATAAAGATGCCGGGGCTGAATTAAAGGGCCAGGCTTCGTGGGAAGAAAGAAAAACAAAGTACCTTCGGCACATGGAGACAATGAGCCAGGAGGCGATGCTGATATGCGCGGCGGATAAAATTGTCAATCTTATGGCGATTTCCGACTCTATAAAAACGAACGGGAAAGAGTTATGGAATAAACTAGGAGTTCAATCAAACAAACTGTTTTGGTTTTACGGAGAAGTCTTAAAAATTTTACAAAAAAGATCGTATAGTAAGATTGCCAATGAATTGGGAACAATTCTGAAAAGAGTGCAGGATGAAACGGCTAAAACAGAGAACAGATAAAGAGGCAGAATGATTTGGGGTATTAAATCGACTTAATATTTACATGGATAAAAGTGTCGGGATAGTGTCTTGGGGCGCGTATATTCCCCAATCAGTTATAAAAAGCAGTGAAATAGCCAGCGCCCATAACGGAAAGGATTTGGGGCCGACTTTGGGAGTGGAACAAAAAACAGTTCCGGGAATAGACGAAGACAGTACTACAATCGCGGTGGAAGCGGCATATCAGGCATATTCAAGACTGGCAAAAAAAGAATTTTTAGAGAAAAAAATGGGGGTGATATTTGTGGGAAGTGAAAGCCACCCATATGCGGTTAAGCCAACTTCCGGAATTGTAGCCCAGGCATTGGGATTGCAAAAATATATGGCAATGGCCGATATGCAATTTGCCTGTAAGGCGGGAACTCAAAGTTTACAGGCGTGTTTTGCTTATGTGAAGTCGGAAATGGCAGGATTCGGATTAGCAATAGGAGTAGATACGGCACAATCAAGACCCGGAGATGTCTTGGAATACACCGCCGGAGCAGGTGGAGCGGCATTTTTTGTAGGAACGGAAAATTTATCGGCGGAGATGATCGGAACAGTATCAGTGGCAACAGATACTCCTGATTTTTGGAGAAGACCAAGACAGGAGTTTCCGGAACATGCGGGAAGATTTTCCGGAGAACCGGCTTATTTTAACCACATCTTGGTAGCCGGCAGAAAACTTTTGACAGACCTCAATATGAAAATAAGTGACTTTGACTATTGCATTTTTCATACACCAAACGGGAAATTTCCAAGAGCAGTGGCAAAAACTATGGGCTGTTCGGAAGATCAGATTAAGTATAGCCTGGTGGTTAAATCGATTGGCAATACCTATGCGGCGGCGAGCTTAATGGCGCTGACCAATGTTCTTGACCAAGCTAAGGGTGGAGAAAAAATTTTTATGGCTTCGTATGGATCCGGGGCAGGATCTGATTGTTTTGTTTTTAAATGTGCTGATAATTTGAAGGAAAGAAAAAGCGAATGGAATAGATTTTTGACAGACCAAATGAGTAATCAATATATTAGTTACAGCGAATACAGAAGAAGATCAGAAAAATGAAAATTTTAATAGCCGGTTCATATATTACTAAATTCGGAGAGCTGTGGGAAAAAAGTTTAAAAGATTTAATAACAGAAGCAGAACTGGGAGTAATTAAAAACTCAAAATTTGACGACGAAGAAATTGAGGCAATTTTTGTCTCTAATATGGCCGGAGGGATATTTGACGGACAGCTTCATTTGGGAGCAATGGCAAGCGGAGTTTTAAAAAATTACCCGCCGGCAATGAGAGTGGAGGGAGCCTGCGCTTCAGGAGGATTGGCGATGATAGTGGCAGAATATGCCTTATTGTCCGGAAAATATAAGACAGTAATGGTGGTCGGCGCCGAAAAAATGACGGATGTATCAAATCAGATGGCAACTGAAGGCCTAAACGGAGCAGCTGATACGGAAGCAGAGTTTGGAAGTACTTTCCCGGGATTATATGCCCTGATGGCCCAAAGACACATGAAAGAGTTCGGAACCACCCGTGATCAGCTATCCGCAGTGAGTGTTAAAAACCATAAACATGGACTTTTGAATCCGTTGGCTCAATTTCATAAAGAAATAACAATTTCCGAAGTTAACGGAAGTGAAATGATCGCTCCGCCATTAAGACTTTTGGATTGCTCCCCTATTTCCGATGGAGCGGCGGCAGTGATTTTAACAACCAAGGATTTACCAAATTGCCCGGAAATTATGGGCTTTGGACAAGGGATGGATAGCCTGTCTTTGGCAAAAAGGAAATCATTAACAACGATTGTGGCCGGAGTAAAGGCGGCGGATATTGCTTACAAAATGGCAGGGATAAAACCGGGTGATATTGAGGCGGCAGAAATCCATGACTGTTTTTCTATTGCAGAAATTTTGGCAATTGAAGATTTAGGATTTTTCAAAAAAGGACTGGGGGGAAAAGCCACAATTGAGGGAAAAACTACATATGGAGGAAAAGTAATTATTAACCCCTCGGGGGGATTAAAATCCAACGGACATCCTGTAGGAGCAACCGGAATAAAACAAATTGCATATTTGTCGCAGTTAATCAGAGATAAAAAAATTAAAACCGGACTGACACAAAATATAGGCGGAAGCGGAGCAACCGCTGTGGTTCATATATTGGGAGGAAAAAGATGAAAGGATATCCGGCAGAATATTGGAGACTTAACAAAGATTGGACGAAGTGGATTGGAAAGACGGGCGAAGTAGTGGCAACAACGGTTATTCGGGTACCCCCGTTAACATTACAAAAGATGGCGCCTTATACATTTTCATTGATTAAATTTGATAATGAACATAAAGAATTAATGGGGGTAGATGATGAAATTTTGAAAATCGGGGACAGAGTAAAATGTGTTTTCAGACGAATTGCAGATGCGAATGAGAAAGGGATAATAATGTATGGGATTAAAATTAAAAAGATCTGACTTTAAATTTTAATTTTATATCTTTTAGAAATTGTTTGGCCATTGTTTAGAGAAAACTTGACTGACAGCCTCATGTTCTGAATATTCTTGTGGGGGTTGCAGACACGATAAGAACAGGTGCCAAAATAGAGAGAACGTTGACCGGAATCGGTTGGTTTAAGAGAACCGAAAACACCCTGATCATTTCCACTGCCAAGATAGGTTAATTCGTAAGTGGCTGACTTTGTAGCTTTAAGATTGACGAAGGACATGTTTAAGGCCAAATGATCACGACGAAGACTCAAATAAACCACCGGGGTGCCGCTTCCTGAAGAGGAACCCGAGGAAACGGATTTAAAAACTCTTTTTTTGGCGGCCAGGACTGAAGCCGGCTGAACAAAAGACAGAACGGTAAAAGTTATAAAAATTAAAGAGAATATATTCTTTTTCATAATGGTTTATGATACCCTAGAATTGATGAGAAAGAAAATCGGATTAATAATGGTTGCGCTATTTTTTACAATAATTTTGAGTGGATGTGAAAAAACGGAAAATCCTATAGTGCCCACGACTTCTCCCCCGTCGCCAACCGCCGTGGCAATTAAAACTATAAATTGGGAGGATCCGGCCGGCTTTGTTTTTGAATATCCCGAGGGATTAAAAATTGATAATCACCCTGAAGATAAAGTTAATTACGCTAACCTGGAAATTACTGACCCGCAGGAAGACGGAAAGATTTTGGTAATAGCAAAAGACACTAAATATGTCAATGTTGAGGCTTGGGTTAAAACTGATAAAGAAATAAAGGCCGGAAAGATTGAAGATACCTTACTGGCTGAACTAAAGGCTAAAAAAATTACTTTAGATGACGGCAGAATAGTTGTGGGAACAATTGACCAGGCAATATTATTCACAATCGAAGGTGATTTTTCTAAATCACAAAAATTAGCCGGAATCTTTGAAAAAATTATCGAGTCGTTTAAGATGGTGATTCCTGAAGTAGAAAAAGAAGAAACGGCACCATCCGGAAATGGCAGTGGTTTGGATATCGAAGAAATCAGTGAAGACGAAGAATAGCTTAGCGAAAATAACCAAAGACACGTCATCGCGAGCGAAGCGTAGCGATCTTGCCAAGATTGCTTCGGGGATGAACCCCTCGCAATGACGTTATTGTTTAGTTAAAAATACCAAAAAAATAACTGGTACCCTCGAGATATTCTTTGTTTGTCAGAGTAAATGTCGGATTTAAGTCGGAAGAAATAATTAAACAATCCGGACAGTCAGTATGTTCCGGCCCCCACTCAATCAACTGATTGTAGTCCCGCTTTTTAATGACATCAATTGTTTCCCGGTCAAAAGTATCCGCTTGCGATCTGGAAGTGTAATGGGAAAAATCAACCGAGGCAATAAATAATGTATTTTTAGGAGGATAACTTTTTTTAAGAAAGCTAGAAAAAGACAAAACTTTAGGAATATCGTGACTTGGCCGAATAATATAAGAAATTATTTCTGCAGTCGGATAAATCCTTTTAATGACGGGAATAATATTTTGAATACTGTAATCGTCGCTACTTTGAAAAATCGGAGGACCAACATCCCTATGGTTGGTTCCCAAAATAACGATTGTTTTTACATTTGATTGATAATTAGTGTCGAAAAACTCCATTATTTTTGGCTGGTAGATATCGTTGTGCGGAACCAGGAGAACTTTATATTTGTTACCGCCAAAAAAACTAATTAATAGTGATATCAAGGTGAGAATTCGAGACATTCAGCTGATTTATTGTATCCGATGAATATATGAGCGAAGGCTCAAAAGAGAATTGACCCTTGTTGACAGGCCTTGCTAAAAAGCGGATGGGATATTTGAAATCTGATCGGAAAACAAGACGATTATTTTCCTGAAAAACAGGCCAACTATAAAATTCGTTTTTCCCGGTTAAGGTCTTAACGGAAGCGGGATTATCGACAAACCTTAGACCTGACGGTAGGTTGACGGTGATTAAATACAATTCTTTGGTGGTTTCTTTGGAAATCTTTGGAGTAACAAAAAATTCCATGTATCCGGAGTTAGATAAAATGTTTTGGGGATTTGTAGAAATATTGACACTGATGTTTTGATTAACGGATATTTTGGCAGGATCAAAACTTTCCCACCAGCGGGCAATAAGACTGACAGAACCGGAAACGGAAGTCGCAGAGAACCCGGATAGCTCATTTTTGGGAACAATGACAGTAAAAATTTTTCCACCCGATAATGTTTGTGAATGTTTTTTGCCGGACAATATATATTCGAATTCCGACGGTGAAGGAGAGTATGCATTGATTGATGATTTCAGAGCAATGGCTTTTTCCAAAACATAGATTTGGTTTTCTGATTTGGCAATATCAAGATACGACCAAAGTTTGTTTTGATCTTCAATAGAACCAATTTTGGCTGATAAAATCATCATCAGGGCGGTGTCGTCAGGAATATTTTGCTCGTTGTTGTCAATTTTTATATAAAGAAGGGGATCCTGCTTAACTCCATACTTGCTGATAATTTCGTCAAAAATTCTTCGGGCAGTCATTTGATCGCCCTGGGCGGCAAAAGCCAGACCCAGATATATTTGTCCCCGAGGAGTATTTTTTTCTTTGGACAAAAGATCAAGAGTATTAAGAACCGGCTCCCCGACTTCAGAAAGACCCCAGAGGGCAGCGCTGATCCGCTCGGCTGATGTTTCTTGCTGATAATAGCTTGTCAGAGCAGAGGAAAGCTGAAATTTATTAATAAGTGGCAAAGACGCGGCGGCGAATTTGGCGGTTAAAATCAGATCAGCATCAGAACTGGGCAAGAGGGCAACTCCTTTTTCCGGAAAATAACGACTAAAATCAGACTCTGTTTCGCGTGGTTCTTCGGAAAAATATTGTGAGATAAGTTGATTGGCTATATTTTCTGCGGCTAAGCGATCTGATCTTTCGTCATGGCCATAAGAATTTAATTCAGTAAGTTGCTTTAATTTTGGATAAAGTGAACTTAAGCCTTTATCAATAAAAGTAAAGTAAACCGGACGTTGACTGACAAATGCCGGTTTGTATTCTTTATCAAGGTTAATTATTTCCTGCCTTGGTAAAAGATTCCGACTGTTGACGACATTTATATTTTTTATCAGACCATCTTTAAAACTGCCTGAAGTGGCTTTAATTTCCAGACGGTGTTCCCCAACAGAAATTCTACCGATATCGAAGTCCAGAGGAATAAAAGCCTTTTGAGAAATATTGGTGATATTTATCCCCAAACTGGGAGCATTAAGTGAATATTTAATTTCTGAATTACTATCCAGACCGTCACCGTGAGCAACAGCGGAAATTTTTGGTCTATCGGAAACTATAAATTCATCGTTGGTGACGACATCAATAAAAAGCGGTTTGGTCACGGGAATTAAGATTTGACTATCGCCGGCGGAAAGATCTTTGCTGACAGCCACTACTGTGGCCCGCCAAGAAGTGATATTGTCCGGAAGTTTAAACTTGTATCTGGCCATACCGGTGGCATCGGTGGTAAGCTCGGTGAAAACGGTGGTATTTTTAAATATTGAACGATTGTCTCCCCCACCGCCGCCGCCCTCGGCGCCCATTCCGGTTTCATCAGGACTTTGATTTGAAACATAGTTGGTAAGACGACCCTCTCCGAGCGAATAATAAAGTGAGGAGAGAATACCCGGGGAAGAAATCCCGCCAATATCGCTTAAGGACTCGTCGACGACAGAAAGAAGAATTTTGGTATTAGGCTGGAGCTGTCCGAAAGAGTTTTTGACAGAAAGTTCAATGTTGGCTTCTTCCCCGGGCTGATATTTTGCTTTGTCGGTTTTGGCATCGATTTTTAATTCTTTGGTGGCAGTATCAAGTGTTAAATTAAGGCCATTTTGAGAATAACCACGCCAATTATTATCGACTCTATAGACAGAACCATTAAACCAAACGCTTTTAAGGATGACATTAGGAATATAATCCGAACCGAATTGGAAGCTATATTTATTTTTTTCAGAGACGATAGTGTTGAAGACCTTTCCATTTCTGACAAAGAAAACCAAATATTTATTTGGCTCCGTTTCGGGAACGAGATCATTGTTGTAATTTAAGGATAATTCAATCGGATCATTTATCGAATATTTTTCTTTTGAAACTTTACCAGAAAATTTATTTGCAGATGAGGAGTCTGAACCATAAACAAAAACAGTCGATTTGGCAATCCGATTTTGAGAATCGGTGATGCTAACAAGTGCCTCATATTGCTGACCGGAAATGATTGGCTGGGAGTAGATAATTTTACCCTGGTTGTCAGTAGTCAAATTTTGATTGGATATTTCTTCTGTTTTTCGGTCATAACGATATCTTTTTGAAGTGGTTTTGTTAATCGGATCATAATAATCCCCGATTTCCACTTTGTCATACCAAACCCTATCAGTTTTAATAGAGACGGGCTGATTGATAACCGGTTCTCCTTCTTTTTTCTGGGGGGATTTTTCTAAAAGATTCAGATCATTTTTTCTGACGACAGCAGTAATCTGCATTTGGTTATTTAACGAACCGGAGTCTACGGTTAAATTATATTCCGGCCCAAAAATGAAAAAGGAGGTATAGGTGTTAATTTCTCCTTCCTGCATCCCTTTCGGGCGAAAGTCGACAGAAACATTTTGAGGCCAATAATTGTTTAAAGAATCATAGATTGTAGGAACATCGAGACTGGCATTGCCGGCGGAATCGGTGACTATTTCCCCTTTTTTATCACCATTGCCATCCCACATTGTCCATATCAGCGGAGTGCCGGGAACCGGAGTGCCGTCATAAAATTTAACGGAAAGATTAATTTTATTGGTTTGACCGGCCCAGGCAACTAAATTTTGAGGAACGGCTGTAATTCTAAAGACGGGTTTTTTAAAGGTTTCAACCAAAAAACCATGCTGGGTTATATAAGTATTTCCTTTTTTAACAATCAAATTGTAATAGCCCGGACTAAGATCGGAAAAATCAAAATTACCCTGAAGGGTACCCTGCGGAGACGGAGTAATTTCTATTTTTTTGATAGAATTTTCGGAAGAAGATAATTCTTCGCTCCAATAATTGTAATAATTTCTGCTTAATTCAATAGTGATTTTTTCCGAATCTTCTGATGATCTGGATTTAATGACACCCCAAAAATTAACTTTATCGGTCGGAAGATAAATTTCTCTATCAGTATAAAGATATGACCAAAACTTGTTTTTTTCGATTTCGGATTTGGAGATAACCGGAGAATTTTGATTCTGATAATTGATAAGATTATAAGCGGTAAATGACGGGGTTTTAAGGGTTAAAATTTGGTTTTGACGTGGTTTTAATTCTTCGGAAGTAGAAATTTTGACAATACCGTCGCCATTGGAAACACCAAGCTCTTTTGAGCCGACGGAAAGCTTGACATTGGAGGCGGGTTTTTTGACCGACATATCATTTATCCAGAATAAAGAATCTTCCTGCCCAATCCAGTAATACCAGGAAATAGGTGAAACTTCTATTAAAGTCTGACTGATCGAGGAATCCGGATTGTCAATCTCGAGAGCATAATAACCAAGGGCTAGTTTTGAGGGGAGCTCGAGATATTTTGAGCCATATTCCGAGGTTGATCTGACATCCAGCTCGAATTCGGAAATCGATGACCCGGTAACTTTACAACGGTGATATTGATTTTGGGTCGACCATAAAGGAAGAGTAATTTTTTCACGAAGACAACTTTCAAAACCGAAATTATTAAACTGATAAATTTTGGCTTTTACTTTTGAAGAAGGAGGATCCCAATTATTCAGAATGATAACCGGAGCCTGGTCGGGAGTTGATTCGGTTATCGATTTCAGAAAATCGAAACGCCGAACAGGAATTTTCTCGGAGCTTCCCGTTTCAAATTTTATAGAAAAGTTTTTTTCCAGTTTTTGAGAATTATCAGTTAAAGGAAAACCCTGTTTTAAAGTAACGGTATATAAAGTATTTGGGGAAAGAGAGGAAGGGATAAATACCAGAGAGTTTTGGTGTTTTTCGAAACGACCAGCAATAGGAGGCTGAATTTCGAAATATTTCTCGGCTGATTCTATAAATTCAGGATTATTAAGATAAAATTCGATGGGAGTGTTGAGTTTAACACCGATAGTTTTATCGCGGGGTAAAGAACCGGTAACCGTAAGAGGTGATTCAACTTGAAAAGCCCACTTCGAACGGTCGAGGCTGATTTGATAAACGGTTGATTTTTCCAAAGGTTTTTGAAAATTGACCTCGACGGAATTGTCGTTGATTTTTTTAATTGAATAATCGACTTCAGGAGTAATTCTTATGGTTTGAGAAACTGCGGCAGGATCGATAAATTGGCTGCTGGCCAGAATAATTGATGATTGAGGATTGACGCCTGATAGACTTTTTTGAGAAGCAGAAAATTGGACATTATCAAAGATCGGGTTGATTATGATAGGTTTAATAACTTTCGATCTTAGAAACAGAGCGCCGGATAAAAACAAAATTAATCCGACAACTACTGCTAATAACTTAGTTGCATTTTTCATCGGTGATATTTTCTCTGACAATTGTTTTATCAAAACGAAGGTTGCCGCGATATAGAACTAACCTGACCGGAGCGCCGACTTCTCCTCTGATTCTGGAGACAGCATCGTTTACGTCGACAACCGGGGTACTGTCAACCCGATAAATAACATCTCCGGGCATAATTTCATTTTTTTCGGCGGGAGAAAGAGGAATTGTTTCTTTGATATAAACTTTTGTACCAACCTGTTCTAATCTGGCACCAATACCGGAAAAAACCTCGGTAGATTTGGTACAAACCGGAGTTGATTCGGGAACCGCTTCCGGCTTGACGGACGACAGCTTGGTCAGAGTCAAAATAAAACAAGAGGCTATTAACACAAAACCGGCTAGTAGGGGAAGATTTTGCATTTCCCACTGGGAGGCTTTTGTAGTTTTGGGGGTGGTGCGTTTTTTCATAGTAGTTTAATAATATACGTTCTTAGTAAATCCAGCAAGCATCACCAAAACTAAAAAAACGATATTTCTTTATTACAGCTTCAGAATAGGCACGACCAATAGGAGAAGATAAAAAGCTGACGAATTTAAAAGAAGTGTTTGGGAAAGAGACAAAAGCAGAAACAAGCATTAAAAGGCTTGATTCCGGCAGATGAAAATTGGTGATAAGGCTATCAATAAATTTAAATTTATATGGAGGAAAAATGAAGATATCGGTGGAATTGGTATCGGAAACAGTTTCCAGGGCCCGGGCAGAGGTGGTGCCGACGGCAATGATTCTTTTGCCACTTTTTTTGGCATTATTCAATCGAGTGGCAACTTCTTTGGTGATTTCGAAATACTCCGAATGAAGTTTTTTAGTGATGATGTTTTCCGGCCGGAGCGGCTGAAAAGTACCAAGGCCAACATGAAGAGTTATATATTCTATCTGAACACCTTTGTTTTTTAGTTTGGTCAACAACCCGGGGCTAAAATGAAGCCCGGCGGTGGGAGCGGCGGCGGAACCGGTATCCTTGGCGTAGACGGTTTGATAGTCACGACGAAGCTCGGCTTCTGATCTTTCCGAATCAATATACGGAGGAATCGGGGTGTGGCCGATTTTGTTTAAAGTTTTTAATAATTTATCTTTTACCTGGTTGAATTCAATGTCAATTTCTCCGGTACTAATGATTCTTTTAACCACTAGACCGGAAAGATTTTGAGAAAAAATTAATTTTGTGTTTGGTTTCAGACCCGGTTTGGAAATGGCAGTCCAAACCAAATCACTTACTTGGTGCAACAACAAAAGCTCTATTTGACCACCGGTTTCTTTTTCACCAAAAATCCGCCCCGGAAAAACTTTACTTTGGTTGAGAACCAAAACATCATTCGGGGTTAATTGATTAATTAGATCGTAAAAATGACCATGATTTATAAGCCCGGTTTGCCTGTTTAGGGTCATCAGATGGCAATGATCCCGCGGCTTCATGGGAGCAGAGGCAATTAAATCCGGCGGAAGTTGATAGTTAAAATCAGCCTGATTAACGGACATATGGATAGTTTACTATATAAAAGTATATATGGTAGATTATATTGATGGTGAAAAAAATATTAAAAGGTTTAAATAAAAAGTCGAAAAAACTGGGATATCAGAAGACGATGCTATTTATTCTAAAAATAACAGACTCCAAGTTTCGGGTAGTTAATAAAAGTGTCGAATTAAGATCAGTTTTAAAAAACGATCCGGTAATTGTCGTGGCCGACCACACAGTTCAAACAGACGCAATTACCTTAATCGCCGCACAGGAACACAGACAGGATGGCCACCTTGTAATCAGCTCTAATTTTTTAGGAATGCTGCCAAATTTAGATAAACACTTAATTCCTGTTTACATTAACCATCGACAATTAGATAGAGCCGACAGGTTCCGTTTTTTAACGAGGTTATTTAGAAAAATTCATTGGAGTGAAGATTATTCCGTAGAAGTTTCTCATCAAAAGAATATCGAAAGCATAAAAAGAGCAGTTTCGATTGTAAAAAAAGGCGGAATGGTTTCGATGTGCCCCGGCGGAGGGGGAAAGAACGGACAATGGTTTTCCGGCATCGGATATTTAATAAATGGGGCAGTTGCTAATAAAAAAACAAAAATTATTATGGCGTATTTGGAAGGAAATTCGATGTGGGATTATGCAAGACTGATCCCCGGCGTTTCGGCGTTGATGCCAGAATTAAGGGTGACATATTCTGCTGAAGAATCGATCTTGGTCTATGACGGAATGAAACCAAAAGAAATCACTGAAAATTTAAGTAATAAATATCACAAGTGGGTTTCTGGCTTACCAAAACAAGATAAGTGGTGGAAAAAAATAATTAATAAAATTCCATCTGTACCTGAAAATGCCTATTACCTGGCAAGGTGTTTGGTTTTGTGGATAATGGCCAGAACTACATCGTGACTAATAACCCGATGATGCCGATGGCTAAAATGTATACTCCACAGGGAATGATTACACCTTTAATTATTTTGTGTTCCTGGTTTTTCAGACCAATGACAGTTTCGGTGGTTAAAACATCAGAAAGGGCAATCATGTTGCCGGCAGCGGCGCCGACTACTTCCAGGGCTAATATTTTTTGGGCGTTTAAATTAACTGACTGACTGGCAAGATTAAGAAAACTACCAAACATTATATTGGAAACGGTAGCGCTACCGGTAATAAAACTCCCGAAAGCACCAATAAAGGGGGCCCAAAGTGGCAGTAGTCTTGTTTCAAAGTTTCTGGCAATTATTTGGAGTGAAGAAGCCAACCCTGAAAAGTTCTGACCGGAATTAATCATCAATTGGGTTATGGATGACATAATAACGATAATAAGAAATGGCTCTAAGCTACGTTTAATGGCAATATGGGCGCTTTTAAATATTAAGTATTTTCCTTTCCCCCAAAAATAAACAACCGGTAAACCAGCCAGAATAAAAGCAAATCCCGGATTAAAAAGATTAAAAGAGTGTTTTATTGAGCCAATAACAAGTGGAATGCTGACAGTACTCAAGGTGAATTTCCCGATAATTAGAAAAAAAATTAGAAGAATGTAAGGGAAAAAATCTTTTAATAAAGATATATTCTGAAGAACTGGCTTTGGATGGTTAAACGATCTAATTTTTGAAGGCATAAATAAATTTAATTTAGTAGTTAAAACAATCAATAATAAACCGATTAGTGAACCGACAATTGAGGGAAACTCCGGCCCTAAAAACGTTGACCAAAACGATGGAACCACGAAGGCAATTCCTGACCAAAGAGCAAAAGGAAGAGCTTCAAAAAACTGAACCTTGCGATCTTTTTTATCTGAAACTAAAACCCAAAGCATAAAGACTGGAACAATAAACCCAATATGGTTGTATAGAGCAGTAAGGGCAGGAACAGAAGTAATATTTAAACCGGAAAAACCGGTACGAATCGGTGTGCCGGCAGCGCCAAAAGCAACAGAAACGCTGTTTCCCAGTAGGGCAAGAACGGCGGCTCTGATGGGTGGCATTCCCAAGCCAATCAAAAGAGGAGCGACAACTGTAGACGGAGTGCCGAAACCAGCGGTTCCTTCGAGAAAGTTTTCAAAAAACCAAGCGAGAAGGATGACCTGAACTCTATAGTCGGGTGAAAAGGACTCTAAATAATAACAGACATTATCGATAATTTTTGTAGCCCGAAGAACTTCCAGAAAAAAGATGGCCCCAATTACAATTATTAATATGTCAAAAGAAATGAAAAAACCTTTAACAAAAGAATTGCCTATTTCTATGGGGATTATTTTCCAGATAAAAATAGTTGATAATAAAACCGTAGCCAGGGTGACAAGCGAAGCATATAGAAGAGATATTTTTTTATAAAGCAGAAGAAAAATAAAAAGAAGGAATGGACCGACGGATAAGAAAAGTAATGCGGGAGACATGATTAATAATACTACCTGATGTTTATTTTGCAAAATACGGTATAATATCGACTGTAGAGTGATGTCAGTCAAATAAATTTGATCAGAAGGTCGCTACATTTATTAGTTTTTTTTAACCACAATGGCAAAAAAATTGTATGTCGGCGGCTTGTCTTTTCAGACAACCGA
>Ga0247841_10003379_pt1 | contig 29747 bp, 33 predicted proteins | sample LaCruzMarch2015__2_FD_192410 | JGI IMG/M metagenome (GOLD analysis project Ga0247841, IMG submission 192410) | Freshwater microbial communities from meromictic Lake La Cruz, Castile-La Mancha, Spain - LaCruzMarch2015_18m | ecosystem: Environmental > Aquatic > Freshwater > Lake | place: Spain... | reverse complement strand
TTGTGTGACCCTTGCATCTTAACTTGAAAAATTCTTTTCTAATTTCTTCTTTTTTCATTAAAAACTAAAGTAATTCAAGCAGAACTAATTTTCGGTTGCCCTAGGACATATGTCCCTGGGTCGCACAAATTAGAGATTACCACAAGATTTTTAAACCCTTTAAAGTTATATAAATTGTATTTGAAAGGGAATTAAATTTAAGTGATTATCACTTTCTAAAGGTTTGAGTATAACAAAAACAAGGAAACAAAAATGATGAAAAAAATAAATATGAGAGGTTCAAAAATCTGAGGATTTTTGAAATCCTGAAGACTGCGGTCCTCGGGCTTTTAAATTTTCGCTCGGCTCAAATTTAAAATGGAAACAATGGATATGCAACATCAGGCAATGGGGTATGACAGAAGTACGCTATTCTCACCAGATGGAAGGCTATTACAGGTAGAATATGCTCAAAAGACAATCAGGCTTGGAAGTGCTTCAATTGGGATTGTCTGCAAAGATGGGGCAGTAATAGTAGCTGACAGGAGAACAAAAGATATCTTGATTACAGCTGAATCTTCTTCAAAAATCTATGAAGTAGATGACCATATAATGGCTTCTGCAGCAGGGATATTAAGTGATGCGAGAATACTTATAGAACGAGCACAATTAATTTCACAGCAACATAGAGTTACCTATGATACTGCAATTGATGTTGAGTCTGTGATAAAAGAAATAGCAGACATAAAACAGCAATTTACCCAATATGGGGGAACACGACCTTTTGGAGTTGCAATTTTAATAGCAGGTGTCAGCAACAACAAGGCAAAAGTTTTTTCTTCAGACGTTACTGGAAATTATTTCTCATATAAGGCAACAGCAATAGGTGAAAATGATGAGAAAATTAAAGAAATACTAAGAAAAAAATATGATGATAATTTAAGTGTAGAAGATGGGATTAGACTTGCTCTAGAAACATTTAAAGAAATACTTGGTAAAAACTTTGCACTTGACAGATTTGATGTAGGTTATGTTAAAATGGATGAAGGAAAAATTAAGAAATTGAGTGGAGATGCTTTGAAGAAGTATATAAAATAACATGGTTAATACAACAGCAAGAATAAAAGCAAAAGGCAAGCATTTTGAAATTATGGTAGATATTGATTCTGCTTTGAATTTAAAAAAAGGATTAAATGTTAATATACAGAATGTTCTTGGAGTTGATGTTGTATTTACAGACCATAAAAAAGGATTAAGGGCTTCTGATAAAGATTTAATTGATTGTTTTGGAACTAATAATGTCTATGAAATTGCAACTAAAATAGTTAAAACAGGCGAGATTATGCTTCCTCTTGAATATAAAAAGAATGAAAGAGAAGATAAAATTAAACAAGTAATAGAATGGCTTTCTAAAAATGCAATGGATCCGGGAACAGGAAGACCACATACTGCTGAAAGAATAAAATTAGCATTAGAACAAGCAGGAGTTAATATTGAGAACAAACCAATAACAGAGCAAATGAGCAAGATTCTTGATGAGTTAAGAAAAGTTATTCCAATAAGAATAGAGTCAAAGAAACTTCGAATTACAGTTCCTGCAATCCATACTGGAAAAGTCTATGGGATGCTTACTGCTTATAAAGAAAGTGAAGAATGGCTTGCTAATGGTGATTTGCAAGTTATTGTTAATCTGCCTGCTGGAATGCAAATGGAATTTTATGATAAATTAAATGGAATTACTCATGGTGCTAGTATAGTTGAGGAAATGAAATAATGGAAGAATATATTGTAGTTAAGGATGAAGCACGGGGAGAAGATATTAGATGCAAAAGATGTGAAAATGGAACTTTAATACATGTAAGTGGATTTCCTGCAGAATCTTTCAGAATCTATAAACAGCAAGATTTAAAAACAACAAAAGGAAGGAATTAATATGGTAAAAGAAGAAATTGAAGTTCAGAATATCGTCGAGAATGATGTTGAAAAAAATAGTGTTGAACCAGTAGAAGAAAAGAAAGAAAGAGAAGTAGTTGTGCCAGGAGAAGTAATTGTTTCTGGAGATGACTTCTTGCCAGGAGATTGGACAAGAAGAGAGGGTAAAAATATAATTGCTTCAAGATATGGATTAGCTGAAAAATCAGGAAGACTTGTAAAAGTTATACCTTTATCAGGAACTTATATGCCAAGACCTGGAAATATTGTTATAGGAAAAGTTACAGATGTTACTTTTAACGGCTGGCTTATGAATATTGGAGCACCTTATTCTGCTTTTTTACCTGTTGCAGAATGCCCAAGATTTATCAGCAAAGATGATTTACAAGAATTTATAGGAATTGGAGACATGGTTGTAGCTAAGGTTGATGCTGTGAAGCCAAAAGGAGTTGATTTAACAATAAAGATAAGAGGTTTGGGAAAGCAGGAAGATGGGATTATTATAAAGATAAACCCTAATAAAGTTCCAAGAATTATTGGAAGAGAGGGGAGCATGATAAACTTAATAAAGCAAGAAACAGGCTGTGATGTTATTGTTGGACAGAATGGTTTAATATGGATTAAAGGAAACACTGTCTTGGAAGAATTATTTGCAAAAGAATCTATAACAGAAATAACAAGACAATCATTTGTTCCAGGATTAACAGAAAGAATGACAAAATGGTTTAAGGAGAATAAAAAATGAATTTAGATACTGTAATTAATATAACTAATTGGACAATGATTACATTAGGCAGTGCTCTAATTGCAGGTAATTTAATTAATGCATATGTTGAACATAAAGAATATATAGAAGCATTAAAATTATGGAGAGCAAATATAAGGAATAGAGGAGTAAATACTATTGAGTATAATTAATAAAATGAGTAAATATACAAAACGATTTGATGGCAGAAAACTTGATGAAACAAGAAAAATCAAGATTGAATTAGATATAATACCAAATGCAGACGGAAGCGCGTTATTTGCATTTGGAGATACTATTGCTATGGCTGCTGTTTATGGACCTAAACAACTTCATCCTCAACACATGCAAAATCCTCAAAAAGGATTGCTAAGAGTAAAGTATGACATGATGTCTTTCTCTGTTACAGAAAGAAAAAGACCAGGTCCAAACAGAAGAGGAACAGAGATTTCAAAAGTCAGTGAATGGGCACTTGCAGATGTTGTTGATTTGGATAATTATCCAAATACTGTTGTTGATGTTCATATTATGATACCTCAGGCAAATGCATCTACAAGAGTTGCAGGAATTAATGCTGCTGTTTTGGCTCTTGCAAGAGCAGGTGTTCCTATGAAGGAAATGTGCGCTGCTGTTTCAATTGGAAAACTAGATAAAACTCTTGTTGTAGATGTTATAAAAGAAGAAGAAGATTATGAAGAAGGAGAAGGAGCAACAGATATTGCCATGGTTTTCTCTTCAAGAACAAAAAAAGTTTTGCTTTTACAACTAGATGGAAAGATAACATCAGAAGAATTAAAAGAAGCATTGCAATTAGGAGTTAAAACTTGCGATAAACTAAATGAACAAATGAAAGAAGCGCTTAAAAAATTAAATAATGGGGGGGAGAATTAAAAGGCTTCAAAAATCCGATGATTTTTGAAATCCTGAAGACTGCGGTCCTCAGGCTTTTAAATTTTCGCTCGGCTCAAATTTAAAATGGAAACACCAGAATTAACAAAGAAGAGAATTGCAGATTATATAAAAGAAGGAAAACGATTTGATGGCAGAAAACTTGATGAATTCAGAGATTTAAAAATAGAATTAGGAATAAGCAAGAATGCAGAAGGAAGTGCACGAGTTAGATTAGGAAAAACAGAAGTTATGGTTGGAGTAAAAATGGATGTTATGGAACCTTATGCAGACAGCCCTAATGAAGGAGTTTTGTCATCTGCTGCTGAATTATTACCTATGTCGTCTGACAGATTTGAATCAGGGCCTCCATCATTTGAGTCTATTGAGATTGGAAGACTTGTTGATAGAGGCATTAGAGAAAGTAAATTTGTAGATTTTGGCAAATTATGCATAAAAGAAGGAGAAAAAGTTTGGAGTATAATGATTGATGAATATTCAATAAATGATGCAGGCAATCTTTTAGATGCTGCTGTAATTGGAGCGATTGCAGCTTTGATGGATACAAAAATTCCAAAGTATGATGAAGAGAAAGAAAAAGTTGAGTTTGGAGAGTGGACAACAAAGAAACTAACTCTTGCTAAAGCCATACCAATAACAATGACTTTCTATAAAGTTGGTGGGAAAATTATCTTAGACCCTATAACAGAAGAAGAAGATGCTTCTGAAGCTAAATTAACTTTAAGCATAAGTGATTACAATGGCAAAAAATACATTACTGCTGCTCAAAAAGGAAATGATGTGGGGCTAACAATAGAAGAAACTGAAAGAATGTTTGAAATAGCAGAAGAACAATATGAAATACTTGCTGAAAAATTTAATAAAGCTTTTGAAAAAGCAGTTAAAGAAAAGAAAGCAGAATAAAATTGTTGGGATATATTTAAAAATCATTGATATTTTATAGAAATATGGTTCAAAAACAAGAAGGAATTGAGTTTACAAAATATGAGGTTGCAAGAATTCTTGGAGCAAGAGCTTTGCAGATTTCAATGGATGCTCCTTTGCTGTTTAAAATTGAAGTAAAAGAGCTTGAAAGAGTAAGATATGATCCTTTAAAAATTGCAGAGATTGAATTTAATGCAGGTGTTCTGCCAATTACTGTTAAAAGACCTTTGCCTGTTAAGAAAGATGTTAAGTTAAAGAGAGAAGCTGTAAAGGAAAAGATAACTGATGAAGAAACAGTGAAAAAAGAAGTTAAAGAAGAAAAAACAATAGTTGAAGAAGAAGCTGAAATTATGGAAATGGCTCAGCCAGAAGATGAAGTTGAAGGCGAAGGTGCTACTGGTGGGGATGAGGCTTAATTCTTTGGTTTAAAAACATTCCAAGTTGGTTTTACAAAATATAATTAATTGATTTATTTCTGAAATTAAGACAATAGAAAATTTTATAATCAAGGATTAACAGCCAGAACCTTATCTAAAGTACAACCTCTTGCACCTTCTCTTTGTTCTTTGGTAAAATCACTTGCATCAACTATCCATCCACTAGTAGCATCCCCCACCATTTAATATTAGGACTGCTCTTGAACTTTGCTTTTGACTGTTTTGCATGGCTATTTCAAGTTTAGTATGTAAAAATTCATCGGTTTTTGCAGCAAGTTCAAAGGGGGATTGTTTAACTAAAATTTCTTTTCCATCTTGAAGTTTAAGAGCATAGAAAACACATCGAGCATCATAACTTTGAGCTCCAAAACTTGAACCAAGAACATTTCTTAAACATTCTACTTTTTCCATTCCATTTTCTGGGCGATAAATACAACTAAACTGGGGCATATAAATTCCGAACATTTTTCTTTAACTTTGTTGTTTAAAACTCTTTTTAAATATTTGTATAATTCAATATATATAATAAAAATCCAATAGATAAGAAGAATAAATAGGCATTAAAAAACTTAAAAGTTAAATTTTTGTCGTAATTCTTAAGTTTTTCTTGATTTTTCGATATATTCTGCAGTATAATAAAACTTAAAAAGGAGAGGAATTAAATAAGTTTATGAAAATAGGTGAATTAAAAGTTGAAGAGATTTTAGACTCGAGAAATGAGAGAACTATTCAGGCAACTGTTACAACTGAAGGTGGAATTTTTATTGGAAGTGCTCCTTCTGGAAAGTCAAAGGGAAAATATGAAGCTCCTGCCTATAGGGGAAGTCTGCAGGATGATATGGAGAAGATAAATATAAGGATGGAAGAGATTTTAGAGTTGGATTTTAAGATTTTTGGAGATTTGATTAAACTTGAGTTATTAATGAGAAGAGATATTGGGGCTAATTCACTTCTTGCTTTAGAATATGCAATATTAAAAGCAATGGCTGCTGAACAGGGAAAACAAGTATGGCAGTTGATAAACGAAGAGGCTTCTGTTATGCCAATTCCAATTGTTAATATGATTGGTGGGGGAAGCCATACAAAAGAGAAGATAAAGCCAGATTTTCAGGAATTTCAAATTATTCCAAGCAAAGAAAGCATTGTTGAAAATAAAAAAGTCATTGATGAGATTTATAATATAATAAATAGTAAATTAAGATGGAAAGAATGGAAATTATTCCCTGGAAAAAATGACGAAGGTGCCTATGATACGAAAATGGCTAATATGGAAGTTTTGGTTTTTCTCTCACAATTTGGAGAGAAAAAAGGTTTAGATGTGGCTTCTTCTGAATTTTATAAAGATGAGCATTATTTATATGGAAATCCGATAAGAATTTTGCAAAGAGAAGATCAGATAAAAAGCATGATTAATACTGTTAAAAATAATAATTTATTTTATTTAGAAGATCCTGTTGAGCAGGAAGATTTTTCAGGATTTGTTGAGATAATGAAATCAACTGCAGGAACAGGCTGCATGATTGTTGGAGATGATTTAATAGCAACACACCCTGAAAGATTGAAAAAAGCCATAAATATGAATGCGATTTCAGGAGTTATTGTCAAGCCAAATCAATCAGGAAGTTTGCTTGAAGTTAAAAAGTTTGTTGAGATTGCAAAACATAATGGAATTAAGACAATAATGTCCCATAGAAGTGGGGAAACAGATGACTATATTTTAGCAGATTTGGCTTTTGGATTTCAGACAGATTATATTAAAATTTCATTGGGAAAAGGAAGAGAGACAAAATGGGAAAGACTTATTGGAATTGAAAGAAGTTTGCATGGAGAAGCTCAAGAAATATTAGAAGGGGCTCCTGAAATTATAGAAGAAGGGGAGAAAAAAGCAGAAACTGCAGAGGAAGAAGTTCCAAAAGAAAGAAGAATGAAATCATTGGAGATGAGGGAGATGCAGAAAAATCCTGATAGAAGAAAAGAAGTTATTTCTGAGATGAAAACAAAAGCAAGGCAATCAGTTTATGTTGACAAAGAAAAGAAAGACAAAAATCTTGCTCAACTTGGTTTTGACAAGCAAAAATATGGTGCAAAGGGAATTTCTCGTCCTGATTTGGAAAAAGACAAGAACAAGTTTAGGTATGGGTTTGAGAAGAAGTAAGTTTGTTTCTTTAGGATATTGATAATAGGGGATATACTTCTAATAATATACTAATAATTAATACAATGTTAAAGGGATTTAGATTATATTCTCTTTTGGGAGGATAGAAATTATTAACAGACTCAAAAAATAGAGTATATATTAAATTATGCAAAAATATAAATACTAGAAGGACAATATAATACTATGGCAGAAACATTAACAAAAAAAGTTGGAGAAGAAACTTATGAAGGAAAAGATTATCATTTAAAAAATGATTGTCCTTCTTGCAAACACATGTTAATATTGGCTTCTAAATTAGATAGCAATGATGCAGTTACAGGGCATCCGAGGATGCATAGGGGTTTTTGAGTTCTGATTGTAAATTAAATATATGTATAGTAATACAATAATCCTTAAATATTCTGAAGTTTTTGGTTCCGAGCCTTGTTTGTGAGGAAATAACATGAATCCAAAAGAAAAATCCTATGATGAAATGGCAATAGGTATTGTTGAGAGATTTTTTAAGGAAGTCAGAGTTGATCCTGCAATTGAAAGTTCTATTAAAGATATTATACTCGAAAAGGTTAATAGAAAAAGTTATGGAAGATATGAGATGTGTTTTGCTTCAAAAACTGATGGAAATAAATTAAATGGTGTTGTTCAAAATAGAATAAAAGGATTTTTTGAGTTAAGTGGTATAACTATTGATGATTTCTCAATAAGAAAAGTGACTCCAAGAGAATTTAATATAATTGCGTCTGATTTAAGTAATTTTCTTGGAATGGAATTAGGATATAGTATTGGAGATTCTTCAAAACCAGAGGAATATGTCCCTGCACTTTGCGATCATGCAAAAGATAGAAGGGCTTCTGATATTCATATATTCCCTCCTGAAAAAGATGAAAAAGACAATTATCTTGCTCAGATAAAATTAAGAATTGATGGAATCCTTCAACCAACAGACAGATTAGATCCTGGAGGATTTGAGAAAGTTATAAGACATCTTCATAGGCAAATACCTAATGTAAAAGAGGGCGAGGCAGTTATAGAAGGAGGATTTGAAATGAAAGAAACTCCTGGAGTGACTTATAGATTGAGTTCAATGTTTATGGAGAATTCGAGAACTAAATTGAACAAAGGGAGTGGTTATTGTACAACAATCAGAGTATTAAAGGCAGATAAACCAGAACTGTCTCTAAAACAACTAGGATATCTGCAACACGATGAGAATAAGGTGCAGGATTTGATAAAAGAAAGAAGTGGAGTTATTCTTGCAACAGGTGAAACAGGTTCTGGAAAAACCACTACAATTATGAGTCTTGCTAATGGTATACAAAAAAAATATGAGGGAGGTAAAAAGATAATGACATTAGAAGACCCTGTTGAATATGAACTTAGAGGGGTTCAGCAATTTACAGTTCATAAAGACGATGACAAAGGTAAGAAGCTCACATTTGAAAATGGTCTCTCAAGTATTTTGAGACAAGACCCTGATGTTATTGTGGTTGGGGAGGTCAGAACAAGACAAACAGCTCATGATGTATTTAACCTTGCTCATACAGGACATCTTGTACTTGCAACAATGCATTCAGATACTGCTACAGGAGCATTATCTAGATTAGCAGAATGGGGAATTTCAGGAGCACTTATGAACAGTTGTTTGAAAGGAATTATATCTCAATACTTAATAAGAGCTACATGTAAGATGTGCATTAATCCTGAAGAACAAAAACATTTAACAGAGGAACAAGCAAGATATTTATTCAGACAGCCAAATGAAATTAACGATGAAGATTATAGCAAATTTCTCCAGGATGCGATGAAACTCCCAATTAAATATGGTTCTGGATTTACTAGAGGAGAGGTTTGTCCAAAATGTGAAGGATTAAAATATTATGACAGAATACCTATTGTCCAAATTTTTAAAAATCGTCCTGAACATTACCATATTGTTTCTGCAATTGCTAAAGGCGAGCCAGATGCACCAAAAAAAATGATAGAATTGTTTCAAGAAGGAAAATACACCTCTTTTGCACTGAATGCTCTCTTTCATATTATGATTGGAAATACTACTCCTGAAGAAGTTATAAATTATCTGCCCCCATCTTGTTTTGAGGATTATGGGGCAGTTCTAACAAGAAATGCAAAGAGAATCATGGAGAAAAAAGAAGTGCGGGGCTAAATAGTTTATAAATCTTTCTTAGATATTTTTGTTTTTTATAAATGATTACACAAGTTTAAAAGCTGAATTGCAAAAATAATTTCATGGTGATGATTAAAACGAGCTGGATAAAAAAATTTGCCATTAAAGTCTGTAGCAAAGAAAAAGAAGCGCATCTTGAATTTCTTAAAGTAAAGAAAGATGATAAAAGTTTTTGGGAAGGTAAGACTATTCAGGGAAATATGAATTTAGACAATACTTTTCCAGATCATTTTACAATGCCATTTATTCTTCATTTATTTAACCAGACACATGGTTATGCTGTTTTGCAATCAGTAAATGGCATCGGTTTTCATGATGTTGAGATTGAGTAAGTTTAGCAGATAATACTAATTTTAATAATTAATTTTAGTTAATAATAACTATTAATTCAATAATAAACTCGAGATGATTGACAGATATTATTAATACTAATTAAATTCAATAATTAATTTTAACCAATAATAATTTGATTTAATAATGAACTTAATGATATTTGCAGTGTTATTAGTATAAGGAAGTAGCTATTAACATCTTATCTCTTAATTTTACTCTTGAAGATGTTTTGAGCAATTCATAAGATGAACAATATGCTTTTTATCTTCCCTAATTTCAAAAATGCTTACAGATGTGTTTTGAAATTTTCCAAGTTTATCTATTTCTTCAAGGGGCTTGCTGAGGATATGCAGAATTAAAGCTTTATTTATGCCTTGATGTGCTACAAATAAAACTGTTTTGTCTTTATATTTTTTATAAATCCTATCTAATAGCGAAACAACTCTTTTTTGCATGTCTTCTAATGTTTCTGCGTTATTAGGCATTTTATCCCAGTTAACTTTTGAAGATTCTTTTCCTACAAAATCTCCAAGATTTCCTTCTCTTAGATCTTTTTCAAGAATTAAGGGAATATTTTTATGGAATTTATGAATTTCTTCTGCTGTGTCTGCTGCTCTTTTCAAGTCAGAGGAAAAAATCGCGTCGATTTTTTCAGTTTTTAGTCTTAGGGCTAATTTTTTTGCTTGTTCTATCCCTAATTGAGATAGTTTTCCGTGATTTTGTCCTTGAAGAATTCCCTTGATATTATCTTCTGTTTGTCCGTGGCGTGTTAGTATTAGTCTCATTTTTAATTTAAATTTAGTCAATGTAGAAATTTAATTTTATTGCCTAAAATAAGAACTGCTTGCCTATCTCTTATCTCCTTCACAGGATATTTTACTTTCTTTTTAAATTCATCAACTGATTTTTTCATTATTTTGAGATAGTGTGGATAAATTGCGAGATTTGTAAGATTTAAACCTTTTAAATTTTTTAAATTTATTTCATTAATATCTCCCCATTTTCCCCAGCCTGCAATTTCTATTGATTTGTGAACAATTATACTTCCCGCACTAACACTGATATAGATTTTGCCCTTTTTAACTGCTTTTTTTATGATTTTATCAAAACCTGTTTTCCTAACTCTGTCTAAAATATAAAAAGTATTGCCGCCACATGAAAAAAAGATGTCAAAATCATAATTCTTTTTAGTCTTTTTGCTAATATTCGCCAAGATAATGTTCTTTTTATTAATACCTGAAAGGACTAATGTTCTTTTTATTTTTCTTATATGTCTTTTATAACGTCTTCTTTGAGTATACATAATAAGAACTTTAGTTTCTTCTACGGGTTTGTTAAGTAATTTTACAAATTCTTTTCTTAATTTTCTCGAGGATAATCCATTTGAAGTTAGTAATAGTTTTTTCATTAACAAGATAAGAAAAGGAGTTATAAAAATATTTGCCTATTGAATCCAATGCCAAACCTAGCATTTTTCAATTTTTATAAAATCAATAATTATTTAAAAAGTATCATAAACTAGCATATTAGTAATAAATCAACGCGATAAGCGAACTTGTGTAGCTTGTCAATAAAAAAAATCTAGCGAAGCAGTTATTAAGTTAGCTTTACCAAACAGGCAAATCCCCTATCCAAACAGTTGTTGAAGTTCTTGCTTCTTCTTCCTGCTTTTTCCATCTCTCTTCTGCTTTTTGATAAGCTTCTTGAATTATTTTATTAAAACCAGGTAGATTAATTGGTTCTCCCCTCTCTAAAAGTTTTCTTTGAGATTGATATTCTTCTGCCATATTAATAGAATGGTCTTTTAACTTATAAATATTTGTATGCTCAAGAAGATAGTATCCTAATTCCCAGTACCATCTGATTGTCTTGTGGTATTGCCACATTTCTTGCATCTAAATAACAAGACATTGCACTCATCACTATACTGAGCTCCCAAATCATAGGCATCTGCATCATCATTTCCACATTTTGTGCAAAGATGTGGAAATCCTTTTCTTTTTTCAGGAAGAGCTACACCCTCTCCTTTTTTCTCTTTCTTTTTAGATTTGTCTGAGAATTTTATTGAAGAATCTTCTGGAATTTCTTTTTCAAAGCCACAGCTACATACACCTAATTTTACTGCGTCTCTGATTTCTATTTTCAGCAGTTTTCCACATTTATCACAAAATTTGTTTTCCATTAAAAAATGAAATGAAAATGGTTTATAAAGCTAATGTCGACGAAAACGAAAGCTTTAAAAGCTTATAAACCTTGGATAAATTAGCGTTCCCGTGAAGAGGGACGAAAAATAATTCTTAGATGTTTTATTGGAATATTTTATAGATTTTGCCTTAAATAATTTAGATGGTCCAATAAAAATAATAAAAAAGATGAGATATTAATCCATAACTATTATTAATTAATAATATTCAGTTCTAATTAAAACAAGATGGATATCATGAGTAATCATCTTTTATGATAAATAATAATATTTTTAACAACCTCTTAGTAATTAATTTTAAGCATATACATTTAAAAATATAGCACTATATTTTTACTTGGGACAAGAGTTATATAAATTATCCTGACTCAATAAATCATGAAAAGACTAGGGGGATTAACTGCGCTGGCTGCAACATCAATTATTGGAGCATTAGGTATTTCTGGATGCAATACTGGAGATGCTCATAGAAGAAATGAATTTTATCCTGCAATTGCTCCAAGAGTTGGGGTAGATATTATTAGTTATGAAACAAAATACCCTGCTTCTTCCGAAACAACTTTTGTTCATGATGCTGATGGTGGGCCTAGCAAAGGAAGTGCAAGAGCACAAATTAAAGGATATGATTCTGCAGGCTTTAAATTAGGATTAGAAGGAAGTGTTGGCTGGGATTATCTAAGATTAAAAACAGGTTTTGATACAAGATTTAATTCTAATTCAAGCAGAAATAGTTATAGGACATATCAAGGAGATTCTGAAACTGCCCCGCAACCAATACCCTGGCAGTCATATGCATATACTCAAACATGGAATAGTCCAATGACTTATATTCCATTTGTTGGAATTGAAAGTAATCTTGACTGGCTCAAATTAGGAGTAGAATATGGTTGGCCTAAAATGGGCTTTAATGTTGAAAGAGGACATGACAGATATGGAAAATGGGAGACTGTAGAAAAACAAAGCTGGAATGGAACAGGAAGTAGGCTTGGAACTTATATTGGGGTAAGACCTGGTGGAAAAGAATCTCCTATTTCATTTCTCTTTGAGTATGCACAAGAAAATTATGGTGTAAAATTTGGCAAGGATAAGGGAAAAGTAAAAGCAGAGACATATGGCATAAAACTTGCTGTTGAATTTTGGTAAAAATTACTTAATTGATTGGCTGAACAATTTTGCTTATCACAAATATTATAAATATCTTTAATATTATTAATTAACTTTTTATAAAAAATAAGGTGGGATTTGGGCATTGGGGAAGATGGGGTTAGATAGTTTAATTTGCAAAACAGAAACCTTTTTAAAGCATAACTATCTTGCAAAAATATAAATCACGTACTGGCTGAAATAAACCCAGAGCAACCCGTGAATCTTTTTATTTAAGAAGAATGGAAAACAAATAAAATGGCAAAGAAGAAAAAAACAGAAATTACAGAAGATAAAACTGAAAAAGTATTTGCAAATGAAGGAGAAAAAATAGAAGTAGAGTCATGCCCTAAGTGCAATAGTGAATTAGTTATAAAGATGAAAGAAGGCACAGAAGTGTTTGAATGTGAAAATTGTAAGTTTGTGAAAACTAATAAGAAAACAGAAAAGAAAGTTGAAAAAAGTGAAGAAAAGAAACAAGAAAGCAAAAAAGCTGAGAATAAAGATGATAAAAAAGAAAATAAATCAGAGGAATTTCCTGATGTGGAAATAGGATTTGACCCTTTTGCTCAACAGAATTAAAATGGAAGTAAAAGCAGAAATAATAAACGGAATGGTGCAAAGAAAAGGAGATCCGGAAGTGAGTATATCGCCAATCCTAAGAAGCTATGTAAAAGTTTATTTTGAAAAATTAGAAAAACAAGCAATACAAGATTCTGGAGAAAATCGCGGTACTGCCAAAATTTCTTATCATCCTGAAATTGCAAAAGAAGCTGAAAGAATGGACTTTGAATGTAATTGCAGAATAGCCCCTGAGATTATGGAAATTGTTGACGAATATAGAGATTTATTTGGTTATCATATGGTATTGTTAAATTCAAATGAAACCGAAGAAACAGCTGGAGAACTTGAATTAATTGTTGGAGATAAGTCTATAAAGGGATTTAAATTAACTTTAAACATGATGCCTGCGGGGCAATCAGAAATGGAGAAGGAAGGAAAATGCCAAGAAAAAAATTAACAGACGAAGAAAAAGCAGCTAAAAAAGCTGAGAAAGATACAAAAAAAGTTGTAACTGTAAAAACCAAAGAAGAAATTGAACAAGCAAAGAAGAAATTAGAAGAAAGAAGAAAAGAACTTGAGAAAAAAATTACAGCAGAAGATAAAATTGATGTAAAAAAAGTTGAGAGGAAAGAAACAAAGTCTGAAAAAACTGAAGAAAAAAAAGACGATAAAGATTTTACGGTTCTTGAAAATTTTGTAAGATGTGGAAGCCACCTTGGAACAAAAATTATAACTCCACTAATGCGCCCTTTTGTTTATAGAAGAAGATTAGATGGGCTTGCTGTTCTGAATACAAATTTAATGGAGCAAAAGCTAAATTTCGCGATAAATTTATTTAACCAATACAAGCCAGAAGAAATAATTATTGTATGCAAGAGAGAAGCTGGTTGGAAGGGTTTAAAATTATTATCTGAATTGACTGGAATTAGGGTTTTCTCTAAGAAATATCCTGCTGGAATCATTACTAATATAAAACTTCCTAATTTTTTTGAGCCTGAATTAATTGTTGTTGCTGATCCATGGCTTGATAAGAATGCTCTAAATGATGCTGCAATAATTCACAAAAAAGTAATTGCAGTATGTGATACTAACAATCTTGTTGATAGAGCAGATGCTGTTATTCCTGCGAATAATAAAAGCAATAAAAGTCTTGGATTTATTTTCTATGCTCTTGCAAAAGAATATATGAAAGCCTGGAAGATTGATAAAAAACTTCCTGAATTAGAAGAATTTGTTGGAGAAAAATTAGAATCTGTTGTAAACTTAAAGGCTGCTAAAAAGAGAGAAGAAGAATTAGAAAAAGATAAGGATAAAATTGATGAATTGTTGAGCAAAGTTGAGCAAAAGAAAGAAGATACAGAAGATAAAACCGGCGCGGTTTATGGGGTTTAGATAGAATTTAGTAGAAAAGTTCTTTAATTCATATTTAATTACATATAAAATAACTTGTTAATATTCTCGGTATTACTTATTTTGGTGAAATAAGTCAAATTAATGGGACAAAAGTTTTCTTCTGAAACAGAAGATTTATGTTCAGGTAATCGTAAAGACAATAATTTCGAAACTGGAATCCAATACCAGTTAGAATAGTCTATATCTGAATTAGATATTGCAAAAAATATTGGGAGATTAAAAGAACTATGGATTGAACAATACTTCCTTATATCCTCGCTGTCTAAAGGCAAAGTATTATAAAATGAATCGATTATTCGAAATTTAACGTCAACAAAGATTGCTCCAAAAACAGGTATTAAAATTATAAAATCTGGTCTTTTTCCTGAAAAATATTTTTTGAATGCTGTTGAAAAATTCTCAATATCTTGAGAGATATAAATATAGGGAATATTATGATTATCAAGCCATTCCTTAAATCTGGCTTCTGCTTCTTTTCCTTTTTCCTCTTTATCTAATTCCATTTAATTACTTAAAGCAAGGGCATATTTAATTTTTTCTATCGAAAAATAACAGAAATTATAGTGTATTGTTAAGTTAAAGGGTGCTGGGATGGGTAAAAAAATTATTCACTTTCCTCTATTTCTTGTTCAGAGGGTTCTTCTATCTTCTCCTTTCCATGTATTTTATCATGGCAATCTTTACATAAAACCACAATATTATCTTCTTCTGACTTTCCCCCAGAAATATGCATTAACTTATGGTGATATTCTGGTTCTTTATAATCTTTAAAGGATTTTTTACATCTCTCACAATTAGGATTTTTGGCAAAGCAAGATATTTTTTCTTCTTCTGAAATCTGTCTTTTTTCATCAATTTCTTCAATTTTATTCTTCTTTAAAAATTCTTCAATTAGAATTTTTTTTCTTAAAGCTATCAATTTTTCAGACCAACCACCTCTGACATTATCGTAAAACTTTTGGTAACTATAATTTGATTTTCTAAAATCTTCGGTATAAACCTTATTGTGAAAATCTATGATAAAATTCTTTATTAGTTCTTCTTTGTCTTTAAGTGAGTATCCAAGTAATAATTCACTTACCATAGTATAAACTGAAAAAACCCAAGAGTGTTTACTCAAGAAAGCGTTATTATCTTGAGGGAAGCACTTTCTCAAAAAGTTTAAAATGTAAATAGCATCTTTGTATTCTTTACTATCTATTGATAGATTTGGATTTTCTTCAAAAAAAGAAATAAGTGCTTGTGTTCCAGCATCCTTACATCCAGCTTTTTCATAAAATAATACTCTTGCAGAATTAGGAAAATTACCATATCTTCCCTGAGAAATTCCAATAGATTTAGACATAAATGGATGTTTTGCTATTTCTCTCATAGCCATAACAACCTTACCAGATTTAGCGTTTAATCTTTCTCCAAGAGTTAGGGGTTTTCCTCTTTGTAATCTTGAAAATATAACCCTAACTTTTTCATCATCATAATCTTCTAAAATAAAGAAATTTAATGGATAATTGAGGAATTTATCTCTTAATTCATCAGATATTGGATTTTCTCCGTTAAATGTTTTCCCATGATTATTCTCTCCAGAAAACTTTTTATTAAGTTTAAGGTTATTATCATGAAATTTCATGATGGCATTTAGTCTTTGTTGACCATCAACAACATAAAATATCCCGTCTTTAGAATTTAAAAAGAAAAGGGGCATAGGTTCTCCTCTTAGAATTGTGTCTATTAAACACTGATTATCTTCACTACTCCAAGCACCAGAAGGTCTTTGATAAGTTAAATCAACTTTATACTTATGCTTTTCGTTTATGAATTTTTGAATTGATACCATGAATATATATAAATATTGTAATCTTTTAAAGTTATCTGGAGCTATTTTCTTTAATTAATATCCCTTCTTGAAATTAATCTATATGGAAGTCTTTATCAACTAAAAACTCAATTTTTTTTAAAATATCTAACAAATACTTTTTAAGTTCGTTAAGTCTATCATAATATGCAACTATTTTTTCTTGATATTTTAAAGGTATAATCTTAATTTTTGCTTCATTAAAGAATCTGCCCTTATTCCAAGTTCCATTATCCGAACTAGAAGAATATTTTAAAAATAAATCTTTGTATTCATAGGTTATCCATTTTAGCTCTATCTTATCTTGATACTCTTTTTTTAGAGTCAATAAATAGGCATCATCATTAGTAGCATATTTTCCTTTTGATAAGTATCTTATTGTTCCTGCTTTGCCTTTTCTAACTACAAGTATGCCCTCCCGATTATCTAAGTAGTCAATTTTGCCGTCTTTTTTAGGATGACTCATTAAAGGTATTTTTATAATTTCTTCATTTAAACTACCTCCTAAAAATGTTATGGGTCTATCTTTATTTTGAACTGAAGTATAGATATATTCTTCAGTTAGACCAGAATTACCTGAAATTAAATCAAATATCTCTTTTACTGAAATTTCCTTTATATGCTCTTTTTCACCAAAATAAAAAGGTCTTATTAGTAAAGAATTGATATTTATTATAATTTTATTTAGGGCATCTTTGATAAAAAATAATTTATCATATGTTTCAGATATTTTATTTTGATAGGTTATATCCTCTGGTAGTTGAAATTTAACATTTTCTAATATTGTTTTGTTTAGTAATCCCTGTCCATCCTTATCTCCTTTTCTATTTTTTATAAATAATTTGTTATTTGTATACAAAAACCATTTAATATTTATCTTATCTTTAAATTCTGCTTTCGGTCTTAACCCCATACAATTTCTGCCTATTGTAAATTTTCCTTCTCTAAAAGATAATTTACCTGCACTACCATAACTAGTAAAGGTTAAACAAGGTTCTTTTTCTTTAAAGAAATTAACATTAGATACCATGCCATCATTTTCAGTTTGACCAGAATAAACTGGATAAATTCCTAATCTGTTATAACAATTCTCTTCAGTTAAATTTTCTTCTCCGATAAAATCAAATACTTCTCCAATCTTTTTATCTTGAACTTTCATATTAACTTTGGAAGCTGTGCTATATCTTTCTCTATTTTCTTTATTTCTTGCTCCATCTCCTTATCATCAATTAAAAGTGGTTGGTAAGGTCTTAGATAAAATTCAGGTAAAAAATTATAAAAATTATCATTATTTATCTTTGATATTTGCAGAAATGTTGCTTTTTTCATCTTAATTTTTTCTCCTTTCTCATTTAACCATTCTGTTCCACTTTGATTATCATCATATTTCATCCAACGAGTTTCTAATATTCCCGACATTTCTTCTCCATCGGTGCTAACCCATCCAGATATTTCGTCATGTGTCCATCCATTTCTATTATTTCTAAGTTTTGTTGGAAACCTTTTATCTGAATTGGCTAATCCATCATTATCTATTATATACATCCAAATGGGTTCATTTTGTTTCTTTGTTTCTGTTTCACTTCTTTTTGTTATGAATAAAGCATAGGTTTTTTCTTTAGTATATGGTGCAAATGCAAATTTAGGCAGGGAAATTATAGCGTTTATTTCACATCTTCCTAAAATCCATCTTCTAAAATCTCCATAGCTTGGATTTTCAAGGATACCATCAGGAATTATTACACACGCTTTTCCACCTATTGCAAGAAGTTTTATTATTCTTGAAAGGAAAGCTATTTCCATTCTATTTGAAGAAATAGCGTCATTTTCGGCTTTAATAGTTCCACTTCCATAAGGAGGATTTGTTATTATATACTCAAATTTGTCTTCTCCAAAATCCGTTTTTAAAGAGTTTTTTGTCATCATATTAGTATGCCCATCACCAACTAAGAACATATTTAATTTTGTTCTAGAAATATTTTGTTCTCTTACATCTATACCATAAAAACAATCTTCAGCTAAAAACTTTCTTGCTTTTTTATCTAGAGTTTTAGTAGCATCATAATTATTTAATAATACTTTAAAACTTTCTGTTAAAAATCCCCCAGTTCCACAAGCAGGGTCTAATATTTTAAATTTGTGATTTTCTCTAAATGATTTTTCATCTTTTAAAAGTAATTTTGAGAATATATGGGTATAATGTCTCCTAGTAAAATATTCCCCAAAATCCTTTTTTTCTTTACTTGATGCAAACATTTCATAAACTGCTCCAAATAAATCAAAACCACATCCGTGAAGTGCACCCATAGAGTTTATGGTTTCATAGATTTGTTTTACATCACTTTTATCTACTAGTGGGTTCTTCCCAGACTCTCCAGATATATTTGTTCTTACGGCTTCCATTAGGTCTTTGAACTCTTTAAAATCAGTTTCCCTTTCTAATCTCTTAATATATTCAGATAAATTAGCAACTAATTTACTATCATTTTTATCTTCGCAACTTGACCAATATATTTTAGTTTTGTCTATTCTATTTTCAACCTGTTCTTTTTCTTCAAAGAATTTTAATGAAACAAAACCTATTGTGAAATCTATCTTTTCTTGATTATTCTCGAAATTAATATTTCTATAAATAGTAGCTAATTCCCATAACTTTTTATTAAATATTGCTTCGGATATGGCAGAAAGAGAGTCTACATTTGTTTTTATGTTTGTTAAATCTTTATCTTTATCTAATTTCTTCTTGATTAATCTAAGAATATCAATAGTCTGAAATTCTCTTATAGGATTACTATTGAGTTTAATCTCCTCGCCATTTTTAGAATTATAAAATATGGTGGTTTTACAATTTGTCACAATAAAATAAGGCAGATTTAATTTTTTAGATTTAGCTTTTCCTTGCCCTATTGCATCATCCCATTCTTTATCATTTACTACGCAATTATCTTTAGCTTCTGCATAAGCAACTAAATTTTCTATAAATTGCTTTTCGTTTCCTTTTTCAGGGTCATATTCAAATTCTGAAATTAATAAATCTGGTCTTTTAGAGCCAGTATATTCTACAAATGTAGTATCATTAACAATTTGTCTAAAAGGTATGCTTAATTGATTTACTAAAACTTCTGTTATTAATCTTGATACGGTCAGAGCTTCTCTTTTTATTCTTTTTATTACAACCATTTTATCCTTAAATCTAAAGAAACCATGCTATATAAACTCCACTGTTTTGATTTATTTACTTTTTTGTAGTAACTTTTTTTCATCTCTTGCTCAACTGAATAAGCTCCAACCACTTATTATTCTGTGTTAGTTTCAAATCAGTAGCTAACTCATAAGGACAGCAATCTATGGCTTGATGTTTATTTATGAAATTGTAATATATCTCAAAACCTTTCATAATAGCATTAGCAGAAGAAATACTGCCGTGAAAACCACGCATTACTTTTGTTCTTGCTCTTGCGTTGTTGTGCAACCTTTCAATAGGGTGATTGAAGTTTCCTTGCTCATTTGAAACAACAACCCGATTATGAAGAACATTAAACTTGCCTATCTTATTATCATAGCCAAAAACTTTCTTTATTGTTCTGCCGTAAGCGTTCCATCCGTCAGTAGTCATAACCTTGATTTGTGTGCCTGTTCTTTCCTTTATTCTTATCATAACTGCCTTAATATCTCGGCTACTTCTTGTTTTCATATATTCGGCAGACAGCATAAACTTTGTATCTGGGTCTACACTATCAATAAAAAAGTTCTTTTCTGTGCCTAATTTAGCTTTATGCGACTTTCTTCTATGATATTCTATTTCGTCTGTCTGTGCTTCTTCGCCTACTCTTAATTTTAGCTTATTAGTAAACTTGCTTATCATTTTGCTATATTTCACAACCCAAGCATAAACAGACACATTAGAAGCATTATGAGGGAAGAACATAGCCAGATGACCTTGAACTCCACGAGTAGAAGCACCCCTAAAATAAAGGTCTACGCTTTGAGTTATCTTTAATGGGTTATTTCTCATTCTAAAGAAGCCATCATCTTGAATAAACCTCTTGTTACATTCAAGGCATTTATACCTTTGAATCAAACCCCTATTCTCAGTTTTTCTCTTGCCGTCTTTCTTAATATGTTCGCTTTTGCAGTTTGAACATTTTATTGTTTCTACCATACCATATTTAGATACCTAAACTATATAAACCTTTCGGTATCTAAAACACTACTCATAGGTTACAAATTAGACACCTAAAAGTATTTAAAGGATAGATACCTAAAATAACTATGAAACTGCAATCACAAATAAGCAGAGAATACAAAGGGGAGAAATATGAGAAGTCTTGGATAGTAGTATCTCAAGAACTCCTAAAAGAACTAAATTGGAAAACAGGTCAGGAATTAGAGGGCGAAGCCAAAGATAACAATTTAGTTATTAAAAAGAAAAAGAACTAAATTTTTTAGGATGTTTAGCACCCTTTAAATTAACAATACAAAATTATAGAAAGCTTTATAAAGGAAGAAATGAGTATAATTTTACTAAAAATGTTAGCTTGGATGAGTGCCTTAATGCTGAATGAAAGTTAAGGTATGATGTATGAATGGCAATCATCCAAATATATAATTTTGTTGATGAATTTTAAGTTTTGGAGGAATATTAACTAATAAATAATTTTATTTAAAACTATTTTTTGCTATAGTTTTACGTTATTCGAAAAACTTTAATAAAGTTTTGAGAAAGGCTTTGCAGTTGTTATCGGGATACTGTTTAAATAACAGAAATCAGATTTTTATCTGAAGAAATCCAGTTTATCCCGCTGGCGGCTGCGGCTCTTTGGTTTGCATTAGACATGCAAGTTTTCCGAAAGGAAGCGAACTGCTCAGTAACACGTGGTTAATCTGCCCTTAGGTCGAGGATACACTCGGGAAACTGAGGATAAAACTTGATAGAAGATGGTTTCTGGAATGAGCTATCTTTGAAATTCGCGCCTAAGGATGAGACTGCGGCTGATTAGGTAGTTGTTGAGGTAACGGCCCAACAAGCCGATGATCAGTAAGGGCTCTTAGCGGAGGTGCCCTGAGAAGGACTCTTAGACACTAGTCCTAGCCCTACGGGGTGCAGCAGTCGGGTATTTTTTGCAATGCGCGCAAGCGTGACAAAGTGAACCAAAGTGTTTTTCTTTTTAGAAAAACTTTTGCCAGCTGTAAAAAGGCTGGCGAATAAGGACTGGGCAAGACCGGTGCCAGCCGCCGCGGTAATCCCGGCAGTCCAAGTCGCAGCCACATTTATTGGGTCTAAAATATCCGTAGCTTGCTTAAGAAGTCTCTTGTGAAATTCTACATCTTAAGTGTAGAGCGAGCAAGAGATACTCTTGAGCTAGAGACCGGCAGGCGTAAGAAGTACATTCAGGGTAGTGGTAAAATATTTTAATCCTGGATGGACTGACAGTCGCGAAGGCGTCTTACGAGGACGGTTCTGACAGTGAGGGATGAAGGCTAGGGGCGCAAAATGGATTAGATACCCATGTAGTCCTAGCAGTAAACACTGCGCACTAAACATTAGCACCTCCTCGAGAGGTGTTGGTGCTGTAGCGAAGGCGAAGAGTGCGCTACCTGGGAAGTATAGTCGCAAGGCCGAAACTTAAAGGAATTGGCGGGGGAGCACTACAACGGGTGACGCGTACGGTTCAATTAGATTCTACACCGTGAACCTCACCAGGATCGACTGCAGAATGAAGGTCAGTCTGAAGGGCTTACCTGACACGCAGAGAGGAGTTGCATGGCCGACGTCAGCCTGTGTCGTGAGATGACCTGTTAAATCAGGTAACAGGCGAGATCCGCGTGTACAGTTGCTACGTTAAGAGCACACTGTACAGACTGCCTGCGTAAGCAGGAGGAAGGTGCGGGCTACGTTAGGTGAGTACGGCCCAAATATCCTGGGCAACACGCGCGCGGCAATGCTGCATACAATGAGACGCAACTCTGAAAAGAGAAGCTAATCCCATAAAGTGCAGCCTAGTTCAGATTGAGGTTTGTAACCCAACCTCATGACGCTGGAATCCGTAGTAATTGTTCTTCATCAGAGAACAGTGAATAAGTCCCTGCTCCTTGCACACACCGCCCGTCAAACCAACCGAGTTTTGCCTCGATGAGGCCCTTCGGGGACGAATCTTTGTAAGACAAGGTAGGTTAAGTCGTCACAAGGTATCCGTAGGGGAACCTGCGGATGGATCACCTCCTAAATTATTTTTATTATATAAAAATAGACTAAATTTTAAACAAATTTATATAAACATTTTAGTAAATTGCATCATAATAATCTTTGTCATTCATCCAAGCTGATATTTTTTGAATTAAATATGAATTCCTCGACAAAAGTTGGGGAAGGATAGAAAAAACAAAAATCCTGAAATAAAAATTCAGGATTATTCGAAACTTATAGGTTTCGAAAATATTAAAAAGGCCCTCGGGCTTAAACAACAATGGGCCCGTAGTCTAATGGTATAATTCGTCCTTTGCAAGGATGGGATCTGGGTTCGATTCCCGGCGGGTCCATGTTTTTTAATATTTTTCAAAACAATTAAAATTAATAAGTTTAAAATGCCAGATAAATTAGAAGAAATAGTAGAATTTGAAATAGAAATACAAGGATGCAAGAATTGCGGATTATATAGAGATGCAACTGCAAAATTAAATAGAGAAACAGGAAAATTAAGTTATGAATGCGATTGCGGAGAGCAATACGAACATGAATTGGGGAAGGATAAAAATAACGAATGGAAATTGCCTAAACAAATTAGGGCATATTAACAAATCACAAAACTCCAAGGGAGTTTATCATATTCACCTCGTGTGAAGTCAAGAATAAAATTTTGACACAACAATCAAAATAAAATTTGATTGTGAACTTCACAAGTTAGGCTTGTGGAGGGAGTTGATGCTAATCAAGACTGACAAGAGTAAAATTTTGTTGGTTGCAAATGAGACGAGTAGGAGATTGATTCCCACTTAATTAAAATTAAGTGTGTTTAGAACGTTTTGAAAAATAGACGGAATTATATGGTAAATAGATTTTATACACTGTTAGACGGATAGCTTGGTTTGAGTTGTGATGACGGACGTGGCAAGCTGCGATAAGCTCGAGGTAGGTGCATGCAACCTTTGAACTCGAGATTTCCTAATTTGGTAACAACCGCAAGGATGTCGAAAGACAGATATACGCCGGGAATTGAAACATCTTAGTACCGGCAGGAAAAGAAAATAAATAATGATGCCCCTAGTAGCAGCGAGCGAAAAGGGTACAGGGCAAACCGAATCTCCTGTCGAAAGATAGGCAGAGATGTGGTGAGCATAAACTTCTAAGTTCGAATTTAAAAGTTCTGGAAAGAGCTGCCTTAGAGAGTGATAGCCTCGTAGAAAAAAGAATATGAAGTTGCTCAAAGAGTAGTGCCTCCCGGATAAGAGGCATGAATACGGCGGGATTAACCGCTAACCCTAAATATAAACTCAAGTCCGATAGCGCAATAGTACCGCGAGGGAAAGCTGAAAAGTACTCTTAACAGAGGGTTAAAAGACTTGAAATCTAACAGTTACAACATGTTACTGCCCTTAGGGGTTGTAACGTATGTTTTGAAGAACAGGCCATGGAGTTCATTCGTATGGCGAGACTAACATAAGGAAGTCGAAGCGAAAGCAAGTCTGAAAAGGCGATAGTCTTACGGATGAGGACCCGAAGCCGGGTGATCTATTCCTGAGCAGGATGAAGTTCCCCGAAAGGGGGATGGAGGTCCGAACCAGTGTTGTGTACATGCACTTGGATGACTTGGGAATGGGGGTGAAAAGCCACTCTAACTCGGCGATGGCTGGTTCCTGCTGAAATATACCTTCGTATAGTCGTGCTTTGTATTTGTTTATGGGGTAAAGTACGGATAAAATTCGCAGAGGATTTTTCCTACGGGATTTTTTCCAACTCAGAATCTGTAGACTGGAAAAGCATGAATCAGGGACGGTGCGTAAGGTACTGTTCCGAAACCAGAAAAGTGGAGCCTGTGGTTAAGGTCCCTAAATGTATGCTAAGTGTATCAAAAGGAGTCTTGAACCTGAGACAGTAGGGATGTAGGCTCAGAAGCAGCCACCATTTAAAGAAAGCGTAACAGCTCACCTATCGAGGTTCAGGGCCCTGAAAATGGACGGGGCTCAAGCATATTACCGATACCACAGAGGCACTCAGTAGAGTGTTCTAGTAAGCAGGCATCTTTTTTGCGCAGAAGTTTTTTCGAAAGAAAGGATGGAGCAAAAATGAGCGAAAATCATGGCGATAGTAAGATCTATTTTTCCTGAGATCCGGAAAATGTCGCAAGAGTACGGTTTCCTTGGCAATAACAATTAGCCAAGGGTTAGTCAGCACCTAAGTTATACCTTAACTGAGTATGATGAAAGGACATCAGGTTAATATTCCTGTACTTGCTGAAATCTTTGACTGCATGAATCACTTTTGGATATGTAAGATTCCGAAAGGAATTTTAGGATATAAACTCATGGATTATAATGATGAGAAGTGAGAGAAAGTCTTGACGAGAATTGCAGACTCCGAGAGTCCGTGAAAAGTTTATGCATAGAAATTAGCAAGCTGTACTAAGATCCAACACAGGTACTCTGGCTGAGAAAGCTAAGACATGTAAGGCGAATCTGGTTAAGGGAACTCGGCATATTGGCCCCGTATCTTCGGTAGAAGGGGTGTCTATATTTGTCTCTGATATGTAGGAGGCATTTGTAGATCTCAGTAACAAGGACGGCCCAACTGTATACCACAAACGTAACCAAGCGCGGCGCTGAAAAGCTATGTATGCTTGGTGAGGCCTGCCCAGTGGTGGTGTCCAAAACTCTCTTTCAAGGGAGCTAACGCCCATCAAACGGCGGGGGTAACTATGACCCTCTTAAGGTAGCGTAATGCCTTGTCATCTGAATGGTGACGTGCATGAATGGCTAAATGAGGTTGTCACTGTCCCTAGCCAGAACCTTCCGAACACACTACCCGGTGAAAATGCCGGGTACACCTAGTGGGAAGCGGAGACCTTGTAGACCTTTACTACAACTTGTTGTTGTGGCTTTTTGTGAAATGCATAGAATAAGTAGGAGCGTCGATGTTAACTTTTTGGAGTTAACGGAGCAAAAGTGTAATACTACTTATTTTGCAGGAAGTTGCTTACTTGAAAAAGGACAGCAGCAGGCGGGTAGTTTGGCTGGGGTGGCACCCTGCAGAAAAGATATCTGTAGGGCTCAAAGACAAGCTCATCCAGTTTGGAAATCTGGAGTTGAGTGCGAAGGCAAAAGCTTGTCTGACTGTGTTTCTAAAAGTACGAAACGCAGGGTTGAAAGACGGACTTAGCGACCTTATGCTGCTTCTTAATAGGGCACATACGTGACTGAAAAGGTACCTCAAGGATAACAGGCTCGTCGCGCCCGATAGTTCATATTGACGGCGCGGTTTGGTACATCGCTGTCGGCTCTTCCTATCCTGGTTGTGCAGTAGCAACCAAGGGTGTCGGAGTTCACGCATTAAAAGGGATCGTTAGCTGGGTTAAATACGTCGCGAGACAGTATGTATGATATCTGCTAGGTGTGTTGTTGAGTGAGTGAAATGACTTGGTAGTACGAGAGGAACCCAAGTCAGTAGCCTCTGGTATAACAGTTCTCATGGGGAGGCTGTGCAGCTACGCTATTTATGGATAAGAGCTGAAAGCATCTAAGCTCGAAGCCATGCGCGAAACGACTCAACTAAGGCCGCCAAAGAAGATGGCGTTGATAGAACAGGGGTGTAAGATTCAAGACCACGAGAATTTCAGCCCGCTGTCACTAATAGCCTCAATATATTTTAATTTCGCAAGAAATTAAAAGACAGAAAATTTATTTTCTGTATTTATCATATAATATAATCTCCTACTCGTCTTTTTTTTGATAGCATTTTATTTCTTTGATGATAAAAAAATAATAGGTATTTGAAATATATATCTCCTACAGATTAATAACTAAAATTTATGAGATATATTAAATTTAAATATTGTCAAGTATGATGATATCTCCTTTAAAATTTCTCTAACATAATGATGACAATAATTTTGTTTATTAATAATATTAGTTGGCAGGAATCATTTGTTTCATAATCCTTTTTTATAACTTGCATCTTGCTAATATTGCAAAAATCTCAGATTGAAAAGGTTTAAAAATAAACTTTACCAAGGGGTATTATGAAAAAAGTGTTGATATTATCTGTTTTAATAATTTATAGTATATTTTTAATTAGTTTTGCAAGTGCTGCTTGCAACTTAAAGGCTTCACTCTTAAATCAAGACCCTTATCCTGCTGTACCTGGAGATTATGTAAAAGTTGTTTTTCAGCTTGAGGGCACACAAAATTCTGACTGTGGAGATGTATACTTCCAGCTAGAACCACAATACCCTATATCTTTTGATCCAGGAGTTGCTTCTGATACAACAATAAAAAGTGGGACTTTTTTGAATGACTATAAAAGTAGCTTGGTTATTCCATTTAAAGTAAGAGTAGACCAAAATGCGATTGATGGAGATAATCTAATAAAAGTCAGATATGCTGGCTCAAGCACGCCTTTAAATGGCGATTCGTATATAGTAAAGATGTTTAATATAAGTGTCAAGAATGTAAAAACAGATTTTGAGGCATATGTTAAAAATTTTGATTTTTCTACAAATATGTTAACTATACAGATATTAAATTCTGGCAAATCAAATGTAGAAGCACTGACAATTGAAATTCCTGAACAAAAGAATGTTACTGTAAAGGGAAGTAATAGAAATATTGCAGGAAGTTTGGATGCTAACGAATATACGACAAGTGATTTTGAAATTCTGCCTGTTGAGAATGATATTGTTTTAAATATTTATTATACAGATAGTATAGGTGTGAGAAGAGAAACAAACTCAACAATACATTTTGATCCTTCTTATTTTCAGGGAAGAAAATCACAACAAACTTCTTCATCAACATGGATTTGGGTTGTTTTAGTAATTGTAGTTATTGTTATTTATCTTATATACAGAAGATATAAGAATAATAAGAAGAAAAGATTGGCTGATTAATTTTTATTATTTTTCTTTTAAATAGAGATTCTATTTAATTAATAATTTGTTTAATAAATCTCAGTAAATATTTCTTAAAATGCTACTCTAACTAACTCCCATATTATTAATCCAGTCAAATTCTTATTATAACTCTTATTATTGCTATCCAGTAAACTATTAAGGTAAATATTATTATATCGATATCTTTTTTAACAAGATTTATTATTAATTTTACTCATACCTCAAGGCTTCTGTTGGGTGAATTTTAGAGGCTTTTAATGAGGGAAACATTCCAGAGAAAGCACCGACTAAAAATGCAAATGCAAGACAGGAAATAATTAACCAAGATGGAAAGACTACTTGGAGTAAATTTGTTCCAATATAATTTAAAGCAATAAATTCTATTAATTTTCCAATCAACATACCTAACAAAACTCCTGTAATTCCACCAACTAATCCGAGCAAACCAGATTCAATAATAAAAATAATAACAATGTCAGAGTTTCTTGCGCCTATTGCCTTCATTACACCTATTTCTTTTGTTCTTTCTAATACAGAAGTATACATTGTGTTGGCTATTCCTATACCTCCAACTATTAGAGATATGGCTGCTATTCCAAGAAGAAAGATTGTAACAATATTTAATATACTTTTAAAAGAAGCTAAAAGTTCTTCTGGAGTTGAAATAGTGAAATCCTGTGTTTTTTCTTTTACATTGCGTGATTTTCTTAGTCTAAGCTCTACATCGCTTGCAATTTTTTTAACGTCTTCATTAGGAAGAACCTGAGCATAAATTTCATCATAATCTGTCCTATTAAATAGCGTCTTAAATTCGTCAAAACAAATATAAACGTGCTGGTCATCTGCAGGATTTCCAACTGATTTTAATACTCCTTTAACTCTAAATTCGACATTATTTATTTTTAGTTTATTCCCTGTTGCAACAGGCCTGTCAAATTGTTTATCTTTGTAGAGACTGCCAACAACAATTTTTTTCCCGTCATCTTTCTCAAGAAAAACTCCTGAGTCCATCTTTAGATTAATTGATTCTTGAATAAGAGATAATATTGAAAAATCGTCACAAGGAATTCCTATAAGAAGATAATATCTTGGTTTTCCTACAAATTCAATCTTAACATTTCCAGCAGAAAAATAAGCAGCAGTTTTTACTCCAGGTGTTTTTTTAATAATATTAAAATCCGTTTCATTTAATTGGACAGCCCCTCCTGAACCAGGAGCTCCTGCCATGCCTTTTGGCATTACAAAAAATTTATCTGTCCCTATCTGCCTGAACTGCTCGTTAATTGCATTTTCTAATCCAAATGAAAGAGAAACAAGTGTAAAAATAGTAGCAACTGCCAAGAAAATTCCAATTATTGTAAGCCAGCTTCTTAGTTTTCTTTTTACTAAATTTCTCTCAGCCATTGCAAAATAATCTTTTATCATCTTTCTATTTTCTTAATGCTTCTATTGGATTTAATCTTGAAGCTTGAAGAGCAGGAAAAACTCCTGAGATAATTCCTAAAACAAAAGCAAATGATATAGAAAATATTAATAATGGCCAGGATACTGCAACTGAAAAAGAGCTAGCACCCAAAAAGCTTTGCGCAACATTAGCAACTAACATTGCAAACCCAAGCCCTATTGCTGCACCTATTAGTCCACCTATTAATCCTAACAAACCTGCTTCTATTAAAAAGATTAATAAGATGTCGGAGTTTCTTGCGCCTATTGCCTTCATTACACCTATTTCTTTTGTTCTTTCTAAGCTCGCCTGCTGAAAGAAAACTACCCTGCTTTAGCTCGGAGTGAATTTCAGCTAACCTATTGGCGAGCTTAGTAAGATATTAATTCTAGAAAAACTTTAATTCAATGAGCTTGTTACAGCTCAC
>Ga0247841_10003377_pt1 | contig 29759 bp, 31 predicted proteins | sample LaCruzMarch2015__2_FD_192410 | JGI IMG/M metagenome (GOLD analysis project Ga0247841, IMG submission 192410) | Freshwater microbial communities from meromictic Lake La Cruz, Castile-La Mancha, Spain - LaCruzMarch2015_18m | ecosystem: Environmental > Aquatic > Freshwater > Lake | place: Spain... | reverse complement strand
CACAAGTTATACAAAAGTAATTACGAATCCGCACCCTTAAATGTACATGGAGGAGTTACTTTTGGTGGGGGCGGTAAAGGAAGTGAATATCCTATCAAATCTGAGTTATGGTGGTTTGGGTTTGATTGTAATCATTGGGGGATGGATAAGCCTGATCCTAAATTTACACCGCCAGAATACTCGTCACAAAAGCGTACAGGTAAAGTGCGGACCCTTGCCTATTGCATTAAAGAATGCAATAATATGGCCAAACAATTGACAAAGTTGTAATTAAAGGGACCGTAGCTCAGCCTGGTTAGTAGCGGCGGCCTTATAAGCCGAAGATCCTTGGTTCAAATCCAAGCGGTCCCACCAATCAATAATAAGAGGAAAAACAGAGTATGCTGGAAAATTTTAGTATCACCTGGCGCAATCCAGGACATTGGGATATTTACTCTGAAAAGCATGGCAGGCTTTTTTGTATTCGAGGTAAACCTGGAGCAGTCGTCGTTAGGGATGAACGTGAGCGTGGTATTCCTAACCGCGAAGGATTCCCTACGGTGGGTGCGGCTATGATGTGGATTTGTGCAACACTTATGTATGAGCCAAACGAAGAGACTTAAGGAGAAAAAGTTATATTCAAGGAATAATGGTGTAATGGTAAACACTAGAACCCTAAAGTAAGAACTCCTATCTGAAGAATACATACCAGAATACGGTTGAATAATTCACTTTATGGTAAAATTGGGTGAATGATAGACCACTTTGATATGAGAAGAAAGATAGATAGACGAAACAGGGAAATCGATAATACATGGGACAGGACCCACGTGACTAGGTATAATAAAAACAATTGGCCCCTAGTTTCAAAACCTGACATCCTCCGTTAAACTCGGAGGTTATTCCTTGATTCATTTAACGTAAAACTTAGGAGATAATTAATGTTTGAACTATCTATATACTTTGCGAAACGAAAAATAAGATACGTTGCGTCATTTGGGCATGGATCACCACAGTATGGTCAAACAATGTGGTTCTCATTAACAAAAGAATATATGAGCAATGGCGGTCACGTGGATTACGCTGAAATGCTTTTTCCAAATAAATATAAATTTTGGAACTAAGTGAACAAGGTAGAAATGGACTTAGGAATAACAACAATAATTAATAAAGGGAGAAGATCATGTCAAAAGGTTTAATTTCTTTGATCGCTATTGGGAGCATTGTTGGTTTGCTTCTTATTGTATTTTTGCCGGCTTTCATTGGTGGATATAACAATGCGATTGATTTTAAAGTGTCCATAGAGGCCAAAATCAAAGACAACAAGAGCGAATTTAATAACATGAAGGTGAAGATCACACAAGTCGCTCAAGTGTCAACGGCTCAAATGGATAAATTGGCTAATATCTTTAATGATTATGCCAAGTCTCGTACTGGTGGTGGTAGTGATGATAAGTTGCTTATGAAATGGATTAGTGAAAGCATTCCGAATGTTGACACTACTACATTTAATAATCTACAAAATATCATTGTATCTTCTCGCGACTCGTGGACAATGAGACAGAAAGAGTTGATAGATCTACAACGCGAATATCGTAGATTGCTTCAACGCTTTCCTACTAATATCATATTGTCTATTATGGGATTCAAAGATATTGAGATTCCTGTAATCACCTCCACTTACACGGAGAAGACATTCGAAACGCAAAAGGATGATGATAATTCGGTATTTGAAAAGAAAGAAAAATAATGTGGTTACTATATTTAATTGCATTGGTGCCTGCTATTGTTGGTATCATCCTGTACATATGCAGTAATAAGGTTACATGGATGGAATGGTTAGGAGCTACTGCAATAGCCTTTCTATGTTCCGGCCTACTCCACTTAATTGTAGTAGTGGGTATGTGCCGGGACGTAGAAACGTGGTCTGGTCAAATATCCAGGGCTGTACATTATCCTGAATGGATTGAGGAATATACGGAAGTGCATTCTTCAACAGATAGTGATGGGAACACTACCACCTGGACAGACACACATCATCGAACACACGATGAAGAATGGCAGGCTGAAACAACTATTAACGATACGCACCAGATATCAAAAGAACTATTTAATGAGATATCGGGTAACTTCAAGGATTTAACAACAGAGAAACCTTATAAGTCTGGTTTTGATGAAGGAGATCCAAACATCTATGTGGCTTATAATAAGTCACGATTTGTTTATCCTGTGACCGGCCTACGAAGTTGGCAGAATAGAGTCAAAGCCGCACCAAGTGTGTTCTCTTATGTTAAGGTACCTAAGGAGATACCTGTATATAAGTATCCGTTGAATAGTGATTGGTTGCGATCTGAACGGTTGCTTGGTAATGTGCCTATCAATTTGCTTGAGTTTGATAGAATGAATAGCAGACTTGGTGGGTATAAGAAAGTTAATATCATTGTAGTTTATTTTGGTAATAAGGATGCTTCCATAAGTAAGTGGCAACAAGCCGAGTGGATTGGAGGCAAGAAGAATGATCTAGTCATATGTTATGGTGGACAGAAGAATAACAAAGCTGATTGGACGTTCTGTTTCGGGTGGTCAGAGAAAGAACTTGTGAAGCGAAACCTTGAAACTATATTCCTTAATAACAAAATAGATACTAGTATTATTCCGATTATGGAATTGGAGATACGAAAGAACTACGTAATCAAAGATTGGCATAAATTGGATTATATTACAATATATCCGCCAACCTGGGGTTATACAGTTCTATTAGTAGTGATGTTAATTACTCAATTTGCATTCTGGTATTGGGCTAGGGTGAATGAGTTTGATAAGGTGGATAAAAGAATAGCCAAACTTCCGGATAAGGTACGGAAAGCTATTGGCAGTTAATGTATTAACTAGCGTGGCAGGATAATTGAAGGAATTAATGTTATACTGCTGTAACCTATATTCTAGATACGGGTGAACTCCCTTCGGCTAGTTATGTTTTTATGAAGCAAGTGCAAGGGCCCAAAAGCCTTCTAGGTTATAGCGGGTGCCGTAATAGTCGGGGTGATATCCTGCTTGCAGGTGTCCGCCAATTAGTACGGATAGTCTCACGCCCTGACGGGGGAGTGGTGAGTAACACGATGGAAAAATACCTGCAAAGGTTAATTATTCATACGTGGCACACCCATACCGCACTATAGTAGAGTAGTAGGTGAACTTATTTGATGGTACCATCCTTAAGTAATTCCTACCCTTACTTCTTTAAATGATTAAAATGAAAATACCAAATGCGTATACAATATTAGGTCGTTTATTATTTGACCAACAAATCTCAAAAACTGCGTATGAAGCAAAACGCAGAGAACTTGACAAAATTATCGGAGAATATAGATTGTGGATTCGTGCCCACAGAACAGCATCAAAACAGACTGAACGTGATTTGGTTGAAGTACTGTAATAGTCACACTTGGTCTATTATGATTCGTCTTCGTTAGGAGCCGCAGCAGCTGTGTTTCATGGGAAAAAGGGGTACAAAACGTATGCCCCTTTTTCTTACCTATCAGGTTAATTAATGGGTTAATTAGGTTATAATATATAATGCAGTTGCTTATGCTGCAATTAGCGGGTTTAATAATCCGCCTATTACGATCCAGATCGTTGCTCGAATATTCGTTAGGGAAATCGTTGCAGGTCAACTGCAATATAGTACCGACGGTATTTTGGTTAGGATCTGGATCATAATAGATTTCAGACATGACTATAATAGATTTAGCTAGTCACCCGACAGAGGGCTAAACTATTGAAAAGTTCGGAATCTTTCCCTACGCTTTGTGATGGGTGAGTAGGGAAAACAGCCGGGCGTGTCATGTCTGTTCGATTTGTAATGGGGAGTGGTGACTTATAAGTGGAGGAGGTTACTTATAGTCATACGAAACAAAGCATCCGGGGTCTTGTCCATCCCGTCTTAGTAACGTAGTGTGTCAGGCGTGGTTTGAAACTTTGTCCTGTTCGCCTGCCTCCCCATTAATTTTTAAGAAGGGATAAACTGCCAAGATCCCAGAAGCAATAAACGAGCCAAAGGCAGAAAAGGCTCAATTATGAAAGGAGACTTCATGTTTATCATGGATCTCTTCAGTCGATTGTTCGCTCCGACTCATGTGAGCGAACCAATAATAGTTCCGAATCCGAAGGTTGAAGTGATTCAGGAACTGATTCAGGAACTGATGCCCTCGGAAGGGTATCCCCAAGCCATTGTTGAAAATGGCAAACGGAAATGTGTCAAGTGTGGTTATGATCACTTTGCCACCAAGGACAAACGAAAAGGTTTTTATATCTGTCGTAATTGCGGGCAGATACACAGTCATACGGAGGTAAAATGAAGATATCATTGAAAGCCTCTGATTGTGATGCAACCTATAAGTTCCTGGAGACTGCATCATCGGCTACCGCATTGCCCGTAATCACACAAATTGGGGAATTGATATTGCGGTTATATCCCCTGAGGATAGTGCGAAACGCAAAGGCATGGTAATTCAAACCACATACTGCAAGCAGTTGGCAGATGTGTTTTGCAGGTTGGCGTTACTGGATATCTCTGAATTTGCCAGAGCTAGTTTCGTCTACCGGATTGGCAATGAAAGATGCCAAATTACAATTACCGGAACCAATCCTGAAATTATTACTGCTAGACCTTCACGTGAACAAATGAAAAACCGTGATGCAGGAGGTATTAGGGCAGTTAATAAGATCGGAAGATTGCTCAACTCTGGGTGGACTCGCTCGGGTATTGGCGCTGCCTTAAACGTATCAGCAGGCGTTGTATCCCTCTGGGAAAAGGGTAACTGTCCAAGTAAATTGAACAGTAAGGGATTACGCAAGTTGAAGGTATTGGAACCGATTAGTGCTGTCGGATAAAAATCCAATGAAAGCTAAAAAAATAACGATTAAGATTATCATGTTCCCCGGCGGCAGTATTAATCAAGTAATTACCGCCGGCAGAACGAGGAATCTTACAGCCCGTCAAATGACTCGTTACTTGAGAAGGAGGAATTAAAACGATGGGAAATATAGATCCGCCCCTTGTGAAAGGGGATCACTGGTTTCTCGTTTGGGTTGGCGAGAAACTTGGTGCCTTGCTGAATTGGATAACCCACCGGCGTTGAAAGCAAACTTGGAGGTGACATGATTAAAGTATTGCAATGGCTTGGTATAGTTTTCTTTGTGCTCTGTGTAATCCTTGCTATAGGCAGCGGGGTCTCGCAGATCGTAGAAAAGAAACATGCTTTGGAAGCCAACCCCGGTATGCTCTATAGGACGATCCGTATCGATGGGTGCCAGTATATCGAATCACGTAGTTCAACCTATATGGGTTACGAAGTGATCTCGATATGTCATAAGGGTAATTGTAATAACCGTATTCATAAACAGGAGTAAAACTCCAATTTCCTTCCTGGAGGGATTATATTCCTGATCCACGGAGGAAGAGGCATATAGCCTTAAGACTGGAAGCAAGGAGGTCCAGTTGATTCCCGTAGTTAATAACGGAGGAGAAAAAGAGCATCCAACGGTGGATACTCTTTTTTAGCCATCAAAGAAATATGAAAGATTTTGCTTGACAAGAATGAGCACTCCTATAGTATGGCACCATGTTAATTATTCAAGTGGGCGTATTTAATAATATAAGCATTTATCCTGTATTTAACCAATCATTTAATTTTCTATCTATCTAAACTACACCAAACCAATAACCTGCACTCTACGCCCGTATTAATTAACTGTTTTGACAGTTCGTGTCTTCAACCCATCATTCATAGGAGGCAGTATGAGTAAGCAACCAGATGTTGCATCATTTTCCCAATGGCTTAGTGATAGTAGAGATATTGTAAGTAAAACCCTTACTAAAAGTTTTGTAGATGGTAAACTACCCAATGCAATATTAAATAAATATCGAACACGTAAAACGAATAAGAAAACAAGGCCCGTTACACCATCCGCAGGTATATGCCCCATCACAAAGAAATCCGTTCCAATTAAATTAGCCAAGGTTGATATTAAACTACCTATAGATAATGTAGAGTGTTTAATGCAACCATATGATTTAGATACCATAAGGAACTGCCTGGAAGCCTGTGGTATTATAGAGGGTATAGTTAAATTGGAATTACATGAAGTATTAGAGGCTGGTGAGGAAAGAATACAGTTGGCACTATGCGAGTTATTATTAAATATGTCCCACCTGGATATTGTTAAGGATATAGAATATACCTTTCTTGGATCTGATATAGAGGATAACTTATATTTCAATGTTTCGTGTTCAACTGATCCTGAAAAAATTAGTGAGAGTGTATACAAATATTCTTGACCCTAGTGGTATAATCTACTATATTACGTATATAAATCTATTAATTATTTTAAGGAATATAATGAAACAATCTACCATTAATAATCGTATGTTTGCGATATTCATCAAACAAGCTCAACCAATAGATCCATCATTAATAATTAACCCTATGATGCAGGCAATGGGCGGAGACTCAATAAGTTCCGCATTAGGTAATAGGTACGCTCCATCAACACCAAGTAATAGAAATAACTGGACCAACATGGGTGTTAGACCACAGGGATTAGGTAATTTACCACAATCTACATTAAGTCCACAAACAAACGTACCATTATTCGGTAAATGGAATTTTCCATTTTCAGGTGAAATACAAAATTGGCTCGCAACAAAAGGCAAGGAATATTTGGGAATTAATACAGCCCCTGGTATACAAGGCTCGATATGGAATGGATTAACGCGGCAATTAAATGGCATTAATGTGAGTAGAGCACAGCAGGCATGGCAACGATTTGCCGGCGATAGAATAGGAACAGAAATAGGCGATCTAGTAGATGAAAACACATTAAGACAACAAAATTATTCACCGGCGGATATTGCGGCAATTAAAGATCGTATGAAGAGATACGGTGGCATGGTGGGATTACCATTATCACAATTATTAAATCCAAGCGGATTAGCTGCTACAGGTGCTAATGCTGTTGGTACGGCTGCTGCATTAGACCCATTGGCTAGAGACAAAGGTGATACATCTTTTCATAATAGATTTGTGACTAAAAACGAAGTGGATAAATGGCAAACAAAACCCGAACCGTGGACGAAGATACCACCGGCAGCACCAATAACTCCCAAAATATAATGGAGTAATTAATTATGACAGTAGAATATACCGACGAATTTAAAGCTTTATGCATGCAGTTTGGTTGTTCCCCTGATAGTTTTCTAGATAAGTTTTGGGCATTTATAAAAGGATTAATACATAAACCTACGCCACCTGGCCCTGAGCCTGTTACAGTAAAGCGATTCTTTGCTGGATTTCAGTTTCTAAACGCTGGTATATATCCTTCGGCCAGTCATGCAGCTGGTACAGATAGTACATTGCAGTTCTTTTCCACATCAATGACAGATGCGGATAGACAATGGTATATTGATAAGACTAAGGCAGACGGTAATAATGCAATATTCTTTTTAGTGCTTAATGCCGGTCCTGCCAATAATGTTGTTACATTTTATAAAGACATTAATATGCCTGGTGGTGAAGTTGATCCGGTTAAATTAGCAAATTATAAAACATGGTTTAAGAAGATTAGGGATGCCGGATTGATACCAATGCCTATTATGCAATGTTGCGAACATGCACCTGATAAGAATCAAACATGGGTAAATAAATTATCAAGTAGTACAGATAAGATTTGTGCAGATATTATGCCAGCGGTTGAGGAATATAATCCTATTTGGACTTCATTGCTTGAAGCAGAGAAGAGTATAGATGGTGCGGGTACTGAGCGTATATGCAAGACAATGGCTAAATATACCAAGTCACCTATTGGTGTACACACCAGTAAGATTGAATATGGCACTGGTCCTGATACAAGTTATACGGTTAAATTTGTTAAAGAGTATAATCATGGGGAACGTAAGATAGGTGACATAATGACCTTGAATGCATTCTTGGGCTATCAATTAATAGTCGGGGGTTTTTGTATATTGATGAGTCGTGTAGCAGGTGTAGATTTCATTGCCTATGAATGGGGTGGGGATCCTTGGACAGCATGGAATAATATTAAACCTACAACTATATATTCCGATACACGTAGATTAATGGGTAATCTCCGTGGTAATAAACGGTTATTACCTTGTGAGTTTAGCGTAGGGCGTTTAACAGATAATAACATACGACAGGGATTGGCGGCAGCATTTAACGAAACAGATAAGATTGTTGGTGTTGGTTCAGGTGAGCCTAAGAACTTATATCAGTTCATGATAGATTTGCCAGGTGGCATGACATCAAGTATAAACGGTAATATCATAACAATGGTTGGCGGTGGTGTTACAGCTATTGCTAATCTACAAGACGCAACGTATAGAAGAGGTTAATTAAAATAAGGAGAAGTAGAATGAGAATTGAAAATTTAATGAAGTGTCCGATGTTCCTTCCATATGCAGGGTTGACAGAAACTCGTGGATGGGAAATAAAACCGAATAAACTTAGTGGTGAATTGCCACCAACTAGGTTTTTTAATCCATTATTGCAAAGAGATTGGAAGATGGGCAAGATCAAGATATATGTTAATTCGCAGGATAATAAGGTAATTGGTAATGGCTATATAATCAGCAAGGATAATTGCCTGGAAGCACCACCTAAACCAGAATTACCTAATCAGCCTACACCTGATGCAGTTAAAGATATACCACTTGTATCTGAGAAGGCACCATTAAGCGATGCCAAGAACATAGCAAAGTATGCTGATGAAATGAATAAGAAGGCATTACCTGATAGACAGATTAAGCCGCCTGATGCAGTAATTGAAACAATACCGTCCATGCAGGATATAAAGTTGCCCACTAATGCATCACTAGCAGACTTAAATAGTGAGAAGAGTGGTACGCCTAGTTTTCCTAAACAGACTGTACCTAATAAAGAATCAATGAAAGAAATTGCAACATTCATGAAAGGTCCAATAGGCTAATATGAAAGACTTTGTAAATATAGTTAAGCAGTCAGCATTGAATACAATAATCAGTAAGGGATATTCTAATGATCAAGCCGTGAAACTATATGATACCCTTATGAATAAGGTAGCGGTAATCACAACAGGAACAGGGCCTGATAAAGATATAATGCAATCCCTCAAGATTAAACAACCCAAGGGAATAGTAACGGATAGCCCCGGACCCAGTAATATCACTTCCCCAGGCGGTTACAGTAGTAAATCTGTTGAGATTGCTAAACCAATTAAACCTGTACAACCTACATTAACTGCACCCAAATTAGCTATGGCAATTAAGTTTGCGACCACAGGAGCAACGGCACCAGGTGGGGCTACAGCACCCACAGGAGCACCAAAGCCGGTAGCAGGTGGAGCACAGGCTCCTACGGCTCCCACAACAGGTTTTAATGCTAAGACAATGAGTATACCTAATCTGCCACAAGTTACACCGCCTGTACAACCTGATGCTAAGAAAGCCCCTGCTGCACAAGCGGCACCAGTTATTGGTAGTGGCGTTCCAAACGCAATGACTGGAATGGTGGCAAAGGTAGGAGAATATCAATATGATTTATGCAAGGCAGCTGCATTGATAGCAATGGCCAAACACGGTATTCCACCCACGATGGGTATGACTATGTTCAATAAACAATTAGATAAATACGAAAAAGAATTAACGAAGGAGAATACAAATGAAGGAAGCACCGTTTGATCCGAATAGCATCTTTAATAATAAGGATGCTACAAATGTGTTACGAAGTGCAGAAGAAGTCAGATTAGATAATCTGGCTAAACAAAATAAGACACGAAAATTAGGAGTAAGTACAATGGAAAAACTAGATCCGAAAGATGTGCCAAGCGATGATGCGATAATGCGAGAGGATGAACGTAGTAGGGATAATCCTATTAAGGTAGAAGGACAGCCAGGCACATCGTTAATAATGCCATATAAACTTAATGTATCTAAACTCATAACTGAAAGTATATCAAATCGAATACGGGTTACATTTGGAATGGATAGCGGTGAGATATCTATACCGGCTATTGACGTTATCGAATGTAATTATGGTATTATGGTGCTTATACCGGCAGGGTTGACTGATACGGTATTTACACCTAAACCAGGAGCGCATGTGGTAGTCAAGGCTAAGAACAAAGTGTGGGAATGCTTTAGTCCTGGCACCATATTTAACTTACAATTTTTAGATGTAATAGCAGTGATATTAATAATGGAGACTAGGGAAGCACAATGAAAAATATGCAATTAATTAGAGAGATCGCGGAGCTTCAAGGAGTTACACCTTCAGAGCAAGACCTTAAAGATATTTACACGAAAACATCTAATCAATACATTGAAAATATTTTAAATAAGACAGTTAACAAAGAGGAGATAAAAGATGAGGGTAAAAAATGATAATTATGATGAGGCGTTTGCCGAAGGTTTTGAAGGTATTTGCAAGAAAGCCGGTGTTGATCCCACAGAATTAATTCTTAATTTTGTTAAGTTGTCTCAAGCCGCAAACCCGGAATCTGCAACCTGGGGACAGAAAATATCAAAAGGTTGGCAGGGTCTTAAGGATAAAACAAACCAAGGTGTTGATATGCTGGCATTGGATCGTGTTAGCAGTAATGTTTCTCCATTAACAACTGCTGGTGCTTATGGAAAGAAAACATGGGATAAAATAGGACCGGATAATCAACGTACTCTTACTTGGGGTGGTATTGGTGCAGGTGCTGGTGCATTAGGTGGATTGGCTGGTACCGCACTTGCTGGTGATGAACTTGATGAATATGGGCGTCCCAAAAAGAAACATTATCTACGTAATATGTTAGGTGGAGCTGCAGTAGTTGGTGGTGGTGCAGCCGCAGCCGGTAAATATAAAAATGATATTACCAACATGTATGGTAAAGTAAGGGAGAAATTTAAAGGTAAGGACGGGAAGGAAGAGGAAAAGAAAACAGCCGAATTTAATACTGCTTGTATTGAAGGCATGCGCACTAAGTTTGCTCAAGCAGGATTAGATCCTTCACGGGCTGAACAACTCATTCAAGTTATATTAGCTCAATTGCAAAAGGGGCGATCAGCCATTGAACCTATGCTGGCACAAGGACAGAATTTAGTTGGTCAAGGCCAGGCTGCTGTTGGTCCACTTGTAAATCAAGGATTAGCACAAGGAAAAGAGTATGCAGGCAAAGGAATGGATTTTGCCAAGGAACATAAGTTGCCATTAATTGCTGGTGGTGCCGCCCTTGGTGGTGCCGCAATAGGTGCTGGTGCACATGCTGCGACTTCTAAAAAGAAAGATAAAAAGAGTAAAAAGGAAGCAGCTTATATGGAAGGTATGATAAGCAAGTTTGCTGAATATGGTTTAACAGAGGAACAAATAGATGCGGTTATTAAGATTGCACAAGATGCAAATTTAACTCCAACAGGTAATCCGCAATTGCAACTTAACTCCTCGTTTGGAGATAAATCAATAACAGGGGATATACCTGGTATACCGAAGGAATTATTAGAAGCATTAATTAAGGGATATGCTGGACATGAGGGCGGAATTAGAGGCGGTGTATTAGGTGGTGCAGGTGGCACAATTGCAGGTGGAGTAACCGGGGCATTATTACCTCCAGGTATTGATCCTAAAACTCGCAAGCCTAAATCAAGATGGAATAAGACATTAGCTGGTGCTGGTATAGGTTTAGGTGCAGGTACTATTGGTGGTGCTGTAGCGGGTAGTAAGATTAGTATAAGCCAAGTTACCGATGCTATAAATAAACTGAAACAGCAAGCAACGGGATAATGAATAAATCTGCTATATTAGATAAGTTGGTTGATTGGACAGCCGAAAAGGTTGTTGCTCCCAAAATGAATTTTGGAAGTAAACTTACTACCCCTGCATTATTTGATCCAGAGAAAGCACGGGCTACAAATAAATTACTTGCAACCGAATTATTAAAATATATAGGCAGAGTAGGTGGAACAAGTGCTATAGTGGGTGGTGGATTATCAGGACTGGCCGGATTAACCGCAACACCTAATATAGATCCAAAGACAGGTAAGCGTAGATCAAGGGTTAATAAGATGTTAGGTAGTGCGGCGATAGGAAGCATATTGGCAGGATTAGGTGGTGCCGGATATGCAGCATATAAAGGGAATAAAGACTTAAAAGATTATTATCCAAATATAACAAATGAACTGGTTAAGGATATAACGAATCAGCCAGTAGATAAAAATGATATTGCAGTTAATGCCGCAAGAGGATATGGTACTGCAAACGCGTTAACAGGTACGGCAGCATTGCCTGTGGTTGGTACTGGTTATTTATTACGTGGATTGGCAAAGGTACCAGCATTAAGAGCCCTAGCTCCAACGGGAGCAAGTATGACCGGAGGAGGTTGGGGAGTTATGAATGCAGCTGCTAATCCTAAGAGTCCGGCATTTCTGCCTCTTATGTTAGCGGCTAATTCCTGGGTAAATGAGGGTGGAGCACTTGATCAATTAAGGAATTCAGAAGGCAGGGATGCACAAACTCCATACTTACAAGGCGGAAGAGAAGCGGCAATAGCAAATGCCGCACTCTTTGGTTTACCAGGATACTTAGGTGAGCGAACATCTAATTTACACCCTGGTATGCGTATTAAAAATGAACTGGCTAGGTTAAGAGGGCATATGAAACAGGGAAGTGTAACACCTATATTATTTAAACGTAGAAGAGTTAAACCTAATAGGGATGGCGATTATCCTAAGACATCACAGACCGCAGGTTTTGTAGCAACAGCACCAGCGGGTGATTCGGTACAGCCAAGTGTGTTGGGAAATAAAGGGAATTAATATGTTAACTAAAGAAAATATAATTACGGCGAAAACGCCACATTTTGAGAAACAAGGCGAATTGGATATCATGGAGATTGAATTATCCCAGGCGTTTGACAATGCGGATGCCAAGTTGGCGGCAGTGTTAAAGAAACCCATATCGAAAGAAGAATACGAACAAAATAAAAGGAAGTAATTATGATTATTGATCCAACCCAAAATATGATGAATGGTCTAGGTATGGGTACTGGCACCGAGTTGAGTAGTATCTCTGCTTCCGGTGCTTACAAGTTTCCTAATCCTTTCTTTGATATCGCATCTGAGTATATACCAAGAGATTTAAGACAGGTATTTGAATTTGCTGAATATATGTTTCTTACCTGTGGTACGTATCGTTCCGCCGCCCGTAAGGTAGTTAGGTACTTCCTTACGGAGATTATCATAGAGGGTGAATCAGAAGATGAACGTGAGGAATATAAGAACTTCCTTGATAATGAGTTACATCTAATGACACAGTTAGCAGATATAGGTGATGACTATATGTGTTATGGAAATGTTTTCGTTAGTCTATATTTCCCCTTTGATAGATTTCTAATCTGTCCAAAATGCCATACTGAATATCACGTTGAGACAATTAAATACAAATTTAGTCTCAAAGATAAGTCATTTGAGTGTGAATGTAAGAATGCCGATTGTCAATATAAGGGAGTATTTGATAGACAAGATAGACGCAGTATGGATCGTAAACGATTGAGATTAAAGCGTTGGAACCCAAAACTAATTCGTCTTCGTTATCATCACATAAGTGGTGAGATTGAATATTATATGGAATTGGAACCAATCTTTATGAAGAAATTGGAAGATGGCAATCCATTCTATATTAATCGTTGCCCCTGGGAAATACTTGAATGTGCATCATCCAGCAAGTCGGGTGAGGTACCATTGTTCAAGTTTGATTCCAAATCAATTTATCATTTACATGAATCTACATTAGCCGGCTTATATATTCGCGGTTGGGGCATTCCGCCTATTATGCCTAACTTTAAATTGGCTTATTATATACAAGTGTTGAGACGTTATGATGAAGCCATTGCATTTGATTTTATAGTGCCCTACCGTGTGATGTATCCTGATTTGGGTAGTAGTGCCGGCACATCAGGGATTGACGCTCTACAGGCTACACAGATGGCCTTGTTTAATGCCAACTTACAACAGATGATAGCTTCGCATCGTAAGAATATTACTGATATTCAAGCCAGTCCATTTAAGATTGGTTATCAAATGATTGGTGGGGAAGCAAAGGCATTGGCACCTAAAGACAACATTGCCTTGGCAATAGATGAGTTATTAAATGCTGTAGGTTTTCCTGCTGAATTATATAAAGGCACATTACAGATACAAGCCATGCCGGTAGCTTTAAGATTGTTTGAGAAGACATGGGGTACATTGGTTGATGGATATAATGATTTATTATCATGGATTATTTCAAGTATATCTAAGAATTTCAATTGGGGTGATGTTACAGGAACTCTTCGTAGTGTAACATTGGCTGATGACGTAGAACGTAAAGCCCTATCCTTACAGGCTGCTGCAGGTATGGATATATCCAAGGCTACTGCTTATCGTCCATTAGGTATTGACTTCATGGAAGAACAACGCAAGGTTATTGATGAACAGAAGAAGATTATGGAATTGCAACAGGAAGCCCAAGAAGAACAACAGATGCAGGAATCCGGGCAAGGCGGGAGTGCAGAAGGTAGCGCCGGCGGTGCTGGTGCTCCAACTGATAATGCTACACCTGGTGATGTTGCTGCTCAAGGTAAACAAATAGCAGAACAATTATTATTGCAAACACCTGAATCATTACGCCGTGGTGAGTTAATTAAGATTAAACAAAGTAATCCTACATTGCATGCTATAGTTATGCAAGAAATGAACAACATGCGGCAGGAGATGAGCAGGCAGGGGCAGGCGGCTATGATGGATCAAGCTAAACAACAAGGTGGCGGTATGAAAGCTGCTGAGGATGTGCGAGAGTTGTTTAAGAATCTACCAAGTCCATTAGGTATATCAGTATTAGTAGCTGCACAACTAAGTGATGTTGATAGAAAATATATGAAGAAAATAGCAGTAGACGTAGGTAAAAACATTAAGGGAGCTAAAGAGGCATTTTCGTTTGTACATCGTAGGCTAATGGGATGGGATTAAAAGTGACGCCATATAATCAGGGATTTATAGATCAAATGATTAAGATGGGGGTATCACCGGAGAATCTTAAATTCTATCAAGATTGGCTTTTAAAACATCCTGAATATACTGATGCCATGGTAGAGATAGTGGATAGTAATATTAAACCTGAGGATAAGTCATGGATGCTGCGAAGGGTAATTAGTTTAGCTAAAAGACGATGGATACAATCGTTTGGAATTAGACATATATTACCTCATTTTTATAATGATAAGATGTTTTATGAATATCCTGGATCTGATTTAGAGTGGATATCTAAAGATAAAAATTTCACTCCCTGGGATTTGGATTATAAGACAGTATACAACGATCCTAATGTGAAGATGGATGATTATTATAATCCAGGTGTACCGAAATTATCACGTAAGACAGTACAAGCATTATATTCTCCTTATGAAGATAAGGAATTGATGAGGCGGTTTACGGCTGATGTGTTAAGCGGAGATAGAAATATATCAAAGAAACCAGAGGGAACATTAGGACCTTTTTGGAACTTTAATCAAGATGAGCGGACTAAAAGATTTAGAGCTATGATTAACTCATATGTGTTTGGTGGGGTACCGCCGGATGCACTTGAAAACGCTGTAGCAGCTACCAATGTAGTAGGTGGTCAGTTAGGTATGGGCGACAAAGCTACGATGGTTAAATCTAAAATCGAACGAGATACTAGAGCACCAATAAGGAGACCACCAGGTACATATGGTAATATAATTATAGATGCTGCTGGTAAGATCACGCATATTGCACCTAAAGAAGAACAACCCGATATATGGGATATGTTTCAAAAGTCATATAAGAAAAGAACCGGAGAGGATTTTGAGACAGCCGCATTTAGATATAGAGATAGAATGCAACAAGAAAACGCAGTAGAATCAACACCAGAGTTATCAAGAATGGATAAGGCAAAAGAGTTTGTTAATAAACATAAATTAGGATTAGGTATAGGTGCTGGTGTTGCCGGAGCGGGTGCATTATCTGCTTTGGGTTATTATTATCTTAATAAAAGAAAAAAGAAAAGAGAGGAATTAAATGAAACTGATTAATTTAATTATACTTTTGAGTTGTATAACTTTAAGTGGTTGTGTGGTATATCGTATTCCCACTCCATTAGGCGATGCTACAATGAAGACATTTCTTAAGACAGTAGATATACCTAAGGTGACTTACTCAGCAAGTAATTTTACAATTGCTGTAGAGGGTTATGTTAGCAAAGGTGATACTGAAATGGTAACGGCATCAGCTGGCGCAATAGGAGCTATGGCTGGCATAGCTGCTGGTTATATGGCACAAGGTAATACTAATACGGTCAATAATACTGCACAGTAATATAATGCGTTTGAGGAATAATATGCATGAGACAGACAACCGGCGAAATTATTTGGAAAATATTAATGGTGTTAATTTGGGTATTTATTGTTTATATTTGCGCCGGCATGCTTTGGATTTATGGTGCTCTCAATAAAATGGAGATAATATGGGACTAATTAACTATTACATAAATAAATATTTAACTAGCATTAAAGCCAAGTATGGTGATAAGATATATGCAGAGATTCATTTTGATGGACGATGTAAGATCATATCAGAGGTAGATGGTAAAGTACTCTTTGAGTGTAAGAGTTTTGCAGAGTTAATGGATAATATTGTATGAAAAAACAAATACAGGCGCTAGGTAGAAATGTAGTTAATAATAAAGGTACCTGGATTATGGCAATAATCAATGTACTTGCTTCAGGGTTGATTGTAACTGGTGGAATGGACATATCCAAAAATACAACTGCAATAGACCAAAGTAAATCAACAAACGTAGCAATACATAAACGTATAACTGAACAACAAGTAGAAATAGCCGGATTAAAAGCACAGGTTACTTGGCTTAAAGATGCTCTTGATAATTTAACGAGGCGCATAGATAGATTTAGTAGGAAATAATATGATTACACCAGAGATACAAAAACTATTTAAACAGGGCCAGGAACAGCCGATTATGGTAGAGGATGAGGAAACCAAACGTAAGAATAGACTCAAAAAGGTTCTAGGTTATGGTATACCCATTGCTGGAATAGGTGCATTGGGTGCAATAGGCGGTTATAAGTATTTTAATGACCCTAGGTTTAAGACATGGGCGGATACTAAATATACTGGTGCAAAGAATTATGTAACAGGTAAGTATAATGAATTATTCAATAAACCAAAACCATTCGTACCTATAATGGATCCAAATGATCCTAATTACCTTAAAGAATTTCAGAAGGCTTCAAACATAATGGATAAAGCAGAAACTGGTTTACAAAGAGCTAAAACAATGCCATTTGGCAACCCTAATATCAAGCATCCGGAGATACATAAACTACCCGCACCAGGACAGTCGTTGCCGAGCAGATGGAAATCATATACTGATAATCCTATTGTTGATTGGGGTGGAAGAAGTCTTAATAGAATGGCGGGCATATCTGGTAGACGTGAGGATGAGGCTGTTAGAATAGCACAAGAATCACGAGATAAGATACTGGAAAGATTTAAGAAATACCCAAAACCCAATAGGGATATGGGAATTAAAATACCCGAGGGAGTTAAAGTACCCAACGTAGCTAGGGCAGCAGTATCTGGTGTTAAATTAAATACTCCTGCTGATGTTAAAGGTTTAATTGGTTCTACTAACATGTATACAGTAGTCAAGGCTATGGGAGCTAATACTAATTTAATAGATGACGTACGTGGTTATCTTGCTAAGTATGTTGATAATGGTGAACCAATAAATATTAAATATAAAGACCTTAATGGTAATATGGCAAATAAGGCAATTACACTAACTACGCCTAAACAAAAAGCAGCCGTGTATAAGATTATTGGAGAATTGTTAACAGGACACGGTAATGATATGAAGTTAGATTATATAGATAACGATATAATCAGTATTGTACAAGAACTTAAATCAAGTATTAAAGATCAATATAAAGTAGACCTGGAGACATTAGGTACAAATATGACCAAGACCTCGGCGGATCCGGTTGGTGAAGTGCTTATGCAATCTCCTGGGAGAGTTATAGGTAAAGGACTTGGCTATCTTATTCCAGGTGTTGATTTACTGGGTGGGATTGATGAACTTACAGCTAATGAAGCAGGAGAAGCATCACCGCCAAGTGAACGGGAAAAAAGAAGATTAGGGTTTAAGAATGTAAGATGGAATACGCCTGATAATACATTGGCTTATAATTTTGCAAGGCGTAAAAGAGGTATAGCGGAAGAGAGTATTGGACAAGGTGCTCCTCCAGGTGTGGCATATGGTGCATTAGATGCAGAACATTTAGGACCAGCATTATCTGCATTACTTAGTACAGGTATTGGCGAGGAAGTAGGTAGACATATCGGTAAGTCAAAAGGTAATCAACTTAAAGGTGCTTTAATTGGTGGCGGTGCAGGTTTTTCAGTAGCGGCAGTGGCAAATTTATTGGCAGCTATACATGCCGGAATTATGCCACGTAGAACCACAGAAGAACAGACTAAGGTGGACTCGTCCAGACTTAGGAACGCGACTAAATGGATGGTGCCAGGATTTGCAACATATGATGATCTTAAACGACTAGGTAAGTCAAGAGATTGGGGACAGAGTAAAGATAATATGGTAAATATGATAGGGAGTTAATATGATATTATTTTATCAACCACACCCCGTAGCTAATATGGTAAATATTATTACAGGGATTGAGACTAAATTAATGATGGATATTCATGGGCACATATCTATTGATATTACCGAACTTATTAAAGCATGTGATACCAATAAACCCATTGTATTAAACTTTACAAAGACAGATAGTGAGATACAAACAATGAAACAGATTCAGGCAATAGGGATGCCATTTCCATTTTTTGCCCCTATGATAGCAATAGGACCCAACGGGCAAGCTACAGGGCAAATGGGGTGTGAGACTGATGATCCCACGGTTAAAAAAGAAGCAGGACCCGTTGCATCGGTTATAACAGGTAAGTGCCTGGAATGCGGTGCTAATGATGTTGAAATAATTAATGTGAGTGGTGCCAGGCCCATTTGTACTAAGTGTTATAATATAAACATGGGGTTGGCTAAAATGAGAGAAAAGAAGATTAAGAAGGATATTGAAAAATGAGTTTGAAGCAGGCATTTGAAGAATATGCATCATCGCTGTCGGCTCCGGATTTTACAATAGGTGATTTAATCAACGCCGTGAGACAGGATCAATCCTTAAATTATCAACAGCGTGAACAGGTTGTGCAAACCATAAATCAATCAACAGGATGGCGGCCGGTATCTACACCATTAAACAGTATTATGTATGGGGCATTTGGGGCCGTAATAGGGAATTTAATTGCTAAATATTTCGGAATGGGTATAATAGGAAGAACGATAGCAACAGCGGCTGGCTTTGGTGTTGCAAATATGTTACTTAAGCAGGAATCACCATTTAAGCCAATGCCAGGTTGGTATGGTATATCATAAGGATTTATATGAATTATAATAAATTTTTAACTATGGAAGAACGTTCAACGGCGCTTAAACGCGGTATACTTATGAAGTTGGCCAGTCTTGATAAACAGGCACAATTTAAACCCGTTGCGACAGCCTTAGATACCATTAAAGGTGTGCTATTGATTTCAATACTTACTGGACTTCCGATTGGTGTTGCGGCACATCATGTTGGTAAACGTATAAATCCCAATAGAAGTACAGAGCGTGATCTGAACGAGCAGATAAAATTGTATAAGGATATTTCACATGGTATAAGTAATAATACAGAAGACGAACAGCAAGTAACCCGAATATAAATAAGGAGAATTATGCAAAATATTCTACCGGATTCGATGTTTAGTAATATGGGTATGACGAATACGTTTAGTCCTTCAGCAGCCGAAATGAAAGCAGAAGCTGAAAGCATGGCTAAAACTCAGAAGGTGGACTTTGAAAGTTTCCACTCTGAGGTATATGATTTGTCTATTGCGAGTGATAAGGTAAGATATATTAAGGATTTTACAGAAATATTGTCAGGATTAAAACTTAGAACACATGTTGTATTTAATGCTGATAAGCAATTTGTACCCGAACCGAATGCCAAATGGATGGTTTTTTTAGAGTGGGGCGTGTTTAAATTAATAGAAAAAGATAACACAACACTGCCCACACAGACGGATACAACTAAGAAGGATGAGCCTAAAGGTAAAGAGGCAGAAAGGAAATATCCCGATGGATATGACGATCTTAACTAAGCAAGCAGGGTTTAAAGAACTGTTAGGGCCAAGGACTATGGAGTTTTTAGGGTTAGCCAATAGGAATATATCTACAGATAAAGAAATAGCACAATTTATGCTCCGTCGTGCAGGTGCAGGTGCTTTGGTTGGCGGTGGGGCTGCGGCTATTACTAATCTGATACATATGCTTAATAGTGAAAGAGCCAGGAAGAAAGAGGAAGAAGCCGATAGGGAAAATGCTAATGATACTCTTGTTATAAATCTACCCCCTAAAGCCGCTGAGGTAAAAAGCGATAAACCTATTGAAGTTAAGAAAGAAGTTGCTGAAAGTAAGACAGCCACAATTTCGCATAAGAACCAAGGTAGAAAACCATTTACAGGTAAATTTGATTTCAGTTTTAAGTCAGCAGCTAATGAAACACCGTTGCCAATTGAAACTAAAAATCCCACGCCTAAACAGCAAGTTGCTTCTTTAATTATTGCGGCTGCGACAGGAGCACTTGGATTTGCGGGAGTTGATGCATTATATAATAATTACAGACGGAAGAAACTTCAAAAGGAACTAGAACTACGCCGCAATGAGTTTTTAACTACATTGACTAATTCAGATGATTATAAACAGGCGGAAGTTATTATAAATGACTTGTTTCCTAAGACAGAACATTTAAGACAATTAGATCAACCGGAAGTAATTAAAACCGCTGCCTGGCCTACATACAATCTAGCCTGGGCTGATAATCCACCTGCTTGGGCACTTGGGTTATTCATGGGCGGTACAGGACTCACAGCTTATTTTACTAAACGTATAATGGACTTAAAAACCAAGCAACAAGAAGCACTTAGTCAATCTAGTTTACCCAAGGTTAAAAAGATTATTTTTAAGACACTACCAAGTAAACAAAAGGCAGAAGAGGAACAGGAACCTAAGTTACTAGCGGAACATACAAGTGCAGATATTCCCCTTGATACACTTGAAAGAGAACAGGTTAAAGTGGCATTTCTTTTTGCGTTGGATCGTGTAATGGATAATAAATTATCCAAGGATGCTGAGTTTAGACAAGTAATGGAAAAATGTGGTCTTAATGTTGATGACTGTGTTAAATTAGCCAGTGAAGATGCTACACCTATAACCAAATATGCTGTACCTACACAGCCAGTACCATACATGAATGATGAAGAGATTTGGAGACGTATTGGTGCTACAGGTGGTGCTAAAGGTAATGTAAGGGAAACGATAAAACAGAAACATCCTATTCTTGGCCCCCTTGGATTAAATTTTATTAACCCTGATGATGTTATAGGTGCTACTGCTCGTAAAGCCTGGGAAACTGATAGACAGGATGCAAGTCAACTTATGAGACAACCTGGTGAGGAATTATTAAAGAAATATGGCCCTGGGGATAAAGCAGGTTTAGCAGATTGGGTAAGTAAGATTATGGAATTGGAAGGCACGTCTAACATAAATAGACCAGTTGCCCCGCAGTTAAACCATCAAGATTTATGGAAGATATTAAGTGACCCTAATACTAATCCTAGTACAAAGAGATATTTAACTGATTCAATGGTTGGTATGGCAACTCGCGGAGAAGATGGCAAGTCTATGTTAGATACGTTTGGTACTGGTTTTGGAGACAGGTTGAGAGCGATTCCAAAGAGTCTAGCAAGCACATATCTGCCGGTACATGCCTATTGGCAACAGCACCCCGAAGAAGGTAGTCAACCGGTAGCCGGCGATGCAGGTGGTAGTTCCATTGTTGGTATGGCTACAGGTAATAGATTAACAGTTGATCCAAGATATTCATCTGCTGATAAAAAACTAGGTCCGGATACTACGATGGGCAGAGCATATGGATATCGTTTTGATAATGATATTTCAGAGACACCAAAATTAGATACGGCAATACAAAAAGCTCTGCCTATGCAGAAACAGAATCAATTCTCAGGTAATATTACAGATGCCTTTATGGTTAAAGATTTAATAGGGGATGAACCAATAGCCGCACCGTTATCACCGGAGAGAGAAAAAGAGGAAAGACTTAAGAACATGCTTAAGGATATAGACTTAGTATCGCGGGATCCAAATGCGGCAAAATTCCTTGCTTCAAAGCGTCGGAAAATAGTAGATGCTATTGCACATGTCTTGAAAGATAATGTAATAAACAAAGGAGTCTAATATGTTACCGGATAACTTGCGTGAGTTTGGTGACATGACTACGGCTCGTAATTGGCTTAATACTGCCACATTAGATGCTCTCACTAAACGCTTTCCAATTGAGGATGATGAATACAAACTTGATTTAATCAATCCTCATTATGATAAACCACGCAAATATACCCTTACCGAACAGAAGCAAGCGTTGTTAAAACAACAACGATTAAACTTACCTGTTAGAGGCACCTGGCAACTTACACATAAACCCACAGGACAAGTACTTGATCAACGTGAGGATACTATTTTGCAAGTACCATATCTAACTGACAGAGGTACGTTTATTCATGGAGGCAATGAATATAGCGGTGTATCTCAAGCAAGATTAAAACCAGGCGTATATACACGTAAGACAAACGCTGGTATTAATGAGGCTTTCTTTAATATAGAATCAGGTAAAGGTAAGAACTTTAGAATTAATGTGGATCCAGCCACAGGTGTATTTAAAGTTAATGTGGGACAGGCGAATATTCCATTATATCCACTAGTCAGGGCAATGGGTGTTGAAGACAAGGATTTAATTAATGCCTGGGGCCCTAGTATTCTTGAATCCAATATACTTGAAAAAGGTGAAGCGTCTATAGACAAACTGTACGCAAGATTTGCAGGTAGGAAGGCTGACCCTAATGCTAATATGCAAGCCAAGATAAATTACCTTAAAGAAACATTACCCACATATAAAGTTAATAAGGAAGTGATGGCAAGGACACTTGGGTTAGAAGGTGTTGAAGGTATTACTCCAGAGGTATTACTTAGTGCCACACGTAAACTTATAGCCATTGGGCGTAAAGAGATTGAACCAGATGATCGCGATTCTCCTGTATATACCAACACATATTCCTATGAAGATTTAATACCTGAACGCATTGAGAAGGATGCAGGCAATTTAAGTAAGACATTATTTCATAAGGTTAAGCGAGATAAGACACTCAAGCGTGTTGCATTTTCAGCATTAAATCCTTATATAGAAAACTATATGTTTGGTTCACGTTTAATCATGCCGTTGGAAGAAACCAACCCCATGCACTTGTTAGAACAGATGCACAGGATAACTAAACTTGGTGAAGGTGGTATAGGCAGTTCATCGGCGGTTACAGAAGCGGCTAGGAATGTTAATCCTGGCCAATTAGGGTTTATAGATCCGGTAGCCGGACCTGAAAGTGAAGCCGCTGGCGTTGATGCCCGTATAGCATATAAGACATTTAAAGGTAAAGATAGAAATATGTATGCGGAGTTCAACGACGTTAAGACAGGTAAGCAAGTATATTTGAGACCGGATCAAGTTGATGGTTATACAGTGGCATTTCCAGGGGAATTAAAATCAAAAGGACTGGGAGCAACCGTAATTAAGAATGGGAAGATTACGACTGTAAGTAAGAAAAACGTTGATTATGAAGTGCCTACCTTTGCACATATGTTTTCACATGGTGTGAATTTGGCAATGGCACCAACAGGTATAATGCCTACACGTTCGTTTTATATGTCTAAGTACTGGTCACAGTATATGCCATTAGTTAAGGGAGAAGTGCCATTAGTGGCACCTTTAATGTCTGATAACTTAGACATGACGTTTAATGAATATTATGGTAGAAAGATAGGTTCGTTATCTGCTCCTCAAGCTGGTGTAATTAAAAAGGTTACTTCAGATGAGATTACATTAATTAGTGATGAGGGTGAGACAATTAAACAGGATTTGGTTAAAGACTTTCCATTTAATAGGTTAACTGGCCTATCATATTTTCCATCTGTTAAAGCCGGTGATAAAGTGAATGCCGGCGATATGATTGCTCATTCTAATTTCACTGATTCAAAGACAGGTTCGTTGAATATGGGTGTTAATTTGAAAGTAGCGGTAATACCAGCCAAAGGTAAATCATATGAAGATGCCTGGGTTATGTCTGAATCAGCAGCCAAGAAATTAGCCACTGAACGACTATTTGGTTATGATGAAGAAGGCAGACATGGTACGGAGATAAACAAGAATAGATTTATAGCATTATTTCCCAGAGAGTTTACTAAAGAACAAATGGAGAAAATTGGTGATGATGGTGTAGTTAAACAAGGCACTATATTACAGAAAGGTGACCCCATTATAACTGCAACCGGACCAAAGTTATTATCTCCTGAGGATATTAAGTTAGGTAAATTACACAGTGCACTTAGAAACGCTTTTACTAATAAGACTACCGTTTGGGATAATGATTATCCAGGATATGTAGTTGATTCATTAACGGCTGGCAAGAAAGCAATAGTTAATGTCAAAGCCCAGGTACCTGTTAGAGTGGGTGATAAATTAACTACATTGAATTCTTTGAAGGGCGTTGTGGGGGAAATTAAACGGGATGATTTAATGCCACAGGATCAGGTGACAGGAGAACCATATCATATATTACTTAATCCTATGGGTATATTATCTCGTGTAGCACCTAATCAATTAGTTGAATTGCAACTGGCCAAGATAGCTAAAAAGACTAATACACAGATGCGTATACCGCAGGATGCTCCGGAAGGTGGATGGGTAACTTGGACATTAAATGAGTTGCATAAACGTGGGCTGCAGGAAGCAACAAATATATTTGATCCGGAAACCACTAGAACAATTAAGAATATAACTGATGGGTATGTTTATATTGCACCATTCCATCATTTAGCTGAGAAGAAATTAAGTGATCGTGGTGGTGGAGCAGGCGGTTATTCTACGGAAATGCAACCAGTACATGGTGGACAGGAGAGTGGGCAAGCTAAGAAGTTTGGTGGAATGGATATGACAGCTGCATTAAGTCATGGTGCTACTAATGTGATAAGGGATGTTATTACTATTAGAGGTAATAAGGATGAAGATTATTGGAAAGCACTTAAACTAGGACAGCAATTACCAGAACCCAAAGTGCCATTTGTGTATGATAAGTTTATTAATTTACTTAAGGCTGGTGGTGTAAATATTAATGAAAAAGGTAATATTACAAAACTATTACCAATGACGGATAAGGATATTGATGGCATATCCAAAGGAGCACTTACAGCAAGCGGTAGTGTTGACTATAATTTTGAACCTGTTCCAGGCGGATTATTTGATATGGGTAAGACAGGCGGTATTGCTGGCAATCAATGGTCACATATTCCACTCAATGAGTTAATGCCTAATCCAGTATTCGAGGAACCTATTAGACGGTTATTAGGACTTACTGTAAACGATCTGTATGATGTTATAGGAGGCAATAAACAGATTAATGGGCAGACAGGCGGTGCTGCAATTAAGAACGCCTTGTCAGGAATTGATATAGCCGCTGAACTTAATAAACACAAAGAGTTAGTTAAGACAACACGCGGTTCGGTTAGAGACAACTCAGTTAAGATAATAGGATATCTATCGGCGCTACAACAACAGAACCTTACACCCGATAATTGGGTATTATCTAAGATTCCTGTATTACCGCCTATATTCAGACCCGTGTTACAAATGGGCGATGTAACTATACAAGCTGATTTAAATGAATTATATCGCGATGTGATGGAGACAAATAAACAGATTAAGGAAATGCGTAAAGATCTTCCCGAGGCAGGTGTAGGACAAGAAAAGACAAACCTATATGATTCAGTAAAGGCAGTGTTTGGATTAGGTTATCCTATAACCCAAGAAGGTAAGTCAAAGGGATTGAAGGGTGCTATTTGGCAGATAACAGGAAATACTGCAAAGCATGGATTGTTTCAAAATAAAGTAATTTCAAAACCTGTTGACGTTGTTGGGCGTGGTGTTGCAATTCCGGATCCTAATTTAGATATGGATCAGATTGGTATTCCAGATGAATCAGCCTGGACTATTTATGCCCCCTTTGTTATGCGTAGATTAGTTAGACGTGGATATCCACCCGAACGTGTAATAGAACTAATTAAGGCTAGATCAAAAGATGCAGAAGCTGCATTAGATGAGGAAATGTCTGAGCGTCCGGTTATTGTGGATAGGGCTCCAGTTTGGCATAAGTTTAATCTATTAGCATTCAAGCCGGTAAGAAATAAGGAGAATGTCATTAGAACATCACCATTGATTAATATTGGATTTAATCTGGATTTTGATGGTGATACAATGAACTTCCATGTGCCGGTATCAGACAAGGCAGTTGAGGATGCCAACGAGAAAATGTTACCAAGTAAGAATTTAACCAGTCTTACTGACCTTAGATCTGTACGCCATCCACCTAGTCGTGAAATGGCGATGGGTTTATATATGCTTACCAAGTCTATTAGCAAGACGCCTACCAAGATATTTAAAACTGTTGAGGATGCTAAGAAAGCATATAAGCAGGGACTAATTCAAGCGAATGATCCAATTGAAATACTTAAGCCTTCTTAAGCGTTTGCGAACCTTTCCATTTCTCTGCCGGGCAACCCATATTAATTAAACCAATTATTTTTGTTTCAGATATTCCGCACAAGTCTACTGATTTATTATATACCGGGCATTCTGAACAAATTGCCTTAATTTCATTAGAGAGTTGTGGTGGTGGGGTATTTTTTTTAGCTGTGGTAGAGTTAGATACTGGTTTATTTTCTACAGGCGGTGTAACATATGTAATTGGTGCAATGGATATAATTGGTATTACTGGTATATCTTTTAGTTTATTTAATTCTTCCTGGGCTCTTTTTTCATCTTCTATTATTTCCTTTGAGATCTCTTCTGTTATTATTTCAGCAATGATGAGTATATCGTCGTCGTAGTAAATACCCCGCAGTATGCGTAAAGCATGATGTTTTATAAATTTCTGGTTAGAATCGACCCAATCTTTTAGTAGATTGGCAGGTAATTCCTTTAAACCAGGAAGATCGCCCTTCTTCTCTACATATATATTATCTACTTTAACTCTATATCTATCATATGATACTACACAAATATTATTATCAAAAATACTAAACGTGTAGAGAGGATGATAGTTATATCTGGGTAACACTTCCAACATAAATCCAAAATTTAATTTTCTTATAATCATGTGCAATTAGTGCAATAAGCTGTCCAATTCCAAGGGCAACCAGGACAAGCGGGGTGATTACTATAGTTAAAATCAATACGCACAGCTACTGATCCAGGAGCACTAAAAGGAATAGATGCATGGGTTCCATAATTAATACCATTAATAATTATTCTACCATAACCGGAACCTGGAGCTAAATCAATACTTAACGTATTACAACAAGGTACATAAAGTGAGAATCTTAATTGGGCAGGCCCGGCACCACTTCCGCCTGTATCCACGCATGGTGTGGGTCCAGGCGATGGAGGACAAACCCACTCACATATATCCGAATTCCATTGCCAGGAAGAATGTCCAGCTAAACCATTATTACATAAACATGTATTAGGTGGATCGTCTAAAGGATTAGGACAAGTACAAACCCAACTTGATCCATTCCAAAACCATACACCAGGATATTGATGGCCAGGATAACAAGGCTCATTTTCTTCACAACGATAACAAATAGGTGGATTTCCATCATATACCCATGTGCCATTACATTGTTCTTGTGGTGGAGGAGGAGGTGGAGGATCACAAGGATAAGGCTCAGGTTCATGATTATAACAACAACCCCATACGCACGTTATTGGATCACGGCATCTCCATCCTGGATTTATAAAATGTGGCGGCGGTGTATCACAGACGAATGTTGGATCAGGATCAGGATTAGTGCATTTTCCTCCACATACACAATCTACATCATCCCACGTTTTTCCATCTGGACAACCTGGATCAGGACAGTTATTAATACAAACACCCGCTCTATTATAATGTTGTCCTGGTGGACATGGGCCTGGTGGTGGAGGCGGCCACGGTTCCATACAAAGCCAAGTACAACTAACAGAACTCCATACCCAAGCACCATTACCACCATAACAGGCTGAATCAGGTGGTTGTGGTGAATCATAGGTTTGAACCCAATAGCAATTTGCTGGATCCCAAGATACATGACATCCAGGATTACAAGCCTCATAAGGAACATCTATATCATAAATCCAATCACAAAGTGTAGGATGCCAATGACCATCTTTGCCTGGTGGACAATTTTTAGGATTAGCACCAGGAGTATAGAACCAACTACAAAGATCTATATCCCATCCAGCAGAAGAACCTGGGGGGCAATCTTTATTTATAACTGCACCGTTTACCCAATCACAAAGTGCCGCATTCCATATAACATCTCTTCCTGGTGTATCACAGTGTTTAGGATTATCACCTCCAATATATTCCCAAAGACAACATGTTGCATTCCAGGCAGCACTGCTTTCCGGTGGACATTCTTTTGGTGTATCCCACGAACCAAAACAACACCACCATAAACATATACACGTATTCCAATACCACCAATGAGGTGATACACATTCTGGATAAAATGGGGGTGTAGTTGGTGGATCAGGAGGATTGGGTAAACACGGAATACATTCCCATCCACAACTACCAGGCGTTAAATTACAGTGCCATTGATAAATTACATGTTCCACCGGTGTTCCTGGCGTACATATGGCACCCTCTTCATGTGAATCATCACAAGGAGGGCAAACTGGTGGATTACATTCCCAAAAACAATTATTTGGGTCAGAATCATTACAATGCCATGTTGATCCGGGTGGGTGACTTATATCTGAGCAATCACCACCTTCAGTGTGTGATGTATCACAGGTACAAGGTGGATGGCAAGCGGCTAAACAAAGTTCTTTTGTAGCATACTCTCCTGCTGCATCTTTATCACAAGTATAAACACCTTCATTAATATTACATTTATATGTAGTTATGCAACAGTCTAATGAATAAATATATAATTTGCCATTATCACTTATACATAATTTACCATTCGCAATTAATAATGACATTTTTTCTTGACCTTCTCTTTTAAATTGTATACTCTATTCGGGAATGGAGAATGCTAATAAATCATTTTTATGAGGAGCCTTTATGCTTAAATTAGACCATAAATTACTCGATCTTGTCAAGCAGGGATTTGTACCAATGCCAGGTGGTCAGGCTGAACCAGTAGCTGGTTCAAGTCCAATGACAGCTGCTTTAGCTGGCGGTGGAATGGGTGGTGATCCTGCCGCTGGTGGAATGCCTCCTGGTGGTGATCCTAATGCTATGCCTATGGATCCTGCTATGATGGGTGGTGCACCAGGTGGTGATCCTGCCGCTGGTGGTGCTCCAATTGATCCTGCTATGCTTGCTGCATTAATGGGTGGTGCTCCTGGTGGGGCTCCTGCACCTGCTCCCGAAGCGGCTCCTG
>Ga0247841_10003376_pt1 | contig 29762 bp, 32 predicted proteins | sample LaCruzMarch2015__2_FD_192410 | JGI IMG/M metagenome (GOLD analysis project Ga0247841, IMG submission 192410) | Freshwater microbial communities from meromictic Lake La Cruz, Castile-La Mancha, Spain - LaCruzMarch2015_18m | ecosystem: Environmental > Aquatic > Freshwater > Lake | place: Spain... | reverse complement strand
CGAAGTCGGGGGTTCAATCCCCTCCTGAGGCTTTTGCTTTTAGTTTAAAAAGTAAGGGATTGAAAGAAAGATTTAAATAATATATTTGGTTGAAAAAAGAATGGGTTGGAAAGATTGGAGTTATTGGTTGAAGGGAGGGATAATTACAGTAGGGATATTATTAATATGGACTATCCTCATCGGATTGACTAATTTTATATTTGGGGGTGTTACTTCTTTTGCAGATAATTCTGGTAAATTTATTCTTGTGCTTCTTTCTCTTGTTATAAATATTGTTCCTAAAGAAGATTATGGGCTCGGGATATTAGTGGGATTAATAACAATTTATATTTTAACGCCTATATTCTGGTTTTCAATTGGTGCATTTATAGGTTGGATTGTTGGAAAAATAAAATCAAAATAAGTTTTCTTAATCCCTATTAAAAATAAACTAATCTAAATTCCCCTCCTGAGGCTTTTTTTAATCTGAATTGAACCAGTTTATCCTCTTCCTAAGAACGCTCTGCAAGAATAAGATTATAATACGTTTCTAAATCTAAAAGGGCTTCTTTTCCAGTAGCAGTTATAGAATAACTCTTCTTTCTGTCTTTGGTAATTATTTCAATAAATCTATTTTCTTCTAACATTTTACCTTCTTCCCCCAATCCTTTTGATGTAAAATACTTTGGAGTAAAAGTTTTTCCAGCATCAATATCATGGGCAATCATCACCAATGCAGCTAAAGATTTGTTAACCATAAAAAATAAAGAAAAGTTTTAGTTTTAAAGATTTATACTCTTCAGTAGGATACTTTTTTAAATAAACTTTACGAAAAGTTTTATAAGTTGAATCTAATGTAAATGATTATCAAGGTTTGCAGTTTCATAGGAGGCAAAGGGAAAACTGCCTTTCAGTGCCTAAAGGAAGGGCTGATAAGGGAAACCTTGGTTTCCATTACGCGGGTGTGTCGGAGTGGTCAAACGAGCAGGACTTAAGATCCTGTGACTTAGTGTCTGCGCAGGTTCGAACCCTGTCACCCGCATTAGAAATGAAAAACAAAAAAATCATCTCGGCTATTCTATTTTTAATTCTTTTTATTATTGCTTATTCCCCTCTTAACAATATTTTAGAAAAAGAATTCGGCCAGACAAATACGGGTTTTGTAAGTAGAATTGTTGATGGAGACACAATAGAACTACAAACAGGAGAGCATGTTCGGCTTTTGGGCATAAATACCCCTGAAAAAGGAGAAGAATATTATGCTAAGGCAAAAGAATTTTTAGAACAAGAAATTTTAAACAAAACTGTGGAATTAAAATTTGGAAAAGAAAAAAAAGATTTGTATAATCGAACCCTTGCTTATGTTTTTTTCGAAGAAAAAAATATTAATAAAGAAATAATTTCAAACGGTTTTGCTAATGCTTACTTCCCTTCTGGAAAAGATACATACTTTTCTTCTTTCTTGGAAGAATGGAAAAATTGTGTTGAAAAAAGCATAAATTATTGTGAAAACTCTAAAAATATTTGCGCTAACTGCATAAAACTTGAACAATTAAATTATGATAAACAAGAGGTTATCTTAAAAAATATTTGCGGTTTTGGATGCAATTTAACTAATTGGCAAATAAAAGATGAGGGGAGAAAAAAATTTATTTTTCCAGAATTTATACTTGAACCCAATCAAGAGATAGAAATAATTGTTGGAAAAAATAAAACGAAAGGAATTTTGGTTTGGGAAAGAGAAACTTATGTCTGGACAAAAACGGGGGATACTTTGTTTTTGAGAGACTCCAAAAACAAATTAGTTCTTTGGAAAAATTACTAAAAAAATTGACGCAAAAGTTAAAACGAAAACCATTTAAATCCTCATTTGTCTCATTTTATGTAGACTAGGTTAGCGGGTTAGCCCTCCGCGATTGCAAACGGGCTTTATGGCAGACTGCAAGGAAGGTTGTGATGAGTGCGCCAGGAAGTCTTTATTGGACTGTTGACGTTCTGTCTACTTTGATCTTGCATTTGCGAAATGGGTCAGGCCTTGATCGGAGCAGCCCTAAACATTTGTTAAGGTGCTTAGTAGGTCGCAGAATCGAGGAAAAATAAAGGTAGCTTTTTGTCAATCTTTGAGCTTCCTTCTGAGTCTACATTGCAAGAATGTCCAAGCGTGGTCATTCTAGAGCTTCCTTCTGAGTCTACACTAAAAAAGAAAGAAAAAATATTTCTAAAAACCCTAAAATTAATAAACGCCTTTTGTATATTGAATATATGAATAAAAAAGGGGGAAAGATTATTGATTTTTTCCCAAAAAATAAAAGAGGGCAATACTATTTAATTGCTGCAATAATTTTTATAGGAATTATTTTTATCTTAATCAGTGTGGTGAATGAATCAAAAAAAGAAACGAATACTAGAATTTATGAACTAAGCAAAGAAATGAAGATTGAATCTTCAAAAGTTATGGAATACTACTCTTATACGGGTTATAATCAAATAGAAGACTTCACAAAAAAGTATTCGGAATATGTAGGAGAAAGAACAGATATTTATTTTATCCTAGGGAACTTGACAACTCAAGAAGTATATACTTACACTGGGGGGGAGAGCATAAATATAACGGAATTGTTTTTTGATCAGACAGAGAACATCCTTAATGCGACAATCGAAGAACAGCTATACTCTTTCAACTTTGAAAAAGGGGAAAATTTTTATTTTGTAATCATCCAGAAAGAGGGGGACGAAGAATATATTTTAAGAGGATAAAAATGAAAAATAGAAATACAATTTATTCAAAGATTAATAAAAAAGGGGTAAGCGAAGTTCTAGGATATATCTTATTAGTTTCTTTTGCAATCGTTATGAGTTTTATAGTTTACCAAGGATTGAAAACTTATGTTCCAGCAAAAACATTAGAATGCCCAGATGGTGTCTCTCTTTTTATAAAAGATGTTTCGTGTACATATAACTCTACAAGTGAAAAATATGATTTAGAATTAATCATAAAAAATAATGGGAGATACAACATAGCAGGATATTATATTCATGCTAGCGAAAATCCTAATCAAACAGTTGCTACAACACCTTTAATTGAGAATCTAAAAGAGGTGAATGCCTATAAATATAACAATGCAGTGCTTTTACAGTCATACGAGACCTTTGAATCCGGACGTTTAGAAAACTTTTTAAATTTGAATGAAGAAAATTTTGCGGAATATAACAATCTCAGTAAAAAAATATACTCCTTAGACCTTATTCCCATAAGATTTCAAGAAGAAGAAAATAGATTAAGAATTGTTGGTTGTGGAAAGGCTATCCTAAGGGAAAAAATAAATTGCGCCTAATGCCTTTTTAATTAGAAATATTTTGTCAATAAATTTGCTTAACAAACTTTAAAAACTTGGAAAAATTATGATTAAAATGAAAGAGCGTGGAAAGAAGGGAGTTTCTCCAGTTATCGCAACAATCCTCCTGATTGCATTAGTCTTTGTAATTGCTATGATAATTTTCTTGTTTATGAGAGGAATTGGGGAAGAATCAATTACAAAATTTGGAAATGAAAATATAAAACTTGCTTGTCAAAAGGTAGATTTTGATGCAAGTTATTCTGATGGATCATTAGCAATTTCAAATTTGGGAGAAGTACCTATTTTTGACATGAATCTTAAATTAGATAAAGGGGGAAGTTACGAAACGGAGGGACTTAAATTAAAATACCCTAGCAGCTGGCCCTCTTCTGGATTATCACAAGGAGGAGTAGTTTCAATTAGTCTGCAAGATGTTGGAGGATTAAAAAAAATAGTAATAACCCCCGTATTAGCAGGAAAAACAAAAGCAGGAACTAAAAAATTTTATAATTGTGAACAAGGACTCTACAAGAATGAAATAATAATTTAAGATGACTAATCAAAAATTTAAAATTAAAAAGAGGGGGATGTCTGAAGTTGTTACTACCATCTTAATGGTTGGTTTAGTTCTCGCATTAATTGCAATAGTTTGGAGTGTAATCAGTGGACTAGTTAATGATGAACTTGGAAAAACTGATGCTTGTTTCGGAAACTTTGACAAAGTAACAATAAATAGACCATACACCTGTTATAATTTGACCACAAAAGAATTTTATTTTTCTATAAATGTGGAAGATATTAGTTTAGAAAAAATTTTCATTGTTATTGGTAGCAAAGGAGTGACAAATAGTATCACCCTAAGTTCAACAGCCACAAATATAACAGGGGTAACAAATTATCCCACTAACAGTTCTGAGGTAATAGCCCCGGAAGCAAACCATGGAAAGACATATATTTATGCTGGACTGGAAACCGCTCCAGATTATATTAGAATTTCTCCAATGATTAGTGGAGAAAAATGTCAAGAATCCGATGCATTGACAGATATAGAACCATGTTCTTCTTATGATTAAAAGAAAATCTTATAAACCTCTCAGGAGTATTATTTAAAAGAGGGGTTGAAGAAAATTAATGAAATTTTGTGTTTGTAAAAATAGAAATGCACAAGTTTGGGTTGAAACGGTTCTTTATACTTTAATTGCTTTTACAATAATTGGATTAGTTCTTACTTATGTAAAGCCAGAAATAGAAAAATTTCAAGATAAAGCGGTGATAAAACAAAGCATAACTATCATGAGTGATCTTGACTCAAAAATTTCTGAAGTAGAAAAAAATGGAGAAGGAAATAAAAGAGTTTTAGACGTGGCAATAAAAAAAGGGTATTTAAGAATAGAGGGATTAAATGATAGTCTCGTATTTGAAATAGAAAGTATTTACCCTTATACCGAACCTGGAGAAAAGTATTACGAACAAGGAATAGAAATTAGCACATTGGAAAAAAGTGGGAAAAATAAAATAACTTTATTGAGTAATTATAGTGAAACTCTGAATATAACCTACATTGGAAAAGAAGAAACGAAGATTTTACCCCAATCTTCTACATTTTATAGGATATCTATAGAAAACAATGGGCAAGCTAATCAAAATAAAACAGAAATAGAAATAGGAATAGTCTAATATGGAAAAAGAAGAGATAAAAAAAGAGATTAAAGGAATTTCAAATTATCCAAGGGCATTCATAGATTTTTCTCCAAGAAATCCCCCTATGAAAAAGATAAAAGACAAATCAAAGATAAATGTTAGGTATTGCCTTGTTGCACCATTTGCCTATGCCCACATTTACTGGGATCCTATTAAGTATGAGGTTCTTTATGAAATAGAAGAGCCTATCTTGAATGATTATGAAAAAGAATGCAAAGAAAAAATTGTATCGACAATGAGGGAGATGATAAATTTTGAGGTGGTAATTAAAGAAGATACTGAATCTTTATTAGAATATATTGATAAAAGATTTAAATTTTTAGCGATAGAATTGGGAATGGATTTGGATTATGCTAGTTATAGGAAAATATTTTATTATGTATGCAGGAATTTTATTGGATTCAATGAAACTGACCCTCTATTAAAAGATTATTTTGTGGAGGATATAGAATGCAACGGCGTTGACACTCCCGTATATATTGTCCATAGAGTATTTCGAACGTTAAAGACAAATTTAATTTTTAGAGAAAATGCTCAACTAGAAGGATTTGTGGAAAAGCTTGCACAAAGATCTGGAAAATATATTTCATATGCTCAACCAATATTAGATAGTTCTCTTCCAGATGGGAGTAGAGTTAATGCTACTTACACTAAAGATATTACTAATAAAGGACCTACGTTTACAATAAGAAAATTTACTAAAACTCCTTGGACACCTCCCCAACTTCTATTTTTCAATACGTTAAGTCCAGAAATGCTTGCTTATCTTTGGCTTTTAGTAGAACACAAGATGAATATACTCATCGCAGGAGGTACATCTTCTGGGAAAACAACTTTGCTTAACGCGATTGCATTCTTCATCCCCCCCGAAGCCAGAGTAGTAAGTATTGAAGATACTCTTGAATTAAACCTCCCAAGAGAGAATTGGCTTCCGAGCGTAGCAAGAGCATCTACCAGTGGAAGAAAAGATGATGAAATAGATTTATTCACCTTATTGAAAAGTTCATTTAGACAAAACCCAGAATATGTTATAGTTGGTGAAGTAAGAGGTAAGGAAGCTTCTACTTTATTTCAGGGGATGGCATCCGGTCATTCTTGCATTAGCACAATTCACGCAGAATCGGTAGAAACAGTAATAAAAAGACTAGAAACCCCTCCAATAGAACTTTCTCCAACCTTGTTGAATCTTTTAGATGCAGTATGCATAATGACACACGCAGTAGTAAACAAACAAGAAACAAGAAAATTGAGAGAAATTGTTGAAATTATTAATATCACCCCAGACGGAATTGCTCTCACAAATACCCCCGTGGTTTGGAATCCATCAGACGATCAATTTTATTTTAAAAGAGACATAAAATCATTTGAAAAAATATCCAAAAGATCTGGTTTGACTTTAGAAGAAATCAATCTTGAATTTAGAAGAAGGATTCAACTGCTTTATATCTTATATAAAAAGAATATTTTTGATTTTCTGGAAGTTCAAGAATTAATAAATAGGTATTATAAGCAACCAGAAAAAGTCTTAAAACAATTTGGAATAAACATATAAAATTCAAAAAAATTAATCAAAATATTTAATAATCCCCCTTCTCTTCTTGTAGAATGCTAAAAGAGGAAGTTGTTTTACTCTCCCAATTATCTTTATCTTTAAAAGAAACTCTAGAAAAGATGGAGAAAACATGTGAAGAAAAAAATGCTAATGAGTTCAACAAATTAAGAAAGTTTTTTTTCCAACTCCAAGATAAAGTTTCGGAGATTTTAAAATGATTGAAGAAAAAATAAAAATTTCAAAAGAAAAGCTTTCGAAAGAAATAAAAACCATAAAAGAAATTATAAACCTATACGAAGAATTCCAAAAGTCTAAAAATAAAAGAGACAAGAAAATGATTCTTTCTCATATAGAATTGATAAAAACTAATTTAAAAACTCAACAAAAAGAAGTCAACGAAATTTTAAATCAAATTTCTTTGACAAAACCCCTAGAATTACCTGCTTCTGAAAATATACTTCCAAAAGAAAAAATACTAAAAAGTACTCCTCCAATTATTTCGCAAGATTATGATTTCCTTTCGAATAAAAAAGCTCCTTCTCCTCCTTTAAAGAAAAAAGATTTATCCCCCTTGGAAAAACTTAGTCTTAAAAGAGTAGGAAAAGAAAAAAAGATAATAGTTAAATATCAAGAAGAGAAACCAAGCAACTACGTTAATCTTTCTGTGAGAACTTGTTATCCTTTATCCAGAAAATTACTTTCTGGGGGCATGTTTGGCTCTTTAAAAAGGGCATTAGTTAAGGCAAACATGCAATTTATTCCAGAAAACTATGTTTCAGTTATTTTATTTACAACTTTTCTTTCTATTCTAATATCTATTTTTTTATTCATTTTTTTCATTTTTTTCAATGTGAGCTCTGCAATGCCCATGATTAGTCTTGCCGGAGAGCCTTTTCCAACTAGAGCATTAAAAATATTTTGGATTATTTTTGCAATTCCTTTAGGAACTTTTTTTATGATCTATACATACCCCTCTCTTGAAAAAAAATCCATAGAAGGAAGAATCAATCAAGAATTGCCATTTGTAACAATCCACATGTCTTCAATCTCAGGAGCGATGAAAGATCCAAGTAAAATGTTTGGAATAATTATAGCTACAGGAGAATATCCTGCGATGCAAAAAGAATTTGCTAAAATAATAAATGAGATTAACATCTATGGTTATGATTTGGTGAGTGCTTTGAGAAACAGCTCATTTAACTGCCCAAGCAGGAAACTCGGAGAGTTATATAATGGTATTTCAACCACTATAAGTTCTGGAGGAGACCTTTCACAATTCTTTGAAAAAAGAGCTGAAACTCTTCTATTTGATTATAAAATTGAAAGAGATAAATACAATAAATCTACAGAAACGTTTATGGACATTTACCTTAGTGTGGTCATTGCAGCCCCTATGATTTTAATGTTGCTTTTAATAATTATGAGGGTAAGTGGACTTGGAATTTCTTTGAGCACCCCCACGATAAGTTTAATCACCATAATGGGAGTTACACTGGCAAACATTTTCTTTTTAATATTTTTATATATAAAACAACCTGTACAATAAAATGAAAAATAAAAAATTAAAAAAAACTTCGGAAGGATTTTTATGATAGAACTAAAAAAACAAAATATTGTTGGATTAATCCTAGCCACAGTAGTAATTTTAATATCACTTTTTTTTACTGGAACTAATTTTTTCTTTTTAATAGTAGGTATGGGGGTAATTATAGGAATTATTCCTTTTGTCATTGATATCTTAAAAGAATCTAAGGTAGAAAAAGAAAAAGAAGAAATGTTTTTAGAATTTGCTAGAAATTTGGTAGAGAGTGTTAAAACAGGAACACCCATCAGTAAAAGTATAATCAATTCAAAAGAGAAAAATTATGGAGTTTTGAGTGAACACATTCAAAAATTAGCAAACCAAATACAGATGGGATCTCCATTAAATTCTGCTTTACAAACATTTTCAAAAGATTTGGATAATAAAATTATAGCTAGAGCAATTACATTGATCGGTCAGGCAGAAAGAGCAGGAGGAAATATTGGAGAAATTTTAGAATCGGTAGTGGAGGCTGTAAACACCACAGATAAATTAAAAAAAGAAAGAAAAGCCTCTATCTCCACTTTAATTAGTCAGGGATATATAATTTTCTTTGTTTTTATGGGGATTGTTTTAATAATGCAATTCAAAATTATTCCCATCATATCTGGTATGTCTGGAATGGGTTCTTCTCTTTCTGGAGGGGTTTCCTCTGGGGGGACCGCAATAGATCCTGCTGAGATATCTAGTGCTTTTTTATTTCTTTTACTCGTCCAAGGGTTTTTTACAGGATTAGCAGTGGGTATGCTTTCAGAAGGAAATCTTAAATCAGGAATAAAACACTCTTTTGCTTTGATGTTCGCTGCATTCCTAGTTGCTTCCATAGCAAATTTGTTCTTACTTTAGCAAATTTAATAAATAATCTTTTCTATCTCTTTTAATGAAAGAGGTTGGAAAAAAGGGGTCTCACGTTGGAATAATCATTTCTTTTAGTCTTTTTATTCTTTTTTTACTTTCAGTATTCCTTCTAATAAACCCTGCTTTAAAAGAAAGAGGGGAGAAACAACCTGTTTTAGAATCAATAAATCAAAAGCTATTGGAAAATTTTTCTTCAAATATGACTCTAACTTTGATAAAATTAATGAATGCTACTTGTGTTCTTACTGAATCTGGATATCCACTTGAAGGTTCTAGTTGGAAATATAGAAGACCTGTTAATGTTTCGGTAAGTTCTGGGACTACTGCTAAAAATTATCAAACTAAAATAATTTTAAACTCTTCGAATGTAGGAGCTAATTTTAATTGGACTAGGAATTGCAGTGATTTAAGATTTGTAAATGGAAGTAATAATGCTCAACTAGATTTTTGGATTGAAAGTTGCAGTAGTTCTTCTCAGAATGCTACTATTTGGGTTGAAATCGATAATAATATTTCTACTTCTGCCTACACAATTTATATTTATTATGGGAATAATGGAGCAGCCTCAGCAAGCAGCATAAGCAATACTATGGATGCAGGATTGAGATATAAGTATTACGATGGTAAAGCTTTTAACACCTATCAAGGAACGAATGTGGATACGAATACCAATCATGCTTGGGCGGAGGGGGCTGTAACAATTGTGGGAAATGCTTGGGAGAATCAAGCCGATACAGTTAGTATAATTTGGGAGGGGTGGATCGTTAACAAGGGAAGTGGATCTCATACTTTTTATGTAACTTCTGATGATGGCCAGAGATTATATGTTCCTAACAGCAGTTTAATTGTAAACAACTGGGTAGATCAATCTGATACAGAGAGAAGTGCGGCTTATTCATTTTCTGCACCAGTTTCAATAAGATATGAATGGTATGAAAATGGTGGAGGAGCAACTGCTAAATTAGGTTGGGCCCCAGCAGATGCTTCTGGAAAAGTTTACCCAATTCCTTCAGCATATCTGAGAAGCCGTAAAAATAATTCTGTAGAACCTACTTCAAGATTTGGTTCAGAAGAAACAAATACAACTCCTATCTGCACATACTCTTCTGGAGGAGAACCGAAATATATAGGAGAAGATTATAATCCTGATGAAAAGACTTGTCTCATACTTGAAGGAGGGGGATGGAAATCTGGAGAGAAGATTGTTGTCAAAAACGCAAATAATGAGAGGATTAATTCAACTATTAACTCTTCTGAAATAAAAGTGGATTGGACTGAAGAAGCAGTATTTTTAAAAGTTTATTCTTCTCTAGAAAGTTTTAGAGAAATGCCCTTGCAGAACAACGATTGTGCAACTCCTATAGAAGATTCACATTTTTTTATAAGTTCTATAAAAACAGAAAATTATATTTTTGAATCAAATATAATTAAATTGGAAGAGAGGTATAATAGTTCTTATGAAGACTTAAAAGAAGATTTGAATATCCCTCTTGAAGAAGAATTTGGTTTTAGTTTTATAAATTCCACGGGGATTGCTAAAATAGAGGTTGGAAAAACTCCATCTAGTGCAAACATATATACTAAAAACAATTATGTTCTTTATGTAGATAACCAATCAAATATTTTATCGGGAGAAATTATTGTTAAAGTATGGTAATGGAAAAATGATTTGGAATAATAAAAAAGGGGATATAAATTTAGTAGAAGCTTTTATTGCAATAACTCTAATTATGACTATAGTTTTATTAATACTTCAACAAAATGCCCCAAAAAAAGAGACCATCTCAGAAGAAATTTATTCTAATGAAATTGGTCTTTTGAGAGCAATTCAAATTAATGAGACTTATAGAACGGATATCCTTAATACGGGATTTCCTAGTTATTGGGATGATTCTTCATTTCCTAGCAAATTAAAGACAGAAATAGAAACAAAGAAACCATCTTATTTGGATTGCAGAGCAAAAATATGTGAAATAAATCAAATTTGTTCACTTGAAGAAGAAATAGAAAAAGATATTTACATGCAATCTATATTTATCTCTGCTGATGCTACAACCTATTCACCTAGAGAGTTAAAATTATTCTGTTGGGAGAAGTGATTGAATTTTAGTGTAATGGTGGGCAAGAAAAAAGTTAGTATTTGTAAGACTCCTGAGGAGAATATGGTGGGGAAGGCAGGGGTTGTTCTATTGGTTTAATGGGATATTGTTTTACCACCATTATCATTTCCATAAAATTATCTAAATTTTCCTGTGCTTTTCTCCAACGTTGAGAATTTTTAATTTTTTCATCTATTGTTTTCATAAATATTATTAACCCAATTTAGTATATAAAGATTTTATCTAATGAAAATCTCTCTTAACATTAGCGTTAAAAGAAATTTATAAATTATCTCAAAAATATTAGATATAAAAAGCCTCGTTTATTTTATTTATTATGAATAAATTTAAATTTTTGGAACATACTGCGGATATCAAGTTTCAGGCATTTGGAAAAAACCTAGAAGAAGTATTTGAAAATTCTACAATTGCAATGTTCAAGGTAATGTCTGATAAGAAAATAAAACCATTGATAAAGAAAAAAATAAAAGTAAATGGAAAGGATTTAGAGAACCTACTTTACAACTTTTTAGAAGAACTCATCTTCTTGTTAGATAGTAAGAATTTTTTCTTAGCACGAATAAATAAAATAAAGATAAATGAAAAAAAATTAACAGCAGAGGCAGAAATTTCTGGAGATAATGTGGAGAAATATGAAACAAAATTAGACGTAAAAGCAATAACCTATAATGAGATATTTGTAAAAAAAATTGGTAAAAATTGGGTTGCACAAGTCGTGCTGGATGTATAGAATGAAATTGGTTGTTCAGATAAAATTTAATTCGGAAAAGCAAAAAATAGTAAATTTTGGAAATTTTAGATACCTGATATATCTCCCTTTCAAAAAAGAAGAAGGGGCCCTGGCTAAATTTACTGAGATTATGTCCAAGGAACTTGGAGTTCCTCCCCATAAGGTAAAATATCAAGAAAAACAAGGGGAAACTTATGTCTTTGATGTAGAATGAATAAAGATTAAAATATATAAAAGGACAGATAATAAACTAAAATATTGATTATCGTTAGGGGAATTCCAATTCTTGCAAATTCCCAAAAAGTAATGGTTTCACCATATTTCTTTTCTGCATTTTGAATTATAATTATGTTACTGGCAGCACCAAGAATAAATAAATTTCCAGCAATTGTACTTCCTGCAGCCAAAGCAATCATTTCCTTTGCTGAAGCCCCTGAACTAATTAATATCGGCATATAAAGTGCAACAAGGGGAACATTTGAGATTAATTGACTTAAAATTATACTCACAAAAAATATGGAAAAAATAGAAGTAAGATTTGGATTAAGTTCATTTATCATTCCTTGAAAGAATCCAGAATCCCAAACACTCTCCATCAAAATGAACATTGCTATAAAAAAGATAAGAGTATGCCAATCTACCTCTTTTAAAATCTTTATCCTTTCTTTGCTAAATAACAGGATAGGAAAAGCAGAAATTAATGCAATATAGGTTAATCTAAAATCAATTTCTGGAAAAATATAAATAAAAAATATTTTTATAATTATAAGACTAATTAGAATTGCCAGGGAAATCTTTGAAAAGAATGCTAAATTAAAATCTTTTATTTTTTCTTCTGAATTATTTTCTAACCTTTTGTTAAATTGTTCACGATAGAATATCTTTAATAGAAGATATGCAAAAAAGAGGTTTATTATAGTCGGTAAAAATAGAAATTTGAAAAAATCAAAAAAAGGATTTTCAATATTTCCGTTTAGGGCAATCAAAAGATTTTGGGGGTTCCCTATCGGACTAAAAACACTCCCAATTGTCACTGCAAAAGCTAATGCAAGAAGTAATATTTTTGGAGGAAGTGAATTTTTTCTTGCAAAAACTAAAACAAATGAGATCCCAATTATTGCTACAGTATCATTCATTAGGAGAGCGGATGCGAAACCTGCCCCAAATAAAACGAACAAAACAAGATGATCTAATGATTTAGCTCTTTTAAAAAACTTGCAAGAGAGGTAAGATAAATAACCACTTTTTTCAAGAGCCTCCCCTATTACAAACATTCCAAATAAGAAAAAAATAACATCAAAATTAATTGATTTAAAAGCATTTGTTGGAGAAATTTGGGAAGTGAATAAAACAATTATTGCTCCTCCAAGCATTATCTGCCAAATTTGAAGCCGCACTTTTCCAATTTGCCTTATGGCAATCAATGAAAAAACCAACACTAAGACGATTATTGAAATTATCATAAGAAATTTTTATCCATAATAAAATTATAAATCTATGTTTTAATAAAAATATATAAACAAGTTTTGGCTTTCTAAGATATGGACTTAAAGAAAATATCAAAAAATATATATGAAATTCCTAAACAAGGAAATATGAACGTTTCAGGAATTATTTTTGCAAGCGAAAAATTATTAGAAAAAATAAAAGATGACAAAACTCTTGAGCAGGTAAAGAATGTCGCTTGTTTACCGGGAATAATAAAACATTCCTTTGCTCTTGCGGATGCACATCAAGGGTACGGCTTCAGTATTGGAGGAGTGGCTGCATTTGATTTAGAAAAAGGAGTAATCTCCCCTGGAGGAGTTGGATATGATATAAACTGTTCAGTTAGATTACTTAAAACAAATTTATCTAGACAAGATATAGAAAAGAACAAGAGAAAAATAATCGAATCTATCTTTAGGAAAATTCCCTCGGGATTGGGGAGAGGAAGTAGTTTTATAATAAAAAAAGGAGAAATTACTAAAATTTTGGAGGGGGGAGCAAAATATATCGTTGAACAAGGATTCGGAGAAAAACAAGACTACATCCATACAGAAGAAGAAGGCTGTATGAAACAAGCAGATGCCTCAAAAGTCTCTGAAAGAGCAATAAAAAGAGGATTGGGACAACTGGGGACCCTGGGTGCAGGAAATCATTTTTTAGAAGTTCAGTATGTGGATGAAATTTTTGACGAAGAACTCGCAAGAATATTTGGAATAAAGAAAGGAGATGTAACTATCATGATTCACTGCGGTTCAAGAGGATTGGGACATCAAGTTGCAAGTGACTATATTCAGCTTATGGAGAAAGAATATGGTTATCCAAAGCAAGATAGAGAACTTGTGAATGCTCCGATAAAAAGTAAGCTTGGAAAAGATTATTTTTCTGCCATGAGCGCTGCTGCAAATTTTGCTTTTGCAAACAAGCAATTAATAACACATTGGCTAAGAGAAGAAATGAATTATTTGTTTCCTGAAAAGAAAATAAAAATAGAAGTAGTTTATGACGTTTGTCATAATATAGCAAAGTTCGAGAATCATTTAATTGATGGAAAGAAAAAAGAAATATGTATCCATAGAAAAGGTGCTACAAGAAGTTTTGGTCCAGGGAGAGAAGAAGTTCCAGAAATTTACAGAAAAATAGGACAGCCCGTGATAATTCCTGGGAGTATGGGTACTTCATCCTATCTCCTTATTGGAACAAAAAAAGCAGAAGAGTTGACCTTTGGTAGCACTGTTCACGGAGCTGGAAGAATTAGCAGCAGAAATATGGCAATGAGAAATATTTCAGGAGAGGATGTCAAAAAAAATTTATCAAAAAAAGGAATTGAAGTTCAAACAGGGAGTTTAAACGGATTGGCTGCAGAAGCCCCAGAAGTATACAAAGATATAGATGAAGTTATAAAAGTTGTGGATGAATTGGGAATAAATAAAAAAGTCGCAAGATTAAAACCCCTCCTAGTTATGAAGGGTTGAATAAACATTTATAAATTCTTTTTCTTTGTGAAGAGATATGGGAATTAAAGGGGGTGTAATTTTAACTATAGGGATATTTCTTATAAGTTTTATTTCAGCAAGTTTTCAGGTAGGAAATGTTTCCCATTTTATAGAAACTCAATATAGCCCTTCTGAAAAGATTTCTGGATGGATGAATATAAGTCTAGAAGAAGAGTCGGGTAGTTCTCTGGTTGAAGATTCAAATGGAAACTCATTAATGATTTTGGATCTTCTTAGGACAAATGAAAACTTGGACTATTCTTGCAATACTCAAAACTGTACTCCAGATTATGCAACAGAAGGGGAAAGTAAAACTTCTTTAAGCTTCTCTCTGGGTTCAACACAAAAAAAAGTGATAGGTGTAAAATTAAAAGGAGATATAAAATCAATTTCTTCGCTTGCTTTAAAAATCACTAGTGATGCTACCCCTTCTTGTTATAATCAATTAGAAATAGATCTTCTAGATGATAATTCTACAGAATTTATAAATCAAAAGGTGTATCCTATTGGGGAAAGTTCTTGTGAATCTTTCTTGACAAACGGTTGCTTTAATGTGTCAAAAAATCCAGACCAATATTCAATAGGAAAATATCCTTCCAAACATTGTCAAAAAATAAATCTCTCTTCTTCTCCTAGTTTTAAGATAGGAGCATGGATAAATAATCAAACTAACGATAAAAGAAAGATAACCATGGCACTCTATGACTTAAATATGGAGGCGATAGAAAATTCCAAATGCACCCTCCCCCCCGTAATAGGAAATGGGAGTGCTTACTGCATAATAAACTACACTGTCAAAAAACAATCCCCTTACTTTTTATGTATCTATTCAAATACCACAGGCAATTCAACAGTTAGAGGGTATAGTGACAAAACTTCTGGATGTGGATTTTACCAAGAATCCGAAAATAATCCTCAAGAGAATGCAGCATTTGACATATTTGTGCAAGGTCTTGGTTTTGATTCTGTAGGAGAAATAAAGATTTCAGATTCATCTGAAGAGAATAGAAATAAAATGAAAAATTATATTTATAGCAAATATGGTAGTTATGATTGCAATGAAAACATTTGCATTATTCCTATTTCTATAAAATCCAATAAAGAACAAAATATATTGTTAGAAAATTTTAGATTAAACTATGTATCTGGCTTAGGACCAGCGTACACAGAAGAGTTCTACTCTGCTAATGAAGTCTCTCCAAGAATAAGTTCTGGATTTCAAAAAATATTTTTGGATTATGGAAATTTCGGTGTGCCAGCGAGTTACGGGATAAAAAAATTTGAAATAAACTTAAATGATGATGAGGTCTTTTCAGAAAGTATTGAAATAAAAAATCTCCCAAAAATAATTAATCTTCTCCCAACAGCCATCCCTTCACTTATCCCCACCATTTTCACTATCTCTACATCCTCCAATAAGAGTATCTCCACCTATATCTGGGACTTTAATGACAGCACACCTTTGCAAAAGACTACCACAAATGAAACAACCCATACCTATAATTTTTCTGGTAACTATAACATAAAGATTATGATACAAGATTCCGAGGGGATTAATGTTTCAAAAACCTTTGAAGTTCTAGCAACAATCCCCAAGTCTCAACTCCAAGCAATATTAAAAAAAGATCTTGAAACGCTAGAAAAAATAAAGATACAAATTGGAACATTTGATATAGTTACACAAAATGGATTAAATTCTGTTTTAAAAACTGAAGAACTAGAAAAGAATTTGGAATCTCTCCAGAGAGATTATGCTTTTTTGGGAGACGATTCTAAAGAAGAAGATTATGCTCAAATATCTAGGAATCTTTCTATGATGAAGATTCCTGAAGCAGTTACAATCACTAAGAAAGCCCCTCTTCTCCCATTCTACCCCCTGGAAAATGAAATTGATTTGGAAACTTTAAAAAATGTTGGTGGAGGAGAGTATACTTTGGATCAACAAAAAGAGTACCAAAATGCAGTAGTTGCTTGGCAAATAAGTAATGCCGATATGAAAGTGAGTTTAGAAGAATTCTCTGCAATAATTAACGGAAAAGAGAGTCCTGTTCTTAATAAATTAATTATAAATGTTAAAAAAAATTATTCTGATAAACCTGCATACCTATTCATCAAAAAGATGAATGATTTGAACTTTAAAGAAAAATATTCTGAAAAAGAAAGCGAAGGTTATTTTTACTGGGAATTAGAAGAAAATGAGCAAGAAATCGAACTTACAACTTCAGAGATAATTGATTTTGAACATATTCCCGTATTTACTTCTCCAGAAATAAGTGAACTCTCAATTGAATCTACTGAGATTTCTCCAGTAAATACAAAGATTACTATTAGATGGGGAGCAATTTCTGCATCTTTAGCTATTCTCCTTTTTGTAGCAATGATTGTTTATTCTTTGCTTTCCGTTTGGTATAAAAGAAGATACGAAAGTTATCTTTTCAAGAATAGAAATGATTTGTATAATTTAATTTTATATGTAAATAGTTCAAAAAAGAAGGGGGAGGGAGAAAGCATCATGATAACAAATTTAAAGAGAGCTGGTTGGACTGGAGAACAAATTACTTATGTTCTAAAAAAATATTCTGGAAAAAGAACCGGTATGATAGAACTTCCTCTGACAAAATTTATAGATAAATTATTTGATAAAGCCGAAAAACCAAACCCCCAACAACCAAAAGTAAATCCTGTGAAAAGGCCTTTTTAATTAAACTGAAATATCTTTAAAATGTTTTTTTCAAAGAAGTTACATGAACAGAAAAGTTTTATAAACTTACTTAGCAAAATTAGAATATGGTAATAAAAATTTTCAAAGATTTTTTTCAAAGAATTTTCTCTTCTCTTTTTAAAAATAAAAAGAACATAAGTCTGGGCTTTTATGGTCCCCCTAATGCTGGAAAAACTAGTCTAGCTAACAGAATCTGTAAAGACTTTACGGGAGAGGAAATTGGAAGTGTGAGTAAGATTCCTCATGAAACTAGAACTGTGCAATTTAAAGAAAAAGTGGAAATAGATTATAAAGGTAAAAAAATGACCTTCAAATTAATTGATACTCCTGGAATTGCAACAAAAATAGATTACGAAGATTTCTTAAAATATAAAATGGGGAAAAAAGAGTCTAAAAAAAGAGCGAAGGAAGCCACTCATGGAGTAATAGAAAGCATAAAGTGGCTTGATGATATGGATGTGGTTGTAATTGTAATAGATGCTATGGAAAACCCATATAATCAAGTAAACATAACCATTCTTGGAAATTTAGTTGCAAGAAAAATTCCTGTCTTAATTGTTGCAAATAAAATTGATTTAAAAAAAGCAGACATAAAGAAAATAGAAGCAGCCTTCCCAGAATATGAAGTTGTTGGAATTAGCGCAAAATACGGAAAAAATATAGAAGAGTTTTACGAGGCTCTATTTAAATTATCAAAAAAAGCATAAAATGGTAAAAAAAGGAGAAAAAAGCATAGGCAAAATAAAAGGGCTTTCTATTCAGTTTCTACCCTATTCCGAAATAAGAAATTTGGATAGCAATAATAGAATAAAAAAAATTTTGGCGATCGTTCTAGGAAATAATATACTAATTTTACAAGGAAGATTAAAAGTTGATGAAGAAGCTAGACTTATAGGAGATACTATGGCCATGATTGGGTATGTTAAGGATTTCAAAGGTATAGAATTAGCAGTGATAGAAGGGAATGATAATGAAGGAATGATTGATAAAATGAGAAAAGGTGTATTAAACATGATTTCTGGTGGAGAACTTGGAACAATTACTATAATCGGTCCCGCCACAATAGTTAAAGAAATAAAAAAGAATCCTAGGAAGATTGAATTATTGTTGAACAAATAAGTTCAGATAAATTTATTAATTCATCTCCTCTTTTTCTCCTATGCCACACCAATGCGTACATTGTGGGAATATCTTCCCTGCAGGTTCAAAAGAAATTCTTGAAGGATGTAGTAATTGCAAGAGTCACTTTTTCTTTTATATAAGAGATGACCAAATTGAAAAGATGAAAAAAGAACCTCTTGAAATACCAGAAGAGCAAAAAAATAGTATAGAAAAAGAAATAAGGGAGATAGCTGGAATAAATGAAGAAGACACCCCGGTAATTTTAGATATAGAATCAGTAAGAGTAACGGGTGAAGGGAAGTTTGAATTAGATTTAATAAATATCTTTCAAAAACAAAGACCAATTGTGTATAGGATAGGAGAAGGAAAATATATCATAGATTTAACCCCCACACTACAAAAAAATTCCAAGGAATTGAAAGAAATAGAAAAAATAAAAAAACCAAAGAAGTGATTCTTTTCATCGATGGCGATAAAGTTATAAAAAGCCTAAATTCTAATATTAGTTATAGAAAAACTGAATCCAATTAGTTTTTAAGAGGTAAAAAAATAATGAAAAAACATGAAGAGGTTTTAAAAAAAGTTCTTGAAAAAATAAAACCTTCTAAAAGAGATTTGGAAGAAATAACATCTAGGACAGAAGAATTTTTAAAAAAAGTAAAAGAAAGAATTAAAAAAGAAAAAATAGATGCAGAAATTTTTGTTGGGGGGAGCTTTGCAAAAAAGACAGTTATAAAAAAGGGGAAATATGATGTTGATATTTTTATAAGATATGGAAAAAAACACGAATATGAAGATTTTTCCATATTGACTTTAAGGCTATTGAGGGATTTTAAAGAGGTCTCTAGAGTTCATGGTTCTAGAGATTATTTTAAAATAGAACAAACCCCCATTTTGTTTATAGAAGTGATTCCAGTAAAAAAAATAAAAAAGGCTTCGGAAGCGGATAACATAACGGACCTTTCTTACTCTCATGTCCATTATATTCATAAAAAAATAAAATCGGATAAAACCTTAGATGAAATAAGAATTGCTAAAGCATTTTGCTATGCCACAAATTGTTATGGAGCGGAATCTTATATTAAAGGTTTTTCTGGATATGGATTAGAGTTATTAATTTATCACTATAAGAATTTTTTTAACTTTGCCAAAGCGATGGTTAAGGCAAATGAAAAAATAATAATAGATATAGAAAAAGATTACAAAGACAAAAAACAAATTCTTTTAGATTTGAATAGTTCTAAACTTTCCTCACCAATAATATTGATTGACCCTACCTATAGACAAAGAAATGTTCTTGCAGCACTTTCCCAAGAAACTTTTGAAAAATTTAAAAAAGAATGCAAGAAATTCATAGAAAATCCAAATATTTCTTTGTTTGAAGAAAAAAAACAAAATATGGAAAAAATAAAAAAGAAGGCTCAAAATAATAATAAAAATTTTGTTTGTATTGAGATAACTACTTCAAAACAAGCAGGGGATGTAGCAGGAAGTAAGCTCTTAAAATTTTTTAACCATATTAAAGAAGAGGTTGAAAAAAATTTTGAAATTACAGAAGAAGAATTTTCTTATGAAGGAGAAAAAACTTCTAAAGTATTTTTATGTGTCAAGCCAAAAAAAAGAAAAATTCTTAAGGGTCCATTAATGAAAGATGAACTCAACGCAAAAGCTTTTAAGAAAAAACATAAAAAAGCATTTGAAAAAAACAAAAATCTATGGGTTGAGGAAGATTACGAACAAGATTTGAAAAAATTCATAGAAAAGTGGATCCATAAAAATAAAGACAAAATACAAGATATGTCTATTGAAGACATAAGTTATATTTAAACAAACTTATTTAGCAACGTACTCTCTAGAGAACTCTTCTTTCATCTTTCGGTAACTAATAACCTTTTTCAAGGAATCTAATTCCTTCATCCTTAATGCATAACTGCATACTTTTGGACAAATCTCCCTATTTTGTAGATATATTCCGCATACTGCAATAGGATTATCAAATCCAACCCAAGTTAGGCAATCTTTTTGCTGTTTTTTTTGCTCTTTTGTTAGTTCTTTTGTTAGGTCCATTTTATTTATCCAGAGCTTTATCAAACAAAATTGCGAATGCTTCTGCAAAGAAAGGGGAATTTAACCATATGGCAATATCTTCGTCTGCTCCTTTAGAAACATAAAACAAAATTTCTGTTCTATCTATGATAAAGAATTTAGCATCTAACTTTACTTTTTGTATTTTTAAATTTAATTTTTTAGAAAGGTCCGAAATTAACTTATCATCCCCAGATAAAGCAATTTTTATCTTAATATTTGATTTCTGAAGATTTCCAAAAGTTTGTGAAAATAATTTTAATTTAGATGAGATTTCCGATACAGTTGTGCAGATAATAACTTCTTTTCGTGCATTTTGTAGGCTTTCTCTAATCTGAGAAGAAATATTGAGTTTTCCCTTAAGTGCTGAAGAAAGGTCCTCTCTCGTTACTGGATTAAGACCTGTTTTGTATAGCTCTTCCAATTGGGAGAATTCTTTTGATTGACCTATAGTTGAAAAAGTAACCATCCTCTCTTCTGCTTCTGTTTTAACATTATTTTTTAATTTCTCTACAACTACTGCTGGTTTTACTCCAATGTATTTGACTGGCTTTCCTAATTTCACCAAAGCAAATCCTTTTTTTTCTAAACTTTCAAGAACATCATAGGCCCTGCTTCTAGGAACACCAGAGATATCTGCAACTTCTCCTGCAGCAGCTATTCCTTTGCCAAGCAAAGCTAACCATACCTTAGTCTCATATACATTCAAATCAAAGTAATCCTTTAACTTGTTAATTAATTCCTTTTGAGTAATCATTTTAAACAAAATTATAGATAACCTAGGTTTTATAAATCTTGCGTTTTGTTACCTTCTGTTAGTGAGAACATTAAAGGAATATTTATAAATCCAAAAAATATTAAAAAACTATGAAGAAAGCAATTGGGTTCGGTAATGGAAAAATATTAGAAGAAAATCCTTATATTGGAAAGTGGGTGATAATATATCCTCAAGGTTTAAGCTGGAGCTTTTCTGGAAAATTTCAAAAAATAACTGGAAATTATGCAATTTTAAATCCATTTTATAGCGTTCCTTATACCAAAAAAGATGGAAAAATATACAAGGAATGTATGTTGACTAAGGGAGATCTTAGAATACCTTTAATAAATGCAGTTATAGAACCTACAAAGAAAAGTTATTTGGAAAATCTTATTGTAATTGGGAATGAAAAAAGAAAACACAAACGTTCTAAATAAAACCTATTACCCAATAAAGAGCCAGACACAATAAAATTCCCGTTGTTATGAAAGGCATTGCCGGATAAAACTTTTTCTTTTCTGCAAAAAAGAACAAATAAGCCAATCCTAGAGTTGCTCCTAGTATCACAAAAATAGCAGGAATTAGACCAAAGCTCTTCATTATTACTCCTGCAGTTATTATTGGAAATACAATATCCCCTCCCCCAAGGATAGCCACATTGACTTTTATTTTTTTCTTTGATTTAGATTTTTTCATTTCTTGCATTTTGGCTTTTACTTTTTTTGAAACATAGGGTATTAAAAATCCAGAAAAAATATCTAACTTGTTCATTTGATATTTGGCCATTTTTTGCATAATTCCAGATTTCCAAACAGCCCAAGCATCATAAATAGAAATAATTACTAATAAGAATAAAATTGAATAAATGTTTAACAACGGAACAAAAACTACAGAAATCCCTGGATAAATTAAAAGTTCTGTGAAGTTATGAACTAGAACTCCTCTCTTATAAATTTTTAAATATGCAAAAATTAGAGCAAAAATAAATGCTGAAATAAGGGCTACTTTCAATTCTATGGCAAAAGGAACTAACTTTTCAAATGCTAAAAATGAAATAAAAAGAGCTATTAAAACGACTAGAAAAAACCAAGCTTTTACAAAAACCTTTAATTTAAACCTCATTAAAAAAAACAGTATAAGAATTGCAAAAATGAATGCAATAATTATTTGAGCAAAAAAAGAAATAAAATCTGCATTTGTTTTTGCTTCTATAGGGGCAATCCAAGTCAGATAAGGATTCGAAACTTGTTCAATTGTTCCGTTTGATGAAATAACATCAATTTTTAAAGGGTCTGCATAAATAACAAGAAGCCCAATAAATTGCGTAACTACAAACATTAAAAGAAGTATAGCAGTTAATTTTAGGGTATGTTTCATCTTCTCTTTATTGATTATTAAAATAAGAAAAAGAGGTATTTAAATTTATAATTTATCTCAATCTCAGAGTTTCTAAATTTCTCGGAACATTGGTTTCTACTCTATTGAGCTTGTGCAATGCAGAAGATAGGTCTAATGATTTTGAAACTTCCCCATGATTAAGAATAATTCTTTTAGGTTTAGGTCTTATATTATTAAAAAAAGAAATAAGTTCGTTTCTTCCAGAGTGTGCTGAAAAATCTTTTAATACCTGAATTTCAAAATTTACTTTTATAACTTCTTCTTTTCCATCCACAGGCATTCTTATTTCTTTTGCCCCGTCTTGAACTTGTCTTCCCAAAGAATTAACTCCTTGATAACATACAAAAATAAGTGCATTATTTTCATTCCCTGCAAATTCTCTGAAATATTCAACAGATGCTCCTCCAACAAGCATACCAGAAGTTGCTAGAACGATGCAAGGTCCTCCCTCAATTACTTTCTTTCTCTCTTGAAAAGAACCTACTCTTGAAAAAACCTCAGAAGTAAATGGATTCTTATCTTGAAAAACTAAAGATCTAACTTTGGCACTTAAAAAATCTGGATAGGCTGTATGAATAGCATTGATATCCCAAATCATTCCATCAATATAGATAGGAACTTTTTCTAATTTCCCAGAACTCATTGCATCTTCTAAAATAAGCATTGTTTCCTGTGCTCTTCCTAATCCTAATTCAGGAATTAATGTCTTTCCTCCTCTGGAAATAACCTTATTGATTATAGCAATCAATTCCTCTTCCGACTTAGCTCTTGAATTAAGTATATCTTCTTTTGCTCCGTAGGTCGATTCTGTAAGAACCGATTCTATACGAGTAAAAACATTTATCGCAGGGTCCAATAACCTTGAGGCTCCATATTTGAAATCGCCTGTATATAAAAAATTATGAAGCCCATTTCCTATATTTAAATGAACCATGGCTCCCCCTAGAGCGTGTCCTGAATTATAAAAAGTCAATCTAATATCTGGAGTTACATCTGTTACTTCATTATACCCAAAACATACGCTGTGTTTTACCATTTCTTTTATATCGCTAGAACCGAATAATGGGCTAGAGGCTTGTTTGTAGGCAACCCCTATAAAATCTAAAGCGAGAAGTGCTGCAATATCTCTTGTGGGAGGAGTCATATAAACAGGACCTTTGTAACCCATTTTGTACAGATAAGGAATTAACCCCACATGATCTAAGTGGGCATGACTTACTATAACTGCATCTAATTGAGCAATATCAAATTCAGCTATATCAAAATAAGGAAACTTTTCTTGACCTTGTGAAGCAACATCTATCCCGCAGTCAAGGAGAATTTTTGAGTTTGGAGTTTGCAATAAAATACAACTTCTACCAACTTGTCTACCACTACCTAAAAATGTTAATCTTACCCATTCGTCTACTTTTTCTGGATTCCATTCTTTGTATATTTTTTCTCCAATAGAATGTAAAAATTTTCTTCGATAATTATTGTTCGCATATAAAACTTCTCTTATACTTTCGGTAATCTGGCTTTTTATCGCAGGAGATCTTTGAACTTGAGGTACCCAGAGAGTTGCATTTTTTATCTCATCTAATATTGCTCCTTGTTTGCCAATAACCATTCCTGGCTTTTTTGCTTCAATCACAACAATACTTCTCTGAACGTCAAAAATTATACTTGTTATTTCTGCTTCTTCCGGAACAATTTTTCTTATTTCTTTTTCCGCTTTTGATTGCTCTAAAAGAATTTTTTGATCTGCTCTCAGTTCAATTCTCTTTTTAATTTCATTTACTATTTCTTTTATCCTTCCTTCTCCTTCTTTGAAGAATTTTTCATTATTTGTATAAAGAACGATGTTAGCACTTTCAAAACATTCATCGGTAATTTTTTCTCCAAGCTTATCTTTTATAGTATTTAGAATATCCATTTTAAAATTAAATTTGGGAATTATTGATCTTTATATTCTGGAAGAATCTCCTGAGTCACTACTTTTTTAATTCCATCTTTTGTAATTGAGTATACATCTATTCCGTGACCGCTACCAAGGTCTCTTTGAGTTGAAGATTTTATCGCTTCTTTTGCAAGTTCAATCCCTTCTGCCACGTTTATATTTTTCTTATATTGTCTTTCAAGAAGTCCTAAAACATAAGGCATACCTGAACCAAAATTAGCATCATAGTCTTCTACTTTTATTGTGCTTCCTGCTGGCTCAATTGTGTAAAGCTCGCAAGTCCCATCATCATTATATCCTCCAAGTAAAAATCCTGCCTGTTGAGGAATCATGGAAGGCTGTCTAATACCAGAATAGTTCATGTTTGCCAAAAGCCCTGCTGCTTGTTTTATTGTTGGTCTTGAATGAGACCTTAATTGCTTTAATTTTAACTCTGCAGAAAGTATTTTTGGAACTCTTTGAATATCTCCTGCAATACCGCAGCCCGCTATAAGAAGATAATCGTTTACAGGAAAAACCTTTCTTTCAGTTTTAGACATAACGATGTTTCCGGCAGTAACTTGCCTATCGGCAGCCATTACAACTCCGTCTTTACAGACAATTCCAAGTATAGTTGTCCCAGTCTTAAGTATTGATTTCTTTAATTCGTCATCCATCTTTAATTTATCATCCATTTTACTTCAAAAGAATCATATAGGATTTTAATAAGATATAGTTTAATAAAACTGAGATTTTATAAATGTTTTGTTTTTATATCTTCCAAACCCCGTTCTCTTGCACAACCTTTCCATCTAGAATTATCTTTGCCTTTTTCATATCCTTTACAATGTCCCAGTGTATTGCCGAATCATTGCCTCCTCCGTTTTCTTTGTAGGCATTCCCCAAAGCAAGATGAATCGTTCCTCCTATTTTTTCGTCAAATAAAAGATTTTTTGTGAATTTGTTTATTTTTGGATTACATCCTATGCCAAATTCTCCCACATAACTTGCATTTTCATCTGTATTTAACATTTCTTTAAGAAACTCTTGGTTTTTTGAAGCGCTTGATTCAACAACCTTCCCCTTTTCAAATCTTAAAACAATATCACTAATTTCTTTTCCCGATTCAATTGCAGGATAATCAAATTTTATCCAACCTTCCAAACTTTCTCTGACTGGAGCCATAAACACTTCTCCGCCAGGCATGTTTTCTTCCCCCTTATCTGCAGCTGCTTTTCCTCCATGGATTTCAAATTTTAAATCCACTCCCTCACCAATCAAATGGACTTTTTTTCCTTTTTTGAATTTCCTTAAAATATTGTCAATTTTCTTTCCCAATTTGTTCCAGTCTTGCAAACAAGCGGAATAAACAAAATTTTCATATTCCGTTAAAGACATCTCTGCATCCTGAGCAAGAGATACTACTGGATAAGCAATTGTACATCTTCTTATTTTATCTTGTTGATTGCAAATATAATCAGAAATTGGGTGAACTATTTTTCCTCTTTCTGTAATCTTTTTAGAATCGGAATTTGTGAGTTCTCTTGTATTTGTGTCCGTGTCCACTCCAATATATTTGTGTGCGGTTTTTACTGTGTTCATCCATTCATCAGGAAATCTTTGTATTTGCTCTTTTGTAGCATATTTATAAAAAAAATCTGAAACATTTGGCAAATTAACTCGCACAATAGGGTGAGCTTTTTGGAGAATTATCTCTTTGTAAAGTTCAACTAAAAATGGAATTGCTTCGGACCCTCCAGAAATTATAACTTTTTCTCCTGGTTTTACAAATACAGAATAATTTACGGCAATCTTTGCAAGTTTTCTTGTTCTTAAATCTACAGGCATTTTAAACTAGAATTCTAAGGCAATTCTCAAACCATCAACCTCTATTTTTCTTTTAACTTCTTTCTTTATAAAGATTATTGCTCTCTCTAATTTTTTGAATAAATAAATCAAATAATTAATTTACAAAACTTCTTCTCTTTTGCTAACACCCATTTCTTTTTTGAACCTCAAAACATTTTGAACAAATCCCTCTATTTTTTGTTCATGACTAACAATTATCAATTGCTTCACATTCAATTGCTGAAGGACATCCCTCATTTTATCAAGTTGCTGTTCGGAAAATCCGTCTGTCGGTTCATCAAGAATTATTAAATCTCTTGTTTTTATTTTACTTAATAATGAATTTATAATTTGATTTAAAGCAAGACGATAGGCAAGAGCGATTGCAGTTCTTTCTCCTCCAGAAAGATAATTATAATCAAGCTCATAATCCTGCTGTTCAATTATAGGAGTAAAATCTTCACTAAGCCTAGTATTAAAAGAATCGGAAACGAGCATTGAAAACCATTCTTGGAAAAATTTTGAAAAACTAGATTTTAATTTAACCATTACGCTCTTTTCAGTAATTGTGATCAGTTGAACAAATTGTTTAGAAACCCATTCTTCTAATTCGGAAAGATAATTGAATTTCTTCTTTAATTCTTCCGTTTGTTTTATTTTCACTTGAAGAGATTTTATCTGAATCTCAAATAAATAAATTTCTTTTTTCAATTCGGCAGTTCTAATCTCTGCTTCTTTTTCTACATTCATTGATTCCTGAAGCTCTTTTGATTTTAATTCAAAAATAGAATCAAATTTTGAGAGTTCAAAAACAGAACCCTTGAGTGTTTTTGTATGTTGGTTGAGAAGTTCTATGTCTTTTTCCAAAGATAAAACTAACTTTCGTATACCACTAAGTCTTTCTCTTTTTTCTTGAACACTTTGTAATCTAATCCTCAAAAATTTAAGCGCTTCCAATTCTTTTTCTTTTTGAGAAACCTCTAAATCAATTTGCTTAATTTTTCCCAGCAAAGAAGATCTCTCTTCTTCGGCTATTTTTAATTTTTTATTATTTTCTGCCATGTCTGAATGGACTTTATTCAAAACATTCGCCTTGTAGACAGAATCAACATTTTGTAAACAAGTTGGACACATCTCTAGACTAAAAAATTTAGTGTGTAGAGAAAAATTCTCCTCATTTTTTGCCTTTAGGACATGAATTTGAGAACTAATTTCCATAAGATTAGATTGTAACTCTTCCTTTTTCTTTTTCCCTATAGAAATAGAATTTGCAAATTCATTTATTTTTGATTCATCAAAATGTATTTTTTCTGCTTCTTCTATTTGCAAGGATAATTGTTGGATTGTTTTATCATTCTCTGAAATTGAATTCTTTTTATTTAGAATCACTAAACTTGTTTTTTCTAATTCCTGTTGAAGTTTTCTCTTTTCTTCTATTTTTCTAGATATTTCTTCTTTTTCTTTTTGAATATTCTCTCGTTTTTCTCTTTTTTCAAAAATATCTTTCTCAAATAAATCTAAATCAATATACTTTAACTCAAATTCTTTTTCTTTAGAATAGAGTTCGGTTTTATCACGTTCCAAGGTAGAAATAAGCCCCTCTTTTGCCCTTTTTTCTTCTCTTATTTTTACTGAAAGAATAGAAGCGTTCTCTAATATTCTTTTATATCTATCTATACCAAAAACATGCCTAAGAGTATTCATTCTTGTTTCTGAATCTTGAATAATTATTTGCTTCATTTCCTCTTGAGGGATATAAACTGTAAATTTATACAAAACATTTTGTTTTTTTGAAAATTCTTTAGGATAATTTAATATTTCTAAAACTTCGTTCTTTAACTCAGTTACAGAAATTTCCTTTTTTTCACCATTTATATCTATGGAACAATTTGTTTGAGAAACGGTTTTTCCTCTCTTCAGATTTCTTTCTATAATCACTGTTTTTCCATCCACTTCAAACTCCAAAATGACTTTCCCGTCTTCTGCCCCATTTCTTAATAAAGAAGACCCTCTTTGACCGGGTTGTAATCCAAACAAAGCAAATTCTACTCCCAGAAGAATAGATGTTTTTCCTGAACCCACATCTCCTGAAAGAAGGGTAAAACCTTCTGGAAATTCTACTTCTTGCTTTTCATAGCTTCTTATATTCTCCAAATAAATTTTTCTTAAAATCATTTTAAAAGACTAATAGTTTTTTTGCTCCCTCCAATAATCTAGTTTCAAAAGTCTCATTAGTTTCTCCTTCTTGTTTTTCTAATGAAAGAATATTCATTAATTCTGGAATCATGCTATTAAAATCGGAGGGATTTTGCGAAGAATATTTTTGCATTATTTCTTCTTCTATATTCTCAGAATTTTTAATTTCAATTTCTAACTCTACTTCTTTGGTAGTCAGCTCATGAGTATTTCTTAATAAAAAATATGCATTTTTCTGCTTTACAAAACTCTCTATCTGAGCAAACTTAATATCCGAAATAGACCCCTTATCTAGTTCTCCTTTTACCCTAAGAAGAATGATTTTGTCATCTAAATCATAATTGGCTATTTTAGAAATTATTTTTTCTGTTGCATCAAGAGAACTTTTCAATTCTATTTCAAATGAAGCAATTTCTTTTAATTTTATCTCTATTTTTTTTAAAAGATAAGGTGTTTCTGTATCAACTATGTAAAAACTTCCGCACTTTAAATCTTCTAATTCTTGAAAATTATTCGGAAAAACAGGCCCAGGGTAAACAAAATTCTGATAAAGGAAATCAATATGCAAATGACCTAAAGCATAATAATCAAAAGGGGGAAGTAAATCCGATTCTATGGCGTCAATTGGGAGCGTTCCTTTTGCTTTGTCAAGAGTTGTATGGAGCATTAAAATATTAAAAAATCCAGGAGCCTCATTAATTTTTATTCTTCTTAAATCTTGTATTTCTAAACTTGATTTTTTTCCAGGATATCCATAGATTGCAACATTTTTGTAGAGAGTTGGATTAAGTAATAAATAATTATCTTTTTCTTCAAAATCTGCTACGTTCTTGCAAAATCCTGCTTTTTCTAAGACATCTAAAAATGTCTTCCCA
>Ga0247841_10003375_pt1 | contig 29763 bp, 20 predicted proteins | sample LaCruzMarch2015__2_FD_192410 | JGI IMG/M metagenome (GOLD analysis project Ga0247841, IMG submission 192410) | Freshwater microbial communities from meromictic Lake La Cruz, Castile-La Mancha, Spain - LaCruzMarch2015_18m | ecosystem: Environmental > Aquatic > Freshwater > Lake | place: Spain... | reverse complement strand
TAAAATTGTAGCCACAAAAACACCAAAACACAAAATTTACACAAACGTTATTTGTTTTTAACATTGACTTTCAATTGTTTTTAATCCCGAACTCACGTTTTGAATAAGATTTTTTGATGCGAGATATTCAGAAACATCTTTCTGTGTGGCTTTCATGGCTATATAAATAAAATTCAATGCAAAATTAACACTGAAACACCTGCGCCTAAAATAATTGCGATAAGTTTATAAAAATTGAAGTGGTGTTGTTCATCGGTTTCAAAAAGTATAGTTGTAGAAATATGCAGAAAAATTCCAACCACTACAGCTAATACGATATTAAAAAAATGCGACATGTTTTCGGCGAAACCTTCGCCTAAAAAGTAACTGGTAAGTGTTCCCAGCGGAGCAGATAATGCAAAAATGAATAATAAAATAATTGAAGTACTTTTCTTGAGTCCGGTATGTATGAGCAAGCTCACAAGTACAATTGAAATTGGAATGTTATGAATGATAATACCCGTTAACAAAGTATTCTTCAGTTCAACATTCTGAAAATTACTGGGTAAAGGCATTCCTTCAAGAAATGAATGTATGCAAATACCAATCATAATTCCCGAAAAACTTATATGATCATGCTTATTCCTGCAAGGTTCATTGAGCTTTTCATGATGGCTGTGGTGACCGTGTTCCACCCCTTTTGTAAGGAAATCAAGCAAAAGCTGAATAAAAAACCCCAGCATTATAAACAAACCTATCTGTTCTGATTCAAAAGAATATATTTCAGGAATAAGTTCAATAAAAGATAGCGATAACAGGAACGCTCCGCCAAATGCAAGGATCAACTTTAAAGTTTTTTCTCCTGTTTTAAAAAAGAAAACGGAAATTCCGCTTAAAACAACGGGGAGGAATAATGCCGAAAAAACAAGTAAGTTCATTTTAAAAACAATTACTAAATTAAGTTCTGATCATATGACCTTTTATAGCGTAGTATAAAATAAAGAAATAGCATGGAATTAACATCCAGTATGCTTGTTGTGATCCGACACAATGAATATCTGCTAGTCTGCCATACAACAAAGGTAAAGTAGCGCCGCCAATAATACCCATTATTAATATAGCTGAACCAATTTTAGTAAATTTACCTAACCCCTGAATTGCAAGAGGCCATATAGCAGGCCACATAACAGCGTTTGCAAAACCTAAAAATGCAATAAATAATACCGATGTAAATCCTAAAGTAAATATTGCTAACAAAGAAAAAATAATTCCAAGAACTGCTGAAACCAAAAGCGCTTTATCCTGCTTGACGAATTTTGGAATAAGAATGATTCCAAGTATATATCCAATAACCATTGCAACCATAGTATAAGATGAAAAAACTCTTGCTTTTTCCATAGCTATGCCATGAGATTGACCATAAAGAATGATTGTATCAACGGATATTACTTCTGCACCAACGTAAAAGAAAATTGCTAAAAACCCAAAAAGCAAATGAGGGAATTGGAAAATACTGGTTTTATTAACGACTGATTCGTTTAAATGGTTTTCTTCCTTATCAGTATCTATATCAGGCAAAGGAGAATATTTTACTAAGGCCGCAAGTAATATAAGAGCCATTGCCATTACAATATATGGCATTATAACTCTTGAAGCCAAATCGTTTAAAAGAAATATTTTTTCAGTTGAATCAGTGATACTTAAAAGTTTTTCTTTTAATGGATCTATATTTTTTAGTACAATTACTCCTAAAATAAAAGTGCCAATAGCACCTGCTACCTTATTACATATTCCCATAATACTAATACGTTTGGCAGCGCTTTCAATAGGTCCAAGAATAATAGCGTAAGGATTTGATGCAGTCTGCAATATGGTTAATCCTGTTCCCTGAATAAATAAACCTAAAAGAAATAATCCATAAGTACGGGTATTTGCAGCCGGAATAAAAATCAACGAACCAACCGCCATTATTAAAAGTCCCAAAGACATTCCTCCTTTAAAGCCTGTTTTTTTCAACACCCATGATGATGGTAATGCCATTACAAAATATGAAATATAAAAAGCCAATGTTACTAAGTAAGCCTGTGCATTATTTAGCTCGCAAGATATTTTAAGAAAAGGAATAAGCGTTGAATTGAGCCAGGTAACGAATCCGAAAATAAAAAATAAAACGCCAATGATTGTAATTGAGAGTATTGAATTGTTACGGGAATTCGCAGTATTCATTTATATACAAAAAGATGTTCGTCAGCAAAGATAATGTTTCTTGCTAAAATGAATTATTTTCGAAAAGAATATAGAAATTATTCCTCGACCACAAATTTATATCCTGTTCCGTGCACATTGTTTATGAATACACGAGGGTCGTTTTTTAAGTATTTTCTGAGCTTGGTAATAAAAACATCCATGCTACGACCAATAAAATAATCATCATCGCCCCAAACAGTTTTTAAAGCAACTTCGCGGGTAAGTAGTAGGTTTCTGTGTTGACATAACACTTTAAGCAATTCGGATTCTTTGCGTGTTAGCTGCTGATCCTGCCCGGGAGAAGTCAATATCATGTTTACACTATCGAATGTAAAATTTCCAAATGTAAATACAGTTTGATCTTCTGATATTTTTTGGGGTTTGATGAGGGAGGTGCGTTTCAATATCGCCTTTATCCTATAATTAAGCTCTTCCGTGCTAAATGGTTTAGTAACATAATCATCACAACCTACCTGAAAGCCTTTTATACGGTCTTCTTTAAAAGATTTAGCTGTAAGAAATATAATGGGGATGTCAAAATCAATTTTTCTAATATCTTCAGCCAGCGAAAATCCATCTTTTTTGGGCATCATAATATCAAAGATACAAAGGTCGAAGAGCCCGTTTTTAAAAAAATTAAGACCATCTTCACCATCTTCACAAGAAACAATTTCGTAACCCATCATTTCCAGATAATCCTGCAAAACCAAACTCAAGTTGTGGTCATCTTCTACCAGCAATATTTTGAATCTTTCCCTGCGCATATTAATTGGTTTTAGATAAAATGGGAAAAGGGAAATAAATTTCAAACCGGGTTCCTTTCTTCAATTCGCTGAAAAGCTTGATTGATCCACCATGTGCTTCAACAATTGTATTCACATAATAAAGCCCCAACCCAAATCCCTTCACATCATGAATATTTCCAGTGTGAACCCTGTAAAATTTTTTAAAAATATGTTTTTGATTTTCACGACTAATTCCAATACCTTTATCCTCCACTGAAACCAGAATACCATTTCGTTCATTTCTTGTGGAAATTTTAATTTCAGGTTTGTCAGGCGAATACTTTGTTGCATTATCCATAAGGTTATGGATAATATTAGTAATATGTACAGTATCTGCAAAAAAAGTAGATTTAGAAGCATCTAATTGAATAATGATTTGCCCGCCACGTTGCTTAACCTGCATCTCAAAATTATCAACGGCTATTTCGATGATCTTATGGATATCCACTTCTTTCTTTTTCAATTTAAAACTTCCTTTATCCAGTACAGCTATCTGTAACACCTGTTCTACCTGGTTTTTCAAGCGGTTATTTTCATCATAGATTATGGTAGCATATTTTGTGGTTTTTTCAGGCAATTCATTCACGCCGGGTTTTAAAAGCATTTCGCTTGCCAGTGATATTGTTGATATGGGAGTTTTAAATTCATGTGTCAGGTTATTTACAAAATCCGTTTTCATTTCGGAAAGTTTTTTTTGCCTTACCAGACTAAGAATCACATAAGAAAAACTAAAGATGACAATAACCAGGAAGATACCCGAAAGCAGAAGCCATCCAGACATCTGGCGGATAAGAAGATTTTCTTCCTGCGGAAAATAAACTCCCAGTATATATGAATCGGGCTTCCATAAGCAAGATAAGGAAGTAGAATGCTCACTTTTCAATATTTCGTTTTTATAATTTTCGTATTTACCCATTACAAAATGATTGCCGGATTTTCTGAAGATACCGTATTCATAATCTAACTGTATGTTCATATTGGAAAACTCATCCCTGACAACAGAATCAAGATAAACAGGATTAATGGATGAAACAATATTTCCTTCTATCATGCTACATCCCGGTTTGCAACCGCTCATTGACATCACCTGGTTAGTATCGCGTTTATATTCCGAAAGTTGATTAACAATACTTTTCAATGCAATACTTACCCTATGGTTGAATTGTTCTTCACGCAAAGCAAGAGCGTTTTTAACCCAAAAAAGCTGCGTCATCATTATCCCTGCGAGAGATATGCTTGTAATAATAATTATAAATACTATTGTTTTTTTATTCATCAGACATGATATCTATCTCAAAATTTCATATCAAAGTTAGTCAAAAAAATCGTGCAGTAAATAAATTAACATATCATTAACAGAAATTAACGAACCATTAACAATGCATGTTATTTTTATTGACTACTTTTGTTCAAGAAAAATAAATGTATAACAAAAAAAACATGAAAAACATGAAAAAACTATTTTTAGTATCGGCGCTGACCGCAATGACATTTGTCTTTTTAGCGTCCACAGCCAGTGTTAAAGCACAAAGCACAAAAACTACATCTACAACAGTTGTAACAAAAGACAACAGCGCCACTCCTGCGGCCTGCTGCAAGGCAGTTACAATAGGTTCCTGCGACAAATCAAAATGCGACAAATCAAAATGTGACAAGTCAAAATGTGATAAATCAAAATGTACAGGGAAGTGCACTCATTCCGGCGCATCATGTACTAATTCTCCCGGTTGCAAAATGGCTGGCACGTCAAATACAACTTCAATGCAAAGAAAATCTTGTAGCGAAGCGATGAAAACAAAACCTGTAAAATGAAATTAACCGAAAAAACAGAATAAACACAAGTTTATTCATGATTATAAACCTTCTGTGATGCACAGAAGGTTTTTTTATTTGTCTTCTGTAAAACTTAAGGGTTAACCCTTCGTTATTTATTCAGTTTGTGTATGATATAGGAAAATTTTATGTACGTTTGAACCAGAATAATTATTCTGACGATTAAGAAAAAATAATTCCATTGAATTCAACCTTACAATCACAAATTCTGATCGCTAAAACCATTGCGGGATTGGAAGAAATTCTTGCCAAAGAATTAACTGTTCTTGGCGCGCAGGATGTTAAAACTCTTAAACGTGCGGTAAGTTTTAGCGGTGATAAAAAACTTTTGTACGAAGCAAACTTATGGTGCCGGACGGCATTGCGAATTTTACAACCTCTATACTCCTTCCCTGCCAGGACAAATGAACAATTATACAAAGGCATTAACGATTTTAAATGGGAAAGTATTTTCTCTGTTGATAATACTTTTGCTATTGATTCCGTGGTGAATGATTCATCATTCACACATTCGCATTTTGTGTCGCAAAAAGTGAAAGATGCTATTGCAGACCGATTTCGCAGCATCAGTGGTACAAGGCCAACTGTAAATATTGAAAATCCGGATATCCGTATAAATATTCATATTTATAAAGATCAATGCGATGTGTCGCTTGACAGTTCCGGCGAGTCGCTTCACAAGCGTGGATACAGGGTGGCAGTGGGATTAGCACCGCTTAGCGAAGTGTTGGCGGCAGGGCTTATCCTGCTTAGCGGATGGAACGGACAAACGAATTTTGTGGATCCGATGTGCGGTTCAGGAACAATCCTCATCGAAGCAGCCTTGATAGCACAAAATGTTCCCCCCGGTATTTTTAAAAAATCATTTTCTTTTGTGAACTGGAAGAATTATGATGCTGAGCTTTGGCAAAAAGTAAAGAGACAGGCAGCAGAAAAACAAAAGCTCATCAATTGTTATATTTCAGGATCAGATATTTCAGCAAGGGCCATACGAAACACAAGAGGCAATATTATCGCCGCAAACCTGCAAAAAGTGATCAGCCTGCAAGTGGCTTCTTTTGAAGATTTTAATCCGCCTGAAGGCGGGGGTGTTATGCTTATTAATCCCCCGTATGGTGAGCGTTTGCAAGAAGATGATATTGTTACATTCTATAAAAATATTGGTAATATTTTAAAAAAGAAATATGGCGGCTATGAAGCATGGATCATCAGTTCGGATATGAATGCGTTAAAATATGTTGGTTTGAAGCCAACCAGAAAAATTACTATATTTAACGGTCCACTGGAGTGCCGCTTTATGAAATTCAGCATTTATGCGGGGAGTAAAAAAGATAAGTATAATTAAAAACTGTTCGTAAAGTTGATACAAGCCACAGATTTAAATGAAAATATTAAGACAAAAATGGATTGGAATTTCGAAGTAAAAACACTTGGTAAAAGCGCATTGAAATCACCTATTCAACTTGGGTATGAAATGGGTGATGGAATTTATAATTACATAAAGGATGACGAGCGCGTGCTGTACAACAAATTGCTCGAATGTTTCATAAAACACAGAGATGAAAGAACCATGCCACTTTCCTTTGAAAAAGCTGGTCCCCGTGAATTCATATTTTTTGAACCTGCAAAAACCAAAGCAGCTATTGTTACATGCGGAGGGTTATGTCCCGGTCTGAACAATGTTATCCGAAGCATCGTGATGGAACTATTTTATCGATATGGCGTTTCTGATATCATTGGATTTCAGTATGGTTTTGAAGGACTGATACCTTCTTGCAATCACCCGTATTTTGAGCTAAGCCCCGAAATCGTTGATGATATTCATTTGCAGGGAGGTTCTGTTTTAGGTTCTTCACGCGGTGATCAGGATGTAAGCGAAATGGTAAACACGCTTGAAAGGAATAATATTAATATTCTTTTTTGCATTGGTGGTGACGGAACATTTAAAGGTGCACACCAGATATACGAAGAAATAACAAAACGCGGACTGAAAATTTCAGTTGCCGGCATCCCTAAGACCATTGACAACGATATATGTTTCATCGAAAAATCGTTTGGATTTGAAACGGCATTCTCTAAAGCCCACGATATAATTGCCAATGCACACAATGAGGCGAAAGGGTATTATAATGGTGTAGTGATCATAAAACTGATGGGGCGCGATTCCGGATTCATTGCAGCAAACGCCGCAATTTCAATGCAGGAAGTGAATTTCATATTTGTACCCGAAATGGGCGAGTTTGAAATGGAAGGAGAGAAAGGATTTCTGAATGTTTTGGAAAAAAGAATTGAATTAAAACATCATGCAATGATTGTAGTTGCTGAGGGAGCAGGACAACATCTTTTCAGTAATCAAAGCACGGAGAAAGACGCTTCTGGTAATATTAAACCGAATGATATCGGAATATTTCTGAAAGAAAGAATTGCAGCGTATTTTAAAAAACAGCAAATTCCGGTTTTTTTGAAATACATCGATCCGAGCTATATTATCCGTAGCGTCCCTGCTATTGCAAACGACAGCAAGTTTTGCAGCCAGCTTGCACAAAATGCCGTGCATGGCGCTATGGCAGGAAAGACTGACTTTGTGGTAGGAATATGGAGTGATATTTTTACTTATCTGCCAATCTCAGCCACTATAGGCGAAAGAAAAAAAATTGATCTTGAAAGTGAATTATGGTGGAATGTAATAGAAGCCACGGGACAGCCGTTGTCTTTCAAAAATTAATATCCTAACATGGCATAGCCAAAACCAAACAGGCATAGCAAATAGATGATATAAAATAGAAAAATGTAAAAGTTTTGAATTGATCCCGCATGTGCGGAATTCAATAGCTCACTTGTGTTACAGCTAAACAAAATAAATAATGAAAATAAATATTTTCTATTTAATATCTTCTATTTAATTTTGAGTATTGTGGTTTTTTGCCAAAAATGGCATTGATTTTATTTGCAAGACACTAATGGAACGCCTTACACTTTTTGCCGATGTACTGCTTCCCCTGCCACTGCCGGGATATTTCACATATAGAATCCCTTATGAGCTTAATGATGCGATACAAACGGGACAGAGAGTGGTTGTGCAGTTTGGCAAGAAAAAAGTTTACACTGCTCTTGTCAGAAAAATTCATAAAAATCCGCCTGATATAAGCAATGTAAAATATATTCTATCCATTCTTGAAAATGAACCGCTCGTAAACGAAATGCAATTTGTTTTATGGGAATGGATGGCATCATACTACTTATGCACTCCGGGAGAGGTTATGAATGCTGCGCTTCCTTCAGCCCTCAAGTTGACAAGCGAGACAAAGATTGTAATGAATCCCTTGTTTGACGGAGATATTTCCAATTTAAATGAAAAAGAATTGTTAGTTGCTCAAGCGTTAAATGTGCAAAAAGTTCTTACTATTACTGACGTTTCGAAGATTATCGAACAGGGAACAGTAATTCCATTAATCAAGAACATGATTGAAAAAAATGTGGTAGTGCTTGATGAAGAACTCGTCAGTCGCTATAAGCCGAAGACCGAAACTTATGTGAGATTGTCCGAAAAATATCATGATGAAACTTTACTTAAAGAAGTATTTGATCTGCTTGAAAAAAGGGCTCCTAAACAATTAGATGTGTTGATATATGTGTACAGCAAAACTATACAGTCGAAAAATAAGACTGTCAGAATATCCCGCTCTGAAATGTTGAAAGAGCTTAACGCTTCCGCTGCACAACTCAACGCAATAGTAAAAAAAGGAATTTGTGAAACATATACTATTGAAATTACAAGACTTGAAGAGTATGAAAACCCTGTTTTGAGTCGCGCTGAATTCAACGAATGTCAGACAAAGTCTTACGAAGAAATAAAAAAGGGATTTAAAGAAAAAGATGTTGTTTTATTGCACGGAATTACGTCGAGCGGGAAAACGGAAATATATATCAAGTTTATTAACGAAATAATACGACAAGGGAAGCAAGTACTATATCTTCTTCCCGAAATTGCATTAACGACACAAATCATTAACCGGCTCAGGAAATCATTTGGTAATAAAGTCGGCGTTTATCACTCAAAATTCAACAATTTTGAAAGAGTAGAAATTTGGAACAAAGTACTTCTAAACAGCATTGACAATAAGAGCGGTGAGGGCACATACCAGGTTGTGCTTGGTGCAAGATCTGCATTATTTCTGCCTTTCAGCAATATCGGACTTATTATTGTTGACGAAGAACACGATTCGTCGTACAAACAGTATGATCCTGCACCCCGCTATAATGCAAGAGATTCGGCAATTTACCTTGCAAAACTCCACAGAGCAAAAACGCTGCTTGGTTCTGCTACACCATCGCTTGAAAGTTACTATAACGCTAAGGAAAATAAGTATGCATTAGTAGAACTGAATAAAAGATTCGGCGGAGTGAAGTTACCCGAAGTGTTCGTTGCTGATGTGAAAGAAGAAAGCCTCAAGCGACGGATGAAATCGCATTTTACTCCTTTCCTTCTCGAAAATATTAAAGAAGCTCTGAAAAATAAAGAGCAGGTCATTCTTTTCCAGAACAGGCGCGGTTTTTCGGTACGGCTTGAATGCGATATCTGCCATTGGGTTACTGAATGTAAACATTGTGATGTTACACTGACGTATCATAAAAAATCGAATCAACTGATTTGTCATTACTGCGGCTATACTACGAACATTCCTGAACGCTGCCCGGCTTGTAATAACAATAAAATCCTGATGCATGGATTTGGAACGGAAAAAATAGAAGATGAACTTCCCGTATTTTTTCCCGATGCAAAAATAGTCCGTATGGATCTTGACACAACCCGCAGCAAATATGGACACCAAAAGATCATCAACGATTTTGAAGACCGCAAAATTGATATTCTTGTGGGAACACAAATGGTTACAAAGGGATTGGATTTCGAAAATGTTAGTGTGGTGGGAATCATGAACGCCGACAGCATGATCAGCTTTCCCGATTTCAGGGCGTTTGAAAGAAGTTACCAGCTGATGGCGCAGGTTAGCGGACGGGCAGGCAGAAAAAGTAAAAGAGGCAAAGTTATTATTCAGTCATATAATCCGTCGCATGCGGTTATCCGTTATGTGATTGATAGTGATTACAAGAGCATGTACGAAAGCCAGATTACAGAGCGAATCGCTTATAAATATCCTCCTGTTTATAAGTTAATACAGATTACAGTTAAACATAAAGACGCGGAAAAGCTTAATAAATCGGCCAGAGAGCTTGCCATTATTTTAAGAAAAACATTTGGTCAGCGCATTCTCGGGCCTGAATACCCCGTAGTTTCAAAGATTAGAAACGAGTATATCAAAAATATCTTGTTTAAAATTGAAAAAGATTTTTCTCTTTCAAAAGCAAAATCAACTCTTGCAGAAAGTATTGAGAATTTCAAAGCAGATAAAGATCATAGCGGAGTGAGAGTGATGATTGATGTGGATCCGATGTAGTGTTTCGTTAAGAGTGATATGTCGAATAAGATTGCTTCGTCGTTCCGATAACTATCGGAACTCCTCGCAATGACGTCATTGCGCCTGCCTTGCCGGTAGGCAGGAAGCCGACGAAGGAGGGTGAAGCAATCTCATTCACTCAATAACTGAATCCAAACAGCTTTTGCTTTTCAAACCTGTTAAGATTAAGTATAAACAGTTTGTATTCGTAGTACAAATTAATTTGTATTCGTAGTACAAATTATGTATCTTTGCGAAAAACATTTTGTATGATAACAGAGACAACACTTAGGTCCATCATTGAAGAATATAGTCTGGCTGCAAATAAAAACAAACCTGTAAAAAGGGAGAAGGACCTCATATTAAAAAATAGCTTGGTAGTTGTAATAACAGGTGTAAGGCGTTGTGGAAAAAGCACATTGCTGCAACAGTCGTTAAAAAATGAGCAAAAGAAAATATTTCTGAATTTTGAAGATACCCGATTGGAAGGTTTCGAACTGAGCGATTTTAAAAAGTTGGAGCAAATAGCCATTTCTGAGAAAACGACACTCCTTGTTTTTGATGAGATACAAAATATAGAGGGTTGGGAAAAGTACATACGTTCAACTTATGACAAAGGATTTAAAATCTTTATTACCGGTTCTAATGCTTCCATGCTCAGCAGGGAGCTCGGCACAAAATTAACAGGGAGGCATATTCAGACTGAACTCTTTCCGTTCAATTACAAAGAATATTTGCTGTTAACAAAAGAAAAGGCAGGAACGGCAAGCTTCAAAAATTACTTGCAAAGCGGCGGATTTCCCGAATTTCTTTTATCCGGAGAAAATGAATATCTGCGGACATTATTGCGGGATATTATTATACGTGACATTGCAGTCAGGAGAAATATTAAAAATGAACATACCATATTAAGGCTTGCAATACACCTGATGAGTAATGTTGGAAAAGAGGTAAGCTATAACAATCTATCAAAGGAACTGGGAATAAAATCCGTACGTACCACTATAGATTATTGCGACTATTTAAAGGAAAGCTATCTGTTTGATTTTGTTCCGCGTTTTTCGTTTTCAATAAAACAACAACTGATTAATCCCCGGAAAGCATTTTCTGTGGACACAGGTATGGCACGCGCCAACAGTATATCGTTTAGCGAAGACTATGGCAGAATGCTTGAAAATGCAGTTTTTATAAGGCTTAGGCAAGCATCACAGGACATTTTGTACTTTAAAGACGGATATTCGGAATGTGATTTTCTTGTAAGGAAAAATGAAAAGATTGTTACTGCTGTTCAGGTTTGTTGGCATTTAACAGAAGATAATATGGAAAGAGAAATAAACGGGCTAAAAGCTGCAATAAATTTAACAAAAGCCAAAAAGGGTGTAATTGTTACTTTTGACCAAGAGGATGTGTTTGGGGAAGTACGGGCTGTGCCGGCGTGGAAATGGTTAAGACAAGATACGATTGTATAAGATTTATCTGTCGCAGGTATGACGAGCGTGAACAGATAGATATTATCTAATTCTATAAATTTATTTTGATTTCTGTGGTACAGTATCCTGCCTTATTATAAGAAAAATATCTTCGCTGTCTTTTTTCATAAGATATCTTTCGCGGGCAAATTTTTCAAGAGTTTCAGGATTTGTAAGAAGTTCATTGGTCTCAATCTTATCCTTCCTGATTTGCTCTATGTAATATTTTTTATCATCTTTCAATTGATGAAGCTTGCGTGCCAGATTAATTTGCGAAAGAAGATTGCTTTTATCAAATACAAACAACCAGGTAAAGAACACCACCGAAGCAATGATGTACTTGTTTCTAATAATATATACAAGTATCCTTAAGGTTTTCATAATTTCAGGATGATAAAATAATTAATCAGCGCCTAAAGTTTAAAGTACTTAGAGTGCCTTAAATGCCTAAAGTGAAGTTATTCCTATCCATATTTTTAAACCTACTTGCCGGCAGGCACGGCTTTAAGTACTCCAAACTTTGGTTCACTTTAAGTACTGATTAACTGATGTTACGCATATTTTATTAATATTTATTTGTTAATGTCACTCAGAGCCGGACATAGCAGGGCATTGAGGGAAAAGTCCGTGTCGAAGAGTGATAATCCGGTCGACTTCGACACGCTTCTCCTTTCACTATCGTTTCAGGAGAATCGGCTCAGCCTGACCTCTAAATTTAGAATTAGTTTATATTTGCGTAACATCAGTGATTAATTACAACAGGTTTTTGTTTACAACTTTATTGAAATAACCCGTGAATATTGGCATTAACTTTTTCGATGATCATACCAAGATCTTCAGGATTCTCTGAGAAATTAATATTGTCAACATCCACAATCAGTAATTTACCTGTATTATAAGTGGATATCCATGCCTCGTAACGTTCATTAAGACGCTTCAGGTAATCTAAACGGATGGAATTTTCGTAATCTCTGCCTCTTTTTTGTATCTGTCGCACCAATGTGGGAACGCTTGCCCTCAAGTAAATCAACAGATCCGGGGCTTGCAGGAAGGAAGCCATTAATTCAAAAAGAGAAGAATAGTTTTCGAAATCGCGTGTGCTCATTAACCCCATAGAATGCAGGTTTGGAGCGAAAATATAAGCGTCTTCATAGATGGTGCGATCCTGTATCACATCCTTTCCGCTTTTGCGAATATCCACTACCTGGCGAAAACGGCTGTTCAAAAAATAAATCTGAAGGTTAAACGACCATCGTTGCATGTCTTCATAGAAATTATTCAGATATGGGTTCTTGTCAACATCTTCGTAATGTGCCTTCCATCCATAATGTTTTGATAAGTGGCTTGACAAAGTGGTTTTTCCTGATCCTATATTTCCGGCAACTGCTATATGCATGGTAATAGATTTATGTTTAATAAAAATATTTCATTTAAGGACACCTCTAAAAACCTCATCGTCATTGCGAACCATGAGGAACGAAATGGGAAGCAATCTTATGTAGTGTGCTTCAATGTTGAGATTGCTTCGGTCGCACCTTCCTTACAATGACGTTCTGATTGAGTTTTTAGAGATTACTCTTAATTCGTTATTAAAATCTGCTTCTAAAGTAAGTATTTTTTGAATTCAAAAATTTCTTTTGAATAAATTTAAAATTATTTCACAGAATAAATATATACTGCAACTGTATCCTGAATATAAAGTTTGTTTTTTTCATATCTTGTGCCGATAACATTTTTTTCAGGCAGATTCATGGATTTTTGCTCAAATGTTTTGAAATTATATTGTATCAATTGTGATTCTGTGGAATAAATAATATTGTCGTCAAAGATCTGGAAAGAGTTAATGTTTTTAAACGGTAATATTTTAGCATAAGTGCCATACTTATCAAAAATAATAATACCGTTAACAGGATCGTTCAGGTAAACAATATTGTTAATCTCAATAAGGAAATTCGGTTTAATCTCCTTGCCTGTAATCTGAACAATATTTCCGCTTTGATTGGAAACCTGTAGATTTTTATCAAATCGGATAAGCTGAAAATTCTGTTGATCATATATCCAGAATCCATTCTCATAAGAATTGCAAACAAGTGTTGGCTGTATGACACCAAGATCGTCCAACAATATTGGACTTCCGCTCTCACTAAGCATTTTTTCAAGAAATAAAACCATTCGGAAGTCACGGTAATAAAGCAAAATCTTCATAGGATTGGACGCATCGACAAATGAAATATTCCCATGTGCTTTGTCGCTGTATGTTTTTAGAAGATTCCCGTTTTCGTCATATTTCGCTAATTCATTACCCGCCACCGTATAAAGGCAGCCAATATTATCAGTTGTAATAAATGAAACAGCGCCCGGTATTGTTCTCAAAAGCACAACATCGCTCACACGGAAAGCGCCGCATACAAGCAAAAAGAATACGATGAGAATTTTCTTAATCATTCGATCATTTTTAAGATTTCGTCCACATAACGCCTGTCGTTGACCAAACGAGGCACTTTGTGCTGCCCTCCTAATTTCCCTTTTGATTTCATCCAGTTGTAAAACGTACCATTTGGAACCGCCCTGATAACGGGTAACCGCAATATCATGTTCTGATAACGTTTTGCTTCATAATCAGAATTCAGCGATTTCAAGGCGTTATCTATTACATCAGTAAAATATTCAATGCTGGATGGCGCTACTTCAAACTCTATAAGCCATTCATGCGCAGCACTTTCGTGATCGCTGAAATAAATTGGCGCTACAGTATATTCTTTTATCAGTGCGCCCGATTTTTCGCATGCAATTGAAAGAGCCTTATCAGCATTGTCAACTATAAGCTCTTCCCCAAATGCATTGATAAAGTTCTTTGTTCTTCCTGTTATCTGAATTCTGTATGGATTTAATGATGTAAATGTTATCGTATCCCCAATTTTATATCTCCACAAGCCGCCATTGGTAGATATTACGAGAGCATAATTTTTATGCAGTTCCACTTCGTCTAACGAAAATGTTTTGGGATTATCACTTTCAAAATCTTCCGAAGGGATAAATTCATAATATATTCCGTAATCCAGCATCAGCAACATATCGTCAGAATGATTACTGTCCTGGATACCGAAAAACCCTTCAGAAGCATTATATGTTTCAATATAGTTCATTTTATCCGAAGGAATCAGTTTCTTGAATTGCTCACGATAAGGACTGAAACTCACACCTCCATGCGTAAAAAGTTCCAGATTAGGCCATACATCAAGGATACTTGATTTACCTGTCTTTTCAAGAATGCGTTTTAGTAAAAGCAATATCCAGGAAGGAACACCGGAAATATTAGTTACATTTTCATTCATGGTCACCTCCGCCATTTTTTCAATTTTGCTTTCCCATTCATCCATCAGAGCAATAGCAAGATTAGGAGTCCTCATGAATTCTACCCACCACGGCAAATTCTGAATGATGATAGCCGAAAGGTCGCCATAATAAGATTCATTATTGAAATCTGATATCTGGTGACTCCCTCCCAATCCAAGACCTTTTCCATCAAAAAAACCAGTATCAGGATTATTGTTGCAATAAATTGACAATAAATCTTTCCCTCCTTTAAAGTGGCATTCTTCTAGGGCTTCAGCGCTTACAGGGATAAATTTACTTTTTTCGCCGGTAGTTCCCGATGATTTTGCAAACCATTTAATATCCGAATACCACAACAGATTCTGTTCGCCATGCCGTAACCTGGAAATATAAGGCTTAATGTTTTCATAATCACCCACAGGAACTCGTTGTCTGAATTCGACAGGACCTGATATGCTTTTATAATCATATTTCTTTCCCCATTCTGTATCTTTTGCAGCATTCAACAGTTTTTTCAGCCACTCTGTTTGTACGTCATACGGATATTTAAGGAACAGTTCTATCTGGTGTATCCTCTTTTTCATTATCCATGAAAGTACAGAATTGATAAGGGCCATCGTTATTAAAATATGTTTACCTTCAATATAGAGTTAACAAAAATACCAAAAATTAATATACTTTCGAAAGTAAAATCAATTCGGATTTAATTATCTTTGACACACAAGTTATACTATGCACGACTATAATTTGATTATTCTAAAAAAGTTATTTTGTTTGTCGTTCAAAACAGTTACCTGTAGGCAGGCAAACAACAAACAGCTTATAGAAACTTGCTTTGCTGCAGGTTAAAGTATATAATTATGATCTGTTTTCCAAACTGCAAAATAAATATAGGGCTTTATATCACAGAAAAAAGGTCTGATGCTTACCATAATATTGAAACAGTTTTTTATCCTGTTCCGTTATGTGATATTCTTGAGATTACAGAAAGCAGTAAAAACGAATTTACGTTAAGTGGACTGAAAATACCTGGCAGCAGGGAATCCAATCTATGTTTGGAAGCTTACAATATTGTAAAAAAAGAATATGACTTGCCCCCTGTTAAAATTCATTTGCATAAAGCTATACCCGCAGGCGCAGGACTTGGTGGTGGTTCCAGTGATGCTGCTTTCATGATTGAGCTTCTGAATGATACATTTTCACTGAATATGACAAATACACAAATGCATGATATTGCAGGTGTTCTTGGCAGCGACTGTTCATTTTTTATTGAGAACAAACCTGTTTTTGCATCAAATAAAGGCGATGTGTTTGAAGGCATTAACCTTGATTTAAGCAAATATCATATTTTGCTGGTAAAACCCGATATTAATATTTCTACTCCCGTGGCATATTCTATGGTCAAGCCTCGGAAAGCGCCGTTTTCATTGAAAAATATTGATGTAAAAAAAATTAATGAATGGAATAATTATATTGCAAATGATTTTGAAGAACCTGTATTTTCAAAATTCCCGGAAATAAAAATGATCAAAGAAAAAATGCTTGATCTTGGTGCGGTTTACGCATCCATGAGTGGCAGCGGCTCTGCAGTATATGGAATTTTCGAATCGCATGTCGAAACAGCTAATTTGTTTGATGGATTTTTTATGTGGCAGAGAAAGTTAAAATAATAATCTTAACCATGGAAACATTAAAGAAAAATAAAATATATTTTGCCTCTGATTCCCATCTCGGTGTTCCCGACTATTCAAGCAGCCTGGAACGGGAAAAGATTTTTGTGAAGTGGCTTGATTCAGTTAAACACGATGCAAAAGAAATTTATCTGCTGGGTGATATATTTGATTTCTGGTTCGAATACAGAACCGTTGTCCCCAAAGGATATGTCAGGCTTTTGGGCAAGCTTGCCGAATTGAGCGATGCAGGAATCACTATTCATTATTTCACGGGCAATCATGATATGTGGATGTTCGGTTATTTTCCAAAAGAATTGAATATTCAGATTTATCGCAGTCCTGTGGAGAGAGAAATCAACGGCAGGAAATTTTTCATTGCTCATGGCGATGGTCTTGGTCCGGCTGATAAGGGATACAAGTTCATTAAAAAAATCTTTTCAAACAAAGTTTGTCAATGGCTGTTTGCACGGCTGCACCCCAACTTCGGTATGTGGATTGGCAAATATCTGTCACGGAAAAGCCGCATAGTCAATGGCCTTGCTGATGAAGAATTTCTTGGCAAAGAAAAAGAGAGACTAATACAATACGTCCAGGAAAAAGAGAAATTCGCTCATTTCGATTTCTACATATTCGGTCATCGCCACCTTCCGCTTGACATCCCTATCGAAAATACCCGTTACATCAATCTCGGCGAATGGATGACGAATTTTTCCTATGCAGTTTGGGATGGTGAAAAAGTAGAGTTGAAGGATTTCAAATGAGAAACTTTATCAATGCTCAAAAGTACAAGTGATACTATGAAATTTTCCTCACCAGATCAACCATTCTGCATGAGTATCCTAACTCATTATCATACCATGAAACAACTTTTACAAAATTTCCTCCAATAACCTGAGTAAGTTGCGCATCAAAAACAGAAGAATGAGTATTGCCAATAATATCAACGCTTACAATCGGATCGGTGCAATATTCGAGAATGCCTTTCATTGGTCCTTCTGCAGCTTTTCTGACAGCCTCATTGATTTCTTCCTTGGTGGCATTTTTTGCAAATTCGCATGTAAGATCTACCACAGAACCATCAGGAGTGGGCACGCGCATAGAAAAACCATCTAGTTTTTTATCAAGTTCAGGAATTACAAGCCCAACCGCTTTTGCGGCTCCGGTTTTTGTAGGAATAATCGACATGGCTGCAGCTCTTGCCCTGCGAAGGTCTTTATGTGGAAAATCGAGAATAACCTGGTCGTTTGTATAAGAATGTATAGTATTCATTAACCCGCGTACAATACCAAAATTTTCATGTAATATTTTGGCAACCGGGGCAAGACAGTTGGTAGTGCAAGATGCATTTGAGAAAAGTTTGTGTTCATGTTTTATTTTATCATCATTTACACCCAAAACAACAGTAATATCAACATCTTCTTTATTGTCTGCAGGTACAGATAAAACAACCTTTCTCGCTCCGGCAACTATATGCTTATTTAATTTTTCCCTGTTACGAAAAACCCCTGTTGATTCAATAACTGTATCTACTTCAAGATCTTTCCATGGAAGATTTGCAGGATCTTTTTCTGCGAAAATTTTTATTTTTTTGCCGTTTACGACTAAATAACCTTCTTCTGCGGAGACTTCTCCCTGAAAACGTCCATGAATGGAGTCGTATTTCAGCAGATGAGCTAATGTTGTGCTATCTGTAAGATCGTTGATTGCTACCACCTCCATATTATCATGTTTTAATATCTGACGGTAGGTAATTCTTCCAATTCTTCCGAAACCGTTAATTGCTATTTTTATTTTTGCCATATCTGTGTTTTATTTTTGAATATTAATATTTTTTTACGATTCAAAATTAAATATTTTATAGACATACAAACTCGTATTGAATAAAAAACCCCCGACGAATTATTGGAGTTTCAATAAAAAACATGATTGGTTACCACTATAATAGTGTAATCGTTCCGTAAACGATATATTCTTTTTTCAGAGAATTTTTATAATAAACGGAATAGCTATAAACACCTTGCTGTGCTTTTTGCCCTTTATATTTGCCATCCCATCCTGCTTCCATATCACTAGAATTATAAACCATTTTTCCCCATCGGTCAAATATTTTGATATTGAAAGCCAGAATGCCCGTGCCATAAACTTTATACACATCATTAAGTGCGTTACCATTTGGTGTAAAGGCATTTGGGATATAAATCGTATAATCAGGCCGAACAATAACAGAACTATAAGCCGAATCAACACAACCGTACTGATTATATACTGTAAGCTTAACAATATATTTTCCGGTATCGCTGTATGTATAAACAAAATCCGGAACATTTTTCGTATCCCCATTTCCTAAGTCCCATTCCCAACTGGCTATTGGCGAAGAACCGGATGACTCATCATTAAAATAAACTACAGGATCAAAAATTGAAACTATAGGCGGATAGACACGGAAATCAGCACTTGGCGCAGGATAAGCATTTACAAGGGACTGTATGGTGTAAGAATCCCGGCAGTTACTTCCGTTTATTACAGTAAGAGTAACATCATAAATCCCCGATGTTGTATAAGTGTGAGCAGGATTTTGCAATGCAGATGAATTACCATCGCCAAATTGCCATTGATAAATAGTCGAAAAATTTACATTCTGAGAACTGTCATAAAAAAATACAGTCAGAGGAGTACATCCGAAAGTCGAAGTAGCGCTGAAATTTGAAATGGGGCCAGAATTTACAGTCAAGGTATCGTTAGCAATATTGCTCGGGCAGCCATTATCTAAAATACTAAGAGCAATAGCCTTGCTTCCAGTGGTGCTCCAGCTTACCTGATAGGGACCTTGTCCTGATCCTGTGAAAGTTCCTCCACCAAAATCCCATGTAAAATTTGCACCGGAAGTGGCACTGCCATTAAATGTAATAGTAACATTCTGTCCGATACAAACAATAGAAGGGTTGATGGTAAAGGATGCTACCGGGTTAGGCTTAATGTAAACCGTAGTTGCTGCAGTATTTGTACAAAAATTATTACCAACGCCGGTAACTGTATAAACAGTGGTTTGGTCAGGTTGGACTAACGGGCTTGGACTTGTTTCGTTACCTGCGAGTGATGAATCGGCAGGATTTGAAGTCCATAGATAAGATATACCGCCTCCTGCCAGGAGAGTCGTATTTTCGCCAAGGCAAATGGAATCAGGTGTAGCAGTTGCTGTAATAGCAGGTGCAGGATTTACAAAAACTTTCACACTATCATATCCATCACAACTTCCTGATACCGTAACATAATATAATGTGGTCTGTGTAGGGCTTACCGGATTAATCGCTGTATTCACATTGTTGCTCCAATGATAGCCGCTGCCACCAATTGCCATGAGTGTTGCCGTTCCTCCCTGACAAATAGTTGTATCATTGCCTGCTTCAGCAAAACCACTGCCAATAGTAACTGTAACATCAGCAGTAGATGAAGAGCCGCATGCATCCATAACTGTTACCACGTAAGTAGTGGATATAGCAGGGCTGACAACCACAGTGCTTGTATTTCCAACCCCACCGCTCCATTGGTACGTATAACCCGGAATACCTCCGGAAGCCATTGCACTGAGAGTAGCCTGTCCTCCGCAAATAGTTGTATCGCCAATTGCAGTAACAACAAGCTGCGTATTATCACGAATATATATCGTAACTACTTGTGTACTTCCGCATGCAGATGTTTGTACAGTGAGGATAACAGTTTCAGTCCCTTCGGTTATCCCATCAAGAATAGGTATAATTACGATTGCAGCAGAATCCTGACCGGTTGGAATAGTAACGCTATTTGGAATAGGCGTATAATCGGCACCGCTGGCAGCAGTTCCTCCCACCGTATAGTTAATCGTATAGGGCGAGGTAGCAGGTTGCGCAAGAGTAAAACTAACGATTGCATTACTGCAACCTTCAATTGCCGTAGTATCACCAGCCGAAGTGTAAGTAGCTGAAACATCTACTGCGTTACTCGAAAAACTGTTAGCTTCAAGAAAAACTGCTGAATCGTAAGCGGCATCTACCACATCCCCGATTGCAAGTTTTAGATGATAGGTTTGGCACGGAGTTACTTTACACCATGCAGTTAATACTGTAGTGAAACCATCATATACTATTGTCATCCCGTATTCATTATTTACATAATAGGAACAATTCATACAGGGCCCTGTATTCCAGGTGCCATTGTTCACATTGTCAATTGAAATTGGTGTTGAAGTACCCGGGATCAAGGCGATGTTCTTATTAGAATAATTTCCGCCCAAAGGATTAGGTCCCGAAATAAAAAACCCAAAAACATCATTGTATGCATTTACATATTCAGGGTACTCTTCAGAAGCAAAAACATATTTGAATTTTATGGTATCAGACAGAGGAATAAAATCGAATTCCAAAACTGCAGCGTCTTTCACTACATCTGGTGCAACAATAGCCGCTAACTGTGGATCGCTACCTGTCCCATTCTCATTGGAAGCATTTATGTTGGTAATATCCGAAGCAGGTGAACCTATTGCAGGTTGCCCGTTAGAACCATCTACAACCCCGGTTGACATTATTATGCCTTCGGAAATGCCAAGATTTGTAGGGGAGGACCCTGTTGTGAAATGACCGATAGCTTGTGCGAAACCATTGTAAGTAACATTACTGACAGTTACCCCTGACCCAATAAGCACATTTTGCACAAGCTGTTGAGGTGTCATGGAAGTACTTACAGTTAGTTGAGCATGACCTTGGTTTATTGTGAAAAGTGTAATAAACAGAACCAGGATAGCAATGGGTTTGCTGTATCTGGTTATTTTATATGGGTTCATATTGTTTGTTGGTAAATATCAACAAAGTAAAAATTTTAAAGTAACTATTTGCAAATTTTTTATGTCCTATATCAAATCATTATAATTTGTAAAATTAATAAATTGTTATTTAGAAAAAACTATTAAAATGAAGTTAATTTTATTAAAAAGACGGCTTTTCATTTTTTTGGTTGCCTTAAAAAAATCATCTTATAAACAAAAGCTCCCTATATTTCGGTAAGGGCCATAACTCATCATCTACAAGAGTTTCAAGTGTATCCACATGCAATCTGATCCTTTCAAAATAAGGTTTAACATGGTCACAGTATTCAACAGCTTTCAACTTGAAGTCCTCAATTATATTTGCTTTTTTACGGGCTTTAATTAAGTCGTGTACCAGTTTGCTAATGGAATCAATGTGTCCGGATATCTGTGTGATGAGCTCTATCTGGTAGGTCGATTGTTTTTTGAATTCTTTTTCGGGCAAAATATTTTTTAAGCCGTTCACATTTTCAAGCAGCAGGTTCTGGTACCTGAGCGCCGTAGGGATCACGTGATTCAAAGCCAGGTCGCCAAGCATACGGGCTTCAATCTGCAGCATTTTGGTGTAACGTTCCTGCTTTATGTAATATCTTGCATTTAATTCCCTTTCCGAAAGCACATTGGTTTGCCTGAACAATTTTTTTGTTTTTTCGGAGAGATATGCATCCAATGCACGCGGTGTGTCTTTGATGTTGGAAAGTCCTCGTTTTCCAGCCTCTTTCATCCATTCTTCAGCATAACCATTACCTTCAAAAAGTATGTCGCGCGAACATGAAATATAATTTCGCAGCACTTTAAAAATAGCTTCGTCCTTGTCAATATCCACGTTGATAAGCTTGTCCATATCTTTTTTAAAATTTACAAGCTGGTTTGCGACAATGGTGTTGAGAGCGATCATGGCAGATGAACAATTTGCTGATGCACCCACAGTACGGAACTCAAACTTGTCGCCGGTAAAGGCAAAAGGGGAAGTGCGATTGCGGTCGGTATTGTCTAAAATAATTTGCGGGATCTTGCCAATGTCCAGTTTCAGGTTGGTTTTTTCGTCGGGTGACATTTTTTCTTTTTTCACTTTTTGTTCCAACTCTTTTAAAACTTTAGTGAGATGAACACCTATAAACACAGAAATAATAGCTGGTGGAGCTTCGTGAGCGCCCAGTCTGTGGTCGTTTCCGGCAGTGGCAACGGAAGCCCTCAACAGCGAAGCGTGATCATGAACCGCCTTGATGATGTTGATAAAAAAAGTGAGGAATTGCAAGTTTGTTTTTGGCGTTTTGCCCGGACTTAGCAAGTTTTTGCCTTTGTTTGTAGCGAGCGACCAGTTGTTATGCTTTCCCGAGCCATTGATCCCTGAAAAAGGTTTTTCATGGAACAGCACACGAAAATAATGCTTATGCGCAATACGTTCCATCAAGTCCATAAGGAGCTGGTTGTGATCAATTGAAAGATTCACTTCTTCAAAAACAGGCGCAAGTTCAAACTGGTTTGGTGCAACTTCGTTATGTCTTGTCTTTACAGGGATACCAAGCTTTAATGCCTCTATTTCAAATTCTTTCATATAAGCTGTAATACGTTCGGGGATAGAGCCGAAATAATGGTCTTCCATCTGCTGGTCTTTTGGAGAGGCATGGCCGAACAGTGTTCTGCCCGTGAGCATCAGGTCTGGCCTGGCGTGGTAGAAAGCTTCATCCACCAGGAAATATTCCTGTTCCCAGCCGAGGGTAGGATACACTTTTGTTACCGTTTTATCAAAGTATTGGCATACTTCCACAGCGGCTTTGTCGAGTACATTGATAGCTTTAAGTAATGGTGTTTTATAATCGAGAGATTCACCTGTGTATGAAATAAAAATAGTTGGAATACAAAGTGTGCCGTTATACACAAATGCAGGAGATGAGGGATCCCATGCTGTATAGCCGCGAGCTTCGAATGTATTACGGATACCTCCGCTCGGAAAGCTGGAACCATCGGTTTCCTGCTGTATCAATTGGCTGCCTTCGAATTTTGCAATGGACAGTACATCGTTTACAGGCGTAAAGAACGCATCATGTTTTTCGGCAGTGGCGCCATTAAGCGGGTGAAACCAATGGGTGTAATGTGTAGCTCCCTTATTTGTTGCCCATGCTTTCATGGCGTTGGCTACCTGGTCGGCGATCCTGCGGTCAATTCCTGTGCCTTCGTTGATGGTGCGCATGATGCTTTCAAACACTTCTGTGGGAAGATATTTGTTCATGACATCGCGACCAAATACATTGCAGCCAAAGAGTTCAGACACTTTTACATTTAATTCGGGTTGAAATTGTAAATCTCTGTTCTGTGCTCTTTGTAATGCTTCTTTACGGTAAGTGATCATTTTATGTGTGTTTTTTGCAAAAGTATTATAAAAATAAGGGGTGGGTGGATAATTATTAAATTATTTTTAAGTGATCAAAAGAAGAAAAATTACAAATAATAAATAACTTTGTTTAATCTTTACTGAAAAACTGTCAATACTATTTAGGCATAGTCAAGTCACAACTCTTGAACTTAAAATCTTAAACTCTTGAACCACGAACCAAAAAAACTTTTCCTTCTCGATGCGATGGCTCTTATTTACAGGGCTTATTTCGCCATGAATAAAAATCCGCGAATCACTTCCAAAGGACTTAACACCTCTGCCGTTCTGGGATTTGCCAATACTTTATTTGAAGTTTTAAAAAATGAAAAACCCACTCATATCGCTGTTGCTTTTGATTCAAGGGAACCTACTGTGAGGCATGATGATTTTACCGAATACAAAGCGCACCGCGAATCCATGCCCGAAGACCTTTCTACAGCTATTCCTTACATCATTTCGTTAATTGATGCGTTCAACATTCCGGTTATTTTTTCCGAAGGATACGAAGCGGATGATATCATAGGTACCCTTGCCAAAAAAGCCGAACAGGAAGGTTATAAAACTTATATGATGACTTCCGACAAAGATTTCGGACAATTGGTTTCGGAAAATATTTTTATTTACAAACCGGGTCGAATGGGCGACAAAGCCGAAGTGCTGGGAATAAAAGAAGTGTGTACAAGGTTTGGAATCAAGCGCCCGGAACAGGTTATTGACATGCTTGGTTTATGGGGCGATACTTCCGACAATATTCCCGGCATCCCGGGAATTGGCGAAGTTACTGCAAGAAAACTGCTGGATGAATTTGACAACCTTGAAAATTTGTTGCAGAATGCATCACAAATAAAAAATCCCAGGTTAAAAGATAAGATCATTGAATTTGCAGATCAGGCGGTCTTTTCAAAGAAACTTGCAACCATTATTTTAGATGTGCCCGTTGACCTTGACGAAGAAAGACTGCTGCGTAAACCCCCTGATGAAGCCAAACTCAGGGCTTTGTTCGATGAACTTGAATTCAGGAATTTTGCACAACGGGTATTTGCTGAATTATCTGTAAAGCCATCAGAAGAAAAACCTCAACAGGAATCGTTGCCTTCTGATCTCTTTGCTGACATAGAAAAAACAGACGAAAAAACAGTTGCAAAAAAAAATATTCATAACACAGCACACGAATATTTTCTTGCTGATACTGCCGAAAAACGCATGGAATTATTGGCATTGCTGAAACGGCAAAAATCATTTTGCTTCGACACCGAAACAACCGGGCTCGATTCACATGAATCGGAACTTGTTGGCATGTCCTTTTCTATTGAACCTCACAAAGCATATTATGTTCCTGTACCCGATAATTACCACGATGCGCAGCAGATCGTAAATGAGTTCAGAGAAGTTTTTGAAAATGCTGAAATTGAAAAAACAGGACAGAATTTAAAATTTGACATCTCTATTTTGAAGTGGTACGAGGTGGATGTAAAAGGAAAACTGTTCGATACCATGCTTGCACATTACCTGATACAACCCGATATGCGGCATGGGATGGATGTACTTGCCGAAAGTTTTTTGAATTATAAACCAGTTCCTATCGACAAACTTATTGGGAAAAAAGGCAAAGACCAGCTTTCCATGCGCATCGTTCCCATTGAAGAAATAAAAGAATATGCCGGTGAAGATGCTGATATCACATTGCAGTTACGATTGGTGTTTGAACCCCTGCTTGTGGAAAGCAGTACCAAGCCATTGTTCTACGAGATCGAAATGCCTCTGGTGCATGTGCTTGCATCTATGGAAGCCGAAGGTGTGAAAATTGACATCAAAGCGCTAAATGAATATTCTTTGCAACTACAGCAGGATATTAAAGAACTGACAAAAGAAATTTATTCGCTGGCAGGAGCAGAATTTAATATTGCTTCGCCAAAACAACTTGGGGAAATTCTCTTCGATAAGCTTGCCATTATTGAAAAGGCGAAACTCACCAAAACGAAACAGTATTCCACGGGTGAAGAAATTCTTGTAAAATTGGTGAACAAACATCCGATCATTCAAAAGATACTTGATTATCGTTCTCTCACAAAACTCAAATCTACTTATGTGGATACGTTACCAAATATTGTGAGCCAACGCACAGGAAGAATTCATACTTCGTATAACCAGGCGGTAGCTGCAACAGGACGCTTAAGTTCAAATAATCCAAATCTTCAGAATATTCCGGTCCGCACCGAAAGAGGTCGCGAAATAAGGAAGTCCTTTGTTCCGCGCAATGATAAATTCATTTTACTTTCGGCAGATTATTCCCAGATCGAACTTCGAATTATCGCCGAACTGAGTGGTGATGAAGGTATGACAGAAGCATTCAATCAGGGATTGGACATACACCTCGCTACTGCTGCAAAGGTATATGGGGTAACTCTTTCAGAAGTTACAAAAGAAATGCGACGCAATGCAAAGATGGTGAACTTTGGGATTATTTATGGTATCAGCGCTTTCGGATTATCAGAAAGATTAGGCATTGCGAGAAAAGAAGCTGCACAGATTATCGAACAATACTTTACTAAATACCCTAAGGTAAAAACATACATGGATAACACCATCGCTTTTGCGAGAAAAACGGGATATGTAGAAACTATTAAAGGAAGGCGCAGGTATATAACTGATATCAATTCGAGCAACTCTGTTGTACGCGGCTATGCCGAACGAAATGCTATTAATGCCCCGATACAAGGCTCAGCTGCCGATATGGTCAAGATCGCCATGATCAATATTTTTGAGGCATTCGGAGAAAACAGATTAAATTCAAGAATGATAATGCAGGTGCATGACGAGCTTGTTTTTGATGTGCATAAAGATGAGATTGATATTGTGAAACAAATTGTACAGGACAAGATGAAGCATGCTATTGAAATGGGCGTCCCTATTGAAGTTGAGATGAGCACAGGCGATAACTGGCTGGAAGCGCATTGATTTTAATTCAGAGTACTACAAGTTGGTAAGTATAAAATCCGTCATTTTTTTAAACAGATGATACCTGGTGTAACCACCGTAAATGCCATGATTTTTGTCTGGGTAGAACTGCATTTCAAATTGCTTATTGGCATTTACCAAGGCATTTGCAAGCATCATGGAATTTTGAAAATGGACATTATCATCAGCAGTACCATGAACAAGTAAGAATTTGCCTTTCAACTTTTTCACATAGTTTATAGGAGAATTATCGTCATAACCGTTTGCATTATCTTTTGGAAGTCCCATATAACGTTCGGTATAGATATTGTCGTAATAACGCCAGTTGGTAACAGGAGCAACGGCAATACCTGCCTTGAAATAATCTGCACCTTTAGTTAAGCACAGTGCTGTCATGTAGCCCCCATAACTCCAGCCCCAGATGCCAATGCGTGATTTATCCACATAAGCCAGGCTGCCTAAGTATTTCGCGGCGTCTATCTGATCAATGGTCTCCAGCTTGCCAAGTTGACCATAAGTACATTTTTTAAACGCCTCCCCTCTTGCGTCCGTTCCCCTGTTATCAACAGAAACAACAATATATCCTTTCTGCGCCAACATTTCAAACCATGCAAAATCAAGGCTGCCCCACGAATTTTCAACAGTCTGTGCACCCGGACCTCCGTAAATATACATGACTACAGGATATTTTTTATTTGTATTAAAATCCGGCGGTTTAATCATCCATCCGTTAAGTTCAATATTTTCGGAAGTTTTAAATTTAAAAAATTCTTCGGAAGTAAAACCATATTCTCTCATGGCTGATATAATCTCTGAATTATCAATGATTACTTTTTGTTCTTTGCCGTTCATTTTATTAATAGTAATATACGGCGGAGTGTTAGCATTGCTGTATGTATTGATAAAATATTTATAACCTTCGTTGAAATTGGCTTCGTTTGTTCCTTCTTTGGCTGATATTTTTGTTTTTTCAGCGCCATCAAGCTTTACGGAATATAATGCTCTGTTCATAGGAGCTTCTTCGGCTGAAGTATAATAAACAATTTGGTTCTTTTCATCCACGCCCTTCACTTCTGTAACATCCCATTTCCCTGATGTAAGCTGCTTAACAAGATTTCCCTGTATGTCGTATAAATAAATATGGTTATACCCGTCTTTATCACTTGTCATTATAAAACTCATTTTATCTTTCAGAAAAGTGAGGTTATCCGATATCTCGATATAATATTTGTTTGTTTCAGTGTAAATGACTTTCGACGTTCCATTCGTTGCATCTGTTAAAAGTATTTCAAATTTGTTCTGCAACCTGTTCATTCTTTGAATCGACAAAATATTCGGGTCTTGTGTCCATTTAATACGGGGAATATATTGGTCTTTTTCCGTACCAATATCCATTGTTTGGGTTTTCCCTGTCTTCAGGTCATACATAAGAATACTGACAATGGAATTATTTTCTCCTGCTTTTGGATATTTGTATTTATATATTGTTGGGTAAAGGCTGTCGTACAATACCATGTCATATTCTTTCACTTTGCTTTCATCAAAGCGGTAGAAGGCAAGCTTGTTGCCATCGGGCGACCAGAAATAGGCTTTAGTAAATTCAAATTCTTCCTCATATACCCAATCAGGGCTGCCATTGATAATATTGTTATAAAGCCCGTCAGTTGTGATCTGATCTTCTTTTCCGGAACTAATATCTGCGATAAAAAGATTGTTATCCCTGATAAAAGCTATTTTTGATCCATCGGGTGAAAATGAAGCCAAACGCTGCTTGCCTCCGGTTGAAAGTTTAGTAAGTTGTTCCGTTTTAATATCCCATATATAATAATCCATTCTTGTGGAATACCTGTAAATTCTTTCTGTTCCTGTTCCAATCAGAATTTTCGATTCGTCAGGACTGAATGAATACTCATCAATAGAGATACCTTCTTCTTCTTCTTCTTCTTCTTCTTCTTCTTCTTCTTCTTCTTGACCTTTTGGAACCAATTGACTTGTACGGACAATTGTTTTTGTTTTTTCGCCGGTTTTATATTCATATTCATTTATCATAATATCATTTTCGAGCATAGAGTAATGCTCTCCGTCTTTCATCGAAACAACATCGTCCATCGTTTTGGAATAGAATGTTCCGGATGTCCAGATATCTTCGAGTGCGATCTTTTTGTTTATTATCTGTGCATTCAGCGCCAAACCTGGTATGACAAAAAACAAAAACAAAATATTTTTTTTCATAATAAAAACAAATTAATAATTCTGGTTTTTTCAAAGTTCAAAGATATTTGAAAATAATATGCCATTGGTTATTTGTTTTGAAAAACTCTATCAGGAATGATTTGTTAATAATTTTTGTTATCTGTTTAAATATAATACGTAAGTTTACAAGAGATTTATAAAATTGAAATTTAGTAAATGTCTTCCGCTGGTGGTGGGTAGGTAAAATTCAGCAAATGCCCCCGCCGCCGGCGGGTAAGTATAATTCCGTAACTTGTTCCCCGCTGGCGGGGGAGTAAGGGGGTGGGAAAAATGGATGCAAATCAAAATAATAACTACGCATACAATAAATTTTTACAACCATACGCAAATGCTTTGCGAAAAAACATGACCAAAGCCGAAGCTTGTTTGTGGAAATACGCATTAAGAGCCAGAAGCATGAAAGGTTGCCAGTTTCGCAGGCAGCGACCGGTTTTGCAATACATTGCAGATTTTATGTGCAAAGAACTTAAACTCATTATAGAAGTTGACGGTTCATCACATCATTATTGTAAAAGTTAACTAATTCGGTAATGAATTTGTTTGTAAAATTTCAATTGGTT